>Ga0187782_10000172_pt1 | contig 39477 bp, 39 predicted proteins | sample 0715_SJ02_MP15_2_FD_132454 | JGI IMG/M metagenome (GOLD analysis project Ga0187782, IMG submission 132454) | Tropical peat soil microbial communities from peatlands in Department of Meta, Colombia - 0715_SJ02_MP15_20_MG | ecosystem: Environmental > Terrestrial > Soil > Wetlands > Peat | place... | reverse complement strand
GCTCGGCTATAGGCCGCCGGCGCCGGCGGCCTATAGCACTCTTCCACCCCACACGAGTTCACAGCCCGAGGCTGTGATGTAAACTCTCTCATTCACCGTGGTACAAAAGGTCGGTCCGGTCATGGGTCAGGTTCGTTCCTGCTCGGTGCGTATGAGTACTTACTGAACTGGCACCGAGATTGGTATCTGGCCGATGGCACTATCAAGAATAAGAAAGTGCTCTTTCAGACGCAGGGCGGAGATTGGCGCCTCACGACCGCTGAAAAGAAACGCATCCTCCTGAACAGCATTTACGGCGTCGATATCGACTCTCAAGCTGTAGAGGTTACTAAGCTCTCGCTTCTGCTTAAGGTTCTTGAGGGAGAGAACGAGCAAACGCTTGGGCTAAATCTTCGCCTCTTTCACGAACGAGCCCTCCCCGACCTTGGAAATAACATTAAGTGCGGTAACTCGCTTGTTGGCAAAGATTTCTTTGAGAATCAGCAGCTTCTGTTACTTGACGACGAAGAAAGGTTCCGAATCAATGTCTTTGACTGGACCGGCAAAGATGGGTTCTCTGAGATCATGCGCTCGGGCGGCTTCGACGCGGTGCTAGGAAACCCGCCCTATGCGTATCGGAATTCTACCGAGGAGAAATTGCGACCGTATTACTTGGCCAAATACAAGGGCGCGGAAGGAAATTACGAACTCTACAAGTTTTTTGTCGAGCGCAACCTTGAACTCTGCCGTCCAAAAGGCTTAATTGGAATGATTGTGTCAGCGACATTCCTGGTACAACCCACCTTTGGGAAGTTGCGCCAGATTCTTCTCGGAAACGAACTAGTTCTGCTTGCACCACTTGGCCCGAATGTCTTCAGGAAAGCAACAGTGGATACGACCATTCTGGTCGCAGAAAAGTGCGAGGCTGCTGATACGCATGAGGTGAAGGTAGTCGTGCCGTCCTCACCCCTGAATCTTCCCCGAACCACAGCGTACGATATACAGCAAAAGAGATTCAGGAATAATCCAGGGCTGGTTTTCGACTACAAGCTCTCTGACGATGCTGCAAAAATCGTCGATACGTTGTTTAGGAAGTTTCCGAACATTGAAGTGGGCTACGAGTTCGGTGTTGGAATAAATACGGGGTACATTCGGGATGAGCTTGTTGCAGACAGAAGAATTGACTCGCGGTACCACAGGATGGTTCCTGGGTCTGGTATTTCGAGATACGGTAAGGTCGAGACGAATGGCTGGATTATGTACGACGCAGACTATGTAAGGCGCAGAGGGGCGCGAGGCCGAACTCTCCCGGCAGAGCACCTGCTCAGCTCTGAAAAAATTCTCGTCGTGAGGACTCGCAATCTAGCACTGACGCGCCGAATTATAGCGACGATTGACGCTTCTGGCGCATACAACTTGAACCGTCTTTCAAACATTGTCGCCAGAGACGGATACAGCCTAAAAGGATTACTCGGCATCCTCAATTCGGAACTATTCCAGTGGCTATTCTCAACGCGTTTTTTCGATTACGAGATCAAGCCTATATATCTCCGCGGCGCCCCGCTTGCCAATAGCAACGATCCCCAATTGGGGTCGTTAGTTGCGGAGATGCTCTCCTTGAAGCAAAAGTTGGCTAGCGCCAAGACTGAGCACGAGAGGGCAGTTTTTGAGCGGCAGATACGTACGACTGACCGCGAGATCGACCACCGAGTCTACCAGCTCTACGGATTAAACAGCGAAGACGTAGCAATTGCGGAAAGCGCCAAAGCATCGGAATCCGAGTAAAAATGGCTGCTTTCCGCGCGTGGGAGATTTCGCCGGAGACGGTTGGCGAAACACCCTTCGGACTCGAAAAACAGTTGTAACGGGGACTCAGCGTCGAATACTGACTCCATGAGGAACAACGCCGACCAAATCAGGAACATTGCGAAAGACGTATACCGCGTACTCGGTTCCGGTTTTTCCGAGGAGGTCTATGACCGCGCCATGCAAGTCGGCTTACGCCTCGCAAAACTCAAATACGAAAACCAAAAAGTCATCGAGCTTACGTACAAAGACCACTACGTTGGCGAGGGCTATCCCGATCTCGTTGTGCGCTTGGGCCGCGACAAAATCGTTGTGGAGCTAAAAGCGGTCAGCGGGGAGTTGGGCGCATCGGAGGAACAGCAGCTCAGGAACTATCTGAGGATTCTGAAAATCAAGCGTGGGTTGCTCATCAACTTCCAACAGCCGGGGAAAAACCCGAAGAAGACTCGACTTGAGATTAAGGAAATGGAGATTGATTAGCTATTAGGGTCTGCTTCTTAGGTTCGTAGGGCCCTAGCGGCTAGCGGATGTTACAGTTTTCCAGATGGAGGCTGCTATTTCGCGGTGCTCTGCTGTGGATGGATGAAAGTGTATTTCGGTTTGGCCCTCGGGCCACTGACCAGAGAGGCGGGCCAAGAAGACCACTTCGGCTTCGACCGTTTCGATATCACGTTCTGGATTTTCAATTGATGGATCTTCGTGACACCATACGTCGAGCACAGCTTTTCTGAAATTGTGTCGCCATCGATAGCCGTGATAGCCGTTCTCACCTGTCGCGTTAAATCCCATTCGGAAGCGTGTACGCATCGACTGCCGTGTTACGCCAACGTAGATCGGTTTGGCATCGACAGAGACGATGTAGAGTTTGGGAAGTTTGGCGGTTGCAAGTCCAGAGAACCTCGCAGTGCCCTTAGAGCAGGACACTGTGAATGTCTCAGCGTCAAAGGAAAGTGTATATCGCTCAGGGCCAACGATTCGCATCTCATCGCATTGTCTCGTAGAAGCCGTTCGCAAGAAAGGGGACTTGTGCAACGTGTTCAACCGTTCAACGATCCGGGTTTCAGCGAAGAAATCGATTTGTAGCCCAACTAGCCCAACTGAGGGGCAGAGCGTCGAACTTTGTGCACCCGTAAGCAACGGACGATAAGGCATTTGGATTTCCGACCACTCCGTCTTCTAAGCAGAGGGTCGGGGGTTCGACTCCCTCCGGGCGCGCCACTCATCCGCGTAGTCTTTCTATGGCGAGTCAACCGCCGTCTTTTGTTCACTTCGTTTGTTGCACCAGATTCGAGCCTGAGCCCATCAGATCGCACGGTTACATATTCTTGATTTCACGAAGGAGGCCGGTCGTGACGTCATAGACGAACCCGCGAACAGGGAGACTCTTTGGAATCCACGGGTGGCTACGCAGCTTTTGGATTTGGCGACGGACGTTTTCTTCGAGATCTTGAAACGTATAGAAGAAGGCGGGAGCGACCGCGGCAGTGCCGGCGCGATTCTGGATCTTGGTGCGCAAATCCTCTTCGCTGGTTTGCATCAACCCGCAATCCGTGTGATTGATGACCATGAACTCCTCGGTGCCCAGCAAATAGTGAGACACGAGCAGCGAGCGCAGGCTGTCGTCCGTAACGATGCCGCCGGCGTTGCGAATGATGTGAGCATCTCCCGTTTTCAAACCCAGCGTGCGAATCGAAAGGCGGGTATCCATGCAGGTGAGCACGGCGAGCTTTCGCTGGGGGCGCGGCGTCAATTTGCGCAATTCGTGCGTGCGCGAGTAGATCTCGTTTGCTGTGAGGACTTCGTCGATGACGCTCATGGTCCATGACAGTCTACTGCAAGGCCCGCTCGATCTTGCAATTCGAATCGCAGTTGCGCTAATGCTTGTTGAGCGGACTCTGAACTTAGGTGGTCCTGTGGCCAGCATTCTCGGGAGTGCTTCGACAACTGTAGAATCGGCGAAAGAGGATCCGCTAATAGCTAATAGGAGGATCGCGATGAAATCACACGTTTGGTTCGTGGCGAGCTTGTTAGCAACAGTTTCGATCGCTCTGCCGTCCCGAGCGCAGGAAGTTACCAAAGAAACCGTCGAAGGCATCACCAATTTCAGCCGCATCGAGACGACGGTCGCCTGTGCCGGTGCGATCAAGGCCGACGTGGTTCCCAAAATCAAGGAAATGGGCTTTGTCTCGATTATCAACCTGCGGCAGTCCGCCGAGCCCGGCGCGGATGTCGAAGCCGAGGAGGCCGCGGCGAAAGCGGCCGGCCTTCGTTATTACCACATTCCCTTCGACGCTCACGCGCCCGATCCCGCAGCGGCCGACAAGTTCCTCGATGCCATCACAACAAAGGGTACGGAGCCTGCGTTCATTCACTGTGCGGGCGGCGGCCGAGCCGCCACGATGTGGTTTATCAAGCGACTCGTGGTCGATCATTGGGATGCTGACCGCGCCGCCAAAGAGGCGTCCGCGCTCGGCATGATGAATCCAGCGCTCAAGCAGTTCGCCATCGATTACGCTTCGACGCACAAGCGATAGATCGTGCCCGGCAGAGAGCTTGTAAAGGGAGACGCCGATGTGCTACCTACTATCGGCGTTGACATTTTGGGTTAGGGAGCCCCGATGAAAAAGAAATCGAAGCAATCGAAAAAGGCAGTCGGCGGCGTGGCGGTAGATCGCCGCACCTTCATGGGCACGATAGCGGCGGCAGCGGGCTCCACTGCAGTGGCGGGTGCGCTTTCTCCGTTCGCGCCTTCGGCAAGCGCCGAAACGGTTCATTTCGGCGGTCAGTCCGGTTTCGGAGGCGGCAGTCCGTTCCGTTGCGAATCTGATATCCGCGATTGCGACATCGAAGGCGAAATTCCCCTGAATATCGACGGCGCGTTCTATCGCGTGGGTCCTGACTGGCAGTATCCTGCGCCTCGCGGCATCCCTTTTGATGGCGAGGGCCACGTCAGCATGTTCCGCATCCAGAACGGACACGTGGACTTCCGTTCCAGATATGCGCGCACGCAGCGATACAAGGCGCAAGACGCGGCACGAAGGCGGCTCTTCAACGTTTACCGCAATCCGTTCGACGACGATCCGAGCGTAAAGGGCGTCAGCCGCGGCACGGCCAACACGCACGTGGTCTATCACCATGGCTTGCTCTTCGCGCTCAAGGAAGATAGCCCACCAGTGGCGATGAACCCGCTGACGCTCGAAACCGTGGATGATTACTACACCTTCGGCGGAGGTTTCCACAGCCTCACGCACACGGCTCATCCGAAATTCGATAAAGGCACGGGCGAGATGATCTCCTACGGCTACGAAGCCAAAGGTCTCGCAACAGACGATGTGTACGTCTTCTCGGCGAACGCGAAAGGCAAGATCACCTGGGAGTGCTGGATCAAGGTTCCCTACGTCGGCATGATTCACGATTTCGCCGTCACGCAGAAATATGTTGCGTTCCTGATTCTTCCGATGGCCACGAACGTCGAGCGCATGAAGCAGGGCGAGGTCCATTTCGCGTGGGATTCCACGCTGCCGACCTGGTTCGGCGTGCTCGAGCGCGGAGGCGACGGCAAGGACCTTCGCTGGTTCAAAGGGCCGGAGCGCTGCGCCACGCACGTGATGGGCGCTTTCAATGACGGCAACAAGATCTACGTCGACATGGACATGGCTTTGAAGAATCAGTTCCCGTTCTTCCCGAATCTCCACGGCGAGCCGTTCGATCCGAAAGCGGCGGCGGGGACGGTGCATCGTCTCTCAGTCGATCTCTCGGACAAGACTCCGCGCGACTATGGCATGGAAGAGCTCTACCCGCAGTCCGGCGCTCTCCCGCGCCAGGATGATCGCTATCAGACGATCCCTTACAAGATCGGCTTCATGCCCACCACCGATCCGACCAAGCCGGTAAATCCCAAGCTCGGCAACGTCGCGTTCCGGCCGACAAACTCGTACACGATGTTCGACCACTCCACCCGCAAGACGCGCCAATTCTGGGTGGGCGATGATTCGAGCCTACAGGAGTGCTGCTTCGTCCCGCGCAACAAGAACGCTTCCGAAGGGGACGGCTATCTCGTCGGCGTCGCGAACCGGCTGCTGGAAGGCGGCCGCTCCGATTTGGTGATCGTGGATACGGCGCACCTCGAAGACGGGCCCGTAGCCAAAGTGAAGCTGCCCTTCCGCACCTACAGCCAGGTTCACGGCTGGTGGGTCCCCGGCGACGATTTGCCGAAAGTGTAGCGCCGGCTCGATAGATTGAAATTTGCCACGCACTGACACTCACAGGCGAGGCCCTCTGAACCTCCATGAGATGGCGGTTTTTGGGGGCATGAAAAACTGTCCCACTTCTTTTGGTGATCCCCCCTTTGTTTTCATGGCGTTAGCCCGGAAATTAAGTGCGACGGTGTCCCACTTAATTTCGCGTCCGCGCGGGATGCCGACTTCCGGCTGCCGGTGAGGCAGGCACAGGCATAGAAGGGTTGAAGAGAGATCCCTCGACTCCCGTTGGTCGCTCGGGATCGCGATCCTGGTCGGATCTCAACTTTTCAAAGAGCATCCGGCTCTCGTTGTGAGAGCGGCGGCACAGGACGACGTGCCGGTGGGGCAAAAAAACTCCGCGACTCACGCTAATTCAAATTCGGTTTGCTGTCTATTGTGGGAAGTACGGATACACAGAGTTGCGGACCCTCTGCGCTTGAGCACCGGTGAAAACCCCGCACGTTTCAGGGTAAGCGGAGGTCAGATGGGGCTCAAGTACGAGGTCGCGATCATCGCGCGCGGGGACGGGGATCGGAAAGGCGATTGCGGTTTCGCAGCCCCTTCTGGTATAGATGCGGCGCACCGATTCACCCGGAAATCGGAGCTGGGGGGGAATATGACTCGCACGCGGCTTTGCACAGGTGTCCTTTCGCTTGCAATCTTCGGTTTGATAACAGTCAGTACGTCTTACGCAGGACCTGCGCCGGCCAAGGCAAACGACTGCGACCGCGCGTGCCTCAATGGATTTGTTGACCAATACATGGCGGCGGTCGCCGCGCACGATCCGTCAAAGCTCACGACGGCGCCGAACGTTCGCTACACCGAAAACAACGTCGAAATGAAAATCGGCGAAGGCCTGTGGCAAACGTCCGACGGATGGGGCGATTACAAGGTTTACACGGACGATCCGCAAACCGGCCAAGTCGGGTTTCTCGGCGTTGCGAATGAGGACGGTCACCTCTCATGCTTCGCCGCGCGCCTGAAAGTCGTCGGTCACAAAGTGACCGAAATCGAGGTCATCGTCGCGCGCCCGGCTGGCCTCGGTCCGCAGAGCGCCGGTCCCGTCGCCGGCGGTCCCACTAACCTGAAGGATAAGCCTCTCTTCTCCGAGGACGAGCCTGCGAACGAGCGCGTCTCCCGCGAAAAGCTCATCGAACTTGCCGACGGCTACTTCTCCACGATTCAGCTGAACACCGGCAAGATCTTCACGACGTTCGATCCGGATTGCCAGCGCATGGAAAACGGCAGCGTCACCGCCAACAATCCGAACGCGACAAACCCGGTCGCCAAGATGGGTTGCCAGGCGCAGCTCGAAACCGGTCTGCTGAAAATTGTGACGCGCTGCCGCGACCGCCGCTATCTCGTGGACGAACAACGGCAGATGGTGTTTGCGGCCACATTCTTCGACCACAACGGAACGGTGCGCCAGAACAAGCTGGTCGACGGCTCCGTCCGCAGCATCGGTCCGCCATTCGATCGCCCGTACACCTTCTTGATCTTTGAGCTCTTCAAAATCAAGAACGGCAAGATTCGCCAGATCGAAGCCGTGCTCGATACCGTTCCGTACTATATGCCCAGCCCCTGGGTGAACTACGCGAAGAAGTAGTTAGAAGGAGAAAGCCATGAATGCTAGGTCCCGGGCGGCCTTTGCGCTCGCGACTTTGATTTTCGCCGCCTTCGGCTGCGGGGCGGCCTGCGCGCAGAGCACCAAGCCGCCCTTCGATTACGATCCCAATTTCAATTACGACTGCGACCGCGCCTGCCTAAACGGATTCGTTGACACATTCCTCGCGGCGCTGGTCGCGCACGACCATTCGCGCCTGCCGCTCGGCAGGGAAGCGAAGTACACGGAAAATGGTCAAGCGCTCCGCCTTGGCGACGGCTTTTGGGGCACCGCGACCGCGCTCCCGACTTACAAGATCTATGCCGATGATCCGCAGGCCGGGCAAGTCATGTTCATGGGCGTGCTGCAGGAGAATGGCGTGCCCGTCATCTTCTGCGCGCGGCTGAAAGTCGAGCTGCACTTGATCACGGAAATCGAGGTCATCATCTCGCGCAAAGAGCCGGGAAGCCTCGCGCGCCCGGAAAATCTCGTTCAGCCCAATCCGATTTTCAGCGAAGCACTTGCGCCCGCGCAGCGCCGCTCGCGCCAAAATATGATCGCTATCGCCAATAGCTACTTCAACGCGATCGAAAAGGGCCACGCGTCTTTCGTTCCCTTCGACGCGAATTGCAACCGCGTCGAGTCCGGCGTTCAGACCACGAACAATGCCGCGCTGGCCACAAGCCCCGATTCCGTGCTCGGCATGGGCTGCGCGGACCAGATCAAGACGCGCAATTTTCAGCCGGACACTCTGATTCGCGAACGCCGCTTCGCCGTTGTCGATGAGGAGCGCGGCCTCGTGTTCGTGCTCGGCTTCTTCGATCACGACGCGACCCTGCGTTCCTACACGCTCACCGACGGCCGCACCGTGAAGCAAACGCGCACCGCTCCTTGGACTTGGGAAATTGCGGAGATGTTCAAGATTCAGGACGGCAAGATCATGCGCGTCGAGGCGCTGGTGAATCCCGCACCGTACGGAATGAAGTCCGGCTGGTAGGTCAGTGCGCGCGCCGCATTTGCGCTCACCCTATTTCGTGAAGCCGGTCCATCGGCCAAACGCCACTACGCCGATCCATAATACGAGACCCGCTGCACCCGCAATCTTGGCGGACAGCGGAATGCGGGTCTCCCGGTCCCAATTCGCGGCGCCGCGATAGGTCCAGAGTTCGAAAATCCCAGCGTTGATGCCGGCCATCAGCAACATGCCGATCTTCATTCGGAAAGCAAAGTTGTGATAGTACTTCGTCGCGCTCGAGCTGAATAATAGCGAGCCCGCAATCGCCGCGCAGATGAAACTCACCCGCGCCCACGGCAGCACGTCTTCATGCACTTCGCGGATGCTGCGGTCGCGATACGCAATATTGAGCAGCCGCAGATCGAGCATCGTGATCGACCCGACGACGATGACTGTGGCAAGCACGTGCAGCGTTTCAATTGTTGGAAACAGCCAGGTGGATTGCCGGATTGCTGTTGCGAAAGATGTGTTTTCAAGCCACGCGCAGAATTGTTGAATTCCCATCAGGCCCCGATTTCCTTGTGGAGGACCGTTTCTTCCTCGCCTCTCGCATCAGTAATACGCAATCCATCTCCCGGCGCTAACGATTCCGACCCACAACAAGAGGGACGCGGCGCCCGTCAAAGCGGCGGCAACTCGTCGAGCTTCCCAGTACGTAGCGTCTTTCTTGCTCTGGCGCTGTACGACAAATGTGATCGCGGCGACCACCGCGAGCATCAGCATCTTCGCTCGAAAGTATGGATTCAGCAGCTCACGCGCCGGCTCTCCAATGATCAAGATGATTCCCGTGGCCAGCAATACGGGCAGCGCTCCCCAGACCCATGGGACGAACCGTCCTACCGTCCGCGAGACCGGTTGCTTGCGGCCCGCCACGCCAATCAGGCGGAGGTTCGTCATCGCCACGCACGACATCACGATGGATACACAAAGAATGTGAACGGTCTGCACCGCAGGGATAATCCACATGATTGTTTGGATTTTCAGGCTCAGCGGCGTATTCGCGAGCCAGTCGCAGAACGACTCGATCATCTTTCTGAATCCACCCCCAAAGTGTGCAGGGAATACTACCCTGTTACCTCGCCTCTGTCGAACGGAATGCTTGGCTCAGCCGTTGACGCCAGCGCGGAACATTCGTAAAGTGGCACCATTCAAAGCAGCCAAATCGAGGCGGCATCCTGGGGGTGGAAGAAATGAACCGTTCGAAACTGAGTCTTGCCGGTGCGCTCGCGCTTGCGGTGTGCTTTATGGGATTCGTGCCAGCAGCGCACGCGCAACAAACTTCGGAGAAGAAAGACATTCCGGCGATTCCCGAAGGTGCGCTTGCGCCCGATAATCTCGCGAAGCCTCGTCCGAAGGCGCCCTTCAACCTGACCGGCACATGGACCGTCGACCTAAGCGCCGGATTCAGCTCGTTCATGTTTGGGCCGCCGTATCCGAAGTTCAAATCCGAGGCGCAGGCCGCTTTCGACGATGCGAAAAAATACGCGGCCGAGCACAAGCCCTATCGCGACGACATCGGCCATTGCTACCCCGCAGGTCTGCCGATGCTGATGACGCGCGTCTGGCCCATCGCCATGATTCAGCTTCCGACGGCGATCTACATGGTCAGCGGATTCGAAAATGGACTCCGCATCATCTATCTCGATGGCCGGCCGCACACCGATCCGGACGTCGTTGTGCGCACGTTCAACGGCGACTCGATCGGACACTGGGAAGGCGACACGCTTGTGGTCGACACAAATTCGATGGTCAGCGGCCACCACTGGATCGACCAAGGCCTGCCGGTCAGTGAGGATTTTCACGTCGTCGAGCGGATGCGCCTGCAGAATAACGGGAAGACGCTCGAGATCAAGTACATCATGACCGACCCGAAGAATTGGGAAGGCGAGTGGACCAGCACGAAGCACTGGGTCCGCGTGGACGATACCGATATTACCGAGGTCGAATGCACGCCCGACCTCAACGAGCACCTGCTCAGCACGCACTAGCGCAAATACTCGTCATTCCGAGCGCAGTGGCCGGACTCTGCCCTGCGTGCCTGCTGCGGCACGTCCGGCCACGCAGCCGAGGAATCCCTCTTCACTTTGATTGGGAAAAGTATTTCGCGAAAGATTGTACGGTTCGGCCTAATATTTCGGCGCAGCGCGATAGGCCGGATCGGTCAGCACTTCGCCGCTCGGCAGCGTCACCGAAAGGAAACTCCCGCCCTTGTCACCGTTGCGCAACGGATGGATGACGATCGTCACTTTGTCGCCGGGCTTGAGGCTCGTCGATTTCCATCCCTGGCGCACGAGATTATTGGGGCTGTTGCACTCGACGCTCCAGCGGTCCGTCCCGCCGCTATCGTTCGGGACGTCGATCTGAATCCAACTGTGCGGATTGGTCCACTCAAACTGCACGATCGTGCCGGTCAGCGATACCTGTTTGTCGCGGTCAAACATCGCGGCGGAGTGGTGCGCGGCCGCTGTTCCAGCAGCCAGCAACGCAATCAAACTCAATCCCGCAATCACCGACATCTTTCTCATCTCACTCCTCCGTTCTCCACCCGGTTGAATTCTTCTTGCCGCAGAATTCCTATTCTATTGCTTGGGATGATGGCGGAACGCCGCTTCGTCAAGAGTCGAACCGTCCGGCAGCGTCAGCGATATGAAAAGTCCACCCTTCTCGCCGCTGCGCAGTGGCCAGATCACTACGGAAATTTTGTCGCCCGCCTTGATGCTGTCGGAATGCCATCCCTGCCGCGCGAGGTTATTCGGACTGTTCAGCTCGATGCTCCACTTATCGACGCCGCCGCTATCGTTCGGCACGTCGAGCTCGATCCAGCTGTGGGGATTAGTCCACTGAAATTCGTGCACGACGCCGACAAGTGTGGTCTCTTTCGAGCGGTCGAACATCGCGAACGAATGGTGCGCGAATGTCGAGACAGCGGTCATCAGCAGCAGCGCGCTCGCGCACGCAATCAGAACTCTCTTCATTGATTTCCACCCCAGAAGGCCTATTGGTGAAACGGTTGGTCCACCCCACCGCTAGCGCCGCAGGCATAAAGTACTATAATACGCCCAGAAATTCACAGTGTTGTTTGATGCGCCGCCTGGTCGGCGCTGCGCTCGCGCGCCGGGTCGCCGTACCCTTGGGGGTGGAGACAATATGAAATTCTCGGTTGTCAGTGTCTTGAGTGCTGCCGCATTCCTCGCGCTTGGCGCAATTGCGCAGGCCCAGACGAGTTCTACGGCGGGATCGCATGGCGTTGCATCGCCATACGCGCCAAACGGTCCCTACCCGGATTGGGCAGGTATTTGGACGCCCAATTTCGCGGTGCCAAATCCACCCCCGAAGGAAACGACTTCCTCGACTTCGCCAGCCAACGACACCGTTGTCGGCGTCGCGCAGTTTGGAGGCGGCGACAAGCCTTCGTTGACCCCTCAGGCCGCGGCGCAATTCAAGCTTATGCAGGAGGCTGACGCGCGCAACGAAGAGCCAGCCACCGACGCGGCGAATTGCCTGCCGCCCGGCATGCCCACGATCATGTTCATGCCATATGATCTGGAGTTTCTATTTACCCCGGGACGCGCGACGATCATTCAGGAAGCGTACATGCAGGTGCGCCGCGTGTTCATGGACGGGCGCGGCCATCCCGCGAAGGTCGATCCCACTTTCAACGGGCATTCGATCGGCCACTGGGAAGGCGACACGCTCGTCATCGACACAATCGGTCTCGGACACGACACCCCGATTGGCTACAGCCGTCTCCGTCACGGGCCGAATCTGCACGTCGTCGAGCGCATTCACCTTACAGATCCAAATACGATGGAAATCGATATGGAGCTCACCGATCCGGACGTGCTGACGAGGCCCTGGCACACCGTGCACACGTTCGCGCGCCACCGCGAGTGGGACCAGATGGAATACATTTGCGAAGAAAACAACCGCAATCAGATCGACAAGAACGGCCAGGTCAAGCCATTCTGAACGAACTGCGGGTAGCTCTTAGCACGTCACGCGCTGTTATCGCTGCGCGTGGTGATCGAGGTTCAGCATGCGCTTCGAGTCATCCTCGACGCACGCGGGCGATTCCAGCAGCGGCTCATCGGACGGCTTGATCAACCGAGGGGCTTGGGTCCACGGCTGCGTCAGCACATTTGGATCGTCGATGGTCACCTGATACGCGAGGTTGTCGCCGACTCTCCAGAAGCGCTCGATCACGTGCATGGTGGGGGTGTGAAAGTAGCCGTTCTCGCCAAACCAGGTGTCGTCCACAAAATTCGTCGCATCCACCACGAGCGTATCGCCCTCCCAATGGCCCACGGAGTCTCCATTGTAGGAAGGATCGGCATCGGCGCGATGCGGCCGCCCATCGGTTGGAACGATTCGATAGGTGTCGCCGGACATGTCTTCATACAGGAAAATCATTTCGTTCGGCTGCTGGATGATCTGGCGCGGAGGACCGAGGCGCGGCACACCCGGCCTGCCGCAGAAGAAGACTTTGTCGAGTTTCGCTTCGTTGTCGAAGAGGTATTTCACCTTCGCCTGAAACCCGGGCTTGTACGAAGGAGTCGGCGCAGATGGCAGCGCGTCCGGCACCGGGACTTTCGCGGGCATGCGGCCGCTCAAATCGATTTGCTTGACCGCAGCCGATCCGCCAGCCTCGGTCCTCTTGACGCCTCCCCCCGGCACGAGCACCGAATACTGCCAAATCCCGCTCAAATCAGGATGTCCGTTCAATGTGCGGACGGCGCTGGTCGCCGCCGTGGTTGCATTTTGCTGGGCGTGTGAGGGGATGACGAAAACTATTGCCGCTGCGATCGCACAACCTATTGGCAGTCTCATGTTCCGGCCTCCTTTCTCACCCGAAACTACCGAGAATCGGCCGCACCCGGCGCGACCATTTCAAGCGAAGTCCCATCCGCAAATGTGATTTTCGTCAGAAAGCCGTAAAGCGATCCGTCCTTGGCGCGAAACCCATAAGCCGAAACTGTCTGGCCCACCGCATTCTTGAACTGGCTGCTCGAGACGCCGACGCGCCGCAAGAATGCAGGTGGCGCGCTCTCCCATTTCCAGTTTTCGACGCCGCTGCCATCTGCTTTTTTCGCGTCGATATAGACGGCGATGTGCGGATTCACCCAATCGACCTGCGTCAGCGTGCCCGTCAGCGTGAACGGCTTCGACATGTCGAAAATCGACGACGGCGAGTGGTGCGCCCACGCGCTCCCCGCCGCCAGAAGCACCAAGAATGCCGCGAATCCACCCAAAACCCGGTATCGCAAGGAGGGTCTCCTTTCCCGACTTTGCCGGGAGTCTATCACAAAGGCTGGTTCCTAGGCGCTGGCGGTCAGCTCCAGAGACGCTGGGACGCAATCGCGGCGCCGGTGACGAGCGACTTCAGCTTTTTCCACGAGATGCCCGGATCGAGGCGTCCCATTCCGGCGAATGTGCCGAAGCCGCAGTCGGTGCCTGCGATGATCCGATCGCGTCCCACGATGTCCGCGTAACGGCAGATTCTCTGCGCGACCAATTCCGGATGCTCGACGTAGTTCGTCCCGGTGTCGATCACTCCCGGCACGAGAATCTTGTGCTCGGGTATTTCGATTTCGCGCCAGACGATCCATTCGTGTTCGTGGCGCGGATTCGCTGCTTCAAAAAGGAGTGCAGCGGGCTTGGCCTTCAGCACGATGCCGATGATCTTTTCGAGCGGGATGTCGTGGTCGTGCGGACCGTCGTAGTTTCCCCAGCAAACGTGCATGCGCATCTTGTCCGCGGGAATCTTCGCGACCGCGTGGTTGAGTACATCCACGTGCAGCGCCGCGCGCTTCAGAAATTCGGCCTCGGTCAGTTCCTGAAATCCCGTGTGGCGGCCCATCGCGAGGTCAGGGCAATCGAGCTGCAGAAGGAATCCCGCTTCGACGATCGCTTCGTACTCCTCTTTCATGGCCTCGGCAATCGCTTGGACGTACGCCTCGTGCGTCGGATAGAAGTGATTGGGCTGGAACGCCGTGACCAGTCCGGGCGAAGCGGAGTTCATGAAGGCTTCGGTCACGTGCGTCTTCTTGATCGCGTCACGAAGATTGGCGATGTCCTTGCGCATCGCCTCGCGGTCCTGCACAGCGACCGGCCCAAGGCAGCAGGTTCGCCGGAAGGCCTGCGTGCCGGCAACCGCCGCGATTTTCTTCCGAAAGTCCGGATATTCCTGCAGGTCGAGCGCGACTTTTCGGGGTTGGTCGCCTCCGAAACCGGTGAGGCGCTGGTGAATGTAGGTCGCGTAGCTGACCTTGCTGGCTTCTCCGTCGCTGACGATATCGATTCCCGTTGCGGATTGTCGCTCGACATTGTGCGCGACGGCCTCACGAACCACACGGTCAAAGTCGTGCGGATCGTACGGCTGCTCATGGTCCTTCTTGAGCAGCATTTCGGACAGCTCGTGCGATCGCGGCAGGCTGCCGACGTGCGTGGTCAAAATTCGGTTTGTGCTGAGTTTCATGGACGTTCCGGACTCGGAAGCAAAAGTGCCCTCGGTCGTCCCCATGTTATGGGACAAGAGTCGAATTGCAAGCGCGAAAGGCTGCGGACCCGTTGACAGCAACGAAACGCCAAACAATCCGGCCTCGGACCGGGAAACCCAAATCAAGCGCAATGCAATCTAAAAGAGTAGAATAGCGTCACAGCTGGGGCCGCTCCGGGCCTATCGTGTGTGGAGGTACCCAGATGCTGAAATCATTCCTTTCAAGAACATTCATTCTGCTGACTGCACTTGTGTTTGTAGCTTTTGTGCCGAACCTCGCATTCGCCCAGCGCGGCGGTCATGGCGGTGGCGGAGGGTTCCACGGTGGAGGCGGCGGCTTCCACGGTGGCGGAGGCTTCGGTGGCGCGCGTGGCTATGGCTACCGAGGAGGCGCGTACCGAGGCGGCATGTATGGCGGCGCGCGGTCGTTCGGCGGAGGCTCTCGCGCCTACGGTGGTGGAGGATTTCGCGGTGGCGCGTCAGGCGGTGCCCGCGGTTACGCTTCGCGCGGTTGGGCCTCACACGGCTTCGGCCAGGGCTTCAGCGCTGGGCGCGGTGCGACGGCTCGTCCCGGCATCGCCGACGGAAACTTTCACTCCTTCGGCGGCGGACGCGGCTCCACAGGCGGATTCCAGGGTTCTCGCGGCGGAATCGCCGATGGCAACTGGCATTCATTCGGAGCCTCCCGCGGCAGTGTCGGTGCGGGACTCGGCGCTCGCAACTTCGGCGGCTTTGATCGAGGCTTCGGCGGCCGTGGCTTCAGTTGGGGCGGACGCGGCTGGGGTTGGGGAGGTAGAGGCTGGGGCGGTTGGGGATGGGGTTGGGGGTTCGGTTGGGGTTGGCCTTGGGCCTTTGGTTGGTGGGGACCCGGTTGGGCTTGGGGTCCTTACTGGTGTGATCCGTGGTGGGGCGGTTGCCCGTACCACGGCTACTATCCATACGCTGGCTATTACGACTGCGGTCCTCCATACGCTCCGCCGCCGGAAACGGCTCCCGACTCCGATTACGGCGACTACTATTCCTACGGTCCACCGTATGCAGCGCCACCGGATCAAGGCGACTACTACGGGGATTCGACAGCTCCGGTTCAGGGCCCGTCAGACCAATACTCGTACGACCCAGGACCAAACACCGGCAACGTCGCCGAATCCATGCCGACGATCCTGCTGTATCTAACCGACGGGACTGTCTATCCAGCGACCGATTACTGGGTCTCCGGCAGCACGGTGCACTACGTGGTTGCCTACGGCGGTGAGGGTGTAGTGCCAATCGAGCAGGTTGACATGCGGCGCACGATCGACGAGAACGCCAAGCGCGGCGTGCGGTTTAATCTGCGGCCAAAAAGCTACGGCAACCCGACCGCGAGCGCGCCGTCGGCTGCCCCAGCGGCACAAGCCCAGCCGATCGCCTAATTGCCGCTGCAGCGCGCCGCCGAGAGGTTCGGCTTCGCAAAGTGCGGAGTGTTGTTACTTCTTCGACCGGTGCACGAGCAGCACTCGCGCGCTCGGATTTGGCTCGTATAATTCCTCGACGAGATCCGCTCGGCGATCGAGGATCACGCGCTGATTCAACGATCCCTTATCCGTGACTTCGCCGGCGTCGAGCGACGGCGGCTCCTCCAGCAGCATCGCCCGCTCCACGCGATTCGAATTGCCCGTCGCCTCCGCCGCGAACGATTCCAGTAGCGATCTAAATTTCGTCCGAACGGCCTCATTGCGCAAAATTTCGCTCCGCGAAGCGCTGCTCGGTAGTTTCATCAACAAACGGCAAGGCTCGAGATTAGGCACCAGCAGCACGGCCAAATAATTCCGATCGTGTCCGGCGATTACCACATCCGCCACATACGGCGCGAACCAGTGAATCAACTTGAGCCGCAGCGGGCCGACGTTCACAAACGTTCCGGATGAGAGCTTGAAATCCTCGGCCAAGCGTCCATCGAAAATCAGCCCCTTGTTGACGTCATCTGGATCGAGGAAACGCACCGCATCGCCGAAGCGGTAGTAGCCCTCTTCGTCGAATGCGCGGCGCGTCAGCTCCGGTTCCTTCCAGTAGCCCGGCGTGACATTCGGGCCTTTCACGCGGATCTCAAACTTCGATCCATGAGGCACCACCTTGGCCTCCACGCCGGGCATCGGGATTCCGATCACGCCGCTGTGCTCGGTGTCCCATGTGCACTGCAGCGCCATCGGAGAAGTTTCCGTCGCGCCGAGGCCCGTGGCCATCATGATTCGCTCGCCGCATGCATCTATCATGAGCTGCCGGTAGGCATCCCAGAGCGCCTGCGAAAGCGCAGCGCCTGCGTAAAACATGAACTTCACGCGGCTGAAGAAATTCCTGCGCAGTTGCGCATCGCTCCGGAAATAGCGCAGCAATTCGTCATAACCGCGCGGCATGTTGAAATAGATCGTCGGCGCGATCTCGCGCAGATTGCGCACCGTCATTTCGATTCCGGCGGCGGTGGGGCGGCCGTCGTCGATATAGAGGGTGCCGCCGTTGTAGAGCGTCATTCCCGTATTGTGATTGCCGCCCGCCGTGTGATTCCACGGCATCCAGTCGACGACCACCGGCGGCTCTTCGCCCATGAACGGAAACCCCTGCAGGATCATCTGTTGGTTGCTGCAGATCATGCGATGCGTGTTGACGACGGCTTTGGGCAGCCCGGTCGAACCCGAAGAGAACAAGAACTTCGCGATATCGTCCCGCTGAATCGCGGCATGAACGTCCTCGACTGCCGGCGTCGGACTCGTCGCCGCGAGATCGGCAAACGAAGTCGCCTTCCGCCCGGCAAGCGAGCCCTCTGTGAAAACAATCTCGATGTCCGGATCAACGATAGCTTCGATCGCGCGCCGGTAGGGCTCAGTATGGGAGACGAACACCATTCCCGGCGTCAAAATTCTCATCACATGCTGGAGCTTGGCGAAATCGGTGGAGATCAGCGAATAAGGCGGCGCAATCGAAGCCGTCGGCACGCCTACATGCTGTCCGGCGAACATCAGCAGCAGATGTTCGAGATCGTTCTCGGAAAGGATCGCAATGGGACGGTTCGCCGAAAGTCCGCGGTCGAGGAATGCCTGCCCGAGGCTGCGAACCTTCTGCAAAGCTTCGGCGTAGGTCAGATAGCGCCATTCGCCGTCCGCGCCGCGCTTCGCCGCCAGAGCGCGGTCCGGAGCCACGCGCGCCCAGTGAATCAGGCGTTCGGTGATTACGCGCGGGTATTCGCCGAGGGGTTCGTCCGCACGCAAGAGGATGGTGCCATCCGCGCGTCTCTCCATCGAGGCGCCGGACGTCCTCAGACGGACTGCGCGCACGCGCGTCTTGGGTGATGGTTGCTCGGTGACCTGTGTGCTCTTCATCGATTGGGGCTGGCGGATGACCGACGAATTGTATCGCGGGGCCCTTTCAGCGTGCTAGTGGTGGGGTGTGCGCTCGGCCCGGCACAGCTACTTCTTCTTTCGGGGCAGGAGCGTCGGGTACTGGGCGGTGTTGAAAGCCCATGCAGCCATGAGCTGTGCGGACTGAACAAGACCCTCCTCTGATGCTTTATCGAACGTATCGGATTGCGTGTGTTCCGTCTCCGCATATTCTGGCGCGTCGCCGATGCACGAGAATCCCGGAACGCCCGCCGCATTGAAGGACGCGTAGTCGCTTCCAAACGTGCGCGAAAGCTTTGGCTCTATGAGTTGGAGCTGCGAAGCGACGGGAGCAAGAATTCTATGCAGCGCTTCGATGTCGTCGTAGTTCTCATGGACGCCGATGGTGAGGACGGGTCCCGTTCCCGTGTCGTTCACGAGGATGGCCGAGATGTTCGGCAGCTCCTGCTTGTGCTGGGATACGTATGCCTTCGACCCGACTTCGCCTTGTTCTTCGCCCGAGAACAGCACGAAGCGAATTGTTCTCTTGGGCGCGAGATTGAGTTTGGCGAGAGCTCGTGCAGCCTCAAGGATTGTCACGACGCCGGTTCCGTCGTCCGTCGACCCGGACGCCAAATCCCACGAATCGATGTGCGCGCCTACCATCACGATCTCGTCGGGTTTCTCGCTCCCACGAATCTCGGCGATGGTATTCGAAGTTTCGACTGGGCCTGAGCTGAAAGAATTGTTCAAATTCACCCGCAGCCGCACGCCTCCCTGTTTCAGCAGTCGCCAGATTAGTGCGTAATCCTCGTGTGAAAGATATGCGCTTGGTATCAAGCCGGGCTCGTAATCACCAGCGGAACCGTTGGACATGCGCATCAGGTTGTACGGATTTGCTGAATCTCGCAGGATGACGCGAACGCCCTCGGTCTTGAAGAACTTCGTGCGGACTTCATAGAACGGGTTCGGCGCAGACGCCTGATTTGACAGGTCGTGATACGGAGGCCGGAGCGGAAACTGGACCGGCGGGTGGCCATTCTGATACGGAGGAGAAACAACGCGAGGTTCCTCCAAGATCACAATCGCGCCACTTAGTTTTGTCTTGTATCGGTCCAAGTCGGAAGCAGATTTCGCATCGACATAAACAACAGGCCCTTCGACTTCGCCATCCGTACCCGGCGACCAGCCCATAGAAGCAATGGCCAGACGGCGCGAGACTGGTGCGGTTATCCGGGCTTCTGCGGTTCCTCTTGTCCAGGAATGGGCAATTATCCATCTCTCTTGATGGACGTTGGCCAAGCCATAGCTTCGAAACTTCTGCTCCGCCCATTCGCTGGCCGTCTTTTGCTGCGTCGATCCTGTCAGTCTCGGGCCAACAAGGTCAGAGAGATATTCGAGATTTGCCATTAGCTCATTGTGTTGGCTAATCTCGGACAGAATTTGCGCGTCTGACGAGGAAAGGTCGCTTGCCTCCTGTGCGATTATCAGGCAGGGAATCGCAGCGATTACGATCGAGCAGCGCAACAGTGTGCTGGTTCGAATCATTCCACTAAAGGACCGCGCAAACCCGCAGCGGCACGCATCCTACATCAGGCCTGCCGCGTGCAGCCAGAAACTATCTGGCCGGATGCGCATAAGTAGGACGCGTGTAGAGCTGAAACCACGTGCCGGTGCCGCGGTGGCTCACCGTGCCGACGTCCTCGCGGAACACCATCAGCGGCTTCGAAACACTTCGCGGGACCAGAAACGCAACCCATCCTTCGACCGATTCGCCCGGTTTTACCGTGCCATTCAATCTCGGAGTGGGCTGCTCGACCAAACTCGGCGCGTCGAACTCTTCGCCGCTCGCAGACGTCGCAGTAAATTGCGTCTCGTTCAGATTGTAGTTGTAATGCGATGGGGATGTTCGCGCCGAAAACGCGAATTGAACCCGCGCCAGCAAGTATTCGAACCCCGCCTTGGGTGCCGGGTTGGACGCGCTCGCCTGTCTGACGATATTCCACGCTTTCTCGCCGCGCGCGATTTCGAGAACCGTCACCTTCGCATCGTAGAGCTCGTCGCCGCCTAGATATTGGTCGCCGAATTCCAGAATCATCGCGACCGGCGCGCCGAGCGGATGTGCGTCGATTGCGGCTGGCCGGGTTTGAGCGGCCATGGCGTTAGCGAAGGTGGTGAACTGAAAAGCAAGCAGGGCAGCGACGGGCCGCACACGGCTGCGGCGGGCCGCTACGCCCATTGATCGATCGAGACGCTGACCCGATAGCTCATGTTCGCGACCATGTGATACGGGTTCGTCTGGCCGCCGACGACGACGAAGTTGTAGGAATCCGGCCGCAGATAGTAGGGAATGCGCGCGTCGTCCGGCGTATTTGCATCGGGCACCCAGCGATTGGCGAAAAGAGTGGAACGGGCATCTTTCGCTGAAATCGTTTGGTTCTTCTGCAGCCAATCGGCGAGCTGCTCCTTCGTCTTGTAGCCTAACTCGACCAATCCTTGCGCGACCAGCGGGTCGAGTACGATCAGCGCACCGAAGAGCGGGCCGAATGGCGTGCAGTTGTATGCAATTGCTTGATGATATTGCGGCACGGGCTTCACGCCCAGGCCGATTCCGCCCTGCCCCTGCGAGATGCTAAAGCCGACGAAGAGGCTCACCACGTTTTCGGTCGGCTTGAATCCCTTTTGCACGCTCAACGGAGTCCACGGGCTGGCCTTCTCGTTTTCCGGGATGATCAGATTGTTGTAATTGACGCCGTTCCCGAGCGTGCCGAGATATGTTAGGCCGGGGACGCCCGAATTGCTCAGGTTGCGCGAAAGCATCGTCCAAGCGCGCCCGATCGCCGCATTCGGCTGCGAAAACGGGCCCATCGCGCCGATGCCGTAGTTCATGTTGAGCGTGTCGCGGATCGGGCCGTTGATCACGGCCGCGACGGCGAAAGAGTTCGTCGAACTCGAAAGAGCCGTAAGCCCGCTCGCCGCGATCGCAAGAATTGTCGGAAAGTATTCAGGCTTGGCGCCCGCCATCACCGCGTTGATCGCAACCTGCTTGACCGTGTACGACCACTCCGGATAGGACCCGCGCGCCGGCGCCATTTTGCCGACGACTTCATCCGGCTTGTGGCTCGTGCCTTTCAGCATCGCGTCCACTCGCTCTTGCGTCGGCAGGACGACCTCCATGAAATCGGTCATGCCGTTGTCGATGTAATACTGATGCAGGTTCTCCTCGGTGTCGGCAAAGGTCTCCGGCCCGACGGAAATGCTCACTTCACCGGTCTTCGATTCCTCCGCGGTCAGCGGATTCGTCAGCGCGCCGATCACTTCCTTCATCAGCGGCTTTCCGCTCACGGGATCGTTGCCTTCGAGGTACGCGTACATCTCTTCGTCCGTCTTGCCCCACACCGGATGCGGCGTGAAGCAGATGCGCTCGTGGGGCATGCCGCGCTGCGCGGCGTTGGAAAGCGCGAGATCCTTGAACGCAACCGTGACCATGGGCGCGGTCGGAAAACCCATCTGCTCGAATTTTATGCAGTGACCGACGGTCGCTGGGGTGCAGGTGCTTCAATGGCCGATGGCCATGATGATGGCGTTGCCGTTGGCCTTGATCTCCGCGTTCAGCTTGGGATCGTCATCGGCGAACGCGCCGGCTTTCAAGCGGTACACCGTCTTCACGCTCGGTTGATTCTTCTGGAACCAGTTCGCGACCTGCTCCAAAAAATGATCGGCGCCGGGAAAGCCGTCTGAGACGAGGTAGATGGTCTTTCCGTCGAGGGTGTCCAGCCGTTTCGCCATCGGAACGAGTTGGATCGGAGGAGGTGTGCCCTTGGGATTGAGTGCGACGATCTTGTTCGCGCCGGCTTTGGCCTCAGCCTTCTTCGGCTTCTGCGCCTCGAGGCGGCCGGCCGCCAGCACCGCTGGCGATACCCCGAGCAGCGACAACATCTTGCGTCGATTCATCTTCCACCCCCGCCATCCGGGAAAATGCCGCGCGTTCCCCTATGTGCTTTCAACGCTGGATGTTAGTGTCGGTACCCAGCCTTGTCAATCACGGTGCGCTGCAACGGACGCGGGTCCCTGCTATAGTAGAGTTGACAGGGCCTTGTTCTACCGCACCGACGACCTTCGCATTCAATCAACGCAAGTCGTGGTGGCTCCCGCTGTCCTTGAGCGGGAGCTGCCTGAGACGGATTCCGCCTCGTCGACCATCTATCGCGCACGCAAAGAAATCTGCGACATTCTCCAGGGCCGGGATCACCGCCTGCTTGTCGTCGTGGGGCCGTGCTCGATTCATGATACGAGGGCGGCGCTGGAGTATGCCGGGCTTCTCAAGGGCGCGATCGCCGAGCTTTCCAGCGACCTGCTCATCGTCATGCGTGTCTATTTTGAAAAGCCGCGCACGACCGTCGGCTGGAAAGGGCTGCTCAACGATCCGCATCTCGATCAATCATTCAAGATCAATGACGGCCTGCGTCTGGCGCGGCGCCTGCTTCTCGACCTGGCCGAGATGGGCGTTCCCGCAGGAACTGAATTCCTCGACACATTCACTCCTCAATACCTCGCGGGTTTAGTGAGCTGGGGCGCGATCGGCGCTCGCACGACCGAAAGTCAGGTCCACCGCCAGTTGGTTTCCGGCGTGTCGTGTCCTGTCGGGTTCAAGAATGGGACCTCAGGCAATGTGCAGATCGCGATTGAAGCGATTCTGTCCGCCGCGCAGCCGCACACCTTTCTCGGTCACACGAAAGAGGGACGATCGGCCATTTTTGTGACTACCGGCAACGCCGATTGCCACGTAATCCTGCGTGGCGGACGAAACACCGTGAACTACACGGCCGACGCCGTTACCGAAGTTTGCGGTCAACTGAAGAAAGCGGGCCTTCCCCAGCGCGTGATGATCGACTGCAGCCATGCCAACAGCAACAAGGATTACACGCGCCAGGCTATTGTCTGCCGCGATGTCGCGCGACAAATTGCGGACGGCGGCGGCCACATCCTCGGCGTCATGCTCGAAAGCAATCTCGTCGCCGGCGCGCAGAAGCTCATCGAAGGACAGCCCCTCGTGTACGGCCAAAGCATCACCGACGCCTGCATCGGATGGGACGAAACTCTGGTATTGCTCCGAGAGCTTGCCACCTCCGTTCGTTCTAGTCGGCCAGTTGCATCCGGTAGCTCCTAGCGCGAATCTGAACCAACGCGAGGGCTCACCCATTCGAGATGCAGACTGATGCTAAGCGCTGCTTCCTTCCAGCAGTAGGAGGTCGGGTGACACCTGATCCAGAATCGGCTCGAATCGCTGGATTGTTAATGGCCGGACGAAGCCGAGGATACGTGCTCTACGACGAGATTGACCGGATTCTAGCGCCCGGTCGCGAGGGTCTAACCGAGCTCGATGCCATTCTGTCGGAGCTCGCGAAGAACTCTATTGAGGTCGTTGATGAGCCACGCACGGAAGGTTCCATCCCGGATCCCGATTTCCTTGATCGGGAAGAGTTCCAAGGTCGTGACGATCTTGCGCCCGTAAGAATGTATCTTCGCGAGGTGTTAACCGTGCCCCGCCTCGTCCCTCACGATGAGAAGAATCTCGCACGCCAAGCCAAGCTCGGCGGCCATGACGGCGAGGAGGCTGCGAAGCGACTCATCGAAGCGAATCTATGGGTTGTGGTGGCGACGGCCAGACATTACCTCAATCGGGGGCTGAGTTTCATAGACCTGATTCAAGAGGGAAACATCGGATTGATGCGCGCCGTCAAAGAATACAATCACCTTAGGGAGTACACGTTCCTAACCTACGCAATCTGGTGGGTGCGCACGGCCATCCGTCGGTCTCTCGACGAAGGATCGTTGCAGCCGTGACGCACGTCCTCTTTCTTCCCGGGCTCGCGTGCGACGAAGAAGTTTGGAGCCACCAGGCGCGCCGCCTTTCAGAGATTGCCACCGTTCGAATCGCAAATTACGGCTCAAGCGATTCGCTGAAGAAAATGGCGGAAGTTGCATTGCGCCACGCGCCCGCCCGCTTTGCCCTCGCGGGCCATTCGATGGGCGGTCGCGTCGCGTTTGAAATTGTTCGCCGCGTGCCTGAGCGCGTGAGCGGACTTGCGCTGCTCGATACGGCCTACCGGCCGTTCGCAGGCGGCGATCATGGCGAGCGCGAAAGAGCCGAGCGCTTGAGACTGGTCGATATCGCCCGCTCGCAAGGCATGAGGGCGATGGCGCGCGACTGGGTTCAGAACATGGTCCATCCCTCGCGTCTGCGCGACAAAGTGTTGATCGACTCGATCATCGAGATGCTGGCCCGCATGTCTCCCGAAATCTACGCCGGGCAGATCAAGGCCTTGCTCGAGCGGCCGAACGCGACTCCCGTACTTTCCACGATCCGCTGCCCAACGCTCGTTTTGTGCGGGCGCGAAGATTCGTGGAGCACGCTTTTGACGCACAAAGAGATGGCCGCGCGAATTCCACAAAGCAAACTCGTCGTCATCGAAAACTGCGGACACATGGCGCCGATGGAGCGCCCGGAAAAAGTGACCTCCGCTCTCGTTTCCTGGCTCGAATTCCTGAGAACGCCAATCCCCTGATTAGCAAGATTCGTACGCGCCTTTGGCTCTGGTAGGGGCACGGCATGCCGTGCCCGGCGCAACTGCTTGGCGCCGCGTTCGCCTTCTGCTAGGCGCTCCCGATTCGCACCTTGCCCTTTGTTTCCTCAGTTGACGCCAGCCTTTCCGGCTGCCTAGAATCCCTCATCCAACAAATGAAAGGTGGAAGCTGTGGCAGATAAAGAGGCGGTGCACTCATGAGCAAGCCCGTCGTCGTTCGCCGCGTTGAATTGCCGCCGGCCGACGCCGTCGCCGCGCTCGAGCAGTATGGCGTCGCGACCGTGCATGAAGCGCAGGGCCGCATCGGCTTGCTCGCGTCGTATATGCGGCCGATCTATGCGGGCGCAGCAATCGCCGGCCAGGCCGTCACGGTTTCGCTGCCTCCCGGTGACAATCTGATGATTCATGTCGCTGTCGAGGTCTGCACGCCGGGAAGCATCCTAGTCGTTGCACCCACGTCGCCCTGCACCGACGGCTACTTCGGCGAGCTGCTCGCCACATCTCTTCGCGCGCACGGCGTGAAAGGCCTTGTGATCGAGGCTGGCGTTCGCGACGTGAAGCCGCTCACCGACATGAAATTTCCCGTCTGGAGCCGCGCCGTCAGTTCGCAAGGCACGGTAAAGGCCACGCTCGGCTCGGTCAACGTTCCGATCGTTTGCGCGGGCGCTTCGATCAATCCGGGCGACGTGGTTGTCGCCGATGACGATGGAGTCGTCGTGGTGAGGCGCACGGACGCCGCCAAAGTCGCCGCCGCATCCAAGCAGCGCGTCGACAAAGAAGAGGGCACTCGCGCGCGCCTCGCGAAGGGCGAGCTCGGCCTCGATATTTATGGCCTGCGCGCGAAGCTCAAAGAACTCGGCCTCGAGTATCAGTAGAGCAAATCCTTTAGGTGGAAGTGGAGGGCTTCAGCCCTGCCAAAAGAGATGGGCACGCAGCGGCGAACCGATGCGCAGGCTCACCCGTAGCAAGTAGTTGGTTCTCAACGTTTGTGAGCGTCTTGGCACCAATGGCGGCTTCAAAACCAATGCCAGAAATGTCGGAAACCGAGATCCGTAGCGCGGAATTAGCATGCCACGCACTCTGCGTGGACTATGCCGACATCGTCGATTCCCAGGATTACCCGCGGCTTCGCCAAATCTTTGCGGAAGACGCCATCTTCGCGCGGCCCACAGCGCCGCAGGATCCGATCCGCGGCGCCGAGAATATCGTCGCGAGTTTCGAAGCGCGCCCTCGCAATCGCGTGACCCAGCACTTCGTCACGAACATTTGCGTGCACGTCGAGTCCCCAACCACGGCGAGCGGCTCCTGCCGTATCCTCCTCTACATGAGCGATGCATCCGAGCCCGAAACGCCCGAGGGGCGGAAAGCGGCGCCGAAGCAATTGATCGGCACGTATCTCGACCGCTTCGTCCGCACGAAAGACGGCTGGCGATTTGCCGAGCGCCGCGGCAAGACTTTGTTTCATACTTAGGAAGCGATGGCCTCAACGCCCATTCAGCGACTCGCGCTTGTCGGCTTCGGCGAAGTGGGCGGCATTTTCGGGCGCGACTTTGCCAAGCAGGGCATCGACGTCTCCGTTTACGACATCCTCTTCCATTCGCCCGAGTCGCGCGAACCGATGCTTGCGAAGGCGCGCGATTGCGGTGTGCGAGCATCTGAAAGCCTGGCTGAGTGCGTGCACAACGCCGAACTGGTGATCTCAGCCGTCACGGCATCTTCATCGCTCGATGTGGCCAGAGATGCCTCGAAGACGCTGCGCGCTGGCCAAGTCCTCATGGACATCAACTCCGTCTCGCCCGGCACCAAACGGGCCGACGCCGCGCACGTCGAGCGCAGCGGCGCGCATTTTGTCGAATCCGCTGTCATGGCGCCCGTTCCTCCGCAGCGGCTGAAAGTTCAGATGTTGCTTGGCGGCAGGCACGCGGCGGAACTCGCGCCGCGCCTCAATGCGATCGGCATGAACGCTGTCGCGGTCAGCGAGCGCATCGGCGTCGCGTCCGCCGTGAAAATGTGCCGCAGCGTGATGATCAAGGGAATCGAAGCGCTCGCGGTGGAGTGCCTCTTTGCCGCGCGCCGCTATGGCGCAGAAGACGCGGTGCTGGCGTCTCTCGACGCAACGTATCCGCAGATGGGATGGCGGGAAAAACTGCCGGATTATCTCGTTAGTCGTGTCGCGGAGCACGGCCGCCGCCGCGCAGAAGAGATGCGCGAAGTCGCGCAGACCTTGCGCGATGTCGGCGTGGACCCGATGATGGCTGAGGCGACTGCCAACCGCCAGGATTCGCTCGTCGACGAGATGGCGGCGCAGAATCTGAAGTATCACGAACTGACTCCATTTTCGTGGATCGCGCTCGCAGAGACGCTCAGCAAGGCTGCATCGAACAAGAAACACTGAACAAACATCGCCTCAACGCCGCGATAGGGCGATATGCAATGACCTCCAATCGGTTCCGGCCGATAGAGTCTGCTGCACGGGGAGGCTCGCATGGAAGATGCGCTGACTGTCCACCGGCTTCATTTCGCCTTCACCGTAACGTTCCACTACATATTCCCCCAGCTCACAATGGGCTTGGCGCTGCTCATCCTGCTGATGAAAAGCGTCGCCTTACGTAGGGGCGATGAGACGTGGAATCGCGCGGCGCGCTTCTGGGCCAGGATCTTTGGAATCAGCTTCGCCATTGGTGTCGTCACCGGCATTCCGATGGAGTTTCAGTTCGGCACGAACTGGTCGGAATTCTCCAAGGCCGCCGGAGGCGTGATCGGCCAGACTCTCGCGATGGAGGGCGTTTTTTCCTTCTTCCTCGAATCGAGCTTTCTCAGCCTGTTTCTCTTTGGCGAAAAGCGGCTCGGGCCGCGCGGGCATTGGTTTTCGTCGCTGATGATGTTCGTGGGTTCGTGGCTTTCCGGCTATCTCATCATCGCGACAGACGCGTGGATGCAACATCCGGTTGGCTATGTGATCGAACCAAACGGGCAGTTCGGCCTCGCAAGCTTCTGGGGACTCGTGCTCAATCGTTGGGCGCTCTGGCAGTACGCCCACAACATGCTGGGCGCGGTGCAGACTGGATGCTTCACCATGGCCTCGGTCGGAGCGTTCTACCTGCTCGCGCGTCGTCATCAGGAGTACGGAAAGATCTTTCTACGCACGGCGGTCGCAGTGGGCGTGATCGCGTCCCTGCTGCAGCTCTGGCCGACGGGCGACCAGCAAGGAGCGATGATCGCGCAGTATCAACCTGTCACGCTCGCGGCGATGGAAGGTCTTTTCCAGTCGCAGCAAGGGGCGCCTGTGGCGATCCTGGGTCAGCCCGACGTCGGCAAGCGCTCGCTCGATAATCCGCTGGTTGTGCCGCGCGCTCTCAGTTTTCTCACATATCGATCGTGGGCAGCTGAGGTGAAGGGCCTCGATAGCTTCCCTGAATACGATTGGCCGGACAAGATTCCTCTGCTGTACTTCAGCTATCACATTATGGTCGGCCTCGGGACAATCTTCATCGCCATCTTGTTGCTCGCAGCATGGAAACTGGTTCGCGGCACGCTCTTCGCGTCGCGGGCGATGATGTGGATCCTCATGCTGGCGCTGCCGTTTCCCTTCATTGCGAACACAGCGGGATGGATGACGGCGGAGATCGGGAGGCAGCCGTGGCTCATCTACGGCCTCATGCGCACTCGCGCCGGAGTCTCGCCGGAAGTTTCCGCCGGCAGCGCGTGGTTTACGCTTCTCGGCTTTATGGGGATGTACGCGGTCTTGGCGATACTGTTTCTCTTTCTGATACGCGCAGAAATTGAGCGCGGACCTGTAGCAGAACCGCTGAACTCTTCCACAGCGGCCAAAGCCGCGGATTGAAAGGGGCGCGATGGGAACCCTCTGGTATTGCCTCGTTGCCGTGATGCTGGCCGTTTACGTGGTCCTGGACGGTTTCGATCTCGGCGCGGGCATCATTCATCTCTTCGTCGCGCGCACCGACGACGAGCGCCGCCTCGTGATCCAATCGATCGGCCCTGTCTGGGACGGCAACGAGGTGTGGCTCCTGGCAGGCGGAGGAACGCTCTACTTTGCATTTCCCTCGTTGTACGCGTCGAGTTTTAGCGGCTTTTATTTGCCGCTGATGATGGTGCTCTGGCTGCTCATTCTGCGCGGTACTTCCGTAGAATTTCGCAGTCACGTTTCAGATGAAATTTGGGCCTCCTTTTGGGATGCGGTCTTTGCACTATCAGGCATTCTGCTAGCCGTTTTCTACGGGGCCGCGCTGGGGAACGTAGTCCGAGGCGTGCCGCTCGACTCAAACGGCCGCTTCTTCGAGCCGCTTTGGACAAATTTTCTGCCTGGTGCCGACGCCGGCGTTCTCGACTGGTACACGATTGTCGTGGGCGTCACCGCGCTGGCCGTGCTGAGTTTGCACGGCGCAGTTTGGGTCGCCCTCAAGACGGAAGCAACGCTGAACGAGCGTGCGCGTGCTGCCGCGCGCCGCGCGTGGTGGGCCGTCGCCGTGTTGACGATCATAATCACGATTGCCAGCTTCCGCGTGCAGCCATCGCTTACCGCCAACTTCTCGGCGCATGTCTGGGGTTTTGCGTTTCCGATTCTTGCGATCGCGGGCTTTCTTGGAGTCGGTTGGTTTCTGCGTGCTCAGAACGAGCGCGCGGCGTTTCTCTCTTCATGCGGCTATCTGCTGGGCATGTTGACGAGCGTCGCCTTCAGCCTGTATCCGCGCCTGCTTCCGGCGAGCACCAATCCACTGTTCGCACTGACCATCGAAAACGCGAAGGCGCCGCAACACGGCCTGCATGTGGGGCTCGCCTGGTGGCTCGTCGGGATGTCGCTTGCGTCCGCCTATTCGGTTTACACCTACCGGAATTTTGCAGGGAAAATGAAGCCTGCCGCGTCCGAGCAACACTACTAATCCGCCCGGCACAGTTGCATCAGAAGAACCAGAAGCGCTTTCGCTTGCGTACGGATGCGCCGTTCATATCGGCGTCATCCGCAAGCTCTGGAACCCACGGGAGTGGCTGGCCCTCGAATGCCGCACGCGGGTTTTCCACCAGCAGCGCCCGCGCGACGTCCTCGCCGCGCGTCTGCGCCACCAGATCATACGTTTCCTTCAGGCGCAGCGGACGCGACGTAAGATTGTGTGCGTCGCTTGCCAGGAAATGCACCGCTCCCGCATCCAGCCACACTTCCGCCATCTCTTGGGCCGCCTCGCCGAATTTTCCAAGCAGCGATTGTGCCGTCACCTGCGTGTAGCAGCCCTGCCGCAGCCATTTGTACAAGCGCTCGGGTTGCGAACGGATCAGAGGATTGCGTTCGGGATGCGTGACGATCGGCCGGAGTCCCGCGAGCTGCAGTTCATGCAGAGCGTGGTCAAGCGACGGCGGAATCGAATAGTCCGCAAATTCCACCAGCAGATAATTCTTTTGGTTCAGCGTGAAGCGGGTCGCGTTGTGCCGAATGTCCTGGAGGTTTTCGAAACTGAGATGAAAGTCGCAGCCGGTCGCAAGCGTTAAGCGGCCCTCGAAAAGTGCCTGGAGTTCGTCCCGGCGCTGGCGTACCAGTTCGGGAACGAATGGGAATGTTGGGCTCGCATGCGGCGTACCGATGATGTGAGTGATCCCGTCGCCGATCGCCATTTCGGCCATCGCGCAAGCCGTATCGAGTGAGGTTGCCCCGTCGTCAAGTCTCGGAAGTATGTGACAGTGAATATCGACCATCTTTAATCTGCAGGATAGCTCAGGCTCCGTTAGATGACAACGCAGCGACGCGCCAACCTGATGACGCTCACCTGTACGAATGGCCAGTGTTTTGCACAGTAGTAGCTGAAACTGTCTGAAACAGTTTCATTCTCGGAATCGCGGGACTAGTACGAACGACCCGGTCAACGTTTTCGGCGTTCGCACGATGAACTCGATTGAGGCGCCCGCATGACCGTGAAGTACAGCTCACGAAGCGGTCTTGTCTCCGGTTGCGCGTTTCTCTGGCACGCACCGCGATGCAACGCCGGTGCGATCCCCTCCCGTGGGCGGGCCGTGGAATTGATGAATGTCTCGGAAAAATCGAAACAGGAGGCATGTCCATGAACGTGACACAACCACTACGCCGGTTTTCTCGAAATGATTCTTCCGCTGGCGCTCGGCCTCTCGTTCTATCACTGGCAAAGCGCGCGTCGCGGTTCCGGCCGCCGCACGTGGCGCTCGCTCCTCGCGAATCTCGGCGGCCCGGACATCGCGAAGAGTTTCTTGTTCTTGCTTGCTGCGGCGATTCTATTTCTCGCGATTGTTTTTTCCTTCTCGCGGATGGGAATGATCTCGATGCTCGTGTCGCTCGGCGTGATGGCTGCGGTCGTCTGGATCGGCAAAAAACGCAGCCCGCTTCCCGCAGCGCTTATTTTGCTTCTCATCATGGGAGGAATCGCCGCCGCGGTGTGGGTCGGTGTCGGTCCCGTCGTCGAGCATTTCGAGCAGCTCTCGCGCAATGAACCGCTCGCCGGCGGCGAGGGCCGCATGGCCCTCTGGCGCGACGTCCTCGCGCTCATCCGCGAGCATCCGTGGACGGGCGTCGGGCTCGGCTGTTTCGAGCACGCCTTCACGCGCGTCCAAGCCGTGCAGCTCACCTACGTCGCCGATCACGCGCACAACGATTATCTCGAAGCCGCCGCCGAACTTGGCATTCCCTGCGCCGCGATTCTCTTCGGATGTTTTTTCTGGCTTGCCGCGCGGATGTTGCAGGCAAGTCTGCGTGCGCGATCGAGCCTCGCGCGGTCGCTCGCTCTCGGATCGCTCGGCGGCGCGACCGCTCTGCTCGTTCACAGCCTCGCCGACTTCAATCTCCGTATCCCCGCGAACGCGCTCGTCTTCGCCGTGATCCTCGGCCTCGGTTACGCGGTGTTCCTCGACGCGCGCGAATCCGCGCCGGAAGTCACCGCTCCACGGTCAGGCTGACGTCGTCGAGCCACATCGTCCCGCTGATCAGATTGTCGAGCTTCCGGCTCGGCGGCCGCACCACCTGCACCAGCAGCAGCCGCGTCTTCGGTCCGGTGCGGAAATCGAGACGCTGTTCCGCCCAGCCCGTCGTCCCGGTCAGATTCGCGGTCTCGAGCCACAGCGCCGCGTGATCGAACGCATCATAGACCGCGATGCGCGGCCCGCTGTCGGTCGTGATCTCTTCGGTGCGCGTGTACGCAGTGAATCGGTACGCCGTATCCGGCTCCGCGGCCACGCATTCAGCCACGCCCCCGAAATCGAGATTGCGCGTGCCGTCGAAGTGCACCGCGAGCGACCGCGCGCCATCGTGCGCGGCCGACGCGTCGAGCGCAGCTTCCGCGCCTTCCATCGGCACGATGCGCCAGTCGAACCCGCCGTTCGCGATCGGCTGCTCGAGTCCGCCGTTGACGATGAGATTCGCGCTGTTTCTCTGCGCGTGAATGCGGTCGGGATCGTGCCGCGCGAGATCGGCCCAGACCGCGGTCATGGCGTCCACGTCGTGCGCGTAGAGCAGCGCGTCGAAATAGCGGAACGCCGCGTCCAGATCGAAGCGCTCGGGCGAAGCGATCAGCCGCCTCCACGCGTCCGGCGCCGCGTCGAGCCGCCCGGTCACGACGAGGTAATCGAGATACGCCGAAAGAATCTCCTGCCGCGCCGGAATCATCCGCAAGATTTCCTCACGCGAAATTCCCGCGCGCCACGCCAGATCGAACGCGCCCGTTCGCAGCGACGCGTCTCCCGAAATCGCCAGCCGCAGCGGAGCCGTTGCCGCGCTCGCGTCGCCCGCGCGAATCAGAAAATTCGCGAACTGCCAGTTGATCGCGGGCGACCGCGGAAAAAGTTCGAGCGCCCGCTCGTACGCGCGCGCCGCGCCGCGCGAGTCTCCCGCGAAGTCGAGCGCCTCGCCGAGCGCCGCCCAGTTCTGCGCGCGCTGCGGACCCAGCCGCACGGCGTCCGCAAACGCTCGCGCCACCTCGTCCGCGACCTCACTTGGATCGGCCTCCTGCGCCGCAAGCGCCCGCCCGAGCTGCGCCGGGTACTCCGGGTTCGACGCGTCCCAGCGCTCGGCCCGCCGCAGCCCCTCGACCGTGCCGCGGGCCGCGAGCCGGCTCGCCACCGTCGCGCGCACCGCGTGCACCAGGCCCGCCGCGAGCGCCATTCCGATGCATCCGCGCAAGACCAGATCGCACGCCCGCAAGACCAGCCCGAAACCGCGCCGGGCCGCCATGTTACCTTTCTGTTGCGCACTCAGCATTTCCACAGGAAAGTCACAGGCAATTCCGCAGCCAGAAAAGGGCCCCAATATTGGCGTAACTTACTGAGGAAAAGGCGCTTAGAGAAAGATTACCGCTTGCTTAGGATTGTAAGCTTCCCTATCTGGACCAGATCCAGGCGGCCTGGCTCGCTCCAATCGCAAAGAGCAGCGCCGCAAAAACCATCCGCATCCGGCGCGGCGAGAGCTTCGCCGCCAGCCTGCCTCCCACCACGCCGCCGATCACAAACCCCGGCATCAGCAGCAGCGCCACTATCAGATCCACCTGGTGCGCGCGGTAGTAGGCGAGCAGCGCGAAGAGTCCCGTCGGCGGCACCAGCGCCACCAGGCTCGTACCCTGCGCGCGGTGCTGCTCGAAGCCGAAGAGCAGCACCAGCAGCGGCACGATCAGCACGCCTCCGCCGATCCCGAAAAGCCCGCTCGCCACTCCCACCAGCACCGAGATCGCCAGGATGCCCACTAGCTGCAGCGTTCCCGCCGGACGATCCGCAGCAGCGGCGGTGCTTTCCGCGCCCGGCTTCGCTGCCGGCTGCCACCAGAGCATCGCCGCCGAAAACATCAGGAACAGCCCGAACAGCCCCTGCAGGTTGTGCGACGAAATCGCCAGCGCCACCCGTCCGCCGAGATACCCTCCCGGCAGAAATCCGAGCGCGCAGACGATTCCGGCGCGCAAGTCCACCGAGCCCTTCTTCCAGTAAACCCACAGCGCGCCGAGGCCCAGTGGCAGCAGTTGCATCAGCAGCGACGTCCCCTGCGCCGCGTGCTGGTCCATGCCCAGCAGATAGACCATCGCGGGGACCACGATCGTCCCGCCGCCGATGCCCATCAGCCCGACCAGAATCCCCGTCGCCAGCCCCAGCACCAAAATGAACGCTTCGCGCATGGCCGTCCAGTTTCGCCGAGATTCGGCGTTGCGGCAACGCTCTCCGCGCCACTTTTGACGGGCGGCATACCCCCCCGAAAAATTGTCGAGTAGCCGAGGGGCTGGATATTTGTTTTCAACGGGTTACATCGATTTCTACTTGTTTTACGTTGTCGAGTAGCTCAGATGTTTTTGCAGGACTTGGATTTGCGGCCGAGGGAAGCGCGGGCTGTTGCGCCTGCTGCGGGACGTTGACAGTGATCGCGGCGGCGGCAATTGCTTGTGGCGAGGGGATTTGCGAGCCGGAAGAGACGATGACGTGCGCGGGCGGCTCGACCCACTGGCCGTCGCTGTTGAGACAACTGTAGGCGCGGATGGCCCGGAGGACGCCGTCGGTGGTTGGATTGACGCTGGTGGCTTGCTCGACGATGTGAGCGAGAGCGAAGCGGAGATTGCGTTCGCGGGCGGCAAAGAGTCCCCTGGCATGGGCGTGGCGATAGATGGCGCGCCATTCAACGCCGTAGTGGCGAGCAATGTCCCACGGATTGATCCAGTGAAGGAATTCCTCCTCGACGGCGTCGCGCTCCGCGTGATTGCAGATGGTGCAGTGGCGCTCGTGATGGTCGCGAGGAGCGGAACTCGCGGATTGAGTTGCGACAAGTCTTGATTTTCGAGCGCGAGCTTTTTTGCGTCGCTTCTTTGGGGGCGGACGGCGCCGCGCGGGGCGAGCGGGTGGCGCACAACGATCCGTGGCGTGCAGGCGGCTCAGGAGGGACGCAGCTTCGCCGGAAGCCGACTCGCTTGGCTCAGGCTCGATGGCTTCGGGTGGGCGCAACTGGACTTGCAGTTCGCGAACGACTGGAATCTCGGGTTGCGGCTGCGGTGGGTTCGGCTGAGGCACCGGTTCGCCTTCTGTTGTGTTGGCGGGATGCTCGGAAAGGTTCGATGCCAGCGGATGGCTGTGAATATTCTGCGGAGGCTCCGGGACGAGGGGGAAGTCGTCGATTGAGGGGCGACCGTTGCGGTCGGTGAAGCGGGGCTTTTGCGGCGTGTAGCCGTAACCAACTTTGCTTCGCATATTGGTTTTCCTTTTTTCGATTTTTCGCGGCCGCGAGGACTTCTGCGGCTCGCTAATGCTGGCGCGGAGGGTCGCGCCCCGCGGATAGGATCCGCGGTCCCGCTATTCGCAGGCTCTCAGGCAGGCTAGCATTTTCTTGTGAGGAAGTGGAAAATTTTCCGTGTAAGCATGGGACTGGAGCTAGGGTTAACCGGAAGAACTGGGAAACTGAGGGACTACGACTTTCGCAATTACCTCGAATTGGGAGGGAACTTAGTAGTCGTCAGCGCAGGTAAATAGGGCCGTCCTGCGACTGGACGGGGCCGCCGTCGAAAAAGTGAGAGGGTAATCGGAAATCTCCCACTCGAGCGGCGCCAGCGCGCGCCGTGGGTCCCGTGCGGCGGCGCGCCCAGGTACCGAACAAATATTCCTTTGCGCGCGTCATCGCAACGTAGAGTATGCGCCTCTCTTCCTGAAGGTCGCCATCCGGTCGTGGCACGATTCCATCCTCGACCCCAACCATGATCGTCGCGCGGACAGTGAGGCCCTTGGCGCTGGTCATTGTCATGATGCGCACGCCAGGACTTTCCGCGTAGGCGCGGTCCTTGCCTAGGGGCGTGATCTGTGAAAGGAATCTTCCGAAGCCTTGCTCTGGCTCGACCAGGTCGTCTAGCGCCGTCAGCAGTTCCGCGAGAGGCGCGCTGGGGGCGGGCACTGTGTCACCTCTCGCTGTCTCCACCATCCAGCCGCCCCATCCGCTATCGGGTGTTTCTTCGGGCACGTTGTGCGCGTCGAGCCACGCCGTCACGGACCTGAGCAGCTCTGCTGCCCTTGCGGATGATCTCGGGCCGCCGGGGAAGCCCTGCGCATTAGCCTCGAACAGGGCTTCACCGAATTGCACGCGAGCTGCGCGAGCGCGTTGATAGATGTGGTCGGAGAAAGTTCCTCCGATGCCTGGTGCCAGCAGCAACAGGCTCGCCCAGGCTAGCGAGTCGCGCGGGTTTTCGAGTAAGCGGAACGTTGCCAGCATGCGCCGGTTGTCCGCTTCTGCGAGCAGGCGATCGACGAAGTCAGGATCGGAGTATGGGATGCCTCGGTCATCGAGGGCACCTTTGACGGGGTTGCTAAACGTGCCGTTGTGATCGCCCCTTAGCAGAATGAGGATCTCTTCGGCTGGGACCCCGTTGTTGTTAATCAACCGTTCAACCAGCGCGGCGACGCCGATCGCTTCGCTCGCCGCTCCGGGAAACGCTAACAGTGCAACCTCGCCGGGCGGCGAGCCATTGGCGGCCATGAGACGGGGCCGTCCCCGGGCACGGCCGGGATCGCCTTCAATCACATACGTCGCCCACTCGATGATTCGACTGCCGCAGCGTTGTGTGATGGACAGCGCGTAATCCGCACAACCTCGATAGTCCTCGGGAAAGCGGCGAATGCCCTGTGGCGCAGCGCGCCGGAAGGAGTAGATCGACTGATCGTCGTCCCCGGCACCAATGATCGAACATCCACGGTCGGCGATTTCATGTAACACGGCAAGGTCGCACGCATTGAGGTCTTGGTACTCATCAACGATCAACAGATCGAAGTCTACACCTTCGAGATCGGGATGGTTTTGCAAAGCACGCTGGAGTGCGTAGGGGAGTTCAGCGAACAGTGTGTAGCCGTATACATGCCGATGCTCGGCCCAAGCTCCGTGGAATCGCGCCCTATGCTCAGCATCGACGCGAGGATTCTCTTCGGGGCAAAGAGACTCCCAGTTGGCGGCCATTTCGCGGATCAGATCGTTGAGCTTGGTTACCCGTACCTCGATGCGCCGAGCCAGCGTAGGGCGAACGATTTCATCATCTTCCCAGTTGTCTGCGATGCGGAGCGGTTGGGGAAAATCGCCGGCGCCTCGATTGCGAAGCAAAACTGAGATAGAGAAGGAGTGAATAGTGCTCGGACGATCTGCTGCGGCCGCAGGGTGGTCGGAGACCTTCTTCGCAAGCTCTGCGGTGGCCGCACGCGTGAACGTCAATAACTTTACCCGAGGCGCCGGGTGGCCTGCCATTAGGCGATCCACAAGCGCCACCAAAGTCGCGCTCTTTCCGGTCCCTGGCCCGGCAAGGACGCGTGCATGACGGCGCGCGTCGTGCGCGAGGATCGCCCGCTGTTCTTCCGTGGGATCGTATGGCATGTTCCGGCTGACTGCGCGGGGCGCGTTTCCCAAAGACCGTCGCCCCGTGTGGCTCGTATAGTGTATTGCCGACGAAGGAAACTATCATCACGAAAAAGGGAGTCGGTCGTCGGAGAGCGAGAGGTGGGTTCGGGACGACAAAGCAAGGGGGGCGCCGCCAAAGCAGCGCCCGCGACCGCGTAAGAAGCAGGTCCCTCGCGACCATGCGCGGGGGGCGGAAGAGAGGTCCTTCGTCCGGCAGATTGCGCCGTCCTCAGGATGACGATGCGATCAGCATCGTCAGATGACAATCGTGATCGGACTTTGAAGAGAGATCCCTCGTCGGCCCGACTGCGGCCTCACTCGGGATGACAATCCTGATCGGATTGTCAGTTTGTGGAGGTGGCTTTCTTGGCGCCGGGCTGGGCGCTCTTCTGCATCTGGGCGAGTTGATCCTGGGCTTCCTGCATCGCCTGGTCCATGAACTTGCGGATAACGCCCGACGAAGCCGCCATCGCTTCCTGCGTAATCGCAGGCATTTCGGCGAGCATCTTCTTGCCCACTGGAGTGGAATAGAACGCGATCATGGCGTCGATGTCGCCTTTGGTGAAATGCTTGTCGTACACCGGCTCCATGGCGTCAAGAAGCTCGTCGATCGGCATCTGCTTCAGCATCTTGTCGTACATTTTGTCGATTTGCTCTTCGGCGTCGGGCGGGAGATTGGGAGTCTTCTGAATCTGGTCGTGCATCATCTGGCGCATTTGTTTGGAGACCGCATCCATCGTGGATTTCATGAGGTCCCGAACGTGCATGGCATCGTAGTAACGGTCGATATCGGCCTTGGTGGCGGGCTGGTCCGCGTCGGATTGCTGTGCAACGCAGGTCGTGGCCGCGAACAGGCACAAAACGAGCACGATGGGCAGGCGCTTCATTGTCGCTCCTCCTATATGGCAAATGCGGTCAATGGCGAGATTGTAACCGGGTTTTGGGGCCGTGCCAACAGGTCCTTCGGCCCTCAAGAATGGGGGATTGGGCACACGCGGGAGTGGGCGGGCTTCGTGCAGGGCGATGGGCCTGCTATAGTCGAAATCTTATCAGTTGGCAGTTGGCATTCACGCCGAGCGGCCCTGCCATGCCGGAGGGGTCCCTCGACTCCCGGTGGTCGCTCGGGACGATGACCCTCGTCGGGTCATCGGGTTCTAACCGGGCAGCAACGTCGGATCGGGACAATCGTCGGTTTGCAATCATCATCCAAGAAGGGAAGAAAAATGGCTGCGGAGCGGAAGCCGGAATTTTTTGCGGGCAAGGACATCAAGGTCGGAATCATCGGGTGCGGATACGTCGGGCTGCCGCTGGCGCTGCGGTTTGCGGACGTGGGCCAGCGCGTGACGGGATTCGACCTCGACAAGACCAAAGTCGAAAAGCTGAACGCGGGGCAGTCGTACATCCAGCACATCCCGGCGGAGAAGATTCGCGAGCACGTGAAACGGAAGCGGTTCGACGCGACCACGGATTTCATGCGGCTGCGGGACATGGACGCGGTGCTGATCTGCGTCCCGACGCCGCTCGACGAACGGCGCGAGCCGGACTTGAGCTACGTGAAGCACACGGCGGAGGCGATTGCGCCGAATCTGCAACGCAACCAATTGATCGTGCTGGAAAGCACGACGTATCCGGGCACGACGGACGAGATGGTCCTGCCGATTCTCGAAGGGGGCGGGCTGCGGTGCCCGCTCGATAGCGGCAAAAGCGGGAACGAAGTGAAGACGGACTTCTATCTCGCGTTTTCGCCCGAGCGCGAAGATCCGGGCAACAAGCAGTACGGGTTGGCGCAGATTCCGAAAGTGGTCGGCGGAATCAATCCGGCGAGCGGGCGCGCGGCGGCGGCGCTTTACGCGCAGATCGTGTCGCGGGTGGTGCCGGTGACCTCGACGCGCGCGGCGGAGATGGTGAAGCTGCTCGAAAATATCTTTCGCTGCGTGAACATCGCGCTGGTGAACGAGCTCAAGCAGCTCAGCCTGCGGATGGGGCTCGACATCTGGGAAGTGATCGAAAGCGCGGCGACGAAGCCGTTCGGG
>Ga0187782_10000171_pt1 | contig 39612 bp, 31 predicted proteins | sample 0715_SJ02_MP15_2_FD_132454 | JGI IMG/M metagenome (GOLD analysis project Ga0187782, IMG submission 132454) | Tropical peat soil microbial communities from peatlands in Department of Meta, Colombia - 0715_SJ02_MP15_20_MG | ecosystem: Environmental > Terrestrial > Soil > Wetlands > Peat | place... | reverse complement strand
GACGTGCTGGCACTGCCGACGGGGATTTATGACAACTGGCTGGACCGGCAATACGGATTGTCGGTGCAGGGATGGGGCTCGTGGTTTTGGGACTGGACGAAGGGCGAGCTGCTGTCGGTGATTTTCACGATCATTGTGGTCTGGATTTTGTACGCCGTGATCCGGAAATCGCCGGCGCGGTGGTGGTTATATTTCTGGCTGGTGACGATTCCGCTGGTGCTGGCGCTGATTTTCATCGAGCCGCTGGTGATCGATCCGATGTTCCACAAATTCGAGCCGCTGCAGGCAAAGGATCCGGCGCTGACGGCCGAACTCGAGAAGATGGTGAACCGCGCGGGAGAGTCGATTCCGCCAGAGCGCATGTTCTGGATGGGCGCGGGAGAGAAGACCACGGAATTGAACGCCTATGTGACGGGATTTGGCGCGTCGAAGCGGATTGTAGTTTGGGATAATACCATCGCGAAGATGAACACGCCGCAGATTGTGTTTGTGGCAGGGCACGAGATGGGGCATTACGTCCTGCACCATATCCCGAAGGGAATTGTATTTACCGAGTTGTTGCTGTTGGTGGTCTTTTATGTGGGATACCGGTTAGTTGGCTGGATGCTGCGGCGCTGGGGGCCAGGATGGGGGATCCGGGAGCTGGGGGATCTGGCCTCGTATCCGGCGCTGCTGTTGCTTGTGTCGGTGCTGGCGACGCTGGTGGGGCCGGTGCTGAGCACATATTCGCGGTCGGTGGAGCATCAGGCGGATCAGTACGGGCTGGAGGTGACGCATGGGCTGACGCCGGATTCAGGGCAGGTGGCGGCGCAGGCGTTCAATATTTTGGGGGATGTCGACTTGTCCGATCCGGACCCGAAGCGGTGGGTGATTTTTTTGTTTTATGACCATCCCGCGATTCCGGACCGGATTCAGTATTCGCTGCATTATGATCCGTGGGCGAATGGGGGAACGGGGGAGTTTGTGAAGTAGGAAGTGGCGAGTGGCGAGAAAAAACAGAAGTTCAAGACAAAGAGGGTCGGCGACGGAAGAAGAAAGGCTAAGGTCTCACCACAGAAGGCACCGAGGGGAGAAGAAAAGAAGGGAAAGAGTGACGGGACTTCGGTGTGGTGACTACGGTCACAAGGAGTGGTGACTACGGTCATGGACGTGGGTGTTATGGAACGGATATGGAGGTTCAACGAACACGGGTGTGAAACAGCAGTAGTTCCGGGCGGGCCATGAGTGGGCGGCGCGAGGTAGGAGACCATGGCGGAGCAGGCGGAGAGGATCGAGCCGGGACTGGGCCAGGTCTATGAGCGGCTGCAGGAACTTGAGAGACGCGTCGCGGCCCTTGAAAAACGTGAGGCAGGAAGCGCCAGCACAGAAGTAGCGAACATCCTCGGAGTTATCCCCAAAGAGAAAGAGAAGAAAGCGGGAGCGACCAGTGTCGTGCCGGTGTTAGGCAAGGCGGTGCTGGCAATCGCCGGTGCGTATCTACTGCGCGCCATGGCGGAATCGGATTTGGCACCCCGCTGGTTGATGCTGACGATTGGCATTGCGTACGCGGGGTTATGGGTGGTGTGGTCGGCGCGGAGTCATGGAAAGAGCCACTTCACGAGCGAGACTTATGCGTTGAGCGCGGCGGCGATACTGGCGCCGTTGCTGTGGGAAGGAACGGTACGATTCGGGACGATGAGCGCGGCAGTCGCCGCAGCGGTGTTGCTGGGTTATGTGGGCTTGTCGTTGGGGCTGGGGTGGAAAGCGAAATTGGAGGTAATTCCGTGGGTGGCGGTGGTAGTGGCAGTGGGAACGGCGGCTGGTCTAGTGATTGCGACACACGAACTTCGAGCGCTGACCATAGGACTGTTGGCGATGGCGACATTCGTCGAAGTGGCCACGTGGAGCGGGCGGTGGGAAAGTCTGCGGGTCGTAACGGGCCTGGGAGCATTTTTCGGGATGGGATTGATCGCCGTGGTGATGACATCCAGGGAGGGAATTCCGGAAAGTTATCGGGCAATGAGGGCATGGGAAGTCGTGGCCCTTTGCACGGCGATGGTCCTGATTTATGGAGTGAGCATGGCCGTGAGGGGAGTTGGATTGGGGAGAAGGTGGAGGGCTGTCGAAGTGACGGAGGTGGCGGCAGCGGTTGCATTGGGAACGTGGGCTAGTCTGCGGGTGGCGCCAGGAGGAGCCGTGTTGTGGGGCTCGGCGTATTTGCTGGTGTCGTTTGTATTCTACTGGGCGGCTTTGCGGAGATTTGCGCGACCGGCAGAGAGTGACACAAACGATGCCATCGAGAATGTCAGTGGCACCCGGTGGGACAGGCGGGTGAGCGCAAACTTTGCGGCCGGGCTGATGCTGCTGGCGAGTTATCTTTTGTTCAGCAGAGATTGGCAGGTGCTGTTGCTGAGCATAGTGGCGGTAGCGGCCGTCGTTGTTTTCACGCGGACCGGTTATCTGAGCCTGGGAATACACGGAACGTTTTATCTCCTGGCTGCGGGGATCGGATGCGGGCTGTTCGGATACGCAGGCAGAGCGCTGGCGGGAGCGGTGCCGGGATGGCCGAGGTGGGGTTTCTGGGTGACTTCCGCAGCGGGGCTGGCGAGTTACCTGTTGGGCTCCCGGGCATCGGGAACTGGTTGGCGAGCGCGGGCACTGTGGGTGGTGCCGGCGGCGGTGGTAGCGTGTGCGCTTGCCGGCGCATTGATCGCGGGAATCGTGGGCACTGGGGTAGGTGTCCTAAGCGCGTCGAGACTCTCGATGGTGCGGACGGTCGTGACGTGCGTGATGGCGTTAGGTTTGGGATACGCGGGATCGCGATGGAACCGCGTGGAGTTGGGCTGGGTGGCATACGGCGCAATTGGATTGGGAGCGTTGAAACTGGTGGCGGAAGATTTGCGATTTGGGAATGCCGGGACACTGGTGGTGTCGCTGCTGTCGTATGGGTTGATTTTGATTTTGCTGCCGCGGTTGACGAAGTTCGGACGAGTGGAAGTGTGAGAGAGTGGCGAGAGATTTGAAAATAGAAAATGGAAAACGGGGAAGAATGAAGAGAAACCCAAGGGCCCACATGCGTGCGGGGCATCCGGTAAGGGTGAATTGAAGCCCCTCCACTATAGGGGAGGGCGGCGGCCTGACGCCGCTTCGATTCAGGCTTCACTATCAGTTGGGGAGGACGGTGGAAGAGGTGATGTCGAATTTCACGGAGACGCCGGCGGGAACTGGGCGGCCGGGAACGGTGATGGGTTGCGAGGAGCCGACCCAGAGTTCCACGGCGCCGGCGGGGACGACGCGTTGACCGTTACGCTGCACGATGGAGAACTCGCGCGGCGTCAGCTTGAAAGTGACGGTTTGCGTGGCGTGCGCGTCGAGGTGAATCCGCTGGAAGCCGGCGAGGGCGCGAATGGGAGCGCCTTCGACGCCGGGGTGGGTGATGTAGAGTTCGACTACCTCGTCGCCGGGAGTGTCGGAGGTGTTTTTCACGTTGACAGCGACTTGGTGCGGCTCGTCGCCGTTAAATGTGGTTGAACCTGCGGCAAGCATGATGATGTCGGCAGGGCTTTGCTTCACGCTCCCAATGCCCGCAGCTTCATAGGAGAAGGTGGAGTAGCTTAGGCCGAACCCGAAGGGGTAGAGGACGGGCTCGTTGAGGTAACGATAGGTGCGTGAGGACATGGAGTAATCGGTGAACGGGGGGATTTGCGCGAGGGATTTGTAGAACGTGACGGGGAGGCGGCCTGCGGGATTGTAATCGCCCGAGAGAACGTCGGCGACGGCGTTGCCGCCCTCTTCGCCCGGATACCACGCTTCGAGAATCGCGGCGGCGTGCTCATTGGCCCAGTTGACGGCGAGGGCGCTGCCGTTGGTGAGAACGACGACGAGCGGCTTGCCGGTGGCGGCGAGAGCTTCTAGAAGCTCGTGCTGCGTGGCGGGGAGAGTGATGTCCGTGCGATCGCCGCCGAAGAATCCGGGATCGCTGTTCTCTCGCTCTTCCCCTTCGAGATCGGGGCTGATACCGACGACGGCGACGACCACGTCTGATTTGCGGGCGGCGGTGACGGCGTCTTGAATGAGATTCGGAGGAATCCAGAGCAGCCGCGCGAAAGATTCGCGGAAGCGGCGGAAATATTCGAACTTGATGGGATAGGCGTGGCCGGCCTGGAGATGGACGAGAGTGGTGAAGCTGCGATGGCCGCGACGGCGGTAGAGAACCCAATCGTCGATGAGAAGTTTTCCATCGAAATAGAGCCTATAGCCGCCGTCGGAGGTGGCCCCGATGCGGTAGTCGCCGTCGACGGGAGCGACAAGTTCGCCGAACCAGCGGACGGAATAGTTCTCGACGGGAATGCCGGGGCCGGGAGAGATATTGTTCCAGACGAAATCGACAGCCGGATCGACACGGGTGAGGACGGGAGTACCCGTGAGATCTGGATTGGTGAAAAATTCGGCGTTGATGCCGGGTTGGGGATTGGCTCCGCCCGTGCGGAGATTGACGCCAGGAATGGGAAGGGCGCGGGTTTCGGTGAGAGGCGCGCCGATGGCGGAGGTGACGGTGGCTTTCGGGAAGCGCTTTTTGACGCCGGCGAGGATGGTGGTGTAAGAGGATGGCGTGCCGTTGTAATTGCCAAGAAGGACATCGAGAGTATCCGCGGTGGGACCGACGACGGCGATGGACTTGACGGTGGGCTTCAGGGGAAGCGCGTTGCGGTCGTTCTTGAGAAGGACGATGGATTCGTGTGCCGCGTCAAGCGCGAGCTTACGATTGGCGGCGGTGTCGACATCGGCAAGCGTCAGCTTGGACCAGGGGACATTGGCCGGGGGATCGAACATGCCGAGGCGGAGGCGGGCTTCAAAGAGACGACGAACGGCGCGGTCGATGTCCCCCTCCTCGAGCAGGCGATCGCGAACTGCAAAATCTAGGACGTGGTATTCCGGGCCGCAAGAGAGATCGGTGCCGGCTTTGACGGAGACGGCAGAAGAGGCGTTGAGCGTGATGTCAAAATCGTGGCCCTGGTAGAGGTCGCTGATAGCCCAGCAATCGGAGACGACGTAGCCTCGGAATCCCCACTGATTGCGGAGAAGATCGAAGAGCAGATCATTGGCGCAGGCAGGCTCGTCGCGAACGGAGTTGTACGCGCACATGATGGAGTCCGCGTGGCCTTCGACGACGGTGGCGCGGAAGGCGGGCGTATAGGTGTCGTAGAGATCGTGGAGGGAGACGGGAACGTCGAAACGGTGGCGCAGTGTTTCGGGTCCGCTATGAACCGCATAGTGCTTGGGAGTGGAGACGGTCTTCAGGTAGTGTGGGTCGTCTCCCTGGAGGCCCGTGACGAAGGCGACGCCGAGGCGGCCGGTGAGGAAGGGATCTTCACCGTAGGTTTCCTGGCCGCGTCCCCAGCGGGGATCGCGAAAGATGTTGATGTTGGGGGACCAGAAGGTGAGGCCGTAGTAGCGGCCAGTGTTGTTGTGGGCGATGGCGTCGTTGTATTTGGCGCGCGCTTCGGTGGAAATGACGTCGGCGACGGTGTGGATGAGATTGGTGTCCCAGGTGGCGCCGAGGCCGATGGCTTGCGGAAAGACAGTGGCGTAACCGGCGCGGGCGACACCGTGGAGTCCTTCGTTCCACCAGTTGTACGCGGGGATTTGCAGACGCGGGATGGCGGGAGCGACGTCTTGCATCTGGGAGACTTTCTCCTCGAGGGTCATGCGCGAGACGAGGTCGTTGACCCGCTGCTCGATGGGATACGAGGGGTCGAGGTAGATCGGCGGCGTTGACGGGGTTGTGGGAACTTGAGCGGAAGACAGAGCGGGGAGCAGAAGGGAAATGGCGAGGACCACAAGTTTGGGTAGTCGCATAGAGGGAGGAATTGTTGCAAAGGAGACGGAGGGGACGCAAGTGGTGAGTGAAGACGAGAAAAGAAAACAGAAAATGGAAATTGGAAAATGGGAAGAAAAGAAAATGGTAACGCAGAAACGCGGGGTGGTGCCAAGAGTCGCGGAGAAGAGAGAACCAAGAGGGGACCTATCACCTAGGGCGCAGAGGACCATGGAGAGCACGGAGAGGAAGGAAGTTGGATTGAATCCGCGGGAATGGAAACGAGGGTCATGAGGCAGCGAGCGGGCTGGTGGAAGAGTGGGACAGCGACCGTGGTGTGGATCGCATTGGGGACGGTGGCGGTCCATCTGGCGACAGGGTGGAGGTACGGATTCAATCGCGACGAATTGATGGCGCTCGAGGATGCGCGGCACCTGGCGTGGGGATACGTGCAGTATCCGCCGATGACGGCATTCTGGGGACGCGTGACGCTGGATTTGTTTGGGGTATCGATCGTGGGGGCGCGGTTTTTTGCGGCGACGGCGATGGCGGTGGCGGTGGTGTTGACGGGGTTGATGGCGAAAGAGATTGCGAAGGTACCGTGGCCAGAGAAAAAGATTGCCCACGGAGACGCGGCGAAAGGAAGGGGGGAGAGTGGGAAATGGGCGATGGTGGTGGCAGCGATGGCCGCGGTGCCGTTTTGCTTGGGGGGCGGGGCGCTGTTGCAGTACATCGCGTTTGACTATTTGTGCTGGGTGGGGGTGGTGTACTGCGTGGTGAAGGCAGTGGCGCACGGAAGAGGAGAGAAAGGCGAAGAGCCTTTCGCGACAGAGGGCGCAGAGAGCAGGACGATCGGAGGAGGGGAAAGAGAAGAGAAAAGCGAGGAAGTGCAAGAGTGGAAAAGTGCAAGCGTGCAAGAGGAGTGGAGAGCGAGGTGGTGGGTGGGGGTGGGTGCGGGGATAGGGTTGGGGATGCTCGCGAAGTACACCATGGCATTCCTGGCGATGGGCGTGGTGGTGGGAGTGCTAGCTACGGAGGCGCGGCGATATCTACGGAACAGGTGGTTGTGGCTGGGAGCGGTGGCGGGGTGCGGGATTTTTGCGCCGAATTTTGTATGGGAGTGGAAAAGGGATTTTGTTTCGCTGGAGTTTTTGAAATTTCTGCACGCGCGAGATGTGGCCACCGGGCAGACGGACTGGTTTTTGTTGGGCCAGTTAGAGTTGACGCTGCTGGCCTTTCCGTTGGCGGCGATGGGGATTTGGTTTTTGTTCTTCACAGAACAGGGACGGCCCTTCCGGATTTTGGGGTGGATGTATGCGGTGCCGTTGCTTCTGTTTCTGGGGATGCGGGGAAGGGATTACTACCTGGCGCCGGCGTATCCCATGTTGTATGCGGCGGGGAGCGTGTGGGTGGAGAGGAAGTGGCAAGAAAAGAACAAAAAAGTATTTACCACAGAGAGCACAGAGGTCGGAGAAGAGGCTAACGCAGGGGTGCAGAGGCCACAAAGAAGCGCGGAGAGAAGAGAAGAAGTGGAAGAGTGGGAGCAACGCAAGAGCCCACATGCAAAACCGGCATATGCGACGCCTGAGGAGAAACCCAGGTCGGAGAACCTCGCTCCGCAGACTCCGTTCGGAATGACGGGTCTGCTCACTAAGGTGATTTGGGTTGCGCTGATTCTGGATGTGGCGGTGGCAGGAGCGGTGGCGCTGCCGATTGCGCCGGTGAATTCGGCTTGGTGGAGATTTGCAGCGGGTGTGGATACGGTGCTTCCAGAGGAGATTGGGTGGCCGGAGTTTGTGGAGTCGGTGGCCGGGGTGCGGGATGGACTCCCGGAAGGAGAGCGGGCTCGCGCGGGAATCCTGGCGGGGAATTATGGCGAAGTGGGGGCGCTGAATTTGTATGGAGCGAAGTTCGGATTGCCGCGGGCGATTAGCGGGGTGAATTCGTCGTGGGAGAGAGGATATGGGGACCCGCCGCCGGAGACGTTGATTGTGGTGGGCTATCCACGGGTGTTTTTGGAGAGAGAGTTTGCGTCGTGCGTGGTGGCGGGGAGGGTGTGGAACCGATATGGGGTGAAGAACGAGGAAACGGTGGAGAATCCGGAGATTTTTGTGTGCCGAGGATTGAAGGGAAGTTGGGATGAGTTTTGGAGAAAGGTTCGAAAGTTCGCATAAGAAAAGATTGGCCACTCGGACGTAGAGGACACGGGCAGAGGAACACAGGGGCTGTGGAGAAGATTACTGGACGGTGATGGTGACGGAGGAGGTGGTTTGACCGTAGGCATTGGTAGCGTAAAGGGTGTACGTGGCGGTGGCGGTTGGGGTGACCTGGACGGAGGTGCCGCGGGTGGCGCCGACTTGCGGGGAGACGATGATGTAGTCGGAGTTGGAGACTTGCCAGCTTAGCGTGACGGCGGCACCGGAAGAGACGGTGGTGGAGCTGGCGGTGAAACTGGAGATCGTTGGATTGTTGCCGGTGGGGACGTTGGAGCTGGTATAGAGCGGAGAGATTTGGATGACGTCGAAATCGGCGGCGGTGGCTCCGTTGAGAAGATGGAGGTCAGAGTTGTTCCAGCGATCGTCGGGTGCGCCAGAGATGTACATGGCCGAACCGTTGTCGGCGAGGATGAGCCCGTACTTTTTCATCGCCGTGAGAATGACCTGGTTCGTGGCAGAGTAGCCGGAAACATCGAAGCTGGCTTTCAGGCGCAGGCGCGTTCCCATCGGTGGTGCGTATTGGTTGGTGCTGGTGGCGGCCCAGTGCGAAGCGGGAGGAGTGAAGCCTGCGCTCGTGTTGGGCAGCGTAAAGCGAATAGCGTGGTTGATGGCGCCGGTAGCAACTTCATCGTAACGAACCAAACCAACAAAAATCGGGAGGCCCGCCGCGTCGGCGCTGGTCCAGGTGTAGGGGCGCTGCTCGTCGGAGAGAAGATCCCAGACCGCGCCGGAGTCGGCGTTCCAACTGGAAGATTGCGGATAAGAACTGTAGAGCTCGTAGAGGAAGCAGTTGGATTTATCGAGGACGAGAACGTGGCGATCGCCGCTCCCGGGATTCGGGTAGCCTTCGATGGGTGCGTTGAGAGGGATGGGCATGGGACCGGGGTCAGATTCGCTGCCGTAAGCCTGATAGTTGACGGGGATGAGTGGCTGCGTGGAATCGACGACGGTGTAGGGGATGCCCATGTAGGAGCCGTTGTATTCGCCCTGACCGAAATCGGGATGGATGCCGACAGTCGAGCCGATGAAATTGATGATGCTGGCAGAGTTGGGGTCGACGGGCGCGTTGGATATGTCGGTGTTCCAGAGATTGTCGCTGGGGAACGGAACAAAACCGCCAAGGCTGGCGCCCTGACCTGTGGACATCTGCGAGCAGCTTGAGGTCTGCGTCGAACCATTCACCTGAAAATTGAGCGCGGAGGAAGTGCTGCTGCCGGGATCGGGATTTTCGACAGCCACGGGATACGTGCCGGCGGTGGCGGCGTTGCCGGTGGCAGTCAGTTCTGTGGAAGAGACAAACGTGGTGGTGAGTGGTGAACTGTTGAGAAGAACCTGGGCGCCAGAAACGAAATTTGTGCCGGTAATGGTGAGCGAGAAGCTACCGAGATTCGTAGCGGCAGGAGACAGGCCGGCGAGATTCGGCGTGGGATTCCAGAGAGTGACGGAGGAAGAGGAGAACTTGGTGGTGTCCGACGCGCTGGTGGCGGTGACGGTGATGGTGTTGGGAGCGGGGAGAGCAGCGGGCGCGGTGTAGTTGCCGTTGGCATCGATGGTGCCGAGTGTGGAGTTGCCGCCGGCGGTGGTATTAACGGACCAGGTGACGGCGGTGTTCGTGGTACCCGAGACGGTAACAGAGAAACTGTAACTGGAGCCGGCGCGAATGTTTGCGGTGGTCGGAGAGACGGTAACAGAGATCGAGGTGGGGTTTGGCGGCTGGACTGGGCCGGGCGAGACGGACTTGGCGCCGGAGCTGCACGAGGCCAGGGCCATGGCCGCAAGGAAGACCAGGACGAAGAGAAACAGGGGGCGCAGCGCGGAGGACATAGTGAGGATAGTGTCGGCGGGGGAGAAGGGGAGGGGCAACTGGACGGAGGGACAGAAGTGGAACAGTGGTGGAAAGGATTGGCCACGGAGACACAGAGGCTGCGGAGGGAAGAAAGTGGCGAGTGATGAGAGGCGAGAAGAACGTAGAAAAAGAGGATGCACCAAAGAGGAGACAGAGAGCACGTAGAACAGAATGAGATGAAAGCAGATTGAGAAGAAGAAAAAAGGTGAAAGAGTAAAAGAGGCCAAAAGTGGAAGGGTGCAAAGGTGAAATGGTGCAAGAGTGCGAGTGGAGAAGAAGTGTAGCGGATTGGACATGCCTGTACGCGCGTACTATGGCGCGAGGGGAGAGGCAACGAAAAGAATAGGAAAGTGTAGAGGCGCAGGCAGATGGAAGAGGTGTCTGCGCAAGAAGGCGTGCGCCAGCCGCCAGTTGGCGCAGGGGACCGAATTGCGTGTCATCCGCAGCGAACATTGAGACGCCCGGAACACAGGCCAGCGGGAAAGAAGGAGCAGGGACGCCGAGGCCGAACCCGGTAGCGCTGGAAGTTCCGGTCAATGCAACGGGAGCGAAGGCGAGCGGGGGAAGCGGCTCGCGCGACCTGTTTTCCGAAGAGACGACGACAGTATTGGTGTTTAAGGATGGGGCGGTAATCCGGCTGGAATCGCCCGTGTCTATTGGTCAATTGCTGTTCCTGACGCACAAGAAGAGCAATCTGGAAGTGGTGTGCCAGGTCCTGAAGAAGAAAGCGATCACGACGACTTCGAGCTACGTGGAGTTGCAGTTCACGGAAGAATGCCCGGACTACTGGGGCGTTTCGTTCACGCAGGAAGAGACAATCGTACCGGAATTTAAAGCGGTGGAGCAGGTGCAGGCCGAAGCGGTGACGGCTCAGGAGCCGGAGTCGCCGGTGGCGCCGCACACGGCGGAGGACGTCGATCAACTGAAACGTGAAGTGGACGCGCTGCGGGAACAGCTGGCGGCTCTGCAAAAGACGAACGCCGCGGACGTCGCAGCAAAAGCGGCGGCTGAGGCGGCGGCAAGAGATGCGGCTGCGCGGGAAGCGGCGGCTCGGGAGGTGGCGAGAGCCAAGGAAGCGATGACGCCGCAGGTGAGCGCGCCGAAGTTGAAAGAGGAGTTGGCACCGGTGAACGAGCCGAGTCCTGTGCCCGCAGGTCCGCCATCGCCGGCGAAAGCGGATGAGCCGGAGCTGTTGATGCCGTCGGCGAAGAAGCGCGACGAACCAGCGCGACCGATCGTCGGAATGTCGCTGCCGGTCTGGAAAATGGAGAAGTCGCCGGAAGAACAGTTACTGGAAGAAGAAGGCGCCGCGCAAGCGAAGGCGAAACAGGCGGCGGAGGCAGAAGCGGCCAAGAAAGCGGCTGTGGCAGCTCGCGAAGCGGAAGAGTCGTTGCCGAAGCCGGCGTTGGATTTTTCAAAGGCCCCAAAGAAGAGCGGGGTGACGGGGCAGGTGAGCAATCCGGAGCCCGTATACGCGCCGAAGGTGAGCAAATCGCGCCTGGCGGCGCTGAGTGTGATCCTGGTTTTGTTGATTGTTGGCGGGGCGTGGTACGGAAAGTGGTGGCAGCATCTGCCGTTGAGGAAGAGGACGGTTGTGGCCACAGCCGCGCCTGCGAAGAAACCGAGCGTCGTGCCGAATGCGGCGGCCGCGTCGAAAAGCGCAGCGGCTTCGCCTGCACCGGCAATGCCCACGAGCGGGAGCCCGCCCGCCGCGAGCGCAACCCCGACAAACGGTACGAACGCGGGCACTCCGGCAGCGAATGCAGCGGCTCCGAATGCGCCCGCGGGTGGTGCGGAGAACAAAAGTGATGGTCCCGGGGCCAGTGCGGGGAGCGCGACGGCTCCGCCGGCGGAGGTGGAAGCAACACCGCCAGTTAAGAAGAGTTCCGCACGCGAGAAGGCATCGGAGAAGAGAGCGAAAGCACCCGCGGATCAGCCGAGCGCGGCGGAGGTGGCGTCGGTTGACGGGCCGTTGGTGGCAGCGAAATTGTTGAAGACGGCGAATCCGGTATATCCGCCGGATGCGATGCGGAATTACATTACGGGCGATGTGAAAGCGGAAGTAGTAGTGAAGGTGTCAGGCCGGGTGGGCGATGTGAAGGTGATTTCCGGGCCGCAGGCGTTGCGCGAGGCGGCAGTCGAGGCGCTGAAGCAGTATGAATACGCGCCGGCGACGCAGGGTGGGAAGGCGGTGGAGTCGAAGGCGGTGGAGGTGGTGAAATTCTGGTTTAATCCCTAGAAGATATCGGATAAGAGAGAGCAGCTATCAGGAAGCGGGAAGGATTAGCAGTAATCAGAATGCGGCTGCGACTAGCGATCCGTGATCAGGAAGCAAGTCCTCGGTAATTCGAGGGTGAGTCAGCGGTAAATCAGACACATAAAATTTGGAAGTTGCGCGCCGTGGCAATGATCGACAAGACGCGAGGTAAATACCTGTGTCTGCACTTGGTGAGGAGGGAGAGTTCACCACAAGAGGATATGGAGGGCACGGAGAAGAGAAGAAGTGAAGGAGGTCAAGAGTGAAAGAGAGAAGAGAAAAAAAGAAAAACGGACGGCCTCGTCTCGAAGTTTAGGACAAGCAAGCAGAAGGCCGTCCCTAATTAAGCAAACCAGGACCTCTCACGCAAAGGCGGGCGTGTGGCCAGCTGCAGCAGGAAAATCTTTAGGCAGCCACTACAGGAACGCGAACATGGAGGTTAGCGCTCAGGAGCAGAGGATCGGCGGGTGGGGGATCAGGAATGGGTCGTGGGTGTAGGCGTTGAGCGCGGATTGATAGCGGTCGAGGAGCGCGGGGTCGTCGATGGAGCCGTGATGATGGACCTGGCGCCAGTGATGGCCAAGGAAACGGAAGATGCGCGTGGTGCGGAAGGCGAGTTCGAAGATGGAGGTGGGGCTCTCAAAGCGGCCGAGCTCGCGGCCGACAACGTAGAAGGTTTCTCCACAGAGGTGAAGGGAATAGTTGTGGAACTCGACGGTGACCCGGGCTTGGCCGGTGAAGAGTCTCTCGTAGACGCGGCGGATTTCTGGCCAGCCGCGCTTGATGCCACCGAGGGGATTGTTCATGGAGATGTCGTCGGAAGGAGACCAGTTTTGGCGCATGAGGACGAGATCGCGGGTGTTGAAAGCGCGATAGAACTGCGTGAGCGCGTGCCGAGGATGGGTGAGGTCGCGGAGATCTTCGTAGCCGGTAATGGGGTCAAGCGGGGAAGAAAATGCAGGTGATGCCATGGGGGCCTCTCAATCAAGAATTGGCTGAGCACAGAGTATTGGACGGGGCGGAAGGGCATTAGGTTGACAGGAAAATTTTGCAGGGGCGTGAATGTTTGGGGAGGAAGGAGTTAATAAGAAGCGGCGAGTGTCGAGGAATGAGGAAGGTAGAAAATGGAAACTGGAAAACAGAAAAGAGAAGAAGAAGAGGAAACGAAGAGAAGACGCATTCACCACAGAGGACCCGGAGGGTACGGAGAAGAGAAGAAGGGCAAGAATGGAAGAGAAACCCAAGGCCCGCCTTCCCTCTCCATTGGCTAAGGCCAGGGGCTCCACTAGAGGCGGGGGCTTCGCAGAAAGATCAGACGACGGTGGGAAGAGGGGCGCGTTGGTAGAGGGCGGCGACGGTGCGAGAGCAGATTTCGTCGGGGGAACCCGTAGCGGGGATCGAGACGAGCAGGTTCTGGCGGCAATAGAAGTCGATCAGTGGGGCGGTGGATTGGTCGTAGGCGGCGAGGCGCACCTTGATGGATTCGGGACGGTCGTCTTCGCGTTGAAAGAGCGCGGCGCCACAGTGGTCGCAAACGTTTTCGCGCTGCGAAGGCTGGTTGACGATGTGGAAGACGGCTTTGCAACTAATGCAAGTGCGGCGTCCGCTGAGGCGCGAGACGATTTCCGCAACCGGGAGTTCGTAGTTGACGACGGCGTTGAGCGGGAGATTTTCGGCGCGGAGGAGTTGACTGAAAGATTCAGCCTGGACAAGCGTGCGGGGAAAGCCGTCGAGGAGGAAGCCGCCGGCACAGCGGAGGCAGCCGGCCCGTTCGCGAACCATTTCCCAGACGGTCGTGTCTGGGACGAGTTCGCCGCGGCGCATGTAATCGAGCGCGGTGGCCATGGCGGGTGAGGCGGCGCAGTCCTTGCGGGTGGCGGCGGCGCGGAAGACGTCGCCGGTGGATAGATGGCAAGCGCCGAGGCGTTGATGGAGGAGTTGGGCCTGCGTGCCTTTGCCGACACCGGGAGCGCCGAGGAGGACGAGCCGCCAGCGCGGGACGACGGGCGTGGGGCCTGGGGTACATTGGGCAGCGGGTCCCTGGAGCCAGGAGGAGCGGTCGGGTTGCGTAGTCATGGGAGCCTCGGTGCGGCGGTGTCTTCAGGAACGAGGGGGCCGTGGTTCCAGTGGTAGCACGGGAAGGGGGGATGCGCAAGGGAGGTGAGCACAGGAGAGGAAAGAGTGAAGCAAAATTCGCTAGAAAAGGCTAACGCAGAAACGTAGAGGGCGCGAAGGAACGAGGAGACAAGAAGCGGCGAGAGAAAACGGAAGTGAAGGAGAGTTCACAACAGGGTTCACAGAGGACAGAGAGCACGGAGAAGATGTGGCTATTGGCTAATGGCTGGAGGCTGTCGACGGTAGGAATGTGAGAGTCAATAGGACAAACCCGAGATGCAAGACGGCAGGTAAGGTGGTGGTTAGAAGGTCTTGACGGCGAGGCGTTCGGGATGAGGGCCGCAGGGGATGAGGGTGATGAGGGAGTCGTTGCGGGTGCGAACGACGGCGAGGTCGTCGGAGGATTCGTCAACGACAAGGAGCATGGGAGCGAGGGCGCCGGGATCGGCCGGGGAGAAGCGCATGAAATTGGGCCAGGCGCCGACGGTAATGGGGCGGCCGAGAATACGGCGATTTTCGATATCGACGGCGATGAGGCGCGAGGCGGCACGGTCGGCGACGTACATTTCGGACGCATCGGAGTTGATGATCGCGCTGGCGGGTGCGAAGCCGAGAAGCATGGAGTCTCCCATCTCATGCGTCCAGGTGTTGATGGCCTCGAGACCGTGCGCGTCGGGAGAGATGACGTAAAGTTCGCCGCCGTCGGGCTTGAGAAGCATCTGCATGGGCTTGCCGGCGAGTTCGAGATCGGTGATGAGGACGGCGCGCTCGAGATCGACAACGGACAGGCGCGTTTGCGTGCGGCTGAGGACGAACGCGACCTGGCTGTCGGGCGTGATGAGGACTTCGTCGGGCTGCGGGATGACGGGGATGGAGCTGAGGAGCTGGAGCGTACGCGCGTCGTGGATCGAGAGAGTGCCGGCGCGGCGATTGACGACGGCGATGTTTTTGCCGTCAGGCGTGAGCCGGGCCTGGACGGGTTCGGCGGCGGTGTGCGCGCGGCCGTAGACCTGGCGGGAATCCGTATCGATGGCGACGAGCTGGTCGGAGGCGGAAGTGGTGGTGTAGATGCGATCGCCGTTGGGAGAGAAGTCGAGAGAATAGGGCGCGGAGCCAACGGGGATTTGCGTGATTTGGTTGGTGGGCGTGTCGAGAACGAAGGCGAAGCCGCCGGTCGAGGAGACGCCCCAGATTTCGTCGCGCTTGGCGTGCTCGCGGAGGTCGGAGATGGCGGGGCCGAGAGGAATTTTGGCGATGGGTTGAAGTTTGGCGAGGTCGATGACGGTGAGGGAGCCGTCGGAGGTAGAGACGTAGGCGTACATGTGGAGGTTGGGGCGGAGGAAAGAGGGGCGGTGTTCGCGAAGAAGGACGGCGGTGGCGGAGGCGAGGAGGATGAGGAGAAGGAAGTGGGCGCGGAAGTTTTTGGCAAGGGACATGGAATGAAAGCAGGATAACAGAAGTGCCCGGGAAAGAAGGATTGGCGAGCGAGAGGAGGGAAGTTGAAAGCTGAGCGAGAAAAGCAGGTCCTCGCGTTGCTCGGGATGACATTTTAGAGGTTAGTTGATGTGGCGGTGGAGGACGGTGGCGATTTGGCGAACTTCGGTGAGGAGTTCAGCGAATTCGTTGGGGAGGATGGATTGGATGCCGTCGGAGAGGGCTTTGTCGGGTTGGTGGTGGACTTCAACGAGGAGGCCATCGGCGCCGACGGCGACGGCGGCGCGGGAGAGAGGCAGGACCTTGTGGCGTTTGCCGGTGCCGTGTGAGGGATCGACGAGGATGGGCAGGTGACTGCGTTTCTTGACGGCAGGAACGACGGCGAGATCAAGCGTGTTGCGGGAGAAATCGGAGAAGGTGCGTACGCCGCGTTCGCAGAGCATCACGTTGTAGTTGCCCTCGGAGAGGATGTACTCGGCGGCCATGAGAAATTCGTCGAGGGTGGCGGACATGCCGCGCTTCAAAAGTACAGGAAGCTTGGCGCGGCCGGCACGCTTGAGGAGAGAGAAATTCTGCATGTTGCGCGCGCCGATCTGGATGACGTCGGCATACTCTTCGACGAGGTCGAGGGATTCGTTGTCGATAGCTTCGGTGACGATGCCGAAGCCGAATTGCTTGCGGATGTGCGAAAGAATTTTCAGGCCAGTAAGGCCGAGCCCCTGGAAAGAGTACGGCGAAGTGCGCGGCTTGTAGGCGCCGCCGCGGAAAAGGCGGATGCCGGTAGCCTGGAGCTGCTTGGCGATGGAGAAGCATTGTTCTTCGGTTTCGACGGCGCAGGGCCCGGCGACCATCGCGATGTTCGGACCGCCGACAAGGACGTCGCCCGAGGGCGTGGGGATCTTGATGACGGAGTCTTCTTCCTTCACGTCGCGGGAGACCAGTTTGTAGGGCTTGGTAACAGGGATGCACTCGATGACGCCGGGCATGGATTCGAGTGTGCCGAGGTCGACGGCACCGGAATTGCCGGTGATACCAATGGCCGTGCGGCCGGAGCCGGGGATCGGGTGGGCTTTGAGGCCGAGGGATTCGATGCGATCGCAAACGGCGCGAACTTGCTCTTCGGAGGCGTGGGACTGCATGACTACGAGCATGGGTGGAGACCTCGGATTGTTGGGACGAAGAAGTAGTGTAATGGAGGGGCGAGAGGGGAGGCAAGGAAGGGTGAAAGAATTGGCGAGTGGCTGGTGGCCAGGGAAGAAAAATAGAAAAAGGAAAAGAGAAAACAAGACGCAAGGTTGAGATCCTTCGCCGCTTAGGGTGCACGCTGCTTGCTGGCATGAAAGCCAGCGCTGCCTGGAAGAACGAAGCGAGAAAAGAGCAGGAGCGCCTCCCAAGTCCCACCCTCACAAATCGGAGGTAGGGCGCACCAAGGAAAGAGGAGAGTAGAATGCCAGCTGTGGGGAGGTGGCAGATGAGGAATTGCCGGATGCGGGTGGCGGCGCTGGTGGTGGCGGTCGCGGGGGTGTGCGCGGGGCAGGGGAAGACGCCGAGGCCGGCGCTGGTGATGTTGAGCAAGGATGCGAGCGAGTTGGAGATTTTTGATCCTGAGACGCTGCAGATTAAGGGAAAAGTGGGGACGGGACCGGTGCCCCATGAGGTTGCGGTGAGCGACGACGGGAAGTTCGCGCTGGCGACGAATTACGGGTCGCATATGGCGGGGACGACGCTAAGCCTGATTGATCTGGACGCGCTCAAAGAGATAGAGCGCGTGAATCTGATGAACGTGATTGGGCCGAACGGGGAGAAGTATGGAGATTTGATCGGGCCGCACGGGGTTCAGTTTTTTGATGGGGAGTTTTACTTCACGGCGGAGGGGACCAAGAAGATCGCTCGATACAACCCGGCGACGAATGCGGTGGATTGGGTGCATGAGATTGGGCAGAACCGCACACACATGCTGGTGATCGCGAAGGACGGGAAGCGGATTTATACGTCAAACGTAAATTCGGGTACCGTGACTGCGGTGGAGGCAAGTGCGGACGGCGGGACGTGGACGAATACGGTGATTGCGGTGGGGCAAGGGCCGGAGGGAATTGATATCTCGGCGGACGGGAAGGAAGTGTGGGCGGCAAATTCGGGGGATGGGACGGTGTCGGTGATTGATACGGCGTCGAAGAAGGTGGTGGCGACGATCGATGTGGGGACGAAGCACTCGAATCGCGTGAAGTTCACTCTGGATGGGAAGCTGGCGCTGATTTCGGACTTGGGTAGCGGGGAGTTGGTGGTGGTCGATGTGGGAACGAGGAAGGTGACGAGGCGAATGAAGTTGGGGTCGAGTGTGGAAGGGATTCTGTTGCGACCGGACGGGAAGGTGGCGTACGTGGCGGTGAGCGGGGACGACAAGGTTGACGTGGTGGACTTGAAGACGCTGGAAGTCGTGAAGACGATTGCGACGGGAAAGGATCCGGACGGGATGGCGTGGAGGAAGTGAAGAGAAGTGGCGAGTGAAGAGAGTCCTCAGGAGAAGCCCTTCTGACGTCCGGGTGGGTTGAAGACCCGCCACTCCAATAACAGGAAGAATTCAGTACGCCCCAAAGGCGACACTACTTTGTCGAAAGTTCGGAGAGCCGGGTTTCTTCGGGGACGTCGGTGGGGGATTCGAAATGGAGGGAGTAACCGTCGGGATCGGCGATGGCGGTGTCCCACATGTGGTTGCCGACGAAGGGTTCTCTGGGCTCGAGGCCGCGGGAACGGAATTCGTGGTAGAGGGCGACGGCATCCCGGCATTGGAACCAGATGGAGGCACCTACGCCGCGTTTTTCGGCGGGGATGCGGCCGGGATTGTATTCCTGAAGCATGATGGCCGCGCCGCCGAGTTCCAGCCAGCACCAGATGATTTGGTCGGGGGATTTGGGCGTCCATTTGTTCTTCAGGGTGAAACCGAGGCCGTCGATGTAGAAGCGGAGGGAGCGAGGCATGTCCGCGACCATGAAGAAGGGAACGACCTGCTGAACGTTGGGACCGGTCTCCGGTACGGGTGTCGTGGACATGGCGGGGATAGGTTGGCGCAAGTGGCAAAGGGGCGCAAGGGGAGAAGTGTAAAAACAGTGGCGAGTGATAAGTGCCGAGTGGCGAGAAGGGCGGAACAGAGGGAGCAGGGTTGTGAAGCATCCATCTTCCGAGGCAGGCGTTCGATCCACTAATACATACGCAAAGGGCACAGGTTGCTGCCTCTACACAAGCCAAGAGAGGAGAGAGCGGAAGTCGAGGCGGGGGTGCTGCCGGACTCCAGAAAAGGCGGTGTGGTAGAATGGAAAGTTTAAGGATGGAGAGAAAGAAGCGCTAGATATGGCGGAATATCCACTTGTAGACAATACGATCTTTGAGGCGGACGAGGAGTACGTCCCTCAGCCAGAACCGGAGCCACAGCCACCGGCCTGGACCGACGGGAGCGTACGGATCGGCATCCACACCTCGATTTCGGGGAGTTACCTGAACGCGCTGGAATCCGCGAAAAAGCTGGGGGCAAATGCTTTGCAGATTTTCTCGGCGAGCCCGCGGATGTGGCAGGGCGCGACGGTGCGCATAGCGCAGCCGGACGCAAAGGCGTTTCGGGCGCGGCGGGAAGAATTGCAGCTCGGGCCGCTGGTGATTCATGCAAATTACCTGGTGAATCTGGCGGCAACACAGCCGATGCTGCGTACGCGGTCGATCCAGTCGTTCCACGAGGAGTTGGTGCGGGGGATGGTGCTCGGCGCGGACTTTATTGTGGTGCATCCGGGCGCGCGCGGCGAGGCGTCGGTCGAGAGCGCGATCACGACGATTGTTGACGGCGTGAAGCAGGCGGCGAAACGGGTGCCAATTGGCAATATGCGGATTCTGATCGAAAACACCGCAGGGATGGGGTCGGCGATAGGGGCCCGGCTGGAAGAAGTGGCGGCGATTGTGCGCGGGCTGGCCGAATTGAACGTGGGCGCGTGCCTGGATACGGCGCACCTGTTTGCGGCCGGGTATGACATCAGGAGCGAGGCGAGGCTCGAGCAGACGATTGAGGCGATTGACCGGACGATCGGGCTGGAGAACGTGCCGGTGATTCATGTGAACGATTCAAGAATTCCGCTCGGCGGACGCGTGGACCGGCATGAACATATCGGTCACGGAAAGATCGGCGCGGAGGCGTTTTCGAGGTTCCTGAAGCATCCGCGGCTGGGCACGGTGCCGCCGGAGGGATTGCCCGGGCGTGTGTTCTTGCTGGAGACGCCGATCGATGAACCGGGCGATGACCGGAAGAACGTGGCGAAGTTGTGGGAGTTGGCAGGAGTGGAAGGGCCTGGGGCCGAGAAGGGATTTTCAATGCTCACGCCGGCGATGAAAAGGGCCTTGGCCAAGAGCGGGAGGAAGATCAGTTCGAGGCATCTGCCGGCGAAGAAGAAAAAGAGGTGACGAGCGACGCGAGAAACCAAGAAAAAAGATCCACCACAGAGGGCAACAGAGGGAACCGGGAATATGTGGATGATCCCTCGAGAATCAGATTTGGTCGGGTAATTTGACTTCGGGGGGCGCGAGCAGGGCTCCCGTTGATCGTTGCGAGCGGATACGGGTTTGTGAAAGGCGGGAGTGACTCCCGCACTCCAAAGGGGACGGGGATAAGCGTGGGGGACTACAAGCCGCAGGAGATAGAAGCAAAGTGGCAGAAGCGGTGGAACGAAAACCGCGTGTTCGAATCGGAAGCCGACCCGAGAAAACAAAAATACTACGTGCTGGAAATGCTGCCGTACCCTAGCGGAACGCTGCATATGGGGCACATGCGCAACTACACGATTGGGGACGTGGTTGCGCGCGTGAAGCGCATGAAGGGATTCAACGTGATCCATCCCATGGGATGGGACGCGTTCGGGTTACCTGCCGAGAACGCCGCGATCAAGAATCAGACGCATCCGCGGATCTGGACGAACAACAACATTGCCGAATTTCAGAAGGTGCTGCGGCGCTTCGGTTTTTCCTACGACTGGCGGCGTGAGATTTCGACCTGCGAGCCGGAATACTACCACTGGAACCAGTGGTTCTTTTTGCAGATGCTGGAACGAGGCTTGGCATATCGGAAAAAGAGCCGGGTGAACTGGTGTCCGAAGTGCCAAACCGTGTTGGCGAACGAGCAGGTCATAAATGGCGGGTACTGCTGGCGGCACGAAGATACGTTGGTCGAAGCGCGAGATATCGAGCAGTGGTTCTTGAAGACCACCGCGTATGCGGATCAGTTACTGGACGATTTGAAGCAGCTCGAGGGCGGATGGCCGGAACGGGTCATCACCATGCAGAGGAATTGGATTGGGAAGAGCATTGGGGCGAAGGTGTTGTTTGAGGTGGCCGATAGCCTACCGCCGTCAGCCGAGAGCAACGAGACGGAAGTGGCGGGTGAACAACGAAATTCGAAATCCGAAATCCGAGGTTCGAAGGAAGAAGCCAACGCAGGGACGCGGGCGGGCGCAGAGGGGCGCGGAGACGGGCCGCAGCGAATTGAGATTTTCACGACGAGGATTGACACCATTTATGGGGCGAGCGCGCTGATTCTGGCGCCCAACCATCCTTTGGTGGAGTCGTTGATGGCAGTGGCGAAAGACGAAGGAGAAGAGGAAAGCAACGGTTTAAAGACCAGCCACTACGCAAACAAAACCGAAATGCGGATGAAGAAGTTGGCGCAGATGAAGCAGTCGTCGGTGAAGATGGAGGATATTGCGACCGCGGAAAAGGATGGATTCTTCACGGGGCGCTATGCGATCAATCCGTTCAACGGGGAGAAGGTTCCGATCTGGGTGGGGAATTTTGTGCTGATGGAGTATGGCACCGGCGCGATCATGGCCGTGCCGGCGCATGATGAGAGGGATTTTGAGTTTGCGACCAAGTTTGGGTTGAAGATTCCGGTTGTCGTAGAAAAAGAGGGATTGGCCACCGAAAGAAACGAAGGAATGAACCCGGAGTCTTCAGCGGCTAAAGCCCTGGTTGCGCAGAGCGGGAAGTCGGACCTGAAGGTCCGACCCCTCAAAGAAGGCTCCGAGAGCCCGGACCCAGAACCGGCGTCTAGGGCACCCAAAGAGGCATATACGGAGTACGGAATTAGCGTGAATTCAGGGCCGTATTCCGGGCTGCAGACCGAGGAGGCCATCGTGAAGATGGCGGCGGACGCGGAGGCCCGGGGATTTGGGAAGAAAGAGACGATTTACCGGCTGCGGGATTGGGGAATATCGCGTCAACGATATTGGGGCACGCCGATTCCGGTGATTTATTGCGCAAAGGACGGTGTGGTGCCCGTGCCGGATAAAGACTTGCCGGTGGTTTTGCCGGCGAACCCGAAGTTGACGGGGGAAGGCCAATCGCCGTTGGCGACGGATCCGGAGTTTGTGAATGTGAAATGCCCAAAATGCGGCGGACCAGCGCGGCGGGAAACGGACACGATGGATACGTTCGTGGATTCGTCCTGGTATTTCTACCGGTATTGCGATCCGAAGAACGGCAAGGCGCCGTACGAATCGGCGAAGGCGGATTATTGGTTTCCGATTGATCAGTATATCGGCGGGATCGAGCACGCCATTCTGCACCTCATGTATTCGCGATTCTGGTGCAAGGTGATGCGGGATATCGGGTTGATCCACCATAGCGAGCCGGCGGCGCGGCTGTTCACGCAAGGGATGGTTTTGAAGGACGGCACGGCGATGTCGAAGTCGGCGGGAAACGTAGTGGGGGCGCTCGATATGGCGGAGCGGTATGGGGCGGACACCGGGCGGCTGTACACGTTGTTTGCGGCTCCGCCGGAGAAGGATTTGGAGTGGAGCGAGGAGTCCATTGAGGGATCGTGGAGGTTTTTGAATCGGGTGTATAGGTTGGTCGAGAAAGAGAGCCAACAGCCGTTAGTCAACAGCTCCCAGCAAGGACTGGCGAGCGGTGGAGAAAAAGGCACCAGTAGGTTCACCACCGAGGGCACGGAGAAGAGTAACTTTGCGGAGGGGGAGAAGGCGCTGCTGCGGAAGGCGCACCAGACTTTGCGCAGGGTGACGCAGGATTTTGAGACACGGTGGCACTTCAATTCGGCGATTGCGCAGATCATGGAATTGACGAATGCAATTTACGCCGCAGATGAAGCTGTGCGAGCGGAGGTGCGGAGGGAAGCACTGGAGATTCTGGTGTTGATGCTGGCGCCCATGACGCCGCACCTGGCGGAGGAGTTGTGGGAGATGCTGGGGTATAGCGGCGGGTTGTGGACTGTCAGCTGGCCGACGTATAACGCCGAAATGGCGAAGGAAGAAGAGGTCGAGATCGTGGTGCAGGTGAACGGGAAAGTGAGAGGGAAGGTGAAAGTAGCCGCGGGGACGCCGGAGGAAGAAGTAAAGAAGTTGGCGAACAGAGATGCGGGAATTGCGGCGCACCTCGTTGGGAAGACAATCGTCAAAGTAATTTTCGTGGCTGATAAGTTGATGAATATCGTTGTGCGATAAGGATTGGCCACAGAGGCACTGGGGACACGGAGAATGAAGGAGTGGCGAGAAAAAAAGCGAAATAGAAATTGGAAAATCGAGACGCGAGGGTCGGAGAATGAGATTTAACGCAGAGGTAGCAGAGACTGGCGGCGGGGATACGAGCAAAAGGGAGTCCTCGCTTCGAGGACTCCGCTCGGAATGAGGGTGGTGCGCAAGGAAACGAATGACACGAGGTGGCTGTGATGAGTGGAGCCGCACAAGGGAAAGCGGAGAAACAGATGGGGAAGATGAAGGCGGAGCTGGGCGGAGTGGTGGTGTTGGATTTTGGCGGGCAGTACACGCAATTGATCGCGCGGCGGGTAAGGGAACAGCAGGTGTTCAGCGCGATTTTGCCTTGCACGACTTCGCTCGATGAGATTCGTAAGTTGCAGCCTGCGGGGATTATTTTGTCGGGCGGGCCGAGTTCGGTGTACGACAGGGACGCGCCGAAGTGCGATCCGGGCGTGCTGGCCATGGGGATTCCGGTGCTGGGGATCTGCTACGGAATGCAGTGGATCGCGAAGAATTTGGGCGGAAGAGTGGAACCCGCAGAAAGACGCGAGTACGGGCCGGCGAAGTTGCTTGTGGAGAAAGAAAACAGCCAGCTTTTTCACAAATTTCCAGACAGCCTGAAAATCTGGAATAGCCACGGCGACCACGTGCACGAGTTGCCTGCGGGATTTCACGCGACGGGGAAGACTTCGAACGCGATTGCCTCTGCCGAAGATCAAGAACGCAAAATTTATGCGGTGCAGTTCCACCCCGAGGTGAAGCACACTGAGAGGGGAACGGAGATCCTGCGGAATTTTCTGTTTGCCGTGTGCAAGGCCGAACCGAAGTGGAGCGGGGCGGCGTTCATCGAAGAAGCGGTGACGGCGATCAAAGCGAAGGTGGGAACGCACCACGCGATTTGTGGATTAAGCGGAGGAGTGGACTCAACAGTTGCAGCGGTTTTAGTACACCGGGCCATGGGGGGGCGGCTGACGAACATTTTCGTGAATACGGGGCTACTGCGGAAGAACGAGTTCGAACACACACTCGAGATGTATAGGGAACGGCTCGGCTTGCACGTCATCGGGGTAGACGCGAAGGATAGGTTCCTTGAAAAGCTCAAAGGCGTGAGCGACCCGGAGAAGAAGAGAAAGATCATCGGAAACGAGTTTATCCACGTGTTTGCGGGGGAAGCAGAGAAACTGCAGAAGGAGATGGGCGGGGATATCCGGTTCCTAGTTCAGGGCACCTTATATCCGGATGTGATTGAATCGGTGTCGGTTAAAGGGCCTTCGGCGACGATCAAAACGCACCATAACGTGGGGGGATTGCCGGAGAAGATGCCGTTTGGGCTGATCGAGCCGCTGCGCGACCTGTTTAAGGATGAAGTGCGGAGTATTGGGAAGGACCTTGGTTTGCCACAGGAAATTTTGGTGAAACATCCGTTTCCGGGGCCGGGTTTAGCAGTTAGGTTATTAGGGGATATTAATAGTGCCGACTTAGGTACTCTTCGAGAAGCGGACGCGATTGTGGTGGAGGAGATACGGAGAGCGGGCTGGTATGAGAAGGTATGGCAGGCGTTTGCCGTGCTGTTACCCGTTCGCAGTGTTGGAGTTATGGGAGATGGAAGGACGTATGGGCTGACCGTGGCGGTGCGTGTGGTGCAGTCCGAGGATGCTATGACGGCGGACTGGGTGAGACTCCCAGGGGAAGTACTGGAACGCATGTCGACGAGGATTGTGAACGAAGTGCCTGGGGTAACGAGGGTGGTGTACGACATCAGCAGCAAACCGCCAAGCACGATCGAGTGGGAGTAGCCGTTAACGGTATTCATAAACAGGGCCCGGAACAGGCCTTAGTTAAGAACCCTAAGAAAATGAAAATAGAAACGAAAAGGCCGCTCCGGTGGGTCCGAGCGGCCTGTTTCTTTGTTTCAACTTGTGTTCGGAGGGAGGGCCCTCCAAAAGAAGCAACCTACCTATTGGCCATCTTCTGCGCCATATAGAGAAGCAGCTTGCGATCTTCATCGTCGGCTTTACTCAGCAAGCGGCGAAGCTTGTTGAGGTAGCGAGCCTCTTTGCCCGAGGTGCCCCAGGCGATATCGTCCGAGGACTTGCGCTTGGGCAGGTTGGGCAGTTGAGGAGGCTCCTCGCCGTCGTAGAAGAGTTGATAAAGTGGGCATTCGAGCGCGCGCGCCAGCTTTTCCAGTGTTTCAATGGCGGGGACGGTATGGCCATTCTCCACACGAGAAATATAGCAACGTAGCAAGCCAGTGCGCTTCTCGATATCACCCTGGGAGAGTTTCTTTTCCTCGCGCAGAGCGCGAAGTCTGTCACCGATAATCATGGGTTGAGTATTCTACAGTTAGTTAACAATTGCAAGAGCAAATATCGCGCGATCCGGAGAAACAGATGTAGCGGTCGGGTAGAGCGGGGGAATGAGAAAAGTCCAAGAAAATGAGGGAAAGTGAGCGAGGTGGTGTCGATACCCCCCGGAATGGGGGGGTGGGGAGAGAAGAGAAGGGGAAGGACACGAAACGAATCAAGTGTGAGAAGGAGAGAAGATTAAGGAAAGTGAAAGATAATTTTGTGTGAATTAGGGGTCTCTGCCAGCCGCCAGCCGGTTAGCGGGCAGCTGACAGCAAGAGAGATGCATAAGGAAAAAAGGAAAGTGAAAAAAGAGAGACCAGGAAGAGGCAAAGAGGCGAAAGAAGAAGTGAAAGATGAAAGAGTGCGACAGTGCGCAAGAGTGTAAGAGTATAGGAATGGAAGAATGGAAGCGGTCAAGAAGAGGGCATCAGGGCGCCGGGAGAGGGGGGCGGAGCATCGAACAATGGACTCAAAGAGTCGCGCGAATGCTCAGGGTAACAGAACGGTCCTACTCGGGACATTCGGGCAGGGAAGCGATCCCAGGGCTAGGAGCGGCGGACGGGCTTAACTTGCGAGCGGCAGGGGCTTTACAGGTGGGCGCTCAGGTGGACAGGTAGATTAAAATAGCGTAACCAAATAGAGATGGCCAACGTCCCAAAATCAGAGGAAACCGATGTGCCGGTGGCGGCTGAGGCCGGAAAGGCCCCAGAGGGAACGGCGCGGAGGGTCGATGACCGCGAACTGGTGCGAAAGGCCCAGCACGGGGACAAAGAAGCGTTTGAGGTGCTGGTGAGCAGGCACCAAGGAAGAGTTTTTGCGGTGGCCGGAGGAATCCTGAGGAACCGCGAGGACGTGGAAGACATCGCCCAGCAAGTCTTTCTGAAGGCGTATTTTTCCCTCAAACGGTTCGATCAGAGATCGGCATTCAGCACGTGGTTGCACAAGATCACGGTGAATGAGTGCTGGGATTTGTTGCGCAAGAAAAAGGTGCGGCCGCTGGTGTTTGAATCCGAGCTGAGCGAAGAACAAGCGCACCTGTACAATGCGACGGAGCAATCAGGTAGCAGCGAGCGGGACGTAAGCGAGCAGTTGGAGACGAGGCAGCAGTTGGAACATTGGCTGGAGTGCCTGGAGGAGCGGGACCGGTCGATGCTGGTTATGAAAGAAGTGCAGGGATTTACCGTCGAAGAGATTGCGGAGATCATGGAGATCAACGGGAACACGGTGAAAGTGAGATTATTCCGTGCCCGGCAGCGGATTGCCGAGAGGATCCGGAGGAAGAAGAAGGCCGCAGGGATTTGAACGGAGATTCATGCCGGGAAGTTGGCGGAATGAGCCGGGCTGGCATGAGTAGAGTGAGTTTGATGGGGGGCGGGTCTTGCGGCCCGCTTGTAGAGCAAGGACCGAGAGCGGAGGCGAAGAGCTGAAGCTACGGTGGGCCAGGGAGAATCGAGGTAAAGGCAGAATGAGCGGACTCCCAAGGGAAGAGAAAGTGAATTGCGAATGGTTTCGAGATGAGCTAGAGGCATTGCCGGCGAAAGGGCCTGGTGTCGCGTCGGCGGAAGAGTTGTTGAGGCAACTGCCCGAGTCGACGCGCCAGCATGCCGCGGAATGCACGGAGTGCAGGATGGCGCTGGAGGACTTTGCCGAGACCCGGCTGGCACTGGAAGGGATGTTTGGGACTCTGCCGGAGCCGGGGCCTTGGTTCACGCGGCGCGTGATGCAGGCGGTTGCGGCGCAGGAAGCGGAGTTGGAAGAGAAGCAGAACGGCTTCTGGATCGGCGTGCGGCGACTGGCGCCGAGGCTGGTAGCGTTTGCGATGCTATTGCTGATGCTGGGCGGAACCTGGGCGTTCCAGGTACGACGGACGACTCTGGCGAAGGGACAGCAATTCGTGGCGGCAGAAGGGATCTTTGAAGCCACGCCAAGCACCCCGGCGTATGACGACGTAGTGATTGCCAGCACCCATGAGGAGAAGGCGCCATGAACGGGGACTCGGTGCGAAAAGCACGGTTGTGGCTGGCGCTCGTGTTTCTGGTTGGAGGAGCGATTGGAGCGGTATTTGGCTATAGCTTCGGGCACAGAAGCTATGCGGCTACGGTGAGGACGGCCGCTAAGCCGCTGAGCGAACCGGAGCGGCGGGCGAAGCGCGTGGCGGAGATGACGAGAGAGCTGGGGCTCACGTCGGAACAGGCGGCGAAGATGGATGAGATCATTCACGGGGCCCACGATCAGATGAAGGCGATACGGGACAAGGCCGAGTCCGATGTGGACGCGAAGAGAGAGAACGCAAGGAATCAGATACGGACGTTTCTGACGCCGGAGCAGAGACCGAAGTTTGAAGAGATGGTGCAGAAGATGGACGCGGACCGGAAGAAGGCGCAGCAGGAGGCAGGGAAGTAGGGCGAGGTTCGAAGAGAGAAAATAGAAGAGAGTTCACCACAATGGGCACAGAGTTCACGGATAGAAGAGCGGACGTCTCTGCCAGTTTTATTCCCACCTCGACTCACGGAGGAAACGGCAACCCCGAGACACAAGTTCCTAGAACGAACCCGGGGCACCCGACGGGTCTGTTACTTCGCGCCAAATCCGTTAGGGTTAGAGTTCGACGATGAGTTTGCCGGTGTTGGCACCCTGGAAGAGCATGTTGATGGCTTCTGGGGCTTTCTCGAAACCCTTGACGATGGTTTGTTTGTCCTTGAGTTTACCCATCATTTTCCACATGCCGAGCTGCTTGCCAGCGTCCATAAATTTTGAAGCGTAGTCGAGGATGATGAAGCCTTCGACGCGAAGACGCTTAATGAGGACCTGGCCGAAGCTGGCAAGCGCGGGATCCTGCTTGGTGTAGCCGGAGATCAAGCCGCAGAGAACCACGCGTCCGTGCAGGTTCATGCGATCAAGAACCGCTTGCATGATTTCACCGCCGACGTTTTCAAAGTCGATGTCGATGCCGTTGGGCGTGGCGGCGGAGAGTTTGGCTCTCCAATCGGGCTGTTTGTAGTCGATGGCGGCGTCGAAGCCGAGTTCGTCCTGAATCCACCTACATTTTTCATTAGAGCCGGCGATGCCGACAACGCGGCAGCCGTGGATTTTACCGATTTGGCCGACGATGCTGCCTGTGGCTCCGGCCGCGGCAGAAACGACGAGGGTTTCGCCGGATTGGGGCTTGCCGATTTCGAGGAGGCCGAAGTAGGCGGTCAGGCCGGTGATGCCAAGCGTGCCTAGAAAATTGACGTCGGAGAGAAAGGGAATGGACGGCAGCTTCTGGAAGGCGCGAGCCTCCTTGCCGGAGATGAGGACATATTCCTGCAGGCCGGTGAGGCCCATGAGCTTGTCGCCCTTCTTGTAGTCTGGATGGCGGGATTCGACGACTTCGGCGAGGCCGAAGGCGCGCATAACTTCGCCGAGTTCGACGGGCGGCATGTATTGCGGGATGTCCGCCATCCAGATACGCATGGTGGGGTCCATGGAGAGATATCTGACGCGGGCCAGGGCTTGGCCTTCGGCGAGAGTGGCAAGGGGAGATTCGGTGAGCTTGAGGACCTCGGGAGTGACGAGTTCTTTCGGGCGCGAACAGAGGATGAATTGTCGATTGGTTGGCATGGAAGCTCCGGTCATTGGGAAGAGTAGTGGAGAGAGAGGGGGGATGTAAAGGAGGCGGAGAAGAGGAGTGAAATAACACAAGTGAGAGAGGGCAGAGCTGAGAGAGTGTTCAAGGTTGAGAGGGTCCCGGGGAGTTGGTGTAACGTTTGGGGGGCGCGTGGGATCGGACACGGATGGAGGAAAAGAGGTATGCAGATTCATTTGAGGCGAACGAGGCCGCAGAGGTGGAGTGAGTGGCGCAAGGGTGTGCGTGCGTGGATGGTGTCGTTTGCGATGATCGAGTACGGGATGGAGTGGGTGGTGTACGCACTGAGCAACTGGAGATTTCTGGAGGTACTGGAATATCTGGGGAGTTTTGGAGTTCTGGTGGCAGTGATTTTTTATTTTGCGGAATCGGGCGACCGGCTGAAGCAGAAACACTACCAGGCATGGCAGGTGATCAATTCGGCGGAAGGCAAAGGCGGGAATGGAGGACGAATAGAGGCGCTCGTGGAGTTGAATGCGGATGGCGTGTCGCTCGTAGGAGTGAATTTGTCGTCGGCATTCTTGATGGAGGTGCGGCTGCCGAAAGCGAAGCTGGCGCGGGCGAATTTCGAAGGAGCGGATGCGCGGAAGGCGGACCTGCGTGGCGCCTCGGTGGAGGACGCGAGATTGCGGGGCGCGAATTTTCGAGGGGCGCAACTGGAGGGAGCATCGTTTGCAAGGAGCGCCCTGGATGAGGCGGATTTGACGGGGGCCGAGCTGAAGAATGCGGATTTGCGGGGAGCGAGTCTGGAGGGAGCAGATTTGCGCGACGCGGATCTGGAGGGAGCGAAGTGGGATGGTGTTCAGAGCGTGAAGGGAACGAATGTGCGTGGAGTGAAGAACGCGGGGTTTGTGGAGTGGGCGTTGGGGCATGGGGCGGTGGAGGAAAAGGAGTGAGAGGAAGGATTCAAGAAGTGGCAAGTGGCAGGAAAGAAAGGAGAAGAAAAAAGCTAATGCAGAGACGCAGAGGGAAAGACGCAGAGGACTCACCACTGGGGACACAGGGGCACGGAGAAGAAAGAGATGAAATACGATGGTGAAAGGGTAAAAGGTTCAACTGTGGAAGTGTTTAGAAGGAAGGGCGGAGACGAAGAGTTGAAGAGTGGGGCTGCGTTATTTTAGGTGGCGCATTAGAGCGGCGGCGGAGCGGGCGGCTTTCTTGATTTCGGAAAGGGAATGGACTTCGAGGGCGGAGTCGCCGAGTTTGTCGGAGAGCAGGTCGGCGTTGGCGGAAATGACGCAGAGGAGATTGTTGAGGGCGTGGGTAATCACCTGATTCTTGGAGAAGGTGATGGTCACCCCATCGGATTCGCGGGCAGGCTGAGGCACCTGCGAGCTTTTCTCGAGAAGGAATTGCGACTTGCTGTCCGCGAGAATAGAAGCGATCGCCTCGTAGAGGGATTCGGCGGAGAGTTGATCAAGAGCGAGGCAGCGGGAAGCACCGGAGGTGGTGGCTTTGGCGTCGAGATGGGGGATGGCGCGGGAGTGAAGCGCGACGATGGGGAAGGCGGGATATTCGGAGCGGACTTTTTCGATGTAGCGGAGGCCCTGGAAATTCCAGGCGTGGACGTCGATGACGAGCGCGTGCCACCGTCCGACGGCGAGGGCTTGGAAGAGACCGGCAAGGGATTCGAGGCGGTGGACGCGGAGAGTGGCGTCTGGATCGGAGGACAAAACGGCGGAGAGGGCGGTCCATATTAGGTTTTCGCCTAGGAACAGGATTTGAAAAACAGAGTCTTGCATCGGTCTTGCGGAATAGAACTGGTCTTCCCAGAGAGTACGAGGCCCTCCAGCCCGCACTGTCGATCTCGAGACGACGTCCAGCGCTCCTTTATTGAAAATTCGGTGAGGAACCGTCCTCTCAAGATGCTAGGCAACCGACCAACGGTTCCTCACCCCGCGGCCCCCGTTCCGAGGAACGAAGACGCGGAACTTTTGCAAGTGAATGCCCGGGCGGCTGGGCATTCGGCAAAAGCATGCAAAGCTAATTGTTACTGGGCCGAGGAGCGCTGTGATCGCCGGAGAAAAGACGCTCGATCTCCGGGAGCAAGCGGTCCGGCAGATGGCTTTTATGCACAAAGCTGTCGGCACCGTTGCGGCGGCATTCGTCGGCAAGTGACAGGCCGTTGAGCTCAGAAAAGATGATCACCCGCAGGTGCGGACTGGAGAGGCGGATCTGCTTTGCAGCCTCCAGTCCGTTGACCCGCGGCATGCTGAGATCAAGCAGGACAAGATCAGGCTTGCGCTTCGATGCGAGTTGCACCGCGTTCAAGCCGTCACTAGCAGTCCCGACGATCTCAAACCCTCCGGCGAATTCCAGGTAGTCACACACAGAGCGAAGCGCTGTGGGGGAATCGTCGGCAATGAGGACTTTAATCGTTTTAGTAGCTTCCGTCATGTCACCTGAACCAGATTTGCCCATGATGAACGACTAGTGACAGGGAGGGAATGGAGGGGAATCCCTAGTGAATTTGCACTAGGAAGAGGTTTCACTACAGAGGGCACGGAGGGCAGGAGGATGGAAAGAGAAGACGGGGGAAGTGAAAGGGTTTAAGTGATGATACGGGTTCTGTTGCTCGTCGGGCAGGCAGAAAGCTGTGACTACCAGAACGCGGCATCAAGGCACGGACTGGCGGCAGGACCAGGATAGCGACGAAGGCGAAGGTTCGTTGCGGTGGTTAGCCGCCGGCGATGGAGGGGACCAGGAGGAGCTTGTCGCCGTCCTTGAGGGTCGAGGATTCGCCGCCGAGGAAGCGAATGTCTTCGTCGTTGAGGTAGACATTAAGGAACTGGCGGATTTGGCCTTCGTCGTCGCGGACGTGACGTGTGAGTGCGGGGAAGCGCGCGGTCAGATCGTTCAGCGCCTCGGCGACGGTGGAGGCGCCGCTCTCGAGTTTGGGCGCGCCGTCGGTGAAGCGACGAAACGCCGTGGGAATTTCAATGGTGATGGCCATGCGTAATTTCTCCCAGTGACAGTACATATATCTTATCCTAAGTCAGAGCGGCCGCCCTCCCTCCTGCGTCAAGCAGAGCGGAAGGCGGACCCCACAAAGGCAAAGAAAATCCAAAGACGAAGAAACCAGAAGACCCAAGTTCACACACCGAACCTGGGGCATCTGCTTACGCTTGGGAACGCTCGCGTGTCGCTTCGTCAATCTGTTCGGCGACCAGGGCCTCGAACGCTTCCAGTTTGGGCGCGATCGCTTCAGTCGTGGGGAAGTCGGCGGCGATGGCGTCAGTGGTCTTCAGACCGTTTCCGGTAATGCAGACCACGGTGGTCTCGTCGGGACGGATGCGCCCCTGCTGAATGAGCTTAGCGGCTACGCCAGCGGTAACGCCGCCGGCCGTTTCGGCGAAGATGCCTTCAGACTGCGCGAGGAGTTTGATGGCGTCGATAATCTCTGGATCGGAGATGGACTCGGCCCAGCCGCCGGTTTCGGAAATGAGGCGGCGGGCGTAGTGGCCGTCGGCGGGATTGCCGATGGCGAGCGAGCGGGCGATGGTGTTGGGCTTCTGCGGCTCCACGCGCGTGAATCCGCGCTTCACGGCCTCAGCGATTGGCGAGCAACCTGTCGCTTGAGCACCGAAGAATTTTACCTGTTTGGGTTCGACCCAGCCGAGGTGGGCGAGTTCGCAGAAGGCCTTGGCAATCTTCCCGATGAGCGAGCCACCGGCCATGGGGACAACGACGTTGTCCGGAAGTTCCCAGCCGAGTTGTTCGGCGATTTCGTAGCCGTGGGTCTTTGAGCCCTCGGCGTAGTACGGCCGCAGGTTGACGTTCACCAAGCCCCACTGGAAGCGGTCGGCGATCTGCGTGCACAGACGGTTCACGTGGTCATAGTTTCCGTCGATGCGGACAATGCGCGCGCCATAAACGGCAGTGTTGAGAATCTTGGCGGGCTCGAGGTCAGCGGGGATGAAAACGGTGGTGTCAAAACCCTGCTGCGCGCCCTGCGCGGCCACGGCGTTGGCCAGATTGCCGGTAGAGGAGCAGCCGACCGTCTTGAAGCCGAACTTGCGCGCGGCGGCAAGGGCGGTGGCAACGACGCGATCCTTGAACGAGAGGGTGGGGAAGCAGACCGCGTCGTTCTTGAAGTAAAGGTTCTTCACGCCCCACTTGGCGCTGAGCTCGCGAGATTTGACCAGCGGGGTGCCGCCCACGGCTGCGGCAGGCTTGAAACCCTCCGGCAGGGGCAGGAGTTCCGAGTAGCGCCACATATTGAACGCCCGGTGCTGCAGATCCTCGCGTTTGGCCGTCTGGCTGAGAGCTTCATAGTCATAGCTGACTTCGAGCGGGGAGAAGCACTCATCGCAGAACGACTGCGGCTTGTTGCCGTACTTCGTGCCGCATTCCCTGCATCGTAAGAAATAGACTTCCTTCATAAGTCACCTCGCGTAAGGTCCCAACAAGGCCTCGTGCCTGGTGCGGGGCCTTTCTGTGAAATGACGTGACAATTGACTGAGGGCAGCGCGGAAGGACAAATGAAAAACCCTCCGTGCCAAAAAGCCTGGAGGGTCAGTTACTACTTTGAACTCTACCAGCTCTTTAGCAGTTTTTTACGTGGAGCAAGTCGCCCTAAATCGCCACGTGTCGCCGCTATGCGGCTCCTTCCTTTATGCTAGAAGTCGAGCTTATTGTCAAGCCGAATGTCAGTGCGGGAAGGCTTTTGCCACAGAGGCACAGAGGACACGGAGGAAGAGCGGCAGAGAGAAGCCAAGCCCCAGGATTCGTCGGGGGTGCCGCAAGATGATGAACGCAGGCTGAAGCCGATGCTGCGGAGCGGCGACGAATAGACAAACCAAAGTGCTCGGCTCTTGCGTCAAATACATAGGGGGAACAATGCTCTGTGAGACCCGGCCGGATGGCCAGTTAACCGCGAGGCGCATCCTACTTGGGGAGAAACCCCGCCCTCGGGGCGGTGTTATACTCTCGTCTGGTAGACGGGGCCACGGAATAGATAGGAGCTCTTCAGATGGACCAAGGCAGGAATGTGGTGGACTGGACGCGGAGACGCAAGCTGATTGCGACCGTGTCCATTGCGGCGACTCTGGTAATCGGGATCTTTATTGGAACGCTGATGAACGGGCGTGTTTCAGCCATGCGGGGCTTTGCTTTCATGGGTACCAATGCCACGCCTTTGGCGCTCCCCGATCCCATACCCTCTTCCAACTCTTTCTCTTCGATTGTGAACCGGGTCGAGCCCGCCGTAGTGAATATCGCCACCACGCAGGTGATCGACCGCAAGTCCCGGAAACACCGGTCCCAAGCGGATCCCGATGACCCGAGCGAGGATTTCTTCTTCCACTTTTTTGATGGCCAGCCCGGGATGGGCGGGCAGCAGCCGCAGGCCGAACGCAGCCTCGGCTCTGGCGTGATTCTGGACAAGGCCGGGTACATCCTGACGAACAACCACGTTGTGGATCAGGCGACCAAGATTCAAGTGCAGTTGAACGGGGATACGACGAAGTACACGGCCAAGGTGATCGGGACCGACGAAGAGTCCGACCTGGCGGTGATCAAGATTGATGCCGGGAAGGAGTTGCCGTTCGCCAAGCTGGGCAATTCCGATGGCGTGCAAGTGGGCGATTGGGTGCTGGCGATTGGCAGCCCCTTCGGCCTGAACGCCACCGTGACGGCGGGCATTATCAGCGCGAAGGACCGCAGCGGGATGAGCAATCACCAGTTCCAGCGCTTCTTGCAGACGGACGCGGCCATCAATCCGGGCAATTCGGGCGGGCCGCTCGTGGATATGGCGGGGCAAGTGGTCGGCATCAACACGGCGATTCTGACGGGTGGGCGCGGGTATGAAGGCGTGGGCTTTGCAATGCCATCCAATACGGCGATCAGCGTATACGACCAGATTGTGAAGACCGGCCGCGTGACGCGCGGATCGATTGGCGTGCAGTTCCAGGAAGACCTTGGGACGAACCAGATTACGCTCAAGTCGCTGGGCGCACCCTACGGTGTGGTGATTGAAGTTGTGGAACCCGGTAGCCCGGCGGAGAAGGCGGGTTTGAAGGGCGGCGACGTGATCAGCGCGATCAATGGAGTGCCGGTCAAGACTGGGAACGATCTCGTGAACCCCATTGCCGCGGCGCCGATCGGCAGCAAGGTGAAGATCAATTACTACCGCGACAAACAGCAGAAGGAGACTACAGCAACGGTCGAGGACCGTACGCGCGTGTTCCCGAATGCCGCGGGCCGGGTGAGCAGCACTCCGGACGATTCGTCGATCCAGGAGTTCGGGTTGCGCGTGGAAAGCCTGACACCAGAAAGGGCGCAGCATGTCGGCGTAGAAGGCCAAAAAGGCGTGTTGGTGAGCGAAGTCGAGCCGGCCAGCTTTGCGGATGATGTCGGCTTCAGCACCGGCGACGTGATTTCCGAGGTGAACGGCCAATCCGTGACCACCGTGGACGAGTATCGCAAGGCGGTAGACAAACTGAAGCCCGGAGAAAACGTGGTGTTCAAGGTGCTGCGGCGGAGCCCGACCGATCGTGTCATGACCGTGTTTCTGCCCGGCGTGGTCCCGGCAGACAGCAAATAGACTGACAAATTCGCCCGAATATGAGGCTCTTGCTCTGCAAACGTAACCTTGGTGGATTGCTTCTCGCGGCTCTGACGGCGGGCACATTCAGTGTGTCCTCCGTTGTGGCGCAGAGCACGTCTTCGACTGCGTCGAAGACGCCGGCGCACAAGAGCTCGACGCATTCAACGAGTTCCTCGTCGGCCGGGAAAGGCACACACACGGGGAGTTCGAAGAGTACCAGCAAGAAGAGGACGAAGAAGGTAAGGGGGCAGATGGCTCCTACGCCGGAGCGGATCAATGAGATTCAGGAAGCCCTGGCGAGGAAAGGCGCGTACACGGGGACGCCGACGGGGAAGTGGGATGATTCGACCGCCGACGCGATGAAGCATTTTCAGTCGGCCAACGGATTGAATCCTACAGGGAAGCTCGATGCGCTGACGTTGCAGAAGTTGGGGCTGGGGTCGGAGACGGCGGGGATAGCAGCGCCGACACCTCCGCCGAACAGCGCGAATCGGTTGATGAATACGTCGTCAGAACCAAGTAACTAAAGACCGAACAGTTTCCGTAGACAGCTTACCGGGGCAGTGTCGGAGACGGAAGAACCCGCGGCCTTGAAAGCATAAGGTTGTGGCAATCGATGGTGCCACGGGGCCGATAGCGGGTCGGTACTCATGCACAACTTTTATTTCCCCGATATTTTTCGTGATTCTGTTAAACGCATAGGTAGTTCACTTCCAATGAAAATTGACAGGAGCCTCGTATGGCAGGCCGCCCTTGCCGTGGTTTCGCATTTGTGTGTGCAGTGGTTCTGACTGTTGTTTTCGTGATTCTCGCTCCTGCCTCACCCGCACAAACCGCCGCTACGTCCGAGGGAATCTACTCCGCACTACGGAATATCACTGTTGGAAGCGAAGCGGTGAACATTTCGAACTACGATTTGAAGCGCGATGCCGGGACGTTTCGCCTGAAATCGGGAGCGGTGTGCTTTCTGACGCCCGTGAATGGCATGGTGACCGGCGCCGTGTTTGTGGGCGATGGCCTATTCCTGTTGAACCCGCCGTATGAATCGGAGCGCAAAAGCCTGCAGTACCTGACGAAGCAGGCAGAGTTTAATGAGCACTTTGAGCGGCTTCTGCTGCGCTTCACGGATTCGACGTACGACGAGCTGAAGAAAGCGGGTACATCGGCCCCGGCGAGCTGCGACCCGGGTGTCCTGAAAGATTCACAGAACGTGACGCGGCACAGGATCAAACACAACCTGGAGATCGACATTCTGGGCGAAGTGCTGAGCCCGAAGCCGAGGGGGCTGTTTATAGCGTTTATCCACGGGAAGAATTACAACGACAAGGAGCTGTATCAGCTCGATCCGAACCAGGACCGCGACCAGGTGGACTTTCTGACCTATGACGAGAACAAATGGGGCGACTGGGCGTCGTTCAATTTCACGCAGCCGCATCCGGCAGGATCGGTTGGGAGGAATGTGAAGATGGAGCATCACGTTCTTGAAACCTCGTTCGAGAAGAGCGGTGCGCTTACGGGGAAGGCGACGACGACGTTTGTTTCGCTCCGGGACGGGCTGACGGTGATTCCGCTCGATCTGTTCCCGATGCTCCGAGTAGAGAGCGTGACGGCGAACGGGCAGAACCTGGCTTTTATCCAGGAGAACAAGAATGATGATGCGGACTTCGCCATTGTGCTGGGGAAGCCGCTTGCGGCGGGAGAACAATTCACGTTCACGACGACGTACGGCGGGAAAGAGGCGGTTACGAACGAAGGAGGGGACAATTATTACCTGGTACCCGGGGCGCGACAGGATTGGTATCCCAATAATGCTTACGGTGGACTTGGGGAGTATGCATCGTACGATATGACGTTTCGGATTCCGAAAGGAATGAAACTGGCGGCGACGGGCGCACTGGTTTCCGATACGACAGAAGGGAATCAGGACGTAACGGTGTGGAAGAGCGAACACCCGCAAACGGTGGCAGGCTTCAGCTTCGGAAGGTTCAAGATGGAAGAGACGAAGCTGACGACGCCCCCGCTGCTGATTCAGTCCTTTGCGAACGAAAATCCGCCGGGATGGGTGCAGGAGTTGCAGCACAACGTCAACGGAGAGCTGCCGGGCGAACGAGCGGTGCCGGGGGTATCGCTAGGCACGATGAGCACCACGGGGCTGAACAAGAAAGCCCTGGGCGAGAGCGCGCTGGCGACGGAGGTGTACTCGGATTTTTACGGCCCGGCGTCGTTCAGCCAAATGCGGATCACACAGCAAACGGCGTGTTTCTTTGGCCAGTCGTGGCCAGGGCTGGTGTGGATTCCGATTTGCTATTACTTCGACAATACGGTCCGGCATCAATTGGGGTTGGACTGGGGCGACCGTGGCTATTGGACGGTGGTGACGCCGCACGAAGTGGCGCACCAGTGGTGGGGACACACGGTCGGTTTCGATTCGGGGCGGGATCAGTGGATGAGCGAGGGTTTTGCGGATATGTCCGCGTCTTTGTTCATCTATTTTATCGAGAAGGATCAGAAGAAGTACATCAAGTTCTGGAACGACGAGCGCGAAATCCTGCTGGAGAAAGATGCCCAGGGGTTTCGAGCGATTGACGTGGGACCGCTGACGATGGGATACCGCGCGAACAACTCGCGGGTGGGCTCGGGCATCACGCGGCGACTGATCTATCCGAAGGGCGCGTACGTGCTTCATATGCTGCGGATGATGATGATCGACAACCGCACGGGCGACCAGCAGTTCAAGGCGATGATGCAGGACTTTGTGAACACCTACCGGGGCAAGGCCGCCACGACCGAGGATTTCAAGGCGATCGTGGAGAAGCACATGACACCGGTGATGGACATGGACGGCAATCACAAGATGGACTGGTTCTTCAACGAGTACGTGTACGGGACGCAGATTCCGACGTACAAGCTGGATTACACGTTCGACCATGACGCGAACGGGGAGGTGCTGTTCAGCTTCAAGGTGTCGCAATACGGGGTGGACGACAAGTTCAAGATGGTGGTGCCGATCTATCTGGAGCTGGACAACGGGAAGATGTATGAGTTGGGAAGGGTGCACTTGACGGGAACAACGGCAATGGAGGAAAAGGTTCCACTCAAGGGAATGAAGGCGACGCCTCACCGGGCATTGCTGAATTATTTTGATGACGTTTTGGCGACGGCGAATTGAGAGGAGAGTCGCTAGTCAGCAGTCAGTATAAAAAGAGAAAGACGACCCCAAGAGCCCACATGCAGATGCGGCATGTGGAGCACCCAGAGAAGACCCAGAAGAAAAAGACGCGTCCTTTCTTGTGGCGCGCGAAAAAATCTCTAAATGTGTTTCTTCGCGAGGGACCTGCCTTGTTCTTTTGGTTTTCAACAAGAGCAGCTTTCCCGCTTTGCTCGAGAGGGCACAAATGGATTGTTTCAAGGGTGGCGGAAGACCGCCGGTACGAAGAAGAGACTAATACGAGAAAAGACAAGAATAGGCCCACGGTTCCGGACGGATTACGTATTGCTTTCCCATAGGAAGCGGAGTAAGCTCCTATTGCCGTCCCATAGGAGCAACATGGCTTCGAAAAAAGATGTGTGGCAGGGCACGCTGGCCCTGATGGTGCTGAAAACGCTCGAGACGCTGGGCCCGCTGCACGGATACGGGATTGCGCGGCGCATCGAGCAGACCAGCGGCGATCTTCTGTCTGTGAATTACGGAACGCTCTACCCCGCGCTGCTGAAGCTGGAGCAAGAAGGGTACATCTGTTCGGAGTGGGGCACTTCCGACAACAACCGTAGAGCTCGCTACTACAAACTGACGCGGGCAGGGCGCAGGCAACTCGAAAGGGAAGCGAACGAGTGGGCGGAAACGACCGCGATCCTGGCACGGTTTCTTTCGAAGGAGTCGGCATCGTGAGGAAAGAGAGTT
>Ga0187782_10000170_pt1 | contig 39650 bp, 31 predicted proteins | sample 0715_SJ02_MP15_2_FD_132454 | JGI IMG/M metagenome (GOLD analysis project Ga0187782, IMG submission 132454) | Tropical peat soil microbial communities from peatlands in Department of Meta, Colombia - 0715_SJ02_MP15_20_MG | ecosystem: Environmental > Terrestrial > Soil > Wetlands > Peat | place... | reverse complement strand
GAAGGCACGGAAAAGCAACCGCAGATCCTTCGACTCCGCCCTGCTTCGCAGGGCTTCGCTCAGGATGACAACAGCGGGGTTGTGCCCCGATTTGGCTACGAAATCACACAGACATGGTACTAGGGGCTAGGAGCTAGAAGCTGAACTATGAGTTCTAATACTAGAGTGAGCAAAGCGGATTATTACGAAGTCCTCGGGGTTTCTCGCGATTGCAGCGAACAGGAATTGAAGAGCGCGTACCGCAAGCAGGCGCTGAAGTACCATCCTGACCGCAATCCCGGCGATCGCGCAGCCGAGGAGAAGTTCAAGGAGGCGAGCGAGGCCTATCAAGTGCTCAGCGACGCCGATAAGCGCGCCGCATACGACCGCTTTGGCCACGCCGGGCTGAACGGGCAGGGATTTGGAGCCGGACCCTTTGCCGGCGGCGTCGACCTGACCGACATCTTCGGCGATTTCTTCGGCGAAATGTTCTCGATGGGCGGAACGGGGCGCGGGGCGACGCGCTCGCGCCAGCAGCGGGGCGACGACCTGCGCTTCGACCTCACCATCGATTTCGAGGATGCCGTCTTCGGGAAAGAGACCGAGGTGAAGATTCGCCGGCTGGAGACCTGCGGCGCATGCCACGGGCGCGGCAGCGCTTCTGGGCGCGGACCGAGCGTCTGCGGGCAATGCAAGGGGCACGGGCAGATCCGCTACCAGCAGGGATTCTTCTCTGTGGCGCGGACGTGCGGCGCCTGCGCAGGGAGCGGCACGGTGATCGGCGATCCCTGCCCGATTTGCCGAGGAGAGGGGCGCGCGGCGACCGAGATCAAACTGAATGTGAAGGTGCCGCCGGGCGTGGAGGAGGGGACACGGATCCGGTACGGCGGTGAAGGCGATGCGGGCCGCATGGGCGGACCCAAGGGCGACCTGTACGTGATCCTTTCCATCCGGCCGCACGATTTCTTTGAGCGGCACGGGCACGATTTGCATTGCGTGATTCCCATCAGCTTTCCGCAGGCGGCGCTGGGCGCGGAGTTCGAGATTCCGGGGATCGATGGAGCGGTGACGATCAAAATCCCGGAAGGCACGCAGAGCGGCAGGGAGCTGCGGGTGCGCGGCCGGGGAGTTCCCTTCCTCAATGAGCGGGGCAAAGGCGACTTGGTCGTGCGCGTCGACGTGCAAATCCCGCGCAAGCTGAGCCGCGCGCAACGCGAAATGGTGGTGAAGCTGGGCGAGACGATGGCGGTGGACAACAAGCCGGCGCCGCCGGGGCTGATGGAGAAGATGAAGGATTTGTTCAACTAGAAGATCACGGGAATATGGATCGAATTCTTAGCGACACTGTGCTAAGTAGTCATTTCGCCACACCAGTTGAATCCCACGGTCCGGCGCACTCGTCACTCGCTGAATCAGCCTTAGATCGGATGTGACAATGATCCCGGCCTGTCCGGCCAGGGCAGTTTGAAATAAGTAAACATCGTCCACCGGTACATCCTTCGCAAGGTCGTCGGGCAGCGGCTCGACCTCTTCTGGCTCGACGAAGCGGCATTTTGATGGGTCTATGAGGATCGCAAGATGGAGGAACTTGCTCAGGATGCGAACATCTGACTTCTCAATTCTCGTCAGCCAGAAGGCCTTGTCCATCCACGGGCTGCCCCTTAGAACGGCAATCGTTTCCGCTCCATCACGAAAGAATTGAAGGAAGCTCGCCGACTCACGCTGGGCGACAAGCCCGTTCTCTCCCGCTAGCTCGTGAATGATCCACTCATTTAGAACAATCGGCACTTGCTTATCAACTGGCCCCTAATTGACCCTGAGAAGACTCTTGAGATCTTCCATTTCACCTTCCATAAAGGACGCGAGCCCGCCATCTATCTGACCGTTTGGATGGACTGTTTGGCGCTCAAAGCGAGCCTTTCTTCCCTCTTTGCGGACCAAATAGAAGGCGACATATTCCGGCTTGAGTCGGCCATCGGAGACCATCGAGAGCAGCGCAGCAACAAAAGCTTCGCTGTGGGTCGAGACTAGGAAGCGCTTTGACTCGTCAAAGACCATGTCCCCCAAGGCTCTCGCGAATTTGCGCACGGCTGAAGGATGCAGATGGATTTCAGGTTCCTCGACGCATGTCCATTCGGTGTCTTTGCTAAGAGCCTTTGAAAGAAAGTACACCATCTGGTTGACACCGAAGCCCTCATTTACCAGCTCGGTGGCAATCCCAGTCCTCTTGTCTGTCGCGTCGAGCGAAAAAATCGCGGTTCCGGGCTGAAAATTGACCCTGAAGTCCCGCTCCAAAATCTTTTCAAGGTAGAAGCTCACTCTCGAGATGAGGTATTTGTCCTGCGAAATAAAAGTCGCGACCTCGTCTTCGTTAATCAGGAGAGGCGATAGCGGCTGGGTCTGATAAAAGGGCTTGGAAAAGCCTCGTTTCAAAGGAACGATGGCAGTCCTCCGCAAGATCTCGGCAGGGGCATTGAAAATCGCAGCCAAACGCGTGCCCGCTTGTAACGCCCCCGGGGTGCCTTGGGGGTCGGCCGGAACCTGAGCCGTGACACCATTCCAGGTCAGGTTGAACTCTTGCTCCCCGTACGAAACAGGAGTCGTCGCTTGCTGATTTCCGGGGTAAGGGAATGTGATAGGGAGTTCCGCCGCAAACGTGAAATCGTCCTCGCTGCGGGAGGCAATTCTCAATACTCCCTGCTTCTCGCTGAAGCTGACTCCATGTTGCACCGTCAAGCCATCCTTTTCGAGCGTAAGGGAGAGCTCAATGTTGCTGGTGGATTGATGATTGAACACCACGGCGTCAAAGGAACCCAGACTCGCAAAGACGTAGTTGAAGAACCCGCTGGAGGCTTGATTAGAGTTCAGAACAGCGTTCTTTAACGTAAGCAGCGAGTAAAGCAGACTGGATTTTCCTGCGCCGTTCGGACCGTAGACAACGGTAATCGGCGCGAGTTCCACAGTCTGTTCCTGGATTGCCCGGAAATTCTTGATTTCAAGTTTCATTGCTTTTCTCCGAACTCTCTCGGGGTACCCTGTGGAAAGTGTAGACAGGTATCGCTGTCTAAGCAACTCCCGTAATGCGGTTCAGCGAGTTTGTTAAGCGCGCCTCCTGCCGACCAGTCGAACGGCCTCAGCAGGCCGAAACCACGTTCGTGTCAGGAATGCTCAGTCGAACCGGGCTGGTTCAGCAGGCGTTTTATCGCGGGTAATGTTGAGCTCGATGCCGCCAAAGCGCCGCCCGAGCGCCGCTAGCTGCGAGCCGATTCCCATCTCCTTCTTTGAGGACACCGCTTCCTCCAGAATCCGACGAACCTCCGCTTCGAGAGTTCTGCCATTGCGCGCAGCACGAGCTTTCAGCCGTTTGTGCGTGGTCTGAGACAGGTTGCGAACTGTAATGGACGCCATGTCGAGCGCGGCCCTCCTCCGAATCTCCGTCCGCACTCCAGCTTAGCGAGGAAACAGCGGCGCTCAAACGGCCAGCAGGGCGACTAGGGGAATTGGTGGAGCTGAGCGGGATCGAACCGCTGGCCTCCTCGTTGCGAACGAGGCGCTCTCCCAGCTGAGCTACAGCCCCACTGACGACACTCCTATCTTAGCAGCGATGGGAGTTTCCAGGAAAGGCGGGGAAGCGGCATTGCAGAGGGGATTCCGGCTTTGGAGCGTTTGGCTGGCGCAGGAAATCCCGGTTGACTTAGAGTGAATGGGTTCACTGCGGAGGGTTTCCCTTTGAAAGCCGACAGGAGATTCTGGATCGTTGCCGCGTGCATTGCATTCGTGTGCACCGCGGCGGGGCGGGGACAGGCGGGTGCGGCCGGACAAGACGGGGGTCAGGCGAAAGCCGATCAGGCAAGCGCGCTGGGCATCTTCGAGGGCCAATCGGATATTGGCGTGGTGAACCCGCCTGGCGCGGCCACTTTCGACGCGGCGAGCGGCGTGTACAGAATTGCTTCTTCGGGGGCGAATTTGTGGGGCGCGACGGATGGGTTCCACATGGTTTGGAAGAAGGTGTCGGGGGATTTGTCGCTGACCGCGGATGTTGAGTTGGCGCCGGCATCGGCGAGTTCGAATCTGCATCGAAAGGCACTGCTGATGTTCCGGCAGACGCTGGACCCGGATTCGATGTATGTGGATGTGGCAGTGCATGGGTCAGGCGAGATGGCGCTGCAGTACCGGCGCACGAAGGGCGAACCGACGCAGGACATTTTTTTCGACCTGGGCGCGCCCCAGAGGGTGCGGTTGGAAAAACGCGGCGACACGATCACGCTGTTGGCGAGCATGAAGGGCGAGCCGCTTCACCAAGTGGGTGCTTCGGTCAAACTGCACTTCGCCGAGCCGTTTTACGCGGGATTGGGAGTTTGCGCGCACCAGGACGGCGCTGTGGAGAAGGCAACATTTTCGCATCTCGAGCTGAAACCGCTCGCCGCGCCGCAAAGTACGCCGCCGATGGCTGTTTACAGCACGCTCAAGACGATCGCCATCGACAACAATGCGCGCAGGGCGTTTGTGGTCCTGACGGGCAAGGGGCAGATGGAGGCGCCGAACTGGAGCCGGGATGGGAAGACGCTGATCTTCAACCGCGACGGACGGCTGTGGAGTGTGCCCGCCACAGGCGGCGAGGCAAGTGCGATCGATATAGGCAGCGCGACGGATTGCACGGGGAGCCACGGGCTTTCGCCGGACGGCAAGTGGCTGGCGATGACATGTACCACGACGGAACATCCAGGGCGGCGGGTGTACGTTGTTCCTTCGGACGGAGGAGCGCCGCGCATGGTGACGGCGAATCCGAATTCGTACTTCCATAGCTGGTCGCCGGAGGGCAAGACAATCCTGTTTACGCGGCCGGCGAACGGCAGCTTTAACATCTACGCGATTCCGGCAGAAGGCGGCGACGAGAAGGCGCTGACCTCAGGAACGGGAACGAGCGACGACCCCGACTACTCGCCGGACGGGCAGTATATCTATTTCAACTCCGATCGCGCGAGCGGGATGCAGATCTTTCGCATGCGGCCGGATGGTTCGCACCCGGAACAGATGACGTTTGACGAGAGGCGCAACTGGACGCCGCATCCCTCGCCGGATGGAAAATCCGTGCTGATTCTTTCCTACGCGAAGGATGTGACCGGGCACCCGGCGAACCAAGAGGTGACGCTGCGTATCCTGGATGTGCCGACCGCGAAGGTGCGCGACCTGGTGGAGATCGTGGGCGGGGCGGGAACGGACAATGTGCCCAACTGGGCGCCGGATGGGGCGCACTTTGCGTTCGTCAGCTACCAGATGCTGCCGGCGGAGGACGAGGGAGCGAGCGAGTAGCGCTGGATTGAACAGCGAACCAGTGAGCTTCGGCCAAGAGTGGGCTGCGGCGGACAACGTTGCTTGCTCCCCCGCCCTAGCGACAAAAACAAAGACGTCGCGAGGGTGGGGGCACCCAGGATTCTCTCCTTGCATCATCGATGGGAGCGCGCTTAAAGCAGTCCCACAGTTGGTGTATCCCGGCAGGGGCTAAAGCCCGCGCGCGGGTATTGAGCCATTTGCGGCACGAGTGAACTCGTGCCCTGTTACAAAGCCTCGACCGGGCTACAGCAACCCGAGTTCTGCCCTAGCCGGTCGCATTTGCCATAGAGCGCAGCCTCACGCGGGGCTCACTATCTGGGCGTTGTTCTTTGAGTTGGAAAGGGATGGAGGACTCGTAGCCGAGCCAGGGTGCTCAATTTGCGTCATAAACCCAGCCCAATTTACTGCCGATATAGTGCATTAGCTCGGAGTGCCGCGTGCAGTTCCCGACCGAGATTGCACTCACGATGGTCGTTGTGTTCCTGTTTGGGGCAGTCGCGTGGGTGCGCCCGGATGGTCGCACCCGTTGCTGGTTTGCCGGATGGCTTTTTCTTCTAGGTTCTTATGTTGCTTCTTACGGCAGGCTCCATGCGGGCGGGGGGCAGAGTCTTGCTTGGACCGCAGCGTCAGCCAACTTGGCTGCGATGGCCGGGATGTTCTTTGCAGTCTCAGCGGCAGCCCCTCTCCGCGGCTGGAGATTCGGGGTCTTCATGTGGACATCCGTCACAATTCCAACCGTGTTTTGTCTTACGCTGACAACGCTGACTGTGGGTGGCCCCTGGATTCTCACTACGGGGATTCTCGCGCGCCTGGCGCCAGGCGTCACGATGAGCTTGACCTCGCATCGGCGCTCGCCGAGGTTGAGCCGGGTCCCGCTGGTGAGCTGCGCAATCAGCGGCTGCTTGATGGTGTACCTCCTTTTCCATGGAGGAGCCAAGTGGATCGTCCCGGTCATGCTGGCGGAGATCTACATTGTCGCCGGTCTCGGCCTCTGGGCCAGGCGTCTCGTCAGCACGATCGGCATGAGGGCGGCAGTGATCGGGCTTTTGGCTTGGGCGATGTCTTATCCGCTCGCACCGATTGTGCAGAGCATTTGGCCGCAGATCGGAGCCGACAGCGCTATTTGGGAACTGCCACAGATCTGCGTTGCAGCGGGCATGATGCTGATGGTATTCGAGGAGGAGGCGCTGACAGTCCGCGCGCTGGCCAGGGACTACGGCCTGGCCTTCAACTGCAACCCCAATCCGCTGCTGATCTTCGAAGTCGAGACCCTACAGTTTCTCGCGGTGAATGAGGCCGCCGCGCAGCTTCACGGGTACACGACGGAGGAGTTCTTGAAATTGAAGCTGCCCGACATCCTGCACCCCGAGGTGCGGGAGCGCGCGATCCGCGCGACTCAGATGCCAAAGCGGCTGTCCAACCAGGCTTCCCGGCATATCCGCAAGGACGGGACCGAGTTTCCTGTCGACATTACCACCCACGCCATCGTATTCCAGGGAAAAGAGTGCCACTTCGTGCTCTGCATCGACGTGACCAAGCAAGTCCACCTGGAGCGCCGGCTCGAGTACCAATCGGATCACGATGCGCTGACCGGGCTGGCGAACCGCAGGGCATTCGAAGAGCGGTTGAGTGAGGCCGTCGACCGGACAATGAAGACCGGCAAGAAGCTGGTCGTGCTCTGCCTCGACCTCTACCACTTTAAGCGGCTCAACGACGTGTATGGTCCGCGCATCGGAGACCAATGCGTTCAATACATTGCCAGCGCCCTGAACTCACACGTCCGGACAATCGATTTTGTGGCGCGCACCGGCGACGACGAATTCGCGGTTGTGTTGACGGGATTGCGGGACCTGTCGCCGGCCAAGGAGCTGACTGGCTGGCTGAACGAGCATTTCAAGACGCCGATTTTCATCGATCACTTCGAGATTCAGCTTCCGTTCAGCTTGGGATTGGCGGTGTGCCCCGACGACAGTACGCAGCCCATGGCGCTATGGCACCTTGCGGAGAGCGCCCTTCGCACGGCGCAAGCCAGCGGCAGCGGCGAGGCGATCTGGTTCTCGCCGGAGCTGCGCGAGGAGGCGGAGAGGCGGCTGGAAATTGCGGCGAGCATGACGAAGATGATGGAAGAAGACCGCTTCCATCTTGTGTATCAGCCGCTCTATGGGGAGGACGGAACGGTGCGCGGCCTGGAGGCGCTGTTGCGGTTGAACCATCCGCGATACGGCGCCATTCCGCCGCCCATTGTGATTCAGATCGCCGAAGAGACCGGACTTATGGAGCAGCTGGGACATTGGGTGATCGACCGCGCATGCCGGCAAATGCGGACGTGGATGGACGGTGGGGTTCGGCTGGTTCCCGTGGCCATCAACATCTCGCCGATGCAGTTGATGCGCAAGGGATTTGCCGAAAACCTGGCAGAGATACTCGTTCACCATTGCATCGACCCGCGGTGGATTCACCTGGAGATCACGGAAACGGCGGTGATGAACAACCTGCGCGAAGTGTCGGGCGAGATGTCGATTCTTTCCGCCCTGGGGTCGCGGGTTTCGATCGACGACTTCGGGACCGGACACTCCTCGCTGGGCAGACTGCACCAGCTCCCGATTTCGATCCTGAAGATCGACCGCTCGTTCATCGAACATCTCGACAGCTCGAATGCGGCGGGGAGAGGCGCATCGTGCACGATTGTGCAAGCTATCCTCTCGATGGCCCACACGCTCGCCCTGCAAGTGGTTGCCGAAGGTGTAGAGACAGAACAACAACTGAATTGCCTGCGCCGCCTCGGATGCGATTTCTATCAGGGATTCCTGCTTGCGAGGCCGGCGCCGCCGGAGGAGATTCCTTCGTTAATCACGAAGACGCACCCGGCGTTCGCTGCAGCGCCAATGGAGAAGTCTTCACTTGCCGACTCCGAGAGCTTGGAAAAGAGCCGGAGCGGATCGGAAAGCCAGGCCTTGCCGTAGAATCTGTCCACAAACCTCCTCGAGCGGCGTTGTTCCGCCCGCTGAAGCGGGCTGCGGTGCATTGGATCACTTTTTCCCCAGGCTTGCGCCTGGGGCTACCGTCTGTCGTCCGCCTACGGCGGACTTTGCTTCGCTGGCCATCCTTTCATCCTTCGGTTTGTGGGCAGGTTCTTAGAACCTGTCCACAAACTCAGGATTCACGCAGAGAATGGGTCGGGCAATTCCTCAGGGGCTGAAGCCCCACGTTTGTTTTGCGGCTGTTGCGGCACGCGACCCACCCACTGGGTGGGTTCCCCGCTCATGCCCTGACACGTTACACGAGCTTGGGCGAAGTTTCTAGACAAATTCTTAGAGCATTTTCGGCCAGGCTGTTTACAGCGCCAAGAAGCCTCTGTGGCTTCCCACCCTTCGCGCAAAGGGGCGCGCGAAGGATGGGGCACGGATTTTGTTAACACTTGAATCGACAATGCTCTAGATGCGCGAAAGGCGGCGGTGGCAGACATGAGCCAACAATTGCCGGAAAAGGGAACAGAGCACAATTTCGCGTGCTGCAGGAGCTGGCCGAGGGCGGCCGGATCTCGATGCACCACGCCCGTGGGGAAGGCAAGGCGGGCGACGGATCTCCACAGTAGCTGCGATGGCGCCAGACCTCTTGCCGGGCGATGGACTGTGCACGAACGCCGCTGATAGACTAATCAAGTTGCAGTGGCGCAACCCTCATCTGTTCGGTCCCGCCTGCAAGCCATCGACGAAGGACAATAGAAGCCCGTGGATACCCAAACTCGCCATGCGTTGAAACAAGACAAATTTGCCCGGGCCGCCGCCTCAAGCGCCGACTGGATCAGCGGCCATAAAGCCGGCGTGGTTCGCTGGGCGGTCATTTCGGGAGTCATCGTCGCTTTGGCTGTTGGCGGGTCGATCTACTGGAATGCGAGGACCTCGGCCGCCGATGCAGCTCTCGGCCAGGCCATCGATCTCTACGACACGCCGTTGGCGCTGCCCGCCGCGCCTCCTGAAGCCGGCGTTTATACGACCGCTGCGGCTCGAGCCAAGGAAGCCAACCGCGAGTTTGTCGCGATCGCGCACGATTTCAGCGGGTTGCCTGAGGCCGCAAAGGCCCGGTACTTTGCCGGCGTCACATCCATCGAATTGGGCCAGGACGGCAACGCCGAAACCGAGCTGAAGGCGGCTGCGGGCTCCTGGGACCGAAACCTGGCGAACCTGGCGAAGCTCGCGCTGGCCGGGCTATATCGTCAGACGAATCGAGACAGCCAGGCGATTAGCCTCTACAACGAGCTGGCCGCGAAGCCCTCGACTACGGTGTCAGCCGGCGTTGCCCAGCTCGACCTTGCCGATCTTTACGTCGCGGAGGGGAAAGCGGACCAGGCGCGCGCCCTTTGGGCCAAGGTAAAGGACGCCGACAAGGACGGCGCGGCCGGCCAGATCGCTGAGCAGAAGTTGACCGCTAAATAGATTTCTGGAGCGCCAACAGCCGCCTCGGCGAGGTGCGCGTGCGCAGACGCCCCGGGAATCAGGGCAGCTGCCCCGGCGGGGCGCTCGGCGGCCGGCCTGAGCACTTTCTCATCGGCCTGCGTCTGGTAATCGATGAGCACCAGCCAGGCCATTTACGCAGGTTGGATGGAGATCCCAAACAGCGCGGTGCAACCAGAAGCCCGCCGGAGCGCGGAAGACGCTGTGCTTGCGGCGCTGGTAGACCAGTACGCCACTGCCCTCTATCGTGTTGCCTACTCGGTGCTGCGCAACCCGGCCGATGCCGAAGATGCTGTGCAGGAGACCTTCCTGCGCGTGGTGCGACACCGCGACACGCTCAACGAGGTGCGCGATCACCGCGTTTGGCTCATACGCATCGTTTGGAACATCGTTCTGGACCGCAAGCGCCGCGCTAAGACCCGGCCCGAAACCGACGACGTGGCCGAGCTGGCGCGGGTGCTGCCCTTGACCGGCCTCTCGGCCGAGGAGGCGGCAGCCGCGGCGCAGCATCATGCTCATGTGCTCGCCTGCGTCGAACAGCTTCCGTCCAAGGAGCGCGAGGTGCTGATGCTTTCGGCATTCGAGGAGCTTTCCAGCGTGGAAATCGCTGCGGTCCTCGGCATCACCGAGTCCAGCGTGCGCTCGCGCCTGTTTCGCGCCCGGAACCTGGTCGCCGGCCTGCTCAATCACACGAGGAATCCGAAATGACTGCGAACCCCCACCACCCGAATCTCTCCGCATCCGCCTCCGGAGCTGCGGAAGATACGCTGCGAGTCATCGCCAGCCTGCCGGCCCCTGCAGGACTGGAAGATCGCCTGCGCACGGCTCTGCGCAAGACGCCGCAACCGGCGCGTGTTCTGGCTTGGCCCACCGGCCTCAAGCCGCACAGCGACTGGATGCGCAGCGCGGCCGCGGCAGCGATTGTCCTGGTTGTTGCCGGCGGCGGTTGGGGCGTTTACACGCGCGTCGAACAGAACCGGCCAGCCAAGGTCATTGCGATGCCGCCGCGCATTGGCGCGCCGGGAGGATTCTCGGGTGCCGGCGCAATGCGCACGCCGCAGACGATTCCCGGGCCGGCGGCGCCGCAGCCAGCGCAGCCGAAGACCGCGAAAAAGGCCGTGATGCCGCCTGGGACAAAGTCGGCGCGGAAGAGCAGCGCTGCGGGTCAGGCGGCAGCGCAAAAGTAGCTCGCGCTATACGTCCTTCACGATCGCCTTGATCACCATGCCGAGCAGCGCCAGCACCAGCGCGCCCCAGAATGCCGGACCCAAACCATAAACGTGAAAGCCGGGCACAACGGCGGATGCGAGGAGAATCATCAGGCCGTTCACAACCAACAGAAATAGACCGAGTGTGAGGATGGTGAGCGGAAAGGTGACGATCTTCAGGAAGAGTCCCACGGTTGCGTTGAGTAGACCGATGACCACGGCCGCGATCAGCGCTGGAATCAAGCCGTTGACGTGAAATCCCGGCACGAGATGAGAAACCAGGATCAGCGCAATGGCGCTTAGGATCCAATGCAGTAAGAGTCTCAATCGATTTGGCCTCCTCTTTGCTTTCCGTTCCACCGCCGGCCCATCTAAACGGTATACCATGACGCGCAGGATGCTCAGGAAAGGCCCGTTTCCGATGGCAGCGATCGTCCTGGCCGCATGCGGTGGCGGGATGCTGGCGCAGCAGGCGTCCGCGCCGGCGCCCACACCGGACATTCGGCAACTGATGAAGGACGTGCAGGCGCACCAGAAGGAAGTCGAGAAGGAGCGCGAGAACGACACCTACACAGCGCTCCTCACCACGCAGGACATCGACGCCAACGGCCAAGTGACGAAGACCGAGACGGAAGAGGACGAAGACTTCTTTGTCAACGGGCACCTGATTTGGCGCACGGTGAAGAAGAACGGCAAGCCGCTGACCGAGCATGAGGAGCAGAAAGAGACTGAGCGCGTGACCAAGTTGGTAGAGAAGGCGCAGAATACGCCTTCCGACCGGCCGATCGAGGGGCAGACGGTGAGCATCAGCCGGCTGCTCGAGATCATGGACGTGCGGAATCCTCGGCGAGAGACGTATCACGGAAGGCCAACGATCGTTTTCGAATTCATCGGCCGCAGAGACGCGAAGACACACGGCATGATCGAAGACGCATCGAAAAAACTGCAAGGCACGATCTGGATCGACGAGGCCGACCGCCAGGTGGCGCACTTGGAAGTGAGCTTCAACGACAACTTCCGCGTGGCGGGCGGGGTGTTTGCCACGGTGCAGAAGGGTTCGAACTTTCATTTCGACCAGGCGCCGGTGGGCGGCGGCGTCTGGCTGCCGACGGGCGGCGAAGGCGCCATGCAGGCGCGGCTGCTCGTGTTCAAGAACGTTCGGCAGCACTACACCGAACGCGATTACGACTTCAAGCGCTTCAGCGTGGAGACGCAGCAATCGAAGGACGCGAAGCCGGTGGCGGGGAAGTAGGGCCGGAAGCCAGTCCGACTGAGCTGGCGTGCTCGACGACATACGGCATGTGAGGGCCAGGAGGCCCTCACTACAGCCGGCCGGGAGGCCGGCGGTACATGCTCCACTCGTTTAATCTGAGTGCATGTTTGCGCGCAAATTGAGAATTGAGCGGGTTGATGTGGCAGGAGAGAGGCATCCTGTTCCGATCCGGCAGATCGACAGCTTCGCCATGCGCAACTTCACCAACGACGCGATCTTCGACGATACCTTTCCTGCGGGTGATGGCGTGCTGGAAGCCGGGCATCGCGTGCCGCTCGATCGATTGCAGGCGGCGATGGAGGATTGGTTCCGGCGCAAGGGCTACCTGAAGCCGAATGAGCGGCTGGAAGTGATCGAAATGCGCTGATCCTCAATCCTTTACCCCTATTCCCCTCCCCCTACTCCCGACCCAAGTTATTGAAGGACAATGGTTTATTTTTGGACCCGTCCGGCTAGCGATACGATGCGGTTGAGGTTGCAGGCAAGATCTTCAGTCGCAATGGGTTCCCTGCGCAATGGCGCGGCTCTCTCCCGAAATCGCCGCTTCAGCGCGTGCGCCCCGTGCCGAGGAGGCATCTGCCGGCTCGCCTCCGGTCCAGAGCTGCAACTCGGCCGTGCGGCGTGCTTTGAGGCCGGCGATTGGCGCGCCGGCGGCGCAGTCCCAGCGCAACAGTTGAAGCCCGGCCTGAGCGTAATGGCCCGCGTTCAGCTCTTTGAGCAGCGTGGATGCGGCGAGCCGGCCCGCGCCCATGTTGAAGCAGAAGTCGATCAGGGCGTCGAACTGGCCCTGGGTGAGCGGCACGTGGACCAGACGGGCAACAGCCTGTTCAGCCTTCTTTACGTCGCTCATCAGGATTTCCGCGGCCTGGGCCTCGGTGACGCTTTCGGGAAACGACTCGCGCGGAGCGATCCGGTGGCCGTAGCCGATGGTTTCGTAACCGGCCAGGTCGAGGTACTGCCGGCTACGAAAGCCCTCCGACCGCTTGATCAAGTCGAGCCCTTGCGCGCTTAACTCCATAGGAATCTTCCTTTTTGGCGTAGAAATACGAAGGGCTTGGAGTGACCCCTCCGTTCGCCATTGGAGGATTCAACCCAAGCCCTAAGACCACGCTAGCAGATTCGGCGAATTAATCTGCAAGGTTTGGGAGATTTTTTCGTCCGGTCAATCGCTTCAGATTGCGGGGCGCGGGCGGTCGATGGGGATGCGTTTGCAGGGTTCCATCTTGGGCGATTTTCGTTCCCTCTTTTTGGGAGGGCGCGTGCTTCCCACCCTAGCGACAAAAACAAAGACGTCGCGAGGGTGGGGCACCCGGGCATCCGAGTTTGGCGCGGTTGCGGACCAAGAACAACCGCGGATCCCTCGGCTGCGGTCGTCCGCGGCGGCGGACGACTTTCGCGCGGGATGACAACGTGAAGCTTGAGGATTTCAGGGGCCTGAAGGCCCCTGCTCCCTCCGGCGATTTCCCACGCTAGTGACAAAAACGAAGACGTTGCGAGGGTGGGGTACCCGGGCATCCGAGTTTGGCGCGGTTGCGGACCAAGAACAACCGCGGATCCCTCGGCTGCGGTCGTCCGCGGCGGCGGACGACCTTGGCTCGGGATGACAACGTGAAGCTTGAGGATTTCAGGGGCCTGAAGGCCCCTGCTCCCTCCGGCGATTTCCCAACCTAGCGACAAAAACAAAGACGTCGCGAGGGTGGGGCACCCGGGCATCCGAGTTTGGCGCGGTTGCGGACCAAGAACAACCGCGGATCCCTCGGCTGCGGTCGTCCGCGGCGGCGGACGACCTTCGCTCGGGATGACAACGTGAAGGCTGGGGCTTTCAGGGGCCTGAAGGCCCCTGCTCCCTCCGGCGATTTCCCACGCTAGTGACAAAAACAAAGACGTCGCGAGGGTGGGGCACCCGGCGAAGGGTTGCCCTGGGCTACCTTCTTGCGCTCCCTTCGGGAGCTGGGGTTGCGGCGCGGCGGTCAGTGGCCGGCCCAGCGGTAAACGAAACCAAGTTCCTGGAGTCAAAGAAGATAGAAGAACAATCGCCTGTAATTTGTGCAACTACTGATCCGGCTGAAAGACTTGAAAGGAGACCGCGATGCAAAGGGTACAGTTACGCATTCTGGCGGTTGTGTGTGCGATGGCGACGGTGCACACTGCCGCTCGAGCTCATGGACAAACCACATTATCGGCAAGCCTGCTGGGGGCGTTCAACGAATCGGGTTCGGGCAATGGCGTGCAACAGACGCCGGCGAATGCGCTCGGCGGCCTGGTCGAGTTCCGGCAGATCAAGAATCCGTTTGTGGGGTACGAGGCCGCGTACTCGTACAATCGCGCAGACCAGACGTATAGTGAGACGCAAAGTTTCAACAATCCCGTTTGCGGCCTCCCCTGCGAGGGGCCGGAAACGCTAGAAGCCTTGGAGTCGGTTTCGAATAATGCGCACGAGATCACCGGCACGTGGGTGGCGTCGTTCCGGGTCTCACACTTCACGCCATTTTTTCTGGCCGGCGGAGGGGTTCGGATCGACGTGCCAGTGTCGAGTCCTCCCCACGACTCAATTTGTCCAGTTGGATCTACGTGCACCATTCTCAGTTCGTCGGCGAGCACTTCGGCGGAGGGAGTGATTGTTTACGGGGCCGGCGTGGATTGGAATCTTTTCACAACTCACCGGTGGAAGCAGGCGCCGCGTTTCGGCGTTCGCATGCAGTATCGGGGAAACGTGTACAAAGCGCCTGCGCTCGCGGACGCGTTCACGTCGATCGACGCGTTTACGCACACGGCCGAGCCGATGATCGGAGTGTTTTTCGGGCTGTGAGGCGGGTTGGCGAGGGTTGGTGGACGACGCCGGAATCGATCCTCTGAGCGGAGTTCCATCCCACCCAAGCAGAGCTTGGATGGGGCACCCGGCACCCGGCCAACCCTAAGAAGAAATATGCCGTGCCCGGGCCTAAAGGCCGTGCTGATTCCTTTCTGGGATCCTCAGGGGCCTGAAGGCCCCTGCTCCTTCCGTGGTTCGATGACAAATCTCATCCATCGCTTGCTGGCATAGCCGGTGGGAGACGAGCCGGAAAACAAATATGTGGCGAGGGTGGGGCACCCGGCTAACGTCGTGCGCTCCTTACGGGAGCCTGGCGTAAAAACGCGAAACGAGCAACAAGCGCAGATCCCTCGACTTCACGTCCGGCGGCTGCGCCGCCCGACTTGTCGCTCGGGATGACAACGTGAAGATTGGGGGCTTTCAGGGGCCTGAAGGCCCCTGCTCCCTCCGGCGATTTCCCACCTTAGCGACAAAAACAAAAGCGTCGCGAAGGTGGGGCACCCAGATTCGCGGCCTCAGTGGGTGCAGGCGCCTTCGGCTTGGGTGTAGGGCTTTTGCAGGTCCTGGCGGGCTTCGTTGACGGCGCCCTGGGTGTTGTCGTTGGTCTGGACGGCGAGGCGGTACTCGTTGACGGCGCGGTCACGCTGGCCGGTGATGTCGAAGATTTTGCCGATGGCGATGTGGCTCCAGACCTCGGTCCAGGGGGGCTCGTCGTCGCCGCGCAGGGCGTCGCGGAAGGCGTTGACGGCGGCCTGGTAGTTGCACTGGGTCATCAGGACTTCGCCGATGCGATAGCTGGCCAGCGAGCTATTGGGGTTGGCGTCGAGGGCTTTTTTGTACTCGGTGAGGGCGTTGAGGAGGTCGCCCTGGGCGACGAGCTGCTGACCCTTGAGGATGGAGATGCGCACCTGGAGGTCGGGCGAGGACTTGAGGACCCAGCCGCCGGGATCGATGCTGATGCGGCGGGGGCGGCCGAAGGTGTCGACGACGTACTGCGTGTCGGTGCCGACCACGTCGATGCGCTGGTTTACGGTTTTGCCGTCGGTTTCGATGCGCAGCTCGACGGGCATGCGGAAGAGATCGAGATCCTGATTGATTTCGCCGATGGTGCGGAAGCCCTTGTTATTGCCGAGGCGATAGACGGCGTATTTGGCTGTGAAGCGCGGGGCGCCGGTGCCGTCGATCCACTGGGCGAAGAAGGGCGTGAGCTGCTGCTGGCTCTGCGCCTCGGCCACGCGCTCGAAGTCGTCGGTGCGGATGGACTGGTCGGCGTACTGGCTGAGTGCGCCTTTAAGGATGTCGAGGAAGGCTTTGTCGCCCACCTCCCAGCGCAGCATGTGGAAGATCATGGCGCCTTTTTCGAGGGTCATGGACTGGAACTGGGGGGTGAAAGGATCGAGGCGGCCGACGCTGGAAAGGGGAGTGGTGTCGTAAGCGAGAGCGCCGGCGGCCACATCGTCGAGCGCGGCGCGCAGGGCGCTTTTGCCGCTGTCGTCTTCGACATACATCAGCTCGCCGTAGCGGGACATGCCGTTGGTGATCCAGGCGTCGTTGAGGGCGCGCGGGCTGACTTCGCATCCCCACCACTGATGGGCGATGGTGTTGGCAAGGAGGCGGATGCCGGACTTGTCGCCGACGCGGGAACCCATGATGGCGGCGAGCTCGGGGGCATAGACGGCGGGGAGCGTGTCGTCGGGCAGTTCAACGACGTTGAGGCGCTCGGTCCCAGCCTGGCCAAAGCTTTCGGTGAAGAAGTCGTACTCCTTGTTGGCGGTTTGGGCGAGTTGGTTGGCGGAGGCTTGGTGGCTGACCGTGAGGTATACCTTGACGTTGCCGGGGCCGACGGAGACCGGCTCGACAAAGCGGCCGGCGATGACTGTGCCGGGGAAGCCGGGCTTGGTCCATTTGAAGTCGTAGAGGTCGCCTGCGGCGCCGCTGGCGAGGACGACGGGCTTGGGTGAGCCGAGGCTGCCGCTGGCGAGGACCGTCATGCCCTGCGGCACGCGGATGTGCATCTCGGCGGTGAAGCGATCAATCATAAAGCCGGTCATGGGGAACCAGCGCGCGGGGTAGAGGAGGTAGCTGATCGGCTCCTGAATGGCGGCGAGCTTGAGGCCCTCGACGGGGCCGTCTTCGTTGCCGGTGATGGTGCCGTCGTAGACGAAGGTCCAGCGCGAGGTTTGGCCGGCAGTGAAAGCGGTTGCGGGGGTGACGCGGATGCCGCCGTCGGCGGTGCGCTCGCCATCGAGGACTTTGCCGGATTCGTCGACGATCTTGGTGACCTTGAGCGCCGGATGAAAGCCGAAGTTGACGATGTCGACGTTGGGCGGCGGGATGAAGCTGACCTGGGCTGTGGCGGTAAGGTGGTGGGCGGTGGTGTCGAGTTCGGCGTCGATGACGTAGCCGGTGATGTCGAGGGCGGGGCGGGTGGGAGGCTGGGCGGGGACGGAAGCGGCGCCGAGGAGAGCAAAGGCTAAGGCGAGCGTGGTTCCCCACCCTAGCCGGAAAAACAAGAACCCGGCGAGGGTGGGGCACCCACGCAGAAAGCCGATGACAGCCGGCAAGAATCGAAAGCAAGTGGAGAAACGTCCCTCAGGGGCTGAAGCCCGCATCGTTTTGGCCATCGTACGGCACCCTTCGGCAAGCTCAGGGCAGGCTAGAAGCCGTGCCCTTTCAATGCGAGTCTCCTGTCGGAGGATGAGTCGGGATCCAAGTTGGGATCCGCCTTTCGCAGTCATCATTGTCTTGCCGCCGTTCTTGCGTCGGTGTTCATGGTTGGGGAGTCTCAATTTCTTTTGGTTTTTCGGCCGCGGAGGAAACAGAAGCGAGCTCTTCGACGACGACTTGAGCGGCGCGCTCAATTGCGCCCGGCCCTCGCCTTCTGCCTCCAGCGGTGTACTTGAGCAGCGCCCTGGCAGTGCCTCTTAGCTCCATTTTCATTGACTCGCGAGCGGGGCCATCGGGTAGCAACGGCATCAGCTCTTGGACGATATTTCCGGGCGTAAAGTCCTGCTGAATGAGTTCGGGGACGACGCGCTTGCCGGCGATGAGGTTGGCCATGGCCACGTGCGGCACCTTCACGACCCGCCTGGCAATAGCATAAGTCACCGGGGAGACGCGGTAGACGACGACGAAGGGGTTGCCGATGAGAGCGGCCTCGACGGTGGCGGTGCCGCTCGCCGTCACAGAGGCGCGGGCGTGGAAGAGCGCGGCGCGGGCATCGGGGACGAGGCGAACGGTGAGGCCGGCGGAGTGCCGGGCAGCGAGACGGGCGACGGCGGCGCGCTGGGGAGCGTCGAGCGTGGGGGCGAGAGGGAGCAGGAATTCGTAGGCGGGCGAGAGCGCGGCGGCTGCGGGGTCGGGATGGGACGGATTGCGCGCGGCCTGGAGTAGCAACATGCGCGCGGCTTCGAGCATGGTGGGCAGGTGATTGCGAATCTCCGTAAGGCGGCTGCCGGGAAGCAGAGCGATCCAGGTTTTCGCGGGGTCGAGGCGGTTTTCCGCGGCGAATTGCTCGCGGGTGATCGAGGGCGGGGGCTGCTCGGCGAGAGGATGGCCGACGAATTCGGCGCGGACGCCGCGCTCGCGATAGAAGGCCTCTTCGAAGGGAAAGATGACGATCATGCGGCGGACGAATTTGCGGACCAGCCGGATGCGATTCTGTTTCCACGCCCAAAGCTGGGGGCTGACGAAGTAGATGACGGGCACGCCGAGGCGGTGAAGGAAGCGGGCAAGGCGGAGATGGATCTCGGGAAAGTCGATGAGAACGGCGACGGCGGGGCGGCGGGCGCGGATGGCGCGTTTGAGCTTTTGGAACTCGCGATAAATGCGGGGCAAATGCAAGAGGACTTCGGTGAGGCCCATCACGGCCATGTCTTCGGCGCGGACGACGATCTCGACGCCGGCGGCTGCCATGCGTGGGCCGCCCATGCCGTAGACCTCCGGTCTTTCAGCTTTTGGAGCAAGTTGTTGCTGTATGGAGACGGCCAGGAGCGCGCCGTAGTGCTCGCCGCTGGCCTCGCCTGCGGAGACGAAGATGACTGGGTTCGTGGACGGCGCAACCGATGGCATCGGTGAACCCATGATAGCGGGATGGAGCGGGGAGGCGTGTTCGCGAGGTTTGCGTCTCGGCCCGAGGCGCAATTCCCCCGCCGCGCCGACAAGAATCGGAGCGAAGATGGCGCCCGCTTGTCAGGCGGCTCTACCAGGCCGCTTTATTCGAGGGCGGACTGGGTGGCTTTGGCAAGAGTGGACGCTCCGCTACCCACCCCAGTGCCAGGGGTAACGCCGTTCTTGGTGGCGAAATAGCAGCTCGAAGCCTGCGCATCGCTGCTGTCGTTGTCGACGATGATGCCGGAGGAGCCGCCGAGCGCAGGGATCGCCGCGGTGGAGGCACTGACGGTGGGATAGCCGCCGGTGATGTTGAGGCTCATGACGCACCCGGCGGTTCCCCCGTTTGTCGTGGCCCTGCAGTTGTCGGTCACGCCCACGAAGAGATAGTCCGTGCTCGTTGTCGTGTTGTAAAACTCCGTCACCGGGGACGCGTCCGCCATGCCGGTGGCCAGCGCCGCCGGGGTCGGGTTGTTGTTGGCGGTCGAGTTCAGCACGCCGCTCCCGTTGAATCCCACGCTATAGAGAGTGGGAACCGTGCCCGAACCGGTCCCGGCCACGAACAGCAGCGGCGTTCCCGAGCCCGTGTACCAGGCGTTGTTAAAGTCCACGCCGTAGGGGCCAGTGTAGGTGGTCGATCCCGTACCCACGGAAACCGAAACGCTGCTCGCCATGGTGGTGGGAGCCTGCACGACCAGGGCATTGGCGCCGTTGGTGTTGAAAGTGGCATAGACCATCTCGTGGACGCTATCGACGATGACGGGATTGAGCGACGTTGCGCCGGGAGCCAGCACAGCGCCATAGGTGACGGACGGCGAGCTGCCGGAATCGACGACGTAGTCGATGCGGCCGTTGCTGTCGGTAAAGAAGACCTTGTTGGACATGGTGTCGTAGACGGGGCTGGAAGGAACGGCCGAGATGGGAACGACCCACGCGATCACCGGCGTGCCGCCGTTAAAGACATTGCCGATCTTGTAGAGGTAACCGGACCCTCCAGACGCCCAACTGTAGGTTGTGACGTAGGCGGCGTTGGAGGTGTAATCGATGAACGGGGACGAAGTGGAGCTTTGATTGGTCGTGCCGCCGTCGGGAGAGAGGAGCAGGCGCTGGTCCACCGCGTTGTTGCCGCCGGAAGTTCCCGGGATGGCTGCGGCTGTGGCGCTCGCGCCATTGGTCCCGGTGGTGCCGATCGTCAGGACATGAAAGTACGAGCTGTCGGTGAGGAGATTCTCGACATAGGCGATTTCGGCGCCATTCATCGAGATCGAGACGTTCCCAGGCACCTCGCCGCTACCGGAGGCATAGGCAAAAAGCACGGTTGGCGCCTTGATTGTGGCCGTGTTGCAAAAGCCGCCCGAAGGCGACGTATAGAGATTATTGAAGCCAATAATGTTGGCCTGGCCGCCGGAGGCAGGCGTGGCGGGAATGCCAATCGCCACGAAATCGTTGGTACAGTTCGCCGGAGTCAACGGCGCAGTCACGTCGAACACGTACTTGGCCGGGTAGGTCTGGCCTCCGCCGGGATCGATATACACGTCGACCGTTCCCGCCGCGTTGTCCACACCGGTATTCGTCTGGTCGTAAAACGAGTAATCCCCAGCGTTCGGCTCTCCCGGAGTGTTGTACCAGATATTGACCCCCACGCTGGAAGCGGTGAACAGCCAACCCCAATAATCGAGCGGAGGACTGGTTGACGGAAGATAGGCGGTGATCAGATCGTCGTATTCAAAGGTAACCGACCCCAGGCTGAGCGCGGAGTAGGGAGACCCGCCGGTAGAAGGATAAAGCGAGTACGTCCCAAGGTCGTTTCCGCCCGTCACCGTCAGCGAGCCCGCGGTGGCAAGATACACGCCATTTAACTGGTCTAAGGTGTTGAGGCTGCCGTAGCCCGTTTCCGGAGCGATGTCGAAGATGTAATCGAAGATCGGCTGGAACGTTGTGCTCCCCAAAGGCTCGCTCCAGTCGCGGCCGCTGCCCTGGCCGCCCGCGCCACCGCGCCGCCATTCGCGCCACCTGGCTTGGCGATGGCGGAGATACCAACTGTTGCGCCAGCGCGGATCGTTTGCGATGCGCGTAGTGATCGCGAGATTGCCGGATGCCGGGTAGAGGATGTGATGGTGCGACCAATCGGAAACAACGCCTTGGGATGGGTTCACCGCGGGTTGGCTTCTTAAGGCAAGGGGAGAGAGAAGAAATGCCAGGACCAACCCGGCGGCGGCAAAAAGCGATTTCATGCTTGCGCCCTCGACATCGCTTGCCGGTCACTTCAAACTAGCACGCGCCCGGTTCGCTGCGAGCCTGGAGGGCGTCTTTTCTAATGTCAAACTTGATTCTGGCGCAGCGTGGGCCGCGGAGCACGCCGGCGATTGCGGTGCACCGGTTATCGCCGTTTGGGCGAGAACGGCTCCTGGTTGAGGATGGCTGCCCGAAGTTTCATCTCCTTGGTTCGCGTTACGGCCTGTTTTTCCTCGAGATTGATGTGGTACTGGGCCAGGCCGAGTTGGATGGATTTGAGAAGATCGGGTTTCTTGCAGGGCTTGGAGAGATAGCGGAAGATCTGCCCGTCGTTGACCGCTGCAATCGCTTGGGCGATGTCTTTGTGGCCGGTGAGCAACATGCGGACGGTCGCCGGCGCGAGCTGGCGGACCTGAGAGAGAAACTCGGCGCCATTCATGCCGGGCATGCGCATGTCGGAGATGACGATGGCATAGGGGCCGAAGAGATGAAGCTCAGCCAGCGCCTGCCCGCCGCCGAGCGCGGTCTGAATATCGAATTCCCCGTGCAGGAGCCGCCGGTAACCATCGAGAATGTCTTTCTCATCGTCTACGAAGAGAACGCGGTCGTTCACAGCGGGTCTCCTTAGCGTGGAATTCGAGTGGACAGCCGCCTCGCGTTCTTCCGCACATCGGCGCAGCGCGGCGGCGTACCGCTGGGCGGCTTGCGCAGCGGCACCGAATTCCCCCTGGCCTGGAAATCGGTCTTTCTTCAATTCATCGGCTAGGATCGTTCTGCGCGACAGGGAGGGCGGCGGGTTTCTTCGCGATGCCTTGGGTCAAAAGGGCGCGGCGACGCGCATCCGGTGTACGGAATTGGGACAGGATCGACGAAGAGGGAGATGCGGCTGGCAGACAGGGTTATCAGGAGGCGGAGTGGGGCAGCGCCTTTGCGACGATGCGGCCGATGCCGCGGAGGATGGATTTGATCGGCCAATGGTCGTCGGCGGCGGGGAAGAAAATCTCGCCGGTACGTTTCGCTTCCGGCCGGTAGTACCAACGCCTAAGTAGGGCGAGAGAGCCTTGGCGGACAGCGGAGTTGGGGGATTCGGAAGGCGCGGAGAGTTCGGCAAGGACAGCTTCGAGCCGGGATTCGAGACGGCTATGGGAGATCTTTGCGGGAGCTGTGAGGGCGGCAGGGGCTAAAGCCCCTTCCTCTTTTTGGGGGGTTGTTGCGGCACGACTGAAGTCGTGCCCTTTCAAAACTTCCGCTTGGTCTGCTGCGGCACGACTAAAGTCGTGCCCTGACACTTCGTGCTGCTCTTGAAGCTTGGTTTGCTGTGTTGCGGGTTCGTCTCCGGACACTTCCTGCTCTTCCTGAAGCTTGGTTTGGTTTGCTGGGGCTGCGTGCTCCGACACTTCGTGGGCAGCGAAGGCTGTCTCCGATCCGTGATCCGTGATCTGAGCTCCCTGGTTTTCTGTTCCCTGTTCCCTGGTCCCTATTCCCTGCTTTTTCGCTCCCTCGTTCCCTTGCTCCCTCGGTCCCTGCATTTCCAGCACCGGTTCCAGGGCCATGGGCTGCACGAAGAGCGAAGTGGAGCGCGTCTGCTCGTTCTGGATGCGCATGCCGAGCGTGGAGAAAGCGGCGGGGCCGCGGAGCGTACCGTTTTCGAAGAGGAAGACGGCGACTTCGCCGGAATTGGCAGAGGGTTGAAGAAAGACGGCGCGCAGGCGGCTCATGGGACGAACGAGCTCCGAAGCGAGGGCGCGGACGGCCTCGACGCGCTGCACCTGCGCGTGGAGCGCGGCAGCGGACTCGAATTCGAGATTGGCCGAGGCTTGGTCGCGCTGGGAGCGGAGGGCGACGAGGCGGCTCTCGCCGCGGGTGGAGAGGAAGCTTTCGACGGCTGCGGCTTCCTGAGCGTAGCGCTCATCGGTGCAGCCCTTGTAGCAGGGCGCGAGACACATCTTCATCTCGGAGTAGACGCAGCCGGGATAGCTGGGATCGGGATCGAGCTCGAAGGTGCAGCGGCGCAGCAGAAAGAGCTTGAGCATTTCGTCGGCGTAGCGCTCGGCCGCGGCGCGCGAGGGGAAGGGCCCGTAGGCCCATCCGGCCTCGCGCTGGCTGGGACGGTGCGTGACGACAACGCGCGGGTAGGGATTGCCGCCGAGAAAGCGGACGAAGGCGGGATGGCGGAGATGCATGCGTTCGAGGGATTTCGTTCCGAAGAGTTTTCGGAGAAGATCGAACTGGAGGAGCAGAGACTCGAAGTCGGAGCCGGTGAGGCGCCACTCGATGCGGCGGACCAGGCCGGCCAGATGCAGGCGGCGGGGATGGCTGGCCGAGGGCTGCAGCAGACGTTCGAGACGCGCGCGCAAATTGGGGGTGCGGCCGATATAGGGCTCGGCGCGCGAGTCGGCGCCATAGAGCGCGAAGACCGCCTGCGACTGCGGCAATTGGGCGAGCGCGGCTTTGGGGTCGGCCGGGTCGAAGGCAAGCCGTTGAAAGTCGTTGGAGTGGTGCGTCATGCAGGTGGCCGGTTATTTCTCTGTTGTCGGGAATGCCAGGATCTATTCTTACGCCTCCTGCGGGGGCTGGGGTGAAGGCTATCGCACCGTTCCCCAGGCTCGCGCCTGGGGCTACCGTCTCCCGCCCGCTCAAGCGGGCTTTGCGTCGGTACAACACATAATCGCCGGGAACAACGACGCACTACACTAGGCACGAGCCCGATCCAATCCTTATAAGGCGTTGCGACGCGTTCACGGAGATTCTAGAGGGTTTCGGGGGGTGTCTGTTCGGAAGTGGGCGTTTTAGGAAGAGAACTCAGGCTTTTCGTACCTCGCAGGATTGGGGGCTGACCTTGGTAGTCTTCGGGATGAGAATCACCGGTCGAGGCAACCAACTGCGGGCGTTTGCATCCCAGTCGAGTGATACCGCGGTACGTGGAGGTGGTATCGTGAGAGTTTCTGCAAGAATCTTGCTTTCGCTGCTTGTTTTTTGCCTTGGAACAGGCGTGTTGGCCGGCCAGAGCCAGCCCTCCGCCGCCCAACCCCCCGCTGGGGAGCCCTCTGCCACCGTCACACTTCCACCAGGAACCAAGATTGAGTTGGTTGTCACACGTCCGGTGTGGGCCATTTCGGCCAAGGCGGGCGATCCCTTTTATGCCCAGGTTTCGTTTCCTACGGTGGCAGACGATCGAGTGGCGATACCGGCGGGCGCCTACGTGCAGGGATCGATCGAAGATGTGACGCGGCCGACGCGGAGAACGAGCCGCGGCGAGATCGACGTGCTCTTCACGAAGATCGTTTTCGCAAACGGGTACACGGTGGAGCTGCCGGGTGCGGCGGGTCCGGTAGCAGATACGGCAACCGCGTCAGCGGCGGCGCCCGTCCGCGATGCGGCAGGCGAATCGCTGATCGCGATCAAATTGCAGGTGACGGTGGCGAACGATCTGTTGCTGGACAACGGCGCGCAGGTGGAAATGACGCTGGAGGCGCCGCTGGTGCTGGACGCGAACAAAGTGGCGCGGGACATTGCGCTGGAACGAGGGCCGCAGCCGTTTAAGTCGGCGACGATGTGCCGGTACATTCCCGGCAGCCCAGGAACGCCGGGAACATCCGACACGGTGATTCCGGGGAGTCCGGGCACGCCATCGACGACGATTCCGGGCGGACCTGGGATGCCGGACATTACAATTCCGGGGACACCTGCGACACCGCCGACGGTGATCCCGGGATTACCCGGCACGCCGGGGACGCCGGGAATCGCCTGCCCGCCGGCGCCTCTGGTGATCTCGTGCACGCCCATCGTGAAGAGTAAAACCCTGTCCACCTCCCAACCCGCCGCGGCGAAGTAGCGGGCCGCGTTTTTCGCAACGGCACCAAGAAAGGAAGACTGGCCATGTTTGCGAATTCAGTTGCCGCGTTGATGATTGCTTCTCTGTTGACAGCGCAGACTCCGGTTCCCGATGCGAACGCGGCGCCGGCTGCAATGCAAAACACGCCATCGGCCGGGGCACAAAATACGGAGGGTGCGGCAGGGCAGAATTTGGCAGCGCCCGCGGGGCAGAATTCGCCGGCGCCTGCGGCGCAGGATCGGGCGCCTGCAGCGGCGCAAACCATCACGCTGCCCGGCGGCACAGCGATTCCCGTCACGTTGATGAGCGTGATCAAGAGCAAGTCGACGAAGCCGGGAGATTCGATTCGCGCCGTAGTCGCGTTTCCGGTGACGCAGGGAACGCAAGTGGCGATTCCCGCGGGAACCTATGCGGAAGGCGTGGTGAACCAGGTGAAGGCGAAGCCGTGGAGCAACCAGCAGCCGACGATCCGCGCGCACTTTACGCGGCTGGTGTTTGCGAATGGCTACTCGGTGGCGTTGAGTGGAGAGAACTCGCAGGCGCTGCTGCTGCCGACGGATACAAGCACGCCGGCAAATGAGGTGGCGGAGCTGATGCCGGTTCGCTTGCCAGGGGAACATTTTGCGATGGGAGCGGGACAGACGATGCCGCCGACGCCGACACTGCCGCCGCTGCCGCAGGTGGGACCGAACCCGGCGGTGGTTGTGGGGGTGGGCAGCGCTGCGTTCGCCGGTCTGTTGATTGCGACGTTCGCGTGGATGCATCACCGCGCGGATACGTACGACTTCGCCGTGTTCGATGTAGGATGGCAGTTCGAGATCGTGCTCGACGACCCGGTGACACTGGATATGACACAGGTGATGGCGGCGGCGATGGCGCCGCCGAGTGTGAATTAGGCTGTTCCAGAGATGCTGTATCCAGATCGTGCAACAAGTCCGATGAGACAACGACGGCAAGTTGGCGTGCGCTCGCGCGCACGTTAGCAAGTTGGCCAGTTCGCGGGTTCTGGATACACCTTGGTTGGAATCGCCACAACAGCAAACTTTCGACGGTAGTCCTTCGAATTCTCCTTGCAAAACGACCCTCACTGAACAACCCCTCGACTAGAAGGCGAGGGGCTTCAACCATCCCGGAAGGGGACACTAACAATTCATTGTTCCGACAACCGCTTGTGCTCGATCTCACGGGCTGAGGCGGCTGACTTTTCGCGGACGCGCGGAAGCTGGTATGCTTCGTGGGCGCAGAAAATCGCTTTAGGCAAGGGGGATTGCGGGTATGTGGTTTTTGGGAATGGATGTGGGGACGGGCGGGACGCGGGCGGTGGTGGTGGATTCGGCGGGCAAGCTGAAGGGGTCGGCGTCGAGCGAGCATGCGCCGTTCCGGGCGGAGCACCCGGGATGGGCGGAGCAGGATCCGGAGGATTGGTGGCGCGCGGCGCAGGCGGCGATTCGCGGGGCGCTGGCCGCGACGCCGGAGCCGCGCGAGCCAGTGGCGGCGATTGCATTGACCGGGCAGATGCACGGCGCGGTGATGCTGGATGAGAATGGCGCGGTGTTGCGGCCTGCGCTGATCTGGTGTGACACGCGGACACAGCCCGAGTGCGACTGGCTGGCGCAGAAGATCGGGTACGAACGGCTGATCGAGCTGACGTGCAACCCGGCGCTGCCGAACTTCACGCTGACGAAATTGCTGTGGGTGAAGACGCACCAGCCGGAGATCTTCGCGAAGATTCGCCACGTGATGTGCCCGAAAGATTATGTGCGCTACCGGCTGACTGGTGAGTTCGCGATCGACGTGCAGGAGGCGAGCGGAACGCTGCTGCTGGATGTGACGCACCGGCGGTGGTCGCGCGAAGTGGCCGAGGCGGCGGGGATCGACATGAGCTGGCTGCCCAAGGTGTATGAGTCGCCGGAGATTTGCGCAAAGACTAGCGAGAAGGCGGCGGGATTGACGGGACTGAAGGCGGGCACGCCGGTGGCGGCGGGCGCGGGCGACCAGGGCGCCGGCGCGGTGGGCATGGGGATCTTGCAGCCGGGCAGCGTGTCAGCGACGATCGGGACGTCGGGCGTGGTGTTTGCGGCGACGGCGGAGCCGACCAAGGATCCCAAGGGGCGGCTGCACACGTTTTGCCACGCGGTGCCCGGCCTGTGGCACGTGATGGGCGTGACGCAGAGCGCGGGGCTGAGCCTGAACTGGCTGCGGGGAACGTTCTTTGCGGGGCAAAGCTACGATGCACTTAGCGAGAGCGCGGCGAAGGTCCCCGCTGGCTGCGAGGGACTGGAGTGGGCGCCCTATTTGCTGGGCGAGCGGACGCCGCATCTCGACCCGGAGGTGCGGGCGGCGTTCGCTGGGATCGGCGTGCAGCACACGGGAGCGCATTTTGTGCGGGCGGTGCAGGAGGGCGTGGCCTATTCGCTACAGGACACGTTCACTCTTTTCCATGAGCTGGGGATTCCGGTGAAGGCGATCCGGCTGGGCGGCGGCGGCGCGCGCGGTGCGTTGTGGCGCAGGATTCAGGCCGGCATCTACGGGAAAACTGTGGAGGTGCTAGTGGCGGAAGAGGGCGGCGCGTTCGGGTGCGCGCTGATGGCGGGCGTGGGCGCGGGCCACTGGCAGAACCTGGACGAGGCGTGCGGGCAGGCGATCCAAGTGGCGCAGCGCATCGAGCCTGACGCCGCCGACGTGGCGGCGTACAAGGCGGGTTATGCGAAGTGGCGGAAGTTGTATCCGGCGCTGCGGGGGCTGCGCAACTGAGAGCGCCCGCACAAGCCCGGCCCTGAGACTCTAGGAAAGTTCTGATCAAGTCCTGAACCCATCCCTCAGCGGCTAAAGCCGCGTTGATTGGGCCCGGTTTGCGGCACGACTAAAGTCGTGCCCTTTCAAAACCGCGACTTAATCAGACCTTCCCTCGGTCGCGCGTGAGTACTCGGTTCAAAAGGGCGGCGTGGGCGCATCACCCGCTAACGGAGATTGGGCTTTTCGAAACCCACATGCAGACAATCGAGCGATAGCCAACAACACTCCCGTGACCTAAGGCAGTTCCAGAGTTGCTGTATCCAGGTCCACCAAAAGACCGGTTGAGACAAAGACAGCGAGTTGGCGTGCGCTTGCGCGCACGTTGGCAAGTCGGCAGGTCGGCGGGTCCTGGGTACACCCACATTGGAATCGCTCTAGTTCCGGTAGGCGGCCCACATGTCGTCGATAAAGGTGTACTGCGGGAACTCCCCCTGCAGCCAGTATCGGGTTTGTCCCTGACGTTCCCAGTCGGCGCTGTAGTCGAAGCCGGTTTGCGCTTTGATTTCGGCCACGGCTTGGGTGTCGTCTTCGGTCATCCAGCGATCGGCGTAATCGAAGAACGCGGGGTAGTTCCAAACGCTCTCCGCGTTGAGAATGTGCATGGTGAGCGCCTCGCCCACCCAGGAGACCGAGGTGCAGCAGCGGCGATAGGCCTCGCCGAGTTGCTCGTCGCCATTCAACAGCGGCCAGTCCACCGGTTGCAATTGTTCATAGGGACCGTACAAGCCAGCGCTGACGGGGGTACCGTCCGTTGTCACGCCATAGTGGCCGCCGTAAATGACCGTTGCACCCTGCCACGCCTGCTGATAGCCGCCGGGAATCTTGTTCACGTATACGGTCTGCATGTCCTCGCCGAATTGATTGGGATAAGCGGCCGATACGTTCTTCATACCATCGTTATTGAGCAGGATTCCGGCGAAGAGGATGGGCAGCTTTCTGCCGCTGCGATGACCGCCGAAGGCAGGCCATCCATAACCAGCCTGCACGCAACCATAAAGATCGATGCCGTATTGCACAAAGTAGTTCGTCAGGTTCACCTTTTGCGCCGCGGGAAAATTCAGCATCAGCAGGAGGGTTGCGTAAGAGTCGGCGAAGGCGATGTGCTGACCGTAGCTGGGCATGTAATCCGCCGGCGCATCGAAGAGGAACGGGTTGGTGTCGATCCAGGGCTGACGGTACCAGGTTTCGAATTGCGAGAGCGCCGGTGTTTCAGAGGGATTGGGCGGTGTAAGCGAAGGCAGCAGATTGCGTTGCAGGGAATCTGCGTGATAGATGGTTTGATTTCGGTCGCAATAGGAGGGCCGAAAGGCGTCCGACGTCGGCGCCGCCGAAAGCACCGTGAGCACGGAAACGGAGGCCACCGGGCTTACGCTCATATCGCTGGCGCGCATCACCTCGGGCACGGAGTGAATCTGCGCCAAGCTGATGGAAGAGACGAGAGCATCTCCGGACTTCAGACTGATGGGCGGATACGATCGCAATGACGCGTCGAACCACCACGACTCGTCGGTGCCGTCGTTGAGGCGCGAATCAAAACCGCTCTTGCTGTTTGCGGTGGGCAGATTCAGGACTGAGCCGTTCTCGTAGGGTGATGACGTGGTGGGAGCGGGGCTGATTGCTGTGATCGTGACTGGACCCACAACGTAGTAATCGCCGTTCACGAATTGGCCCACCGGAACGGGCTGGCTGAATGTCCAGGTAATGCCGTCTTTCGAGATAGAAGACGCGGTTCCGGCAGGAGGCGGAGGGTTCGAATTCGAGGTGGAGAGACTTCCCGATCCGGCGCAGCCATTGAGGCTCATAATCGCAAGAAGAACGAGCGAAATGGTCGTGACTTTTCGATTTCGCATGACCTTCTCCTGGACCTAACATTTGATTCCTATCAAGATACCGCGTTTTCAGACGCGCTACCAGGTATCGAAAGTGCAGGCTCGGCAGGATAACGGCGTCGGCCCGCGCGGCGGGCGCCAGCCGCAACTGCGGGCAAGCAATGCATTCAAGACCATCCAAAACCCCGGCGGAGGAACGGTTGTCTACGGACCGCTCTCCAGGCAATTGACGCCGCAAGCGGCGCTCAGCGAAACCCTCAAGCAGGTCGATTCGAGCTGCGGCAAGCCGCGGCAGCTAGGCAAGGTGCTGCAGAATCAGGCGGGCACGGTACGGAAAAGTTTCTTTGCCGTTGCGTCAAGAACAACGGCCGCGCGGCCATGACGGGAATAGTGATCGCATATGCGCCGAAGACCGGAACCGCAGGCGACGCGGTGAAGAGCAACCGCAGATCCTTCGACTCCGGTCGCCACGGCGGCCTCCGCTCAGGATGACATGCCAGTTTTGATGCGGACACCCGAGATAGGACAGCAGGATCGCGCTGCACGTCACTTTGCGAAGAGCGAGAGGTCGATGGCTTCGCCCATGGCTTTGTAGCCGGCGTCGCCGGGATGCAGATGATCGCCGGAGTCATAGGCGGGATTGAAGTGGGTGGAATTCTGGGGGTCCTGGACGATCTTGTCGAAGTCGACGACCGCGTCGAAGGCGCCGCAGGTACGAATCCATTGGTTGACGGCCTGGCGCACCTGCTCGCCTTTTTCGGACCAATACGCGGCGCCGGCGTAGGGCGTGAGCGTGGCGCCGAAGACCTGGATGCCGTGTTCGTGCGCGGCGCCGGCGATCTGCTTGAGGCCCCACTCGAGCTGCTCGGCGGTGATGTTGTCTTGCGGCGCGACGAGCCGCGATCCGAAGCGGCCGATGTCGTTGATGCTCTCGAGGACGATGACATAGCGCACGCCGCTCTGCGAGAGCACATCGCGATCGAAGCGCGAGAGGGCGCCGGGGCCGGTTCTCTCGTTGAGCAGGCGATTGCCGCTGAGGCCGGCGTTGAGCACGCCGATGTTCCTGAGGTTGGGATCGGCCTGGAGACGCGCGGCGAGAATGTCAGGCCAGCGGCGATCGGCGTTCCTGGTGGAAAGATCGCCGTCGGTGATGGAGTCGCCGAACGCGACGATGGCGCGAGAGCCGGGTGCGGCGGGAACATCGATGCCGTCGAAGAAGTACCACGATGGGATGAAGGCCGGCTGAGGCAGATCGGGCGCGGCAGCGAGGTCCCCCATGGCCATGAAGTTGTCCTGATCGGCGTGGTCGTGGAAGGTCTCGGCGCGCATGACTTGCGGCGGGAGATAGAAGCTGACGGCGAGGTCGGAGAGCGGAGCAACCTGAAAAGCAACAGGATCGGAGAAGATCGCGGCTCCGGGAGGAACGTTGACGGTGTTGGCGCCGCCAAAGGCGATGGCGAGGTCGGTGCCGGGCTGGATGGCGCTGCCGCCGGCGCTGAGCGCCACGTGCGCGTCGGAGATGGTGAGGGGATCGAGGCCGAACTCGTTGGTGAAGCGAATGCGCAGCTGCGCGCCACCGATGGAGATGTGGGCGATTTGGCGCAGCGTGACACCGGAGAGCATGCGGATGGCGATGGGCCCGTCGGCCAGCATGGGCGCCGTGGCCCAGGCGCCCACCCATTGCGGATGAGGCATGGACTGAGCGCGGGCAGACGAAAACCCGACGAGGATGAATGCAAGGAGCAAAAATCGACAGGAACGGAACTTTGGCATGGGCAGACTCTCCTGACTGCAACGGCACGGAGCTCGGCTATGACACAAACTGCACAGGCGGCGCAAAGACTCTGCGCCCTGCTTCGACCGCTGACGCGGCTCCCGCGGCGGCTTTGAGAGAACTCTCCGCGCCCCAGCCCGTCGCGAAAACCATGAAGCGGGAGCACTCAACAAAAGGAATTCGGTTCTCCGTGTGCATTTCCGAATCTCAACATCGAAAGCCGGCGCCCCCGGCGCGCGCCATCGCAAAACCAGAGTCAAGGTAGACCGGAGCCACAGCGGCCGAGTCGCCACGGCCAACACGGAGCAGCGACCTTGAAGACCGCCAATCGTTCACAGTAACTCTAGTTTTGGCGTAGCACCGTCTTCAAAAAGGCATGAACGAATCCATATCCGATTTCTTCTGTACCTGCGGCGCCAACAGGTATTTCCCGGTCTTGTCGATGTAGCCAACGTTGTTCGTACTGACTCCAGCGACGTCGGATGCAACGTCTCCGCTGAAACTGCGCACCTGAGCCACGCCCGAGTGGAAGGGATCGGCCCGGAAGAATTGCGGCGCGATGACCATCTTTCCCGACTTGTCGATGTAGCCCCACTTGTCTTCCACTTGGACTGGGCACAAATCCTCCGAGCACTCCGTCGCGCCGTCATACTGCAAGGCGATGACCGCATTGCCGCTCTTGTCGACGAAGCCCCACTTGCCTCCACTCTCGACCGCGGCCAACCCTTGGGCGAAGGAATAGGCGTCGTCGTACTGGATCGGGACGACCGTTTTGCCCGTTGTGTCGATGAAACCATGTTTGCCGCTGGTTTCTAAGTGGAATAGGTCTGCTTTGCCGCCAATTTGAACGCCGGCCAGTCCTTCGGAGAAGCTCTCGGCGTTGTCATACTGCGGGGCGATGACCATCTTGCCGGTTTTGTCGATGAAGCCGAACTTGCCTCCCGTGACGCTCATGAGATCAAACTTGCCCCCAACATACACAGCCGCCAGCCCCTCGGCAAAGTCGCCGGCATAAGTGAACTGGGGCGGGATGACCGTGCTGCCTGTGGTGTCGATGAAGCCGTATTTGTCGCCTGCCTTGACCATCGCCAATCCCCCGTGAAAATCGGCGGGCGACGCAAGTTGAAGCGGAATGACCGTTTTGCCGGTCGTGTCGATGCAGCCCCACTTTTCGCCGGCCTTCACGGCAGCCAGCCCTTCCGAGAACGCCAGCGCATCCTCGTATTGAACCGGAATCACAGTGTTTCCGGCGGTGTCAATGAATCCATACTTGCCGTTCTTCTCGGGCTCGACGAGCGCCCGCCCATCGGCGAACGCGGAGGCGGAGTGGAACTGCAGCGGAATAACGATGTTGCCGGCGCTGTCGATGTAGCCATACAGGTCGTTTTTCACGACGAGGATGGGCGCCGGCGATTCCGATCCTGAACTAGTCGAAGTTGCGGCTTGCGGCGATGCTGCCTTCGAGAAAAGGAAACATCCCACAAAAAGCGTTGTGAGGAGAACGATGGAGAAAAGAGATCGCGATTTCATGAGAACACCTCACTTACCCGGAATTCCCGTATGAATTCGGAGACGTCTCAATATACCAGCACTTCCCATCGATGCCTGTCAACGCAGTTCGACGTCGGCGCTGAGCGGCGTATTCTCGCTGGAGTCGCCGACACGAATGACGAATTTACCGGGATCGATAGTCCAGGTGTGCGCGGACTCGCTCCAGTAGCTAAAGGCGCGGGCGTCGAGGTTCAGCGTGATGTGCTGCGTTTGGCCGGGATCGAGGCGGACCTTGGCGAAGCCTTTGAGCTCGCGCTCGGGGCGATCGGCTTTGGCGGAGGGATCGGAGACGTAAAGCTGGGCAACCTCAGCTCCGGCTAGGCTGCCGGTATTGGTGACGTCGAAGCTGACGGGAATCGTGGAGCCGGAGGCGGCGGAGGCCGGCGCCTGGAGATTCGAGAAGCGGAACGTGGTGTAGCTGAGGCCGAAGCCGAAGGGGAAGAGAGGATGCTTGCCGGTGGTGGTCCAGTAGCGATAGCCGACCATGAGCTTGTCGCCATAGTGGACGTGTTCGATGGTGTAGTCGAGCGGGCGGCCGTCGGGGCCGACGGTGTGAAGCGTGGTGTTGCCGGCCGGGTCGCCGTAGTACCACTTCGCGGAAGGGTTCTCCTCCCAGGTGCGATCGAAGCTGACCGGGAGCTTGCCCTCGGGGTTATGGCGGCCGAAGAGGATTTGCGCGACGGCCGCGCCGCCTTCCTGGCCGGGGTAATAGGCGTGGAGCAGAACCGGGACTTTATCGAGCCAGCGCGTGGTGTCGAAGCCCCCGCCGGCGTTGGCGACCACGACAATACGGGGATTGGCCGCGGCGACCTGCTCGATGAGCGCGTCCTGTCCCCAGGGCAGCGTGAAGGTGCGGTCGTGGCCTTCGTGTTCCGTGGCGGCGTTGAAGCCGGCGGCGACGATGACCACGTCAGCCTGCGCGACAGCGTTCTTTTCGTCGCCTGCGCTGGGCATGGCGGCGGAGTAGAAGACGTGGGCCACGGGACCGAGCAGGTTGGCGATGCCGGTGAGCAGGCTGACCGGCTCGAAGGCGCGGGCCTCGGACGAGCCGCCGCCGCCGGTGACGGCCGGATAGGCATTCGGCCCGACGATGGCAATGTTTTTGATCTTTGCGGGATCGAGCGGGAGGAGGTTCCCTTCGTTTTTTAGGAGGGTGATGCTTTCGAGAGCCCCCTCGAGCGCGAGCGGTCGATCGGCAACGGAGTAGGTGGACTGCACGGGATCGAATTGCGGGCGGGTGGTGAAGCCATAGCGCAGCTCGGTGCGGAAGAGCCGCATTAAGTGGTCGTCAGTGGTCGACTCCTTCACCTGGCCCGACTGCACGGCGGGAATCAGGTTCTTGGCATTCATGAACTTCGCGATGGGCATTTCGAGATCGAGGCCGTTGTTGCAAGCGGCGACGGCGTCGTAGGTCGCGTCGTCCCAGTCGGACATGAGAACGCCCTGAAAACCCCACTCGCCCTTGAGCACTTTCATATTGAGGAATTCGTTCTGCGTGGAGTGGACGCCGTTGACGAGGTTGTAGGAGTTCATCACCGCGTCGGCATGGGCTTTGGTGACGGCGGCTTCGAAGGAGGGCAGATAGATTTCGCGCATGGTGCGCTCGTCGACGTCGGCGCTGGCGTTGTGGCGGTTGAACTCCTGGTCGTTGAGCGCGTAGTGCTTGACGGTGGCGACGACGCCCTGCGATTGCACGCCTTCGATGAATGGAACTACCAGCGCGGAGTTGAGGTAGGGATCTTCGGAAAGGTACTCGAAGTTGCGGCCGGCGAGGGGCGAGCGAGCGATGTTGACGCCGGGGCCGAGCAGGAAGTTGACGGCCCGGGCGCGAGCGTCGCGGCCCAGGCCTTCGCCGATCTTGCGGGCAAGCTCGGTGTCCCAAGTGGCGGCGAGCGAGACGCCGGCAGCATAGGCCGTGGTCGGACCCCAGGTACGAACGCCAACCGAGGCATCGGACATCTTGAAGCGGGGCAAATCGATCGGCGGCATGGGCCGGGTGAACATGTTCTCCATGCCGCCGAGCAACTCGATTTTCTGCTCGAGGGTCAGCTTGGCGACCATGGCGCGGGCCTGCGCCTCGACGGCGGGCGAATCCGGCACGGGCGCCTGGGCGCTGACGAGAGAGAAGCCGGACCAGAAGAGCGGGGATACGGCGAGAAGACTGAAGAAGAATGATTTGGAAAATGGCTTAAAGGGGTTTTTCATCACTGGCCACGGTAGCGCATGCGGCGCTTGGATGTATAGCGGCAACCGCGAAGAAAAGGCGGAGGGGGCTTAGAATTCGGGAAGGAGCGCCGCGATTCCCGGACGGCGGACTCGGCCTGCGGGACAGTGCTTCCTAACGTCAAAATCGTCAGTCATCGACAATGCGGACCAACGGAGGGATGAAACAGTTCCTCAGTTCTTCGCAAGTTAGCGCCGCTTCGCGGCATCGCAGGCCGGCGAGTTGGCGCGTTGTTTCTTCTTGGAAGGGCCCGTGAATCGAAAAGGCATCGTGAAGGCAGATTCAATGTGTGCCCCCCGCGCGTTGGCGTTTTTGTTGTGGGTTGCTGCGTGCGTGGCGCAGCTTTCGCCGCCGGCGAGAGCGCAGGCGGCTCTGTTGCTGCAAGATGCCGACGGCACCGCGGAGGTGCTGAGCCCTACCGGGCACGAGTCGCTGTATTTCGCGCGCATTTGCGCGGCGAGCCCTACCAAGCTGCGCCGCTGCGGCCCGGGCGAGCTGGGCGTCGAGATCGGGCGGCACCGGGGCATTGCCGGCTACGACTGGATCGCCATTCCACTGATTCCGTACCTCTACTCGGTCGAAGAGGCGTCGCAGGTGCCGGCCCATGTGAATCGCGAAACGGTGCAGAGCCTGCGGATGAGCTACCACGACGCGCACCTGATGAGCCTGGGCAACGTGCCGGAGGGGGGCGGCGTACACAGGGGATGGAACCAGCTGGTGGGCGCGGCCTACGAACGGCGGATCTGGGCTTTGCGCTTCGAAACCACGGAGGCCCAGGACGATGCGTTCATCGCCAAGATGAACGCCGAGGCGAACCGCTCGCACTTCAATATCGCATTCAACAACTGCGCCAATTTTGCGGGCGAAGCACTGGACTTCTACTTTCCGCATTCCTTCAAGCGGCACATCCTGCCCTATGCCGGGATGGTGACGCCGCGCCAGGTCGCCTACGAGCTGGCGCGATACGCGAAGAAACACCCCGAAATCCACCTGACAGTGATGGAGATTCCGCTGGTTCGGGGCAACCGCAATTCGAGCCGGGTGGGCATGAGCGCCGCCGAATCGCTGATCGTGACCGGCTATGTGATCCCGATTGCGATTCTCAGCCCATACGCAGCCGGGGTGATCGCTGCCGACGATCTGGTGTGGGGGCGGTATCGGCTCACGCTCAAGAATGCACCGGTCCTCACACCGCTGACGGTGGCCGGTTCTCTCGCGACTCCGGCGAATCGGAGCGGCACAAACTTGGCTAAGAGCGGTTCAAGCTCGGCGCAGGCCGGGCAAGGCGCAGATGCCGACATGAAAGGCGAGGCCCACGACGAGACGGATCGAAGATGACGGCGGTTTGTGGCAGGATGCGCGGTTCGAGGAACCTGCGAGGAATCAACAGTCTATCGGGATTGTGACTCGAATCACATCGGGTGGTGAAAGATGTCACTGCCCTTTCCCGGCGCGTAGACGAGACTCAAAAGCCAATAGACGGGCCGGAAAACCGATTGGCGAAATGGGAAATGGGTTTTGAGCGGGGTTTGAAGACGATTGTCGTGGCGACGGACCTGGAGGGTCAGGCCGAAGCGGCGCTGGAGTACGCGCGCAAGCTGGCGGGGAGCTATCGGTCGCGGATTGTGCTGGCGCACGGGCTGGACCCCATGGAGTATGCGGCGGTGGATGCCGTGCCGGGCGCTGTGTTGAGCCACATGACGGAGGCGGCGCGCAAAGTGCTGGACGGGCTGGCAGCAGACCTGTTGCGGGAGGGAATCCACAGCCACTCCGAGGTCCGGCAGGGCGCCGTGGCCGAGCTGCTGGTGGAGGTGGCCCGGCAATACGGAGCCGGATTGATTGTGATCGGCACCAAGGGGATGCAAGGCGCTGGGCCGGTGGTGGTTGGAGCAGTTGCGGAACGGCTGGTGAGGCTGGCGCCTTGCCCGGTGTTGGCGGTGGCGGCGGATTGGAACGCGGGACCGAACCGGCCGACACCGGGCGGTCCAGTGCTGCTGGCGATGGAGAGGAATGAAACTGCGCAAGCGGCGGCGGCCACGGCGGCTTCGTTGGCGGAGACGTTCGAGCGCCCGCTTTTTGTGCTGCACGTGCGCACCGCGGAGGAACGGGCTGCCGGATTGAATCCGTGCACGGTGATGGAGGATCAAGGCATCCGGTTTGAGGGAACGATTCAAGTGCGCTGCCTGGTGAAGGACGGCAATCCGGCGGAGGCCGTCGCGGAGACGATTGCCGAGGTCCACCCGTCGATTTTGGTGGCGGGTGTGAAGCGCGCGAGCGGAACTCCCGGGCCCCATGGCACGGCGTTTACATTGCTTTCGTCGTCGCGCGTGCCGGTCCTCTGCGTTCCGCCGGAGATTTGCTGCGCCGGCGAGGACCGCGAGGTTGCGCTCCCGGCGGCGGCATTATAGCGGCCGGGCCATGAGACGGAACCCCACAGAAACGGGATGACGGGAAAGAGGATGCACGACGCCGCAAGATTAGGCAAATGGCGAATTCCATGGCAGACCTGAGCTTCTCACCTGAGACGCATTTGGAACGATTGGCCGCGGTTGCGGCGCATCCGCTTGCCGAGCTGCTGGACTGCCCGCAGGAAGCCGGGAATCTGCTGTCCGGCGCGACCCGGGCCCTCGATTTCGATGTCGGACAAACGATTTTTCGCCAACATGCGAGCGCAAGGGGACTTTATGTGGTGGTTTCGGGCGAGTTTATGCGCAAGGCCGAGCGATTCAAGATGCGCGTGACGCTAGGGACCGCACGTCCGGGAGACTTGTTGGAGCTGGCCGCGGCGCTGGGCGATGGACGCCACACCTACACATTGAGCGCAGTCACGTCGGGTTCGTTGCTCTTGCTGCCAATCGACGCGCTCCGGCGCGCATTCGACGGCTATCCGCCGCTGCGCATGCGGCTGCTCGAGGAGCTGGCCCGCGAGGTTTCGCGCGCTTATATTTCGTGCAGTTTGAGCCGCGTGGCGCCGGTGCGGCGGCACCGGGCTGCGCCTGCTGAAACCTAGATGTGCGCAACCCGCAAGAACCATTCACCGACAAACGGCAAGTCCCAGCGCCAGGCAATCGAGAATCGATGATCGAGTTCCCTATTCCGTCAGTCACTTGACTGGCTCGCGCTGAAGCATGCCGATGGAACTTTGCAGCACGTTACTTTCGTTGATCAAGTGATCGATCCGGCTCAGGAGTGTCTCCCGCTGGACAGGCGACAGATCGTCGCAATCGCAGCGTTGTGCTAAAAAGGCGCGCTCCTTTTGGCGGCTTCTGAGGAGCGATTCGAGAAAACAGATGCGGGATTTGCGGGCAGATTCTTCCATTGACTCACAATCTCTTGGAGCGATGTGCGTGCGGGAATTCGGTTCCCCGTGCGACCCTTTACTCTTCGGCAGTTCGAAGCAAAGGCTTTAGCCGACTACCGAACGCAGGGTACACTGCGTGGCTGACGGCGTCTATCGCGACTGCGGGGCAGTGGGCGTGCGGCGAATCAAAGTCGAAAAGGGTCGGGATGCAGCGAGGCCGATAGACCGTGCATCGCCTTCGCTTCGATCCACCTTCGCATGGGGCCGGACGGGTTGATGTGATTTAGATCACATCAGAGTCCGGGAACGTCGGCTAGGGTCGATCCCGAGCGAGGAGCTGCGGCCACGCGAGGACGGGTTTGCACCAAGATCGAGGCATCGGAATTGGGCGGTCTTCTATGGCGCCTAGGTTCGGGCGCCAAGGCTTGGCGGACCATGAATTGCGATATACTTTGGCTAGCTTTCGCGGCGATTTGAGCGCGGGTGTATTCTTGCAATGGTCGGCCCAATCGCTGGCTGGAAGCGGTCGCGCGAAAACGAAGAGGATGGCTTAGGCGCTTCGCGACTGTGGGATCGCCGCGGCCCCCAAGTAGGTATGGCTTCACTTCATTCCCATCACGCCCCGGAAGATTGCCTGAATTGCGAGCACCGGCATCTGCGCATGTTCTGCAATCTGACGCCGGAGGCGCTGGCGGACTACGACCAGATTGGGATCATGATGAGCCACGCGCGGGGGGCCAAGCTCTTCTCCGAGGGCGATCCGGCGCGCAATGTGTTTGTGATCTGCTTCGGGCAGGTGAAGATCTCTTCGACCTCGCGCGACGGCAAGACCATGATCCTGAAGATTGCCGGGCCGGGCGACGTGATGGGATTGAGCGCAGTGCTGGCCAATGTGCCGCACGAAGTGACGGCCGAAGCCATTGAACCCTGCCAGG
>Ga0187782_10000169_pt1 | contig 39681 bp, 28 predicted proteins | sample 0715_SJ02_MP15_2_FD_132454 | JGI IMG/M metagenome (GOLD analysis project Ga0187782, IMG submission 132454) | Tropical peat soil microbial communities from peatlands in Department of Meta, Colombia - 0715_SJ02_MP15_20_MG | ecosystem: Environmental > Terrestrial > Soil > Wetlands > Peat | place... | reverse complement strand
CGGGCGTCGCGTTCGGCGTTCCGACCCAGATGTTCTGGGCTCTCGCGTTTGTCGTGTTCTCGTCGCTGCTCTTCAATCGCAACCAGTTCGGCGCGCATGTGAAGATCGTCGGCGACAACGCCGACAGCGCGCAGCAGATGGGGGTCGACGTCAACTGGGTGCGGGTGAAGACTTTCGTGTTTGTCGGCCTCGGCGCAGCGCTCGCAGGGTTCTTCTCGACGATGATCAACTTCACCTGGTGGCCAACCTCGGGCGACGGCTACCTGCTGCCGGCGCTCGCCTCCGTCTTTGTCGGCGGCACGCCCACCTGGGGCGGGGTCGGCACCGTCGGCGGAGGAGCGATCGGCGCGCTGATCGTCTCATTCATCCAGACGGGAATTGTCGGCGCGGGCTTAAGCGGTTTCTATGTCCAATTCTTCAACGGCCTCATCATCATCCTGTCGCTGTTGGGGCACCGTTGGAACCAGCGGCGATATCGGTGAGGGGCGGCGGGACTCTCAGCGTCGCCGATCAACTATTGCCGACGATCAAGCGCGAGGTTCAGGGCCCCGGCGGTCGCCGCTAGAGCGAGCGCCGGCCAGAGCACCAAAGCCGGGTGATCGAACAAGAACAGCCGATACTCGAACAGCATGCTGCCCCAGTCGGGTCGCGAGGGATCAACGCCAAGGCCAATGAAGCCGAGCGAGGCGTAGGCGACGGCGCTGGCCCCGGCCTGGCTGCCGGCATAAGCGAGCATGATGGGCAGCGTCGCCGGCAGCACGTGCCTCAGCGCCAGCGCCCGATCGCCAAGGCCGAGCGACCTCGCCGCCTGCACATAGCTTTCGCCGAACGTCGCCTCCGTCAGGGTATGGGCCATGAGAGTATAGGGGCCGAGATTCGCAAGCCCAAGCGCGAGACCGGCCGAGAGCGGCGACAAGCCGAACAAAGCGGCCGCGACGAGGCCGACGATCAGGGTCGGGAGCACGATGAACGTCTCGGCGGAACGCAAGATGATCGCACGTGGACCTTTGCCGAGCATCGCCGCCGCAGTGCCGAGGCTCGATCCGCCCAGGAATCCGATGGCGCCGACCGAGAAGATCACCGCGGTCGCGCGCCAGCCGGCGACCATGAGGCGAGACAACAGATCGCGTCCGAGATTGTCGGCGCCGAGCGGGTGGCGAAAACTCATGCCCGCGAAGCGGCCCGTCAGATCGATTGCGTTGGGATCGTGCGGTTGCCAGATTGCTCCAACGCCGAGCGCGAGCAGCAAAATCGCGACCAGGGCCAGACGCGCCCTCACGGCAGCCGCGGGTCAAGATAGGCGACAAGCTTCGCCACGGCTGCGTTGAGCAACAGCAGCCAGGCGGCGACGATCATCACGTAGGCTTGCAGGACGAAATAGTCGCGAGCGGCGACGCTGTCGACGAGGAACTGGCTGATGCCGGGAAGGCCGAACAGGACTTCCATGGTGGCCGAGGCGCCGACGACCCACGCCGCCTCGGACCGCGCCGCCGAGAGCAGCGCCAGAAGCGCGTGGCGCTGGCCGTGCCGCCACAGCGCCTGCCCCTCCGATAGACCCTTCGCGCGCGCCGTCCGCATGAAGGGCATCGTCGACGCATTGATGAGGCCGCGCCGATAGACTCTCGCCAGCACGGCGAGCGAATGGGTCGCGATCAACGTCGTCGCGAGGGTCAGGCTCGCGGGCGTCGCGCCGAAGGGACGCATGACGTGCAGCTTGACCGACAGCGCCCAAATGGCCAGCAGCCCGAGAAAGAACGACGGCACCGCCTGCATCAACACGGCAAGCCCGCGGGAGAGAAGGTCGGCGACCCCGCCTGGACGATGAGCAGCAAAGAAGCCCAGCGGCACTGCGCCCGCGACGGCGAGGGCAAGACCGCCGAACCCGAGGCAGAGCGACAACGGCAGCCGCGACAACACCTCCTGCCGCACGGGCTCGCCGGTGCGAAAAGACGCGCCCCAATCGCCGACGATGAATCGGCCGAGCCAAAGAAAATATCGCGGGATCAACGGGACATCGAGGCCCCACTGATGGCGTAGGGCGTCGACGGCCTCAGGCGTCGCAGAAATGTTCCAGGCTCGGAGCGCATCCATCGCCGGGTCGGCCGGCAGCGACGAAATGACGAGAAACGTCGCTGCGGAAAGCGCGACGAGCAGCGCGACGCTCCGCAGAACCGACCCCACGTTCAGACCGCCCCAATCGCCTCAGTCGGTCTCGCCAATGTCGGCGCGCAGCACATGATAGTCGGACCCCCAAGGCTGATAGTTCTCAAGCCGCTTCGAGACCCCCACATACCAGGACGGCGAGACAAGATAGAGGATGGGCGCGTCCTTGAAGACGAAGTCTTCGGCTTCGCTTGCAATCTGAGCGCGTTTCAAAGCGTCGGCTTCTGTCCCGAACTTGTCGATCACTTTGTCGAGCTCAGGATTTGAATAGCCGCCATAGTTAAGGCCGGCGCCCGTTCGCAGCATCGAATTGAAGAAGAGCGCAGGGTCGCCGCTTGGCGCGGTGTGCTGCGCCCAAAGAAACAAATCGAAGTCTCCCGCTGACGCCGCTGAGGTCGGGTTGTCGACGATCGCGGTGTCGACCCTGAAGCCAATGGCGTCGAGCTCGGCCTTGACGACCGGCAACATGGTGACGAGATCGGGCCGCTGCGGGTAGGTGAGGATCTTGATCTCGAGCGGCTCTCCGGCCTTCGCCCGCAAGCCATTTCCGCCCGCGACCCAGCTGTCGGCGTCCAGGAGCGCCTTGGCCGCATTGACGTCGGTCGGCCTCGGCGTCTTGTCGGCGAAGGGGAAGTAGGGCGCGAAGGCGCCGGTCGCGGGGCTGCCGCCGTTGATCGCGGCGACGAGTTGGCTGCGGTCGATCGCCAGGTCGATCGCCCGTCGCACGGCGACGTCGGCAATGAGCCGATGCTTGAAATTGAAGAGCCCAAGATATTGGTAGCCGACCGGGAACGACTTGACCTTGAGGCTGAGGTTCGCCTTCAGCCGGTCGATAACCTCGCTCGGCAATCCGAAGGCCAGATCGAGATCGCCGGCCTCATAGGCGAGCGCCATGCTTTGCGCGTCGCTGAACTTCACCACGCTCACTGGCAAGCGCTTGTCGGCGCCGGGAAAATAGGGATTTGGGACGAGATCGATCGAGGCGTCGGGCGTAAATTTTTCGATTCCATAGGGACCGGAAAAGCTTGCCGATCCGTCCGATTTCAGGTGGTAGACGATCATCGGCCATTCGGCGAATAGAGCCGAAAGAGCCGGGACTGGCTTTTCGGTCTTCACCTCCAGCGTCAGGGGCCCGCCCGCGGTGAAAGCCAGCACGCCGCCCGTCGCGAGCGCCGCCTTGTTGACGGCGAAGGTGTGGTTGAGCGCCTCCGAGACCGCCTTGGCGTCGACCGGCGTCCCGTCCGAGAATTTTCGATCGGGCTTTAACGTCACTTCCCAATCGAGATCGTCCAGGCGCCTGACGGCCGAAGCCAATTCGGGCTGCAACACGCCGTCCTTGTCCACGGTAAAGAGATTCTCGCCGACGCCCTCGCTGACCAGCGCCCAACCGTTGCCGCCTTTGGCGGGATCCAGTCCGCTCGTGATGAAGGTGACGCCGACCTTGAGCGGCTCGGCGGCGAGCGCCGAGGACGCCAGTAGCCCAAGCCCGATCGCGGCTGAGATAGTTTTCAATCGATGCTGCATGGTTTCCTCTCCTAAGGGGATGGACGGCGAAGGCCGTGCTTTCGTCCGTCTGCGGGATAGGCGAAGTCCTCGACGATGCGACCTTTGAGAAGATGCTCGTCGGCGATGCGGTCGATGGCGGCCTCGTTGACGCCGCAACAGGGAATCCACTTAAGGGCCCGCGAGCGGCTGCGAGGGCGTCTTCCGTAAGACGGCGTGCGTCGCACGCTATGGCCGCGGGCTGCCCGCAGACAGGGATGGCGGCCCTGCATCAATTCGGCGAGGCGACGCATTTCGGCCGTCGGCGGCGTGGCAAAGGCCGACTTCCCGAGCAGAACGACTGCGCGTCGAGACCGGGTCGTTTCGAGAGCCGACAAGCCCACATTCCGCCCCAAGATCTCGGGCGGAATGGAAAGAAGTGATGGGAAGCCCTAAATCCGGGCGGTAGCCTGTCCCACCACCCTCCGGGATTCCGCGCCCGAGGATGACGATGTGGTCAGGCAGGTCTCCTGGCTTGCGGGTCTCAGCCCCCGGCCCGTCTTCCCGGCGTCGCCGCCAGTGACATTTTCGGCCGAGCGGCTCGCCGCTCACAGTTGCGGGTCAGCTCCGGATTTGCCTCGCGGCGCACCGGCTTCCCTCTTAGCTTCAGCCGCTCGAACAAGCGGCCGAAGAACCTTAACCGTTGGCGAGACTAGCCGGGCAGGACGCCAAGTCAATGGCGAAGCGCGGTTCCGACCCGGAGCGATTTTAGGCTTGCCGCAACCGGCGACGCGGAAACGAGTCTCCATTCAACCCCGGATGAGGCCGAGCCGCGACTTAAAATTCAAGAGCGCGGCGTCGGTGCCGAGAACAAGTTCGGCTGCGCCATTCAAGACGCGCTGCCCAGTTTTCCGCTCGTTGTGACGAAGACCGCGAAGAGCGGGCGTAACCGGCGGCCGTTGCTTGTGGAGGCGCCGAAAACTGGCTACGAGGCGGGCCAATTCGCGGACCCATTTCGCGCCCGCCGTCCCGTAAATTCCGCTTCTCGAAACTCGTAGACTCGGCCGGTTCGCAGCTCGATTCGCCAGGAGCCTTTCATGATCGCCGGAGCCAGCGTTTTCGCCATTGCCGTGGCGCTGTTCGTCATCATCACGGTCCTGATGGGCGTGCGGCAGGTGCCGCAGGGCTTCAACTACACGGTCGAGCGCTTCGGCCGCTACTATAAGACGCTGACGCCCGGCCTCGGGCTCATTATTCCTTACATCGATCGCATCGGACGCAAGCTCAGCGTGATGGAGCAGGTCATCGACGTGCCCTCGCAAGAGATCATCACCAAGGACAACGCGACCGTCACCGTCGACGGCGTCGCCTTCTATCAGGTGCTCGACGTGCGCAGCGCGTCTTACGAGGTCGCCAATCTCCAGCAGGCGCTGCTCAACCTGGTTATGACCAATATCCGCACCGTCATGGGCTCGCTCGATCTCGACCAGCTGCTGTCGCACCGCGACGAGATCAACACGCGCCTCCTCAACGTCATCGACGCGGCGTCGCAGCCGTGGGGCGTCAAGGTCACGCGCATCGAGATCAAGGACATCGAGCCGCCGAAGGATCTGATCGACTCGATGGCGCGGCAAATGAAGGCCGAGCGCGAGAAGCGCGCGACGATCCTCGAGGCCGAGGGCCAGCGGCAGGCGGAGATCACCCGCGCCGAAGGCAAGAAGGCGGCGGTGATGCTCGACGCGGAAGGGCGCAAGGAAGCCGCGTTCCGCGACGCCGAGGCGCGCGAGCGCGCGGCGCAGGCGGAAGCGAACGCCACGCGCATGCTCTCGGACGCGATCGCCAAGGGCGACATCGCCGCGCTGAACTATTCGATCGCCGAAAAATACATCCGCGCGCTGACCGCGCTCGCGCAGTCGACGAATCAGAAGACGGTTATCGTGCCGATGGAAATGGCCTCGCTCGCCGGCACGCTCGGCGGCATCTCGCAAATCGCCGCGACCGCGTTTGGCGAGGGCGGGGCCGGGCGCTCGCCGCCGCCCTCGGCCGGGGGTGGCGCGCCAGCGGCGCCGAACGCCGGCCCATGGACGCGCGGATGACGAAGCTTAAGGGGAAGACCGCAATCGTCACCGGCGCCGCGAACGGCATCGGCCTTGCCTGCGCCACGCGCTTCGCGCAAGAAGGGGCGGCCGTCGCGCTCGCCGACATCGACGCCGAGCATGGTGAGGCGGGGGCGAAAGCGATCCGCGAAGCGGGCGGGACGGCGATCTTTCAAAAGACCGATGTCGCTTCGCGCGCCGACCTCGAGGCGCTCGTCGAGCGCGCGACGGCCGAGTTCGGCGGCCTGGACATCATGCTCAACAACGCCGGCATCGCCCCGACCGCGAAAATCGTCGACATGGAGGACGAGCTCTTCGACAAAGTGCTGGCGACCAACCTGCGCTCGGCCTTCATCGGCACGCAGCTCGCGGCAAAGGCGATGATCGCCAAGGGCAAAGGCGGCGTCATCATCAACATGTCCTCCGTCAACGCGCGCCTGGCGATTCCGGGCTTGGCCGCGTACGCCTGCACCAAGGGGGCCTTGAGCCAGCTCACCAACGTCTCGGCGATCGAACTGGCTTCGCACGGCATCCGCTGCGTCGCCATCGGTCCGGGCACGATCCTGACCGAGCTTGCCAAGAAGGCCGTGCTCGCCGACGAAGCGGCCAAAAAGCGCATCCTCTCCCGCACGCCAATCGGGCGGGCCGGCGAACCGGAGGAGGTCGCGGCAGTGGCGGCGTTTCTGGCCAGCGACGACGCCAGCTACATTACCGGGCAGACGATCTATCCGGACGGGGGGCGGATGGCGTTGAATTATACGATGTAGGCTAGGCCCGCCTGTAGCCGCGGTCGCCGACCGCGGCTACAATCCTGCCCTCGCCGCGCGCGAAACCTGCCCCGTAGTTGCGCGAGGGACGCGGGCGGCCCTAAAGTTCTCGCGGGCTGGGCGATCCCGCGCCGAGCCAGGGCGAGGACGACATGCTGGTACGCGCCACGGCGGTAGCGATCGCGTTCGTGCTTGCGATGGGCTCTAGCCCGTCGGCTTGGGCGTCGCAGCGCTGCAAGGTGACGGACCCAACCGGGACGCCCCTGAACATCCGCGACCTCCAGATGAACATTATTGGGACGATCGATAACGGGGTCGTCGTCTATCTCGTGCGCACCGGCCAAGACCCGAAAGGAAAATCCTGGGCTTTGGTCGCAAACGAGAACGGGGATGAATTAGGCTGGGTCTATCGCGAATTCATCAGCTGTTCCTGACCGCCGGCGCAAAGCGGCGACATCACCGGGCAGACGATCTATCCGGACGGAGGGCGGATGGCGTTGAACTGTACGGCGCAGGGAAGGCCCTGCCTGTAGCCGCGGTCGGCGGCCGTGGGGCCGCGGTCGACGACCGCGGCTACAATCCGGGGCGCCTCGTCCCTCCCCCGCCAGCGCCACAATCAGGGCGCCGGCGACGACCAAGAGAGGCTTCGCCCTAAAAAGGTTGCCAGCCAGCGCGCAAGCGCCTAAAGGGCTCGCCCCTAAAAAACGGAGCGCCCGGCTTTCATGCGATCTTCCAAACGCGCGGCCAACGAGTTGCGCGCGGTCAGTTTCGAACGCGGCGTCGCCCGCTATGCGGAAGGCTCGTGCCTGGTGAAATTCGGCGAGACGCATGTGCTGTGCGCCGCCTCGCTCGAGGAGAAGCCGCCTCCCTGGCTGCGCGGGCAAGGCCGCGGCTGGGTGACGGCGGAATATGCGATGCTGCCGCGCGCGACCCACACGCGCACGCGCCGCGATTCGACGACCGGCAAGGTCAATGGCCGGGCGCAAGAAATCCAGCGACTCATCGGCCGATCCTTGCGCGCCGTCGTCGACCTCCCGAAACTCGGCGAGCGGCAGATCACGATTGATTGCGACGTGTTGCAGGCGGACGGCGGCACGCGCACGGCGTCGATCACCGGCGCTTGGATTGCGCTCCGCGACTGTCTCGATTGGATGGTGCAGCGCTCGATCCTGAAAGAGAGCGCGCTGAAAGATCAGGTCGCCGCGATTTCCTGCGGCGTCGTCGAGGGCGAGGTGGTCCTCGATCTCGACTATGAAGAGGATTCGACGGCCTTAACCGACGCCAACTTCGTCATCAAGGGCTCGGGCGGGCTGATCGAAGTGCAGGCGACGGCGGAAGGGGCGGCCTTCAGCGAAGCGGACCTCTCCTCGATGCTCGCGCTCGCCCGTCAGGGCGCGGCGAAGCTCTTCGCCCTGCAAAAGGCGGCGGCCGCTTGAGAGACGCGAAACCCGGGCCACGCCATCCCGTAATTACCAATCATTAGCGCTTAAGCCCTTTCCTTACGGCGAATTCGCCTGGCGTTAACCTTGGCGAAAGGCATGGCGAGGAAATGAAACTATCTTAGGAGCGCGTAGGACAGTCGAGATGTTGGTCAGCTTCACAGAAGGCCTCGAGGGCCGCAAAGTCTCCTCCATCGGGCGCGTGCGCGCGAGCGCAACCTGGCGGGGAGCGGGCGCTTCCGAGCAAGATCGCGAGGCGGCGGTGAAGGCGCTGGTGCGCGAGGCGGAAGACCAGGGCGCGGACGCCATTGTCGACGTCCGCTTCGAGACCGACGCGGTCGAAGGCGCCGAAGTCGGCGGCGTCACGCTGCGGCGCGTTTGCGCGAGCGGCCTTGCGGTCCGGTTCGCCGGCTGAAACGAAATTCGCTCGTTATCGCCGGCAGGGCCGGGCTATCGCCTGCCCTCGGGCGGCGAGCGCCTGAACCGCGATCGCCGAAACCTCGTCAATTCGCGGCCGCAGCGAACTTCTTCTCAATTTCGTCCATCAACGGACTGACGAGTTTGAGCTTTCGAAACGTGTCGAAATCACTGAAGACGCTCTCGCGCCACGTCGTCGTTTCGTCCTCGAAAATGCGCTCGTCGCGGTAGCCCAGATAGAGCCCGCGCGCTTCGGCGAGCTTGCCGAGGAACATGAGCGCATGCGCGTGGTTCACCTCAGGCCAAAGGACGTGCGGCGCCAGCTCATGGGCGCGTTCGGCGGCGTCGCGCGCCGTTTGGAAATCGCGAATCAATAGGGCGTCCCACGAGAGGTTGCCCTCGGCGTCCACAGTGCGTGGCCCAGGCGCGCCGGCGACGCGGGTCTCGTCCTCTTCGATCTCGTTTAAGAGCTTGACGCGAAGGCCGAACGCGGCCTGGACCTCGCCGGCGTCTTCAGCGTCGCGCGCGGCCAGAATGTCGGTCTCGAACGGCCAATTCAAGAGATCGCGCTTCGCCTCGGTGTCGCCGGCGGCGGCAGCCTTCTCGTACCACTCGCGCGCCTTTGCGAGATCCTGCTCGACCCCTGCGCCTCGGGCGTAAAGCTCGCCAAGTAGCCGCATGGCCAACGCGTCCCCTGCGGCGGCGGCTTTCTCGTACCAGTCTCGCGCTTTTGCGAGATCCCTTTCGACCCCCTGACCCTTTGCATAGAGCTGCCCGAGATGGCGCATGCCGATTTCGTCGCCGCCGGCCGCGGCCTTCTCGTACCAGTTTTTTGCTTCGGTCAGATCCACCGGGACTCCATGACCGGTTTGGTACAAGTTGCCAATGTTGTTCATGGCGCGGGCGTCGCCGGCCGCCGCGGCTTTCCGATACCATTCGAGCGCCTTGGCGTAGTCCGTCGGGACGCCGTGGCCATCCTCGTAAATGGCGCCGAGATTGTTCATCGCGGTGGCGTCGCCTTTGTCGGCCGCCGCCTCGTACCACTGGCGCGCCGCCTTATAGTCCGTCGCGACGCCATGACCCATGTCGTAGAGGTAGCCCAACCGCTCCATCGCATCGCTGTCGCCTGCGTCCGCGGCCTTCTGATACCATTCGCGAGCCTTCACATAGTCCTGCGCGACGGCCTTTCCGTCGTCGTAGAAAATGCCCAGGCGGCGCATGCCTTCCGCGTCGCCGCCCGCCGCAGCTTTCTCGTACCAAGTGAACGCCGTGTTGTAGTCGACTGAGACCCCGTGGCCGAATTCATAAAGAAAACCGATATTCGTCATCGCATGGGCGTAGCCGGTCGCGGCAGCCTTCTCGTACCATTGGCGGGCGAGCGCGTAATCCTGCGCAACGCCGCGCCCGTTTTCGTAGAGAGCGCCGAGATTGTTCATGGCGATCGCATCGCCGTCATCGGCCGCCTTCTGGTACCACTCGCGCGCCTTCTCATAGTCTCGCTCGACGGCGTCGCCCTCTTCGTAGAACATTGCGAGCCGCCGCATGCCCTCGACGTCGCCCCCATCCGCCGCCTTCTGGTACCAGGAGAACGCAGTCTTGAGATCAATGTCGCCGCCTTCGCCGAACTGATGCATATAGCCAAGATTGGTCATGGCGTGCGCGTTGCCGAGCCCGGCGGCCTTTTCGTACCACTCGCGCGCCTTTACGTAGTCGCGCGGAACGCCCTTTCCGCTCTCGTAAATCGCGCCGAGATTGTTTATCGCGTAGATGTCGCCTCTATCGGCGGCCTTCTCGTACCAATTTAGGGCGGCAGCGTAATCCGGGGGAACGCCGTGACCCTCGTCGTACAAGTAGCCAAGCCGCTCCATAGCTTCAGCGTCGTCCTGGTCGGCCGCCTTCTGGTACCAATATCTGGCCTTTCCATAGTCCTGATCGACGCCTGAGCCGTCGTCGTAAAGCACGCCGAGGCGGCGCTCGCCAACCGCATCGCCCGCCTCGGCGGCCTTCTGATACCAGGCGAACGCCTGCTTGAGGTCGACGTCGACGCCGTGCCCGAGCTGGTACAAGACGCCGAGACTGGTCATTGCCTGCCCGTCGCCCAATCCGGCCGACTTCTCGTACCATTGGCGCGCCCGGACGTAGTCCTGGTCGACGCCGTGGCCAAGATCATAGAGCGCGCCGAGGCCGTTCATCGCCTCGGGGCTGCCGGCTTGCGCCGCCTTTTCGTACCACTCGCGCGCCTTGGCGTAGTCCTGGTCGACGCCTGAGCCGTTGTCGTACATCCAGCCGAGGTGGAACATGCCGAATTCGTCGTTCCCCGCGGCCGACCTTTCGTACCACTCGAAAGCCTGTTTCAGGTCGACGGCGACGCCTTCGCCGACTTGGTACATGTAACCGATATTGTTCATTGAACGGGCGTCGCCGGCCGCGGCGGCCCTCTGATACCAGTCCAGGGCTTTCTCGTAGTCCTGTTTGACGCCGCGGCCCTCCTCATAAAGGGCGCCCAAATTGTTCATGGCGATGACGTTGCCCTTCGCGGCGGCCTTCTCGTACCACTCGCGCGCGGTCCTTGCGTCCTGTTCGACGCCGAGCCCCTCCTCATACATGTAGGCGAGCCGCATCATCGCCTCGCCGTCGCCGGCGTCGGCAGCCTTCTCGTACCAGATTCGGGCTTGCGCTAGGTCTTTGTCGACCCCGGTTCCCTCTTCGTAACAGATTCCCAGCCGGCGCTGCCCGTCCGGATCGCCGGCCTCGGCCGCCTTCCGATACCACTCGGCGGCCTGCTTAAGGTCAGGGTGATCGAACCCGCGGCCAAATTGATAAAGAAGGCCGAGATCGATCATCGCGCCCGCATTGCCTTCCTTCGCCGCCTTTTCGTACCAACCGCGCGCGGTCTCATAGTCCTGTTCAACGCCCTTGGCGTCCTCGTAAGCCTCGCCGAGACGCCGCATGCCTTGATCGTCGCCCGCATCGGCGGACCTCCTGAACCATGCGAGAGCCTGAGCATAATCGATGGGGACGCCATATCCCATATAATACATATAACCAACGTTATTCATCGAGCGGGCGTCTCCGGCGTCCGCGGCTCTTCGGTACCATTCGAGCGCTTTGCCGTAGTCCTGTTCAACGCCGCGACCGTCTTGGTAAATTGCGCCGAGGTTGTTCATGGAGATCAGGTCGCCGCTGTCGGCGCCCCTCACGTACCACTCGCGCGCGGTCGCCGGGTCCTTGAGGACGCCGTAGCCGAAATCGTAAAGCGCGCCGAGATGGCCCATTGCGGCCGCGTCTCCGGCGTCGGCGGCGTTCTCGTACCATTCGCGCGCCTTTTCGTAATCCTGCGCGACGCCCGTCCCTTCCTCATAAAAGACGCCGAGCCTCCGCATGCCCTCCGGGTCTTTTCCCGCGGCCGCCTTTTCGTACCAGGCGAAGGCTTGTTTCACGTCGACCGGGACGCCCAGTCCGTGCTCGAAGAGCAGGCCGAGGCGCGTCAACGCGTGGGCGGCGCCGGCGTCGGCGGCTTGTTGATACCAGTTGCGGGCGGTCGCGTAGTCTTGGCTCACGCCGCGACCGTCCTCATAGAGGCCGCCGAGGCTGATCATCGCGCGGAGGCTGCCGGCCTTTGCCGCTTTCTCATACCAATCTCTGGCTTTGCCTAAATCGATGTCGACGCCCTCGCCCTGCTCGTAGAACTCGCCGAGCTTCTCCATGGCGCGCGCATCGCCGTCGCCTGCGGCCTTCGACAGAGCATCGACCGCGAGCTTCGCGTTTTCCGGCGTCTGGGCGCTGCAATGATAAAGGATGCCGAGCATATAGCTCACCTGCGAGCTGCCCATGTCGGACGCCATCTTCAGACGGTCGGTGAGAGCCTGGTCGACGTTCACGTCAACCGGACACCGTTCGCCGTTCTGCGTGATCTGCGCCAACAGATCCGCGGCGAGGCCAGCTTGCACTTTGGCGAAATCCAGGTCCGTGTCGGCGCGCTGCTTCTCGGCTTCCGCGCGAGCCGTCGCCTCTTTCGCCAGCTCGGTATTGCGCTCAGCCTGCGCCGTCGCCTCTTTCCATAGTTCGGTCGTGTGTTCGGCCTGCGCCGTCAGCGTCTTTTGAGCCTCGACCAGCTCCTTCTGCGTTTGCACGGAGTCGTAGAGGCGCCAGGCCAGGCCTGACGCGCCGATGGCCAGCAGGCCGAGCCCGGCGATCGCCGCGATCGCGTTGCGGCGCTGCCGCGCGCCGGCGGCGCGGCTTGCCGCGAGAAGCTGGCCGACCTCCTCCCATCCGCCGCCATATCGCGCGCTCCAGGCCGAGTTGCGCGCGGCGTAGAGACGCGAACGGTCGAGCGTCGCCCCCGCCGAAAGCACGCGCGTATGATCCTTCTCGTAGGCGTGCGCTTCGCCGAGCAGCGAGCGCCAGGCAAGGCCGTCGTCGAACTCGCGCTTCAGCCAGCCGTCGTTGCGCGCGGCGATGCGCTTCCAGCAGCGGATCAACGCCTCGTGGCTGATGTCGATGCGCGTCTTGTCGTTGATCGGCGCGGGCGCATAGGGCGTGAGGAACGTGACGCCCGGCGCCCGGAAATCGTCGAGGATCGGAAGCAGCCGGTCGCTTGAGGCTTGAGTGGCGGCGAGGAGATCCGCGAACGCGCGCGGCCGGCGGATGGCCGACCCTTCGGCGTTGACGTCCGTGAGCTCGCGGAACAGGCTTTCGACGATCCTCACGCGCTCCGCGTCGATTGGCGTCGACGTCTTCGTTTCGGCCGCGCGCGACGACACGAGTTCGCCGATCGCCCCCGCCTGGGCGTGGAGGCCGAGCATGACAAGATCGGCGTGCTTCGACAAAAGTTCGCCCAGTCCGCCGGCGGCGACGACGATACTGTCGCTCAGCGTGATCGGACCCCCGGACTTTGCCCGTAGGAACGCGTCCTCCCACATCAGCATCAAGCCGTGCTGAAGGAGCGGCAATTCGTCTTCGCGCCCGCGCACCGGGCCGATCAGCCGCTCGGCGAGCGCTTCGTCGACGACGCCGCCATACATCGCCGCAGGGCGCCTGACCGCGCGCAAGAGCGCCTCGTCGTCCATTCGCGGCACAAGATATTGCGTGCGGTTGATCGTCTCGGCGAGGCCCTCGAAGCGGGCGCATTCGCCTAGGAACTCCGAGCGCATGGTGATGATGACGCGCACGTCGACGGCGGCGGGTGCCCCACCCTCGTCGCCGGAGGTCGCTCGGGCCAGCAGGTCGACGAACAGTTCGGCTTCCTCCCGGCTCGTCTCCTTCTCAAAGCGGAACAGCTCCTCGAATTGATCGACGAGCACGCAGACGCTTTTGCCGGCGAGGCCCTCGAGGCCGCCGGCGACCGAGGCGAGGCTGGCGTTGCGCGCGTTGAAGCGCGCGGCGATCTCGCCGGTGCGGCCGATGTCGTCGCCGCGGCCCTCCAGGCGCGCGAATTCGGCGGCGAGATTCCACAGAGGCCCGCCCGACGGCCGCATCGCGCAGGTCCGCCAGGCCGCGCCGTAGCGTCGATGCTGACGCTCAAGCTTGGGCAGCACGCCGGCGCGAACGAGCGACGACTTTCCCGATCCCGAGGCGCCGTGGATGAGCACAAGCCGCCGCTCGGCGAGCCGCTCGATCACCTCGTCGATCATGCGCTCGCGGCCGAAGAAGATCGTCCATTCGTCGGCTTCGAACGGCCGCAGGCCCGGATATGGCCGGGCCGGGCGCGACGCGGCGATTGCGAGAGCGACGGTCACGCGGCGGCCGGCTGCCGCGAGGCGTCGAGCCACTTTTTGAAGTCGCCGTGCCAGTTCGTCTGGTTCAAGTCAAAGCGCTCGATGCCGAATGGCGCGACGTCGATCGGCAGGGTCGTGCCGGTCCTGTCGAGAACGGCGCAGGGCAGCGGCGCCCCGCGGGCGATCGCAATGCGCTCGCGTTCGTCGACGCCGATGTCGAGGAGTTCGCCGACGAAGCGGTCGCCGTCCTCGCCTGCGCGCACCAGCGCCAGCGCCTCGCAGCGTTTCGCCGTTTCGATGCGCGCGGCGCTTTCCTTCTGCCAGTCGGCCATTCCGCCTCCGCCCGCTTGGGCGGTCAGCGGCATGATGCCGTCGCTGGTGAGGACGCGGCCGATATCAACGCGCGCCGGCTCGCTCTCCGGCGCCGCATGAAGGTAAATCCTGCGCGAGCCGCCCGGTCCCGCCGCAACGGGAGCGCGGCGCGCCGCCTGCGCCTTGACGCGGTTTTCCGCCCGCTCGCGCAATTCGCGCAACCGCTTCGTGAGCGCCGTCTGGAGGCGACAGAGCTCTTTGGCGCAGTCGCGATTGACCTCCTGTAGGTCCGGCCAGCCGTAGGGCATGCCGTCCGCGGGATCGTAGAAGGTGAAGCCGATCAGCGGATGGCCGCGCTCGTCGCGCAGAAAATCCGGCCATGCGTTCGTGTCGGTCGGTTGGGCCCTTATTACGAACACCCGCCCAGGTTCGGTCGCGCGGTCTTGGATCTGCTTGCCAAACCACTCAAGCTCGTCGCGGCACCAGCTCGAGGCGAGGTAGCGCTTCGACATCACGATCACGAGCACGCCCGACGTCCCGACCTTGCCCCGCAGTTCCGGCGTCAGATGCGCGGTCGGATCGATCTGCCTGTCCATCCACACATTCAGCGCGTCGAATTCGGTGTCGAGCGAGAGAATCTGGCCTTCGAGCCGCTCGATTAGCGCGTGGGTCCAGTCCTTCAGAGAAGAGGCGCCGCGGCCGCGGGGATCGCCATGCGAATAGCTGACGAAGACGTCGGGATCGAAGTGGGGCGCGAGGTAGGACATCTTTCGACGCGTGCCGTCAGCGATGCGCTCCGAGGAAAGATAGTCAAAAGGCCTAAACTGTCGAGACCCGTCGTCGCCCGCGCCCGCTAATCGACGATCGCAAGGATCATCGGATCATGGCCGACCGCGCTCAAAAAGCGGAGCAGCCCGTCGCGGGCGAGCGTGGTCGTACGCGTATTGACCAGCGGATGGACGCTGATTGTCTCGGCCGACATCAGGCCCGCGTCAAGAACGATCGTCGCGCGGCGCTCGCGATCGTTGATCGCGCCAAGCGGCGTCACTGCGCCGGGCTTCACGCCGAGCACCGCCTCGAGCAGCTCGGCCGAGCCAAAGGAGACGCGGCCCGAGCCGCCGATCCTCTCGTGCACGCGCTTAAGGTCGATCTTGGCCGTCTCCTCGACGACCAGCAGAAAAATACGCCCCTTCCTGTCGCGGACAAATAGGTTCTTCACGTGCGCGCCGGGGATCTCGCCCCTCAGCGCCTGCGACTCTTCGACCGTATGCAGCGCCGGATGTTCAACTGTCGTCGCGTCAATGCCGAGCCGCGTGAGTTCGGCGAGAAGTTCATCCGATGTCGCTTGCGACGCCGCGAGGTCGTTCATGCCGCCTGTCCCGATGCGAAGGCAAGCGCCAGGCCGAAGCCGAGCACGGCTAAGGCTGCGGCGAACTCGACGACGCGCGCGACGATCGCGACGCGCGAATCGTCGCCGGCCGCGAAACGCAAGGCCGCCGACTTGAAAGTGGCCGCCAGCGCCGCGAGCGCGCCAGTCGTCACCGCGGTGCCGAAGGCCATGGCGAACGTCGCCAGCACGCCGGCCGAAAACAACCCTTGCGACAGTGCAAAGACCAGCACGAGCAAAGCGCCGGAACAGGGGCGGGAGCCCGCCGCGACGACCGTCGTGGCCGCGCCGCGCCACGAAAACCCGGCCCCAAGCGTAGAGGCGTCCGGCGCGTGCTGATGGTCGCATTCGGCTAACCGCGCGGTTCCGGCGGCGGGATCGGCGGCGCGGAAGCTTGCGAGCGACGCGGCGACCGGGGCCGCGCGCCACGGGGCGCTCGCCAACAACACGCTCTCTCGCAGCGCGCTCTTGCCCGCAAATCGCCGCTGCAGCGTGCCGATAAGGGCGCGACCCTTGGCGAAGACGAGATAGGCCCCGATCGCGGCGACGCCGAGATCGCTGGCGAGCGCTAGGAAGTCGGCGGCGCGGTTCATCTCAGTCGACGTGGCGTTCAGCACCGCGGCCATGAGGCCGACGACGACAATTGCAACCAGCGCCTGCAGCATGGCCGCGAGAAAGGCCAGAACAACGCCGCGGCGCACCGCGCGATCATTCGCCGTCACGTAGGAGGCGATGATGGCCTTGCCGTGCCCGGGTCCGGCCGCATGGACGACGCCGTAGACGAGACCAAGGCCGACGAGGGCCCAGACGGCGCTTGGATTGTCGTGCAACGCCTTCACGTCGTTGGCGATGGCGTGCGTGAGCGTCGACTGAACGCTTAGCAGCCAGCCGACGACGCCGCCCTGCGCTCCGCCGCCCCCCTCGCCGCCGCCGACGGCAAATGGCCGATGCGCGAGTTGCGCGTTCGCTATGCCCGGCGTCAAAAGGAGCGCGAGGGCGGTCAGGCGAGAGGCAAAAGCGCGCGTCACGGGCAGGCGATGATCGCGTGCGGGGCCATTTTGAACCCGAAATTCGAGCCGGGCGCGAGGGCGGAAAAAAAGGCTTCGTCGAGCTTCTTCTTGTCGTCGCCCTCAAGCGGCTTCGGCCGGCCAATGGAGCTCGAGCAGCCCTTCGGAGCGTCCTCCAGCGTGATCGGGTCTTCGTCGTCGTATTCGAAGTCGATGAAATATTCGGGGTCGGCGACCATCATGGAGGCGTATTTGCCTGGGTTCGCCGGCGTTTTCAACGGCAGCACGACATGGAACGCGACGAGGTGGTCGGGCCGCTCCTCCATCCAGTAATCGGTCACCGGCCCGTACTCGACCGGCTTGCCGTCGATTTTGAAGGTCGTGAAATAGCCGATCTCGGCGAGCGACCCGGCATTTTCCTGGGCGAGCGGGGCGAACGTCTCGCGGGTGACGAGCTGGCCTTTGGGCGCAAGTCCCTGCGTGGCGAAGGCGGAATACATGTCATCGAACACCCAATCGTGGACGATGGCCTCGACCCGACCTTGCTTGTCGAAGACGATGCGGCTGCGCACCGTGATCCAGACATGGGGATGAGCGAGGACTTGCCCGGGCGCGAGGACCGCGGCGAGCGCCACGAGCGGCGCAATGACCCAAGCGAGGCCTTTCGGCCGGATTCCGTTCAAGCTATCGGACCCTTTAAGCCCAAGGCCCTCGCTAAGACTGCCTGGTCCGCATGACAGCGCGGCGAGGCCAAATTGAGGCGCGCTTAGTCGACATCCTCCACCTCAACCGTCCGTCCCGAGAGCTTGAGCGCGAGCGAAGACTCCATAAAGGGATCGAGGTCCCCGTCGAGCACGTCGCCAGGCGCGCTCGACACGTGCCCGGTGCGCAGGTCCTTCACCATCTGATAGGGCTGCAACACGTAACTGCGGATCTGGTGGCCCCAGCCGATGTCGGTTTTGGACGCTGCGTCGGCGTTGGCCGCCGCCTCGCGCTTCTCAAGCTCGCGCTCGTAGAGCCTGGCGCGCAGCATGTTCCATGCGGTGGCGCGGTTCTTGTGCTGCGAGCGCTCGGACTGGCAGGCGACGACGATGCCGGTCGGGAGATGCGTGATGCGCACCGCCGATTCGGTCTTGTTCACGTGCTGGCCGCCGGCGCCCGAGGCGCGATACGTATCGATGCGGCAGTCGCTCTCGTTGATCTCGACGTCGATGCGATCGTCAACGACTGGATAAACCCAGACGGAGGCGAAGCTCGTGTGCCGGCGGGCGTTGGAATCGAAGGGGGAAATGCGCACGAGGCGGTGAACGCCGGATTCGGTCTTCAGCCAGCCGTGGGCGTTGTGGCCCTTGACGAGCAGGGTCGCCGACTTGATCCCTGCTTCGTCGCCGTCCGTCTCCTCGATGACGTCGACGTCGAATTTGCGTCGTTCCGCCCAGCGCGCGTACATGCGAAGCAGCATCCGCGCCCAGTCGCAGCTCTCGGTGCCGCCGGCGCCGGAATGGATTTCGACATAGGTGTCGTTGGCGTCCGCCTCGCCGGACAAGAGGGCGTCGAGCTGGCGACGTTCGACCTCAGCTTGCAGGATCTTGAGCTGAGCGACGCCTTCAGCCTCGGTCGGCGGGTCATTCTCCATTTCGCCAAGTTCGACCAGCGTCTTTGCGTCCTCAAGCTCGCGCTCGATACGCGCGAGCGAGCCGAGCCGATCCTCAAGCTGCAGCCGCTCGCGCATGAGGTTCTGGGCGGCTTGGGGATCGTTCCAGAGGTTGGCGTCTTCCGACTTGGCGTTGAGTTCGGCGAGGCGACGGGTCGCGGTTTCTACGTCAAAGATGCCTCCTCAGCAGTCCCAAGGACTGCTTGATGGCTTCAATCAATTGTTCGGCTTCGGCGCGCATCGTTTCAGGCGACCTCGCAGGGCCGGGCAAGGGCTCTCATAGGGGGTGGAAATAACTTAGGCGTTCGCCGCGCTCAGTAAAGACCGCCGGTCCCCGACCCGACCGACCCGCTGTCGCCCGGCGAGATCGCCACGCCCGCGCCGCCGCCTCCGCCGGTTGCGACGTAGCCGTCGGGCGGCTCGGTGCCGGGCTTGAAGGCTTCAAGAATCGAGCCGGGCCCAGCGCCGCGCATGCCCGAGGCGACATCGACCGAGATCAGCTTGATGCCGGGCGGCACGCGGAAAGGCGTGTCCGGGACGTCTTTAAGCGCCATCTTCATGAAGTCGCGGAATATTGGCGCGGTGTAGAGCGCGGCCTGCGCGCTGTCGCCGAGCGAACGCGGCTTGTCGTAGCCCATGAACACGCCGAAGGCGAGGTTGGGCGAGTAGCCGACGAACCAGAGATCCTTGGCGTCGTTGGTGGTGCCGGTCTTGCCGGCCAGATGCTTGCCGACTTCCTTGATCGCGATGCCCGTGCCGCGCTGGATGACGCCTTCCATGATCGACGTGATCTGATAGGCCGAAAGCGGGTCGATCACCTGCTCGCGCTTGTCGACGAGCGTCGGCTCGTCTTGGTTCTCCCATTTCTGCGCGTCGCAGCCCTGGCAGATGCGCTCGTCGTGCTTGTAGATCGTCGTGCCCCAGCGGTCCTGGATGCGGTCGATGAGCGTCGCCTTCAGGCGCTTGCCGCCGTTGGCGAACATCGAATAGGCGGTGACCATGCGCAAAACCGTCGTCTCGCCGGCGCCGAGCGACATGGCGAGGTAGGGCGGCAGATTGTCGTAAACGCCGAAGCGTTTCGCGTATTCGACGATCACCGGCATTCCGACGTCGCGCGCGAGCCGAACGGTCATCTGGTTGATCGAGTGCTCGACGCCGAAGCGCAACGTATGCGGGCCGCCCGACTTGCCCTCGAAATTCTGCGGCTCCCAGATCTCGCCGTTGCCCTGATCAATCTGGATCGGCTCGTCGAGAATGATCGAAGAGGGCGTATAACCGTTGTCGAGGGCGGTGGCGTAAACGATCGGCTTGAAGGAGGAGCCCGGCTGGCGCTGCGCTTGCGTCGCGCGATTGAACTCGGATTCATCGAACGAGAAGCCGCCGACCATCGCCAAGACGCGTCCCGTGAACGGGTCCATCGCCACGCAGGCGCCGGACACTTCGGGAATTTGCCGCAGGCGATACTCGCCGTCCTTGCCGGCGATCGGTTCGACATAGACGACGTCTCCCGGCTTCACGAGCCCCTTGGCGCGCCTGCCGGTCCATTTCATGCCGTCAGCCGTGACGACGCCGGTGCTGCGGTCCGAGCCGACGTCGCCGGACTTGTCGCGGCGCGGCTGCAGGCCGATGCGGATGCCGGCGTCCGAGGCGTCGAGCACGACCGAGAGACGCCACGGCTGGATGTCCCCATATTCGGGAATGTCGGAGAGCGACACGCCCCAGTCCTGGCCGAGGTCGATCGATTTGACGACGCCGTGCCAGCCATGCGCCTCGTCGTAACGCACCAAGCCGTCGACCAGGGCCTTTCGCGCCATGAGCTGGACTTTCGGATCGAGCGTCGTGCGGACCGACAGTCCGCCTTCGTAAAGCTTCTGTTCTCCGTAGCGGTCCGACAGCTCGCGGCGCACCTCTTCGGCGAAGTAGCCGGCGGCGATCGAGTTTGGCGTCAGGACGCGAGGGTTGACGTTGAGCGGCTCGGCGCGGGCCGCGCGCGCCTGCTCCGCGGTGATGTAGCCGTCCTCCTGCATCCTGGCGATGACATAGTCGCGCCGCTCGACGGCGCGGTCATGGTCGCGGAACGGGTTGAGCGCGCTTGGCTCCTTCGGCAAGGCGGCGAGGTAGGCGACCTCGGCGATCGTCAGCTCGTGCACCGACTTGTCGAAATAATTGAGCGCCGCCGCGGCGACCCCGTAATTGCCGAGCCCGAGATAGATTTCATTGAGATAGAGCTCGAGGATCTTATCCTTCGAGTAGGCGCGCTCGATCTTCAGGCTCAACAGCAGTTCGCGGATCTTGCGGGTGAGGCTGCGCTCGGGCGTCAGGAAGAAGTTCTTGGCGACTTGCTGGGTGATCGTCGAGGCGCCCTGCACGCGCTTCGAGCCCTGAGCGAAAATAAGCGCGGCGCGCGCGATGCCCTCAAGGTCGAAGCCGCGATGGGAGTAGAAATTCTTGTCCTCCGCGGCGATGAACGCCTCCTTGACGAGCGGCGGAATCGACGCGCCGGGCAGGTAGAGACGGCGTTCGCGCGAATACTCGGCAAGCAGGCTGCCGTCGGCGGCGTGCACGCGGGTCATCACCGGCGGCTCGTAGTTCTTCAGCTGCGATTCGTCGGGCAGATCCTGCTGAAATTTCCATACGACCGCCGCGCCGACGACGGCTGCGAGAACGAACAGGATCGCGCAGGTCGCGAAGACGAAGCCAAGAAGACGGAGCAGTGCGCGCATCCAGAGTTCCAGATTCCGGCCGACGGCCTTACGGCCGTCCGCTCATTCGTGTCTCAAGGACGCCAAGCCAGATGCGGCGCTAAGCGGCGACCGCTTTCCCGCCCGTTTCCTGTTTGCGGGGGAGTGCGGCGAAACTATGAAACGGCCTCCGCGCCTCTTAAGTGTTCAAGGGCGCGGACCCGGGCCTTGATCAACTGGAACCACGGCGCTTGCAAGCCCCTTTTTGTCGTCGCGGTCCGGCGATGCGGCGTCCAGTCCCGGCGAAGCGCCGGCGCCCGAGCGCGCGAAAAACGCGTCGATCGCCGCCGCGACCGCGTCCGCCGATTTCGCCCGCCATTGCGGCGAATTCATCGCCTGAACGTCCTGAGTGTTTGAGAGGTAGCCCAGCTCGATCAGGACCGAGGGGAAGTCGGGCGCCTTGAGCACATAAAAGCCCGCCGCCCGCTCAGGGTTCCGGTTGAGCCTGGCGCTCTTCTTCCACATCTCGACGATATCGCGCGAGAAAATATGCGCGTAGGCGCGCGTCTCGCGGCGCTTCAGGTCGAAGAGGATGTCGGCGACGTCGATCGCCTGGGCCTTCTCATCGGCGCCTGCCGCCTTGTCGGCGGCGTTCTCGCGGTCGGCGATGCGCGCCGCTTCCGCGTCGGTCGGGCGGTCGGCGTTCGTGTAGACAGTCGCGCCCGACACGTCGGTCGCCTCCTGGAGCGTGTCGGCGTGGATCGACACGAACAACGAGGCCTTGGCTTGCTCGGCGATCTGGACCCGGTCTTCGAGCGAGACGAAAGCGTCGCTTTCGCGAGTCATCACCACGCGATAGCGCCCGCTTGCTCTCAAACGCTCGGCAAGCGCCTCGGCGAAATCAAGGGTGATCACCTTTTCCGTCGCGCCGCCAAGGCCATAGGCGCCGCCGTCGACCCCGCCATGACCCGGGTCGAGCACGATGGCCGGGGGGCCGTCGGGCCATGCGTCGGCTGCGGCGGCGACCGAGTCCGACGGCGGCGGCTCAGCCGGCGCGCTCTGCACGGAGGCGGCAAATTCGTCGTCCGAGCACGGCGCGAGAAGGAGCTTGAGGCGCGTCGCGGCGGCCGCTTTCGAAAGGGGGCTGTCGGTGAGCGAGCGGATGCAGGCCGTCTCGCCGAGGTCGACGACAATTCGCGACTTGCCCGGTCCGAAAAGGCCGAACCGAAACGATTTGACAATCCCCTCGCCGCGCGGGCCCGCATCGCGGCCAAGCGCCGGGTCAAGATGGAAGTCGACCGCCGGCAGGTCGATGACGATGCGCTTGGGATTGGTCAGCGCATGCGCGCTCACGGCCACCGACCCGGTCAAGTCAAAAGCGAGGCTGACGCCGCCGTCCTCCGTTTGGAGACGCGCGGCGACGGCGAGAATCGGATCGTCGGCCGGCGCGCCGAACGCCGGCGAACCAAGAAGCGCCGCCAGGCTCGCCGACACGAACGTGCGTCTCATTTTTCAGTCCCGCACGAAACCGGACTTGTCGGCGCGCCGCCTTGGGCCGGCCTCGTCACGTATATTAAGAGAAACCGAATCGGCAGCCCTTGCGCGCTCGATAGCGCCCATACCACAATCTTGCCGGCAAGCGGGCCACAGTAACGCGAAATTCGCGCCGGCTGCCGCAGACAACGCACTTGCCAAGGCGGCCCCCGCAATCCTATGTAGCGCCACGGTCGGATTCGATCCGCGTCGCTGCAAGGTTGCTTAACCTGCGGAGGCGGGGGTTGGGCTCGGCAGGTTTCGTCAGATTTCTGATCGATCTGCGAAACTTAGTCGATTGCGACGGCAGGCGGCCTCCTCAAAAACGCCTGCAAAGACGATCGATGGCTGTGCCGCTGGGCGGCGGCCTTGACGAGGAAGCAAAGCGCCGGCGGGTCGCCCATGTCCGGCGTCCCTTGTCGCGGCGGCGGAGCATGGCGCGGCCAACGGTCAAAGCAAAAGGCGCGTCCGCCGCTCTTTTTTTCAGAGCGCGAAGCCGAAGAAGGCCATGAGCCGCACCGTAACCGCTCTCAACTATCGCGAATTCGCCAGACGCCCAGTTGGCGTCGAACGCCGTAACCATCGGCGCCCCTTCCACACCTTAAATCATGCGCGTCGCGCCAGTCCGCTGCGAGTTCCCTCTGCGGGCGGCGCGCTTGAGCGCGCAACGAGAGTTCAACATGCCAAACAAGATGCTTATCGACGCCTCCCATCCCGAGGAGACTCGGGTCGTGGTCTTGAAAGGATCCCGCGTCGAAGAGTTTGACTTCGAGTCCGTCAATAAGAAGCCGCTACGCGGAAACATCTACCTAGCCAAGGTCACACGGGTCGAGCCGTCGCTGCAGGCGGCGTTCGTCGACTATGGCGGCAACCGCCACGGCTTCCTCGCGTTTTCGGAAATTCACCCGGACTACTACCAGATCCCCGTCGCCGACCGGCGCGCGCTGCTTGAGGAGGACGCCCGCGCGCAACGCGACCTCGATGAGGAGCCGGGAGAGGAGCGGCGCAGTCGCCGCCGGCAGCGCGGCCATAATCGCCCCGCGCGCGCGGACGCCGACGTCCGCGAGGCCGTCTTCGAGCCGGCGTCAAGCGAGGAAACTGCGCTGATCGGCGAGGAGAGCGAGGCTCTGCCGGACCTCTACGCCGTCGACGGGTTGGAGGCGCCCCAGCCTGAGGCCCCAGAAGCGTGGATCGAGGAAGCCTCGCCGGCGCTCCAGGAGCCGGACAGGGAGGACGAAGAGCTGACGGAACCGGCCAGCGCCGCCGAGCCGCAGATCTCCGCCGATCCCTTTGCGGCGCCGGAGAGGTTCGATGCCGCAGAGGAGCCGATCGGCGCCGAGACACTCGCGCAAAGCGTTCCCGCGCCAGAGGAAGACGAGCCGTCGGGAGACGCGGGCCAAGCCGAGACGAATGGCGATGCGCTGGATGCGGTCGAGTTAGAGGCCGGCGCGACGGACGCCGCCGGTCACGACGACGTCGGCGCGCCTTCCCAGGAGGCGGAAGAGGAGGACGTCGAGCCGATCGAGCATATCGGCGGCGACGCGATGGACGAGACGCCGCGGCCGTCGCCGCGGGCTCGACGGCAGTACAAAATTCAGGAAGTCATCAAGCGCCGCCAGGTGATGCTGGTGCAAGTCGTCAAGGAAGAGCGCGGCAACAAGGGCGCGGCGCTGACGACCTATCTCTCGCTCGCCGGACGGTATTCGGTCCTGATGCCGAACACCGCGCGGGGCGGCGGCATTTCGCGCAAGATCACGAACTCGCAAGACCGCGATCGGCTCAAGGACATCGCCGACGAACTCGACGTGCCCGAAGGCATGGGGGTCATCTTGCGCACCGCCGGCGCGTCGCGGACGAAGCAGGAGATCAAGCGGGACTTCGAATATCTGCTGCGCATGTGGGAGACCGTGCGCGAGATGACGCTCGCCTCGAGCGCGCCGACCCTCGTTTACGAGGAGGGCTCGCTGATCAAGCGGGCGATCCGCGACCTCTTCTCGAAGGACGTGGAGGAGATCACGGTCGCCGGCGAAGCCGGTTATCGCGAGGCGAAGGATTTCATGCGCCTTCTGATGCCCAGTCATGTCGACGCCGTCAGGCTTTATCGCGAGACGACGCCGGTTTTCGCCAAAGCCGGCGTTGAGGCGCAGCTCGACGCCATGTTCTCGAACCAGGTGACGCTGAAGTCGGGCGGCTATATCGTCATCAATCAGACCGAGGCGCTGGTCGCTATCGACGTCAACTCAGGCCGGTCGACGCGCGAGCACAATATCGAGGACACCGCCTTAAGGACGAACCTCGAGGCGGCGGACGAAATCGCCCGTCAGCTCAGGCTCCGCGACCTCGCCGGGCTCATTGTCGTCGACTTCATCGACATGGAGGAAATGCGCAACAACCGCGCGGTCGAGCGGCGTGTCAAAGACGCGCTAAAGAACGACCGCGCGCGCATTCAGGTCGGGCGTATTTCCCACTTCGGCTTGCTGGAAATGTCGCGTCAGCGCATCCGCAGCGGGGTTCTCGAAGGTTCGACCGTGCCCTGTCCGCATTGCCTTGGCGCCGGGGTCGTCAGGTCGACGGCGTCGGTCGCCTTGCACGTGCTTCGCGTCATCGAGGACGCCCTGCTGCGCAGCGCAAGCCACGATCTCGTCGTCAAAGCGCGCACGCCCGTCGCGCTTTATATTCTCAATCATAAGCGTTCGCATCTACGCGAACTCGAAGACCGCTTCGCCGTCGCCATCCTTGTTGAGGCCGACGATTCGCTAGCCGGCGCCAACATGCATGTGGTTGAGCGCGGCGAGCCGGCCGCAGGCGCGCGGGAGGCGGGCCGCGTCCTGCGCCGCGAGACCGAGGAGCCGCAGGCCTCGTCAGAAGTCGAGCTTGAAGAGAGCGAGGACGAAAGCGCCGAGACGGCGGAGGCGGCCGAGGAGGTTGGCGAGGGCGAAGCCGAGGCGCCGGTCGAGGCCAATGGGGGCGATCTCGAACCTGGCCGCCGCCGCCGCCGCCGTCGCCGTCGCCGCGGCAGTGAACGCGAGAACGGAGGGCTCGCCGCGCAGCAGCCTCAACCGGAGGATGAGGGACCTGAGGGCGGACATGAGGCCGGCGAGGAGGCAGGCGACGAGCGCGTGGGAGAAGCGCTTGCCGACGGCGAGGAGAGCCGCCCGGCCAGTCGTCGTGGGCGCCGCCGCAGAGGTCGCCGTTCGCGTTTCGGCGAACGCAGCCAGGATCTTGCCAGCCAGCCGCAGGGCGCCGGCGGGTTCGAGGGGCCGATCGATCACGACGCGTCGCAGCCTGCGGTCGAGCCGGAGGCCTTCGAGGCGGAGCCGACCGAACCGCTCGAGTCAGACCATTCCGAAATCGTAGAAACGGCGCAATCGACCGCTCTTCCTGCCTCTCTCGAGGCGGGGCAAATCGCGGCGCCCTCCGAGGCGCCGGCGCCAGAGATGGTCGCCGCGCCCGTCGAACCGCGGCCGGAGGAGCCGCCGCGGCCGCGGCGCACGGGATGGTGGCAGAAGGCGCGAACGACATTGATGGGCGAGTGACCGTTTCAAGAGCGGGTCTCGACGCGCAAGAGCGGCGGATGAGGAAAAAGAGGTCGGCGATGACGAAGATAAGTTCACTTTTCCTCTCGGCGGCCGTGGGCGCCGCCTTCGCCCTCGCCCCGGCGATCGCGCCAGCCGACGAATTCAACTCCGACCAGCGCGCCGCGATCGAATCGATCGTGCGCGACTATCTCATCAGCCATCCGGAAGTCCTGCGCGACGCGATGCAGGCGCTCGATAAGAAGGACAAGGAGGCTGCCGAGGCCACCCAGCGCAAAGTGCTCGAAGATCCCAATAGCCTGGTCTTCACGTCCAAGCATCAAGCCGACATCGGCAATCCCAACGGCACGGCGACGCTCGTCGAGTTCTTCGATTATAATTGCCACTATTGCAAAGGCGCGCTTCCCGACATCGGCCGCTTGGTGAAGGAAGACACGAAGCTTAAGCTCGTATTGAAGGATTTCCCGGTCCTTGGGCCGGGCTCGGTCGAGGCCGCCAAGGTTGCGATCGCCGCGCACAATCAGTTGCCGGGCGACAAGTTCTGGGCGTTCCACTCAAAGCTGCTCGCCAAGACCGGGCCGATCGGAAAGGACGAGGCGCTCGCGGTCGCGCGCGACCTTGGCCTCGACATGACGAAGCTTGCCAAGGACATGGCTGACCCGGACGTCGCCGCGGGCATCGAGGAGACGCTGGCGCTTGCCGACTCGCTCCAAATCAACGGCACGCCGACCTTCGTCGTCGGTCAGCAAGTGGTTGTCGGAGCGGTCGGCTATGAGGCGTTGAAGGATAAGATCGACGCCGTGCACCAATGCGGCCATGCGACCTGCTAGAATGAATTGATTCGCCGCGGGCTCGGCCGTTTCGCTTGAGGGCGAGATGGAGACGCGTGGCCAAAGCGAGGCCTGCTCCCTTTGACCGCGATTCAAGCCGTCGTCCTGGCCATCCTGCAGGGCGTCACCGAACTCTTTCCGATCAGCAGCCTCGGCCATGCGGTGCTTGCGCCGCGGCTCCTTCATTGGCCAATCGACGAGAATTCGGCGGACTTCCTGCCCTATCTCGTCGTCATGCATCTCGGCACGGCGATCGCGCTCTTCCTCTATTTCTGGCGCGATTGGCTGGACTTCCTTTCCTCGCTGCTCAGCGCGAAGGACGCTCGCTCGACGCTCAATCGCAGACTTTTTTTTCAAGTCGTCGTGGCGACGATTCCGGCGATCATCGTGGGCTTCGCATTTCGCAAGTTGCTCGGCGAGGCGTTCGGCGCGCCGGCGATCGCCGCAGTCTTCCTGATCGTCAACGGCTTCATCCTCTTTTTCGGCGACCGGGTCGCAGGCCAGTCTCAAGGCGAGCTTAATCAGTTGAACTTTGTCGGGGCGCTGGCGATCGGCGTCGCGCAGTGCCTGGCGCTCATCCCCGGCGTCTCGCGATCGGGCGCGACGATCGTCATGGGAGTCTTTGCCGGCTTGAAGCACGAGGCGGCGGCGCGTTTTTCGTTCCTCATGGCGACGCCGATCATCCTAGGCGCGACGGCGCTCGAGGCGCCAAAGCTCTTGAAGCAAGGCGCGACCCTCGGGCCGATGGCGATTCTCTCCGGCGTCGTCGCGGGCGTCGTCGCCTATGCAAGCCTCGCCTTTTTGATGCGCTACTTCCGCAAACATGAGTTCGAGGCCTTGAACCCGTTCGCTTTCTATTGCTGGGGCGCAGGCGCGCTCGCGCTTGTCGCGCTGCAGTTTCTTTGACGCGCCCGCCTTGGCTAACAAGACGGCGAACCCATATACCCGCGGCCGTCGTCCCGCCGGCGTGAGGCCCTCTCAAAGATGTCGCTTGCCGTCGAGATCGAGACGCTCGCGCCCGAGGACCTCGACGATCTTCGCCGCGCGGTCGCGCTGTTAAGCGGCCGCAGCTTCGCCGCCCGGGCGGCCTATTCGCTTGGGCAGAGGGCGACGGCGCTGTCCGGGGCGATTCCGTTGAGCGTTCGCGAGGCGGCGTTGCGCGCAAGCGAGACGGCGCTCAAAGCCGCTCTGCGCGCCGCCATTCGTTCCGTCAAACGCGCGCCGACGGCGACCGCGAAGATCGGCCGCGACCGCGCGCTCGTCGCGCTGACCGGCGCGGTCGGCGGCGGCATGGGCTTCCTCGGCTCGGCCGTCGAATTGCCAATCTCGACGACCTTGATGCTGCGCTCGATCGCCGCGATCGCGCGCGAGCAAGGCGAGGATCTATCGGCGCCGGAATCGGCGTTGGCGTGCCTTGAGGTTTTGGCGCTCGACGGCGCCGCCCTCGGGGGCGCGACGATCGACTTGGGCTATTTCGCCGTCCGGGCGGCGCTCGCGCGCTCGGTGCGCGAGGCGGCCCGATACCTCGCCGGACGCGGCGCGGCTGACGAACTGGCGCCAGCGCTGGCGCGCCTTGTCGCTGAGATCGCCTCGAGGTTTGGCGTCGTCGTCAGCGAGAAATTCATCGCACAATCGATCCCCGTCGTTGGCGCCGCGTTCGGCGCAGGCGTCAATCTGATCTTTCTCGAGCATTATCAGCGGCTGGCGCTCGGCCACTTCACGATCCGGCGGCTCGAACGCCGCTACGGAGGCGAGGTTGTGCGCAGAGAGGCCGAGCGGGTTCGGTTCGCTTCCCGCTCCGGTTCGCGTACGGCCTTCCATTGAATCGATAGACCCGCCGACCGCAGGTGCGAACGCTTGGTAACTTATTGAAACCGAGCCGGAAACTTGCCTCCAGGGCCGTCGCTTGGGCAGGGCGCCCGAGAGCGGACCGCTTAATCGCCGACGCCGAATTCCTCGTCGGGTCCGTTTGGCGACCCGCCTCGATGCGTGGGCGACGGACGGCGCGAAACGCCGCAGGCCTATCTTTATGCGTGCATGTCTGTTTGAACGCGCGTATAAGTTGTGCACACGCTTGATTCGCAAAGTTTTATCGGACGCCTCCATGGCCCTTCGAGATCTTCCCCGCCCCCGCGGCCCACGCATCCTCGCTCGCCTTGTCGGCGCGGCGCTCGTCTGCGCCCTGCTCGGCGGCGCAAGTCAACTGGTCTTCAACGCCTCCGCACAGTCGCAGTCCGACCAGGAAGTGAAGAAGCCAAAGAAAGCAAAGCCAACTCCGGACCCCGCCGCCACGCCAGCGGCCGCGGCTGCGGCTGCGCCTGCCCAGTCGGCCCAAGATTTCCAGGTTGTGACGCAATTGGAGCAGGCCGGCGTGAAGCGTTGTCTGCCCGCCGTCAACGACCTCGCGCGTTTCGAGATGAGCGGCGTCACCGAATATGCGTCTTCGGCGACGTGGCACAAAGGCGAACCCGACAATCGGCTGTTCACGTCGGTGATCGGCCAAAAATTCGGGCAGAACGCCTCAACGCCCGTCGGGCTCAGCGGAGTTGTCTCCGCGCCGGGCGCGGTTGGAAAGTGCGACGCCGTCGGCTTCCAGATTCTGCCGACCGCCGCGAGCTGCGCGACGATTCAGGCTCAGATTCTCTCCAAGGGCCAGCTTATTGGCAATCTCGTCGGGGTGCCGGTGCTGCGCGACGCGCAAAACCTGCGTCTCATGCTTTTGCCCGCCGCGGGGAATGGCTGCGTCATCGTCGCGCTGAACAATTATTACGCAGATTGACGCTGAATAAACTCGCTTGCGCCGAAAGGGATCGGACGAGGCAAGTTTCACCGACATTCCGCAGGCAAGAGAGCCGCGCGCGTTCACGCCAATGTGACAAAAGGCCCCTTGAGCGAGGGCAGACCTGCGTTTACGCTTTTTTGAACGCTGGCGCAGGAGGTTAGCCTCAGAGGCCGGCGTTTTTTATGAAGTGTCGGCAGGGGCCGCATCCGTCGCTGACGGCGAGGGAAGCGCGTCGTCGAGACGACGAGAAGCGGTTCGGTCGCGAGGCTTTCGTGGGAATCTCGTTTCTACGCTTCGCGCGCAACGCCTTGGTGCTGTTGGTGATCGCGGGGCTCTATGCGGGCTACGCGCCGCAGCAAGTCGACGCCTTTTTCCCGCCCGCCGGCCCGCTGGCGCATTCGATCCACGGCCTGCTGCCGTCAGCCATTGTCGGCGGCGATCAAGCCGTCGCGGCGACTGCGCCGCCGGAACGCCCGCCGGTCTCAGTCCTCGTCGGTCAGGTCGAGAAGAAAGATCTGCCGTGGACGATCGACGAGATCGGGACGGCGCAAGCCATTTCCAGCGTCGCGCTTCGCCCGCGCTACGACGCGATGGTTGAAAAGGTGCTGGTCGCCGACGGCGCGAGCGTCAAGGCTGGGGACACGCTGATCGAGCTGGATTCCAGCCAGCTCAAGGCCCAGCTTGCCGGCGCGCAGGCGCAGCTCGCCAAGGATCAGGCGCAGCTCGAACAGGCGCAGCGCGACGTGACGCGCGACACGGACCTCGTCGCGCGGGCGGCGACGCCGGTGCTCACTCTCGACCAAGCGAAGACCGCGGTCGCGACGACCTTGGCGGCGATCGAGGGCGACAAGGCGGCGATCGAGAACCTGAAGGTCCAGCTTGGCTGGTCGTCGATCGTCGCGCCGATTTCCGGCCGCGTCGGCGTCGTCTCGATCAAGGAGGGGAATATCGCCAAGACGGGCGACAACAGCCCGACTGGCGTCCTCGCCACGATCAATCAGATTTCGCCGATCTATGTCAGCTTCTCGCTGGCGCAGAATCTGCTGCCGTCGATCCGCGAGGCGATGGCGATGGGGGCGGAAGTCGAGGCGCGTCCTCAGGGCTCCCAAAAGACCGTGACGGGCAGGCTCGCCCTCATCGACAACGCGGTGGACTCGACGACCGGCACGATCGTCGCGCGCGCCGTGTTCGACAATCCGGATGAGACGTTGTGGCCCGGGCAGCTTTGCGACCTGACGATCAGCCTGCGCGTCGAGCCGAATACGGTCGTCTCGCCGCGCGAAGCCATTCAGATCGGGCAGAGCGGCAACTACGTCTTCACCATTGTCGACGGCGCCGCGCATGTGCAGCCGGTCGAGGTCGGACGGACGCAAGGCGGGCTGACCGTCATCCAAAAGGGCCTCTCGGGCGGCGAAACCGTTGTCGTCGACGGCGCTCTGTTGTTGACTGAAGGGGCGAAGGTCCTCGTCCGCACCGCGGCGAAGGGAGGCGCGTAATGTCCCTTCCGGAACTCTGCATCCGGCGTCCGGTGATGACGTCGCTCTTGATGCTCTCCTTCATCGTGTTTGGCTTGTTCGCCTACCGGCAATTGCCGGTCTCGGCTTTGCCGCGCGTCGATTTCCCGACCATTCAAGTTTACACGACCTTGCCCGGCGCCAGTCCGGACACGATGGCCTCCTCGGTCTCCGGGCCGCTTGAGCGCGCCTTTGCGACGATCCCCGGAATCAATCTGATGACGTCGTCGTCGACCCAGGGCGTTTCGGCGATCGTCCTGCAGTTCGATCTTGATCGCAATATCGACGGCGCCGCGCTCGACGTGCAGTCGAACATCTCGGCCACCTTGCGCAAATTGCCGCCCCAATTGCCGGCCCCGCCGGGGTTCAGGAAGCTCAATCCGGCCGACAGTCCGGTCCTGTTCATCGCCCTCGTCTCGAAGACCCTGCCGCTGACGCAAGTCGACAACTACGCGGAAGAGGTTTTCGCCAATCAGATCTCGCAGATCAGCGGCGTCTCGCAGGTCTTGATCTTCGGACAGCAGAAATTCGCCGTGCGCGTCGAGGTCGACCCGGACGCGGCGGCCGCGAGGGGCCTGACGCTGAACACAGTCTCGAACGCGGTCGCCCTGGCGAATTCCTCGACGCCGGTCGGCGTCGAGCTCGGGCAGAAGCAGAACGTCACGGTCGACGCGACCGGGCAGATGGAGCACGCCGCGCAATATCGCGATCTTGTGGTCGCTTGGCGCAACGGCGCGCCCGTGCGGCTGAGAGAGATCGCCAAAGTCTACGATTCGGTCGAGAACAACCAGATCGCCGGCTGGTCCAACAATCAGCGCTCGATCGTGCTGGCGATCTTCCGGCAGTCGGACGCCAACACGGTCGACGTCGTCGACAGCGTCAAGGCGAAGATCCCTTATTACCAGTCGCTGCTGCCGCCGTCGGTCGACGTCCAGGTGCTCAACGACCGGTCCGTCTCGATCCGTCAGTCGATCTCGGACGTGCAAACGACTTTGGCGATCTCGGTCGCCCTCGTCGTCATCGTCATCTTCGTCTTCTTAAAGTCCGCCTCGGCCACGATCATCCCGGCGCTCGCGCTGCCGGTGTCGCTGATCGGCACGTGCGCGTTCATGTACGCTTTCGGCTTCTCAATCGACAACATCTCGCTCCTGGCGATCACGCTCTCCGTCGGCTTCGTCGTCGACGACGCCATCGTCATGTTGGAAAACATCGCGCGCCACGTCGAAGGGGGCATGAAGCCGTTCGAGGCGGCCCTGAAAGGCTCGAGCGAAATCGGCTTCACGATCCTGTCGATCACCTTCTCGCTCGTCGCGGTGTTCATCCCGGTCCTCTTGATGAGCGGCGTGGTCGGGCGCGTGTTTCACGAATTCGCCGTGACGATCACCGTCGCGATCCTCGTTTCCGGCTTTGTTTCGTTGACGCTGACGCCGATGCTATGCGCCAGGCTTTTGAGCGCGATCGACCACCACGCGAAGCCGACGCTGATCGCTCGGTTCTCCGACGTTTTCTTCAATGCGCTGCAAGGATTCTACCGCTTCACGCTCGGCGTCGTGCTCGAGATGCGGTTCGTCGTCCTGCTGCTGACGCTGTTGACCGGCTACATCGCCGTCCAGCTTTACGTCAATATTCCGAAAGGATTCTTCCCGGAGGAAGACACGGGGTTCTTAAGCGGCATCACCGAATCGCAGCCCGATTCGAGCTTCACGGAAATGTCGGCTCGGCAGAAGGCGGTCGCCGACATCGTCCGGGCGGACCCGGCGGTCGAGGGCGTCACTTCGGCGGTCGGCTTCGGCGGCGCGACCAATCGCGGCTTCCTGTTCATTCGGTTGAAGCCGAAAAGCGTGCGCGGGCCGATCTCCGACATCATGACGCGCCTACGCGGCGAAATCGGCGCCGTCCCCGGCGTCCGCACCATCCTTCAACCGGTGCAGAACTTAAACTTCACCGGCGGGCGCATCGCCCGCGCGAAATACCAATACACCTTGCAATCGACCGATCTCGACGCGCTCTATTCGACGTCGCCGGAGATGGAGAAGGCGATCGCGAAATTGCCGGGTTTCCTGGACGTCAATTCGGACCTGCAGATTTCCAACCCCGAGATCAGGGTCAATATCGACCGCGACAAGGCGGCCGCGTTCGGCATCACGACGGACGACGTGCGCAGCGCGCTCTACAACGCCTATGGGACGCGGCAGATTTCGACGATCTTCACTCAGGCCGACGACTACCAGGTCATTCTGGAGGCCAACGCCGACTTCCAGAACGAGCCCGGCGCGCTCGCCCGCATTCGCGTTTCAACCCCGTCGGGCGCGCTCTTGCCGCTCGATGAAGTCGCGACGCTTGAGCGCACGGTCGGGCCGCTGCAGATCAATCGGCAGTCCCAGCAGCCGGCCGTGACGATCTCGTTCAATCTAACCCCCGACATGTCGCTCGGCCAGGCGATCGAAGCGATCCACGCCGTCGAGCGAAAAGCCAATCTGCCGCCTTCGATCATCACGAGCTTCACCGGCAACGCCGCTTTGTTTCAACAGGCGCTCGCCGGGCAAGGGCTGTTGCTCCTCGCGGCGGTGATGACGATCTACATCCTGCTCGGCGTGCTCTACGAGAGCTACATCCATCCAATCACGATTCTCTCGGGTCTGCCGTCGGCCGGCATCGGCGCGCTGATCGCGCTCGAATTGTTCCATATGGACCTCTCGGTCATCGCCATCATCGGCATCCTGCTCTTGATCGGCATCGTGAAGAAGAACGCGATCATGATGGTCGACTTCGCGATCGAGCGGCGGCGCGGAGGGGGCATGGACGCGCTGTCGGCCATTCGCGAGGCGGCGCTGATCCGCTTCCGGCCGATCATGATGACGACGTTCGCGGCTTTGTTCGGCGCGCTGCCCATCGCGCTCGGCGCCGGCGCCGGCGCGGAACTCCGCCAGCCGCTCGGGATCGCGGTCGTCGGCGGCCTGTGCGTGAGCCAGGTGCTGACCCTCTACATCACGCCGGTCGTCTATTATTACCTCGACAAGATCGACTCGCTGCTCGCCGGACGCCGCGCCGTCAAGGGCAAGACGCAACCGGCGAGCGAGCCGCCGACAATCGGACCGACGCCCGTTCCCGCGGAGTAAGCGGCGGGGGAAGCGTCGGGCCCCGAGGGGGTTTCCCGAATTCGAGCGTCAGCGATTGGCCCGTCGCGGGCCGTCGTCTCGCGGTTTTTTTGAGCGCCGTTGGCCGAGGGCGCCGTCTCGTGTGATAGTTCTCACGTGAAAACGAGCCTTGCGCGGGCTTGAAGGGAGGGGGCGCGTCCCATGAACGAGTACGAGACACTCGACCCGCGTTTCGACGCGCTCACTTTCGGCAATGCGCGGCTCGAAAAGCTCGGCACGGGCTATCGCTGGGCCGAGGGCCCCGCTTATTTCCCGGCCGGCAAGTATCTGGTCTGGTCCGACATCCCCAACGACCGGGTGATGCGCTACGACGAGACCGACGGCTCGGTCTCGACCTTCCTGCAGCCCGCCAACAACCACAACGGCCACACGAGGGATCGCGAGGGCCGGCTCGTCTGTTGCGAGCATCGCGGCCGTTGCGTCTCACGCATCGAACACGACGGCAAGCGGACGGTGCTTGCCGACCGCTTCGAGGGCAAGCGTCTGAATTCGCCAAACGACGTCGTCGTCAAATCCGACGGGTCGATCTGGTTCACCGATCCAACCTACGGCATCGACTCCGACTATGAGGGCGACGCCTCGCTCTCGGAGATCGGCGCGAGCAACGTCTATCGCGTCGACCCTTCCACGGGCGCCGTGACCGCGGTTGCGAGTGATTTCGTCAAGCCGAACGGCCTCGCCTTCTCGCCCGACGAAAAGCTGCTCTACGTCGTCGACACGGGCGCCTCGCACGTGAAGAACGGGCCGCGGCACATGCGCGCGGCCGAGGTCTCGGCCGACGGCAAGTCGCTCAGAGAGGCGAAACTCTTCGCCACATGCACATCGGGCCTTTTCGACGGCTTCCGCGTTGACACGAAAGGCAATGTCTGGACGTCGGCCGCCGACGGCGTGCACGTCTATGCAAGCGACGGCACGCTCATCGGCAAGATCCGCGTGCCGGAGGTGACGGCGAATGTTTGCTTCGGCGGCCCGAAGCGCAATCGTCTCTACATCTGCGGCACCACGTCGCTTTACGCGATCTACGTGAACGCGCGCGGCTGCACGTGGCCGGGGTCGTAGGAGCTCTGCAGCGGCTTTCGGGTGGAAGAGCCCATTCGCCGTGACGGCGCCGCCGCTCACCGGAACGGCGGTTCGTCGAAGCTTCTAAGCTTGCGCGAATGGAGGGAATTCTGCTGGCCTTGCAAGAGCCTCAACGCCGCGATGCCGATGGCGAGGTGCTCGCCGATCGCCCGCTCATAAAACGCGTTCGCGGCCCCGGGCAGCTTGATCTCGCCATGCAGCGGCTTGTCGGAGACGCATAGCAGCGTGCCGTAAGGCACGCGCATGCGAAAGCCCTGGGTCGCGATCGTCGCCGACTCCATGTCGACGGCGATGGCGCGGGAGAGATTGATGCGCCGCCGCTCCTGGCTCCAGCGCAGTTCCCAATTGCGGTCGTCGTTGGTGACGACGGTCCCGGTGCGCAGTCGGCGCTTCAGCGCCTCGCCGCGGTCGCCGGTGACGCGCTCGACGGACTGCTGCAGCGCCACTTGAACTTCCGCAAGCGCCGGGATGGGAATGTCGGGCGCCACGGCGTCGTCGAGAATGTGATCCTGGCGCAAATAGGCGTGCGCGAGCACGTAGTCGCCGATCAGCTGCGATTGGCGAAGCCCCGCGCAATGGCCGATCATCAGCCAGCAATGCGGCCTCAAGGCCGCCAAATGGTCGGTGATCGTCTTGGCGTTGGCCGGTCCGACGCCGATATTGACGAGGCTGACCCCGGTGCGGCCGGCGCGCTGCAGATGATAGGCGGGCATCTGGAAGCGATGCCAGGCGATCGCGGCGACGCGCGCCTCGGCGTCCTCGCGCTGAAGGCCACGCTCGATCGTCACGTTGCCGGGCAACACGAGACGCTCGGCCTCGGGGTCGCGCGCCAGCTGCTCGAGGCCCCATTTCACGAACTGGTCGACATAGCGGTGATAGTTGGTCAGCAGCACCCAGGGCTGCACGGCCCGCCAGTCGGACCCGGTGTAGTGGACGAGACGGCGCAGCGAATAGTCGACGCGCGCGGCGTCGAACAGCGCCAGCGGCCGCTCCGGCGCAGCGCCAATGTCGAAAATGCCGTCCGCGATCTCGTCGCCGACGGCGTCGAGCGAAGGGGCCGGGAAAAGCCGCGCGAGCTCCGCCGCCGCGGCGCCGCCGCGCCCCAGTTCGTCGCCGCTCTCGAAGACATAAGGGTAGGGAATTTCCTGCTCGCTGACCCCGGTTTCGATCAAGGCGCCGAACTCTTCGACGAGCGGCCCAAGCTGCTCGAGCAAATAGGGGCGGAAGTCGTCCGGATGCGTCACGGTCGTCGAATAGACGCCGGCTTCGGTCAGCTTGGCGAAAGCCCGCGCGGTCGAGGGCGGCACGCCGTCGGGGCTATAGACGACGCGCAGCGCGGGATAGCGAAAACGCGCGCGTTCGAACGGCGTCGGCGCGACGCCGTCGGCGACGTAGCGGGCCATCGCCGCGCGCAGCGCGTCGGCGGCTTGGGTATAGAGGCGCTCAAGCCGATCGACCGCCTCGGCCGGAGAGGCGGCCCGGGCGAACGCGCCCGTGTCGCGCGGATCGGTTCGTGGATTCACCCGCCCTTTCTCCAATATCGGCCGCTTAAGGGCCTCGCGCCCGTTTAGGTCGGCGACACGCCGGGCACGACGCCCAGGAAGTCGCGTTTGGCAAGGTCGACGCCGGCATAACGCAGGATGTCGTAGGCCGTAGTCAGATGAAAATAGAAGTTCGGCAACGAGAAATGATTGAGATAGTCTCCGCCCTGCATCTTCACCTTGTTGGGGCCGAGCGGGAACATAACCTCTTTGTCCGCCGCGAGGTCGATCGCCGAAGCGTCAAGGCCGCCAACGTACGTCAGCGTCTTGTTGATGCGCGCCTTCAGTTCGTCGAGGGTCGTCTCATTGTCCTCAAACCTCGGCGGGTCGACGCCCGCAAGGCGCGCCGCGGCGTTCTTGGCCTGGTCGCAGGTCGCCTGCACCTGGCGGCCGAAATGGAACATGTCGGGCCTGAGCCGCATGGTCACATAGATCGCGGGGTCGAACTTTTTCGCTGTGGCGTGCGCGACAGCCTTGTCGATGAGGCCAAGCAGCGCGGTGAGACCGCGTTGATAAACGGCGACGCTCGATTGAGAAAGCGATGCTGGCATGAGCGGACGTTTCCTAAAGATCTCGGCGCTGCATTGGCGGCCGAAGCGCGCACTTAGCCCAGAAACCGCGGCGCCATCAACGGTCGTCGCCGCGGCGCCTGGCCTTACTTCAACGCAGGCGCCTGCCTCTCGCTCGTCGGCAGGCCTGGGTCGAAGCACGCCCATTCCGGCGCGGCGCTCGTCCAGATCGTCATTTGTGGCTTGACGCGGCTTGGCTCGTCGAGCGCGCCGATGCGCACGACGATCGCCTGCGGACGTTCAACCGCCTCGCTGAACAGCGGCGTGCCGCAGGCGGGGCAGAAGCTGCGGCGCATGTGATTGCCGCTCTCGGCGACGTTCTCGTAGACGTGGGTCGCCCCCGTCACGGTCGTCTTATCCTTTGGGAAGACCGCATTCGCCGTGCCGCTTCCCGCGCCGACATACTGGCAGACCCGACACCAGCACAGGCGCGCTACGAGCGGCTGATCGATATCGATCGCAAAGCGGACCTTGCCGCACAAACACCCGCCGGTGATAGGCATCTCTCGCTCCCTAAATCGCGCCGGAAACCTAGCCGATGCCGCCTGAAGTGGGAATCGGTTTCCGCCGGTTGGAAGGTCGCGCCGATGTGCGGTAACGTCAGGGGAGTTTCGCCGGCCACGGGCTCCAAAAGACCCGGGCCCACGCCCGCCTTGGAGCTCGCCGGCGCTCAATTGCGGCCCGGATTGCGTTGAGGCGTCGGCCAACGCGCATTCACTAGCCTTTGACTCGGAAATGAGTATTTTGCGCGCCGCTTCGTTTCCGGCGCTCGGGAGCTCCCGTTGCGCCCTCCATTCAAGGACGCAGACGTGAAAGTCATCGCCAGCTCCATCCGCAAGGGCAACATCATCGAACGCGAGGACGGGCACCTCGCGGTCGTGCTGTCGGCCGAAAGCTTCTTTCCCGGCAAGGGCACGCCGACGACGCAGATCGACATGCGCCGCCTGGCCGACGGCGTGAAAATCAGCGACCGCTACAAGACGACCGAACAGGTCGAGCGCGCCTTCGTCGAGGACAAGGAGTTCGAGTACCTCTATACCGACGGCGACGGGCTCCATTTCATGAACACCGAGAGCTACGACCAGATCCAGGTTCCGCCCGACGTCGTCGGCGAGCAGGCGCAATGGCTGCAGGAGAACATGAAGGTCTTGATCTCGATCTTCAACGAGCAGGCCGTCGCCATCCAATTGCCCCAGCGCGTGACGCTCGAGGTCGTCGAGACGGAGCCGGCGATGAAAGGCCAGACGGCGGCCTCGTCCTACAAACCTGCAAAGCTCTCAAACGGCGCGCGTGTGATGGTGCCGCCGCACATCACGACTGGCGCGCGCGTGGTGATCCTGACGGAAGACGGTTCTTATAGCGAGCGGGCGAAGGACTAGGCGCTGAGGCTTTGGGGGACGTCGCCCCTTAAGCCGCCGCAGGCGAAGTCTCGGTCGGCCGGTTGAATGCGATATGCCGCGCGACTACGCTCGCGCGACTTTCGGGAGGGCGACGCGATGCAGCTTGGAATGCTTGGCCTCGGCCGCATGGGCGCGAACATCGTCAGGCGATTGATGCGGGCTGGGCATTCCTGCGTCGTCTACGACCGCGATCCGAAACCGGGCCAGGCGCTCGCGGCGGAAGGCGCCAGAGCGGTCGGCTCGCTCGCCGAAATGGTCGCGGCGATGTCCGCGCCGCGAGCGATCTGGGTCATGCTGCCCGCCGGCGCCGCGACCGAGACGACGATCGAAGCGCTCTCCGGCCTAATGTCGAAGGGCGACGCCATCATCGACGGCGGCAACACCTTTTGGCGCGACGACATAAGGCGCGGCGCGGCGCTCGCCGAGAAGGGAATCGACTATCTCGACGTCGGCACGAGCGGTGGCGTGTGGGGCCTCGAGCGCGGCTATTGTCTGATGATCGGCGGAAAAAGCGAGGTCGTCAGGCGGCTCGACCCGATCTTCGCAACGCTCGCGCCGGGCAAGGGGGCGATCTCCGAGACCCCGGGCCGCGACGGCCGCGATCCACGCGTCGCGG
>Ga0187782_10000168_pt1 | contig 39690 bp, 33 predicted proteins | sample 0715_SJ02_MP15_2_FD_132454 | JGI IMG/M metagenome (GOLD analysis project Ga0187782, IMG submission 132454) | Tropical peat soil microbial communities from peatlands in Department of Meta, Colombia - 0715_SJ02_MP15_20_MG | ecosystem: Environmental > Terrestrial > Soil > Wetlands > Peat | place... | reverse complement strand
CAAATGAGCACGGCTTGCGCGCCGCTTCCGAGATCCAGACTGATGCCGAGAATAATGCCGGCGAAAATGACGATGTGCAGAAGCGCTTTGTTGTATTCGCCGTTGTAGACCGCGCCTAAGCCGGGGATCAAGCCCAGGATGAAAGCCAGAACGGGTGAGGCAGGAGCAGGGGAACCGGGAGCGGGAACGCCCTGGGGAATGGTTGAAGGCGCTACGGGAGCAAGGGTTGCATCAGTCACATTGGAAGCAGGCGCAGTGGCGGCAGGATTGGCCGGAGCAGGCGCGGGCGGCAAGCCCACGACGTGGGCAAGGCAGTCTTCGCAATACAGCACATCCCGAATGGGCCGAACGCATGCCGGACACAATGGCTTGCCACAGTTCCGGCAAAATCCCGATGCATCGATATCAGGATGCACCGCACATTTCATCGAAAGCTCCTCTCCAAAACAACGGGCCAGTGCGCGGCCAAGAGTTCGGCCTGGCGACCAAGATCATTGGCGCGATTTTGCTGTTTGGGTTGAACGCGGGTGTGATCATCGGTCTGTCCCGGGTGCTTCTCGGAAGGCGGCGGGGCATTGTCTTCCGGAGCAACCTGAAGATTATCCTGGTCCTGGCGCAGGCGGGATTGGATTTCGTAAACCACGCGCAGATCGCTGACGTACTTCACGGTGCCGGCAACGGCCAAGTGCAGACGGCGGTCGGCATTGTGATAGATGTTCGCCGGCTGAAGATCCGCGAGCTTCGGTTTGCGCAGAGAAATCCCGGATGCGCTCAACAGGATGAACAGAGTGGCAAGGACGCTTGCGCTGCCATAGGCGAATTTGGGAGTGGCCAAACCGGCAAGGAATTTGCGAAATGCCTGCCAGCCGGTGACTTTTTCGCGGGGCCCGAGAGTGTTATCGAGGATCGAATAGACCAGACGCGGAGGAGCCTCCAGTTCCTCCATGGAATGCAATTCCGTTAGAACCGTTCTTACGCTGGCGACGAGAGGAGCACATTCGGCGCAGGTCTGGAGATGGGCCTCGAAGGCTTCCCGATCAGGCGCCGGCAACAGCCCTTCCAAATAATCGCTCAACAGAACTTCGACTTGATCACATGTCCAGGTCATGGTTCGACCCCCACTGGCAGGGTGGGCGCTGCCCCTAGAAATACCAGATTCCGTGAATGAGCGCGTAGCGTCATGATGGCCGGACTCCCATCTGGGACAAGATCTTGGCCAACTCGATGCGCCCACGATTGATGCGAGACTTGACGGTGCCTTCCGGCACAGCTAAGACCTGCTGAATCTCGGCGTACTCCAATTGCTGGAGGTCGCGGAGAATGACAGCCTCGCGTAATTCCGGGGAAAGGCGAGTAAGCGCGGATTGCACTTGAGAGCCCAACTCGTTCATCAAAGCCTGTTGATCCGGACGACGAGCGGAGGATTCCTTGTTCTCGACCACGGGCATAGCATCGTCGAGCGAGTCGGTCTGCCGGTCGCGCTTGGTGCGACGATAATGGTCGATGAGCAAATTTCTGGTCACGCTGGTCATCCAAGTGGCAAAACCACCGTGAGCGGAGCGATAGGTTCCCAAGGTGCGGTAGACCCGCAGAAACACCTCCTGGGAAATATCCTCGGCTTCGGTGCGATTGCCAACGAAGCGATAGCAGACATTGAAAATGCGACGAGAGTGACGACGTACAAGTTCCTCCCAGGCCGAGCCATCGCCCTGGAGGCAACGCTGGACCAGTTGGGGATCCTGCTCCAAGCTTCCTTAGCCCCATTCTCCAGTAACCTGCTCAGGCATAACCCTTTAATGGGGTTACTCGGCCTGTCATGTAATGGAACGAAAATTGCCCCCAAAATGTTCCCCAACACAGGCGACCCACCGACCAACCTGAGAGCATCTTACAGCGGCCGGGCACCGGGAACAAGACCTTGGGATTGAGTTGATTAGCGAGGGTCGAGAAGGAGCGGGAAGAGGCGCTGTGGAACACAAAGCGATGCTGCACTACACGTAAATTCGAAGGCGAATCAGGTTTGCATCTTGGGTGGAATGTGGCTACGCTGCGGTATATGTCGTCCAAGTCGAGGAAATGGCTGCTCATCGTCGTGGCCGCGGCGGTGGTTGGATTCCTATTGTACCGTTCCAAAGATTTGCTGCACCTGGGAGAGTTTAGCGGGGCGAAGCTGTGGGAAGCGCTGCGCGGCGCAAACTACGGGTACCTGCTGCTCGCGGTGGTGACGATTTACGGATGCTACGCCGTGCGCGCGCTGCGCTGGCAGCGTTTCCAAATGCACGTGGGGCGTGCCAGTTTCTGGAACATCTACGGAATGAACCTGGCAGGATTCGCGGCGATTTTTCTGTTGGGCCGGCCCGGGGAGCCGGTCAGGCCATTGCTGATCTCGCGGAAAGACAAAGTGCCGGTTGCCGATACGTTTGGGATCTACACGCTGGAAAGGATTTTGGATGGAGCGTCGACGGCGGTTTTGGCGGCGATTGGGCTGCTGGTGTTTGAATCTGCCGGGCACGCTGGGGCAGAGGGAACCGGGTCGGCGTTTGAAAAGGCGGCGAGGACGGCAGGCACAGCGTTTTCGATAGGAGCGATTGTTGCGGTTGCGGGACTGGTGTATCTGCGGCTGCACGGTTCGGCGATGCTGGAGCGGCAGTTGAGTGGCTGGTTGAGCGCACACGGCTGGAGGGCAAAGGTGGCCCGGATTCTGCTGGGGTTTGCGCGAGGAGTGCAGACGGTGCGGAGCTGGGGCGATGTTTTTGCCGCGGTGTTGCTGTCCCTGATCCATTGGGTGCTGGTGGTGTTTTGCTATTTTCTGGTGATCAAAAGTTTTGGAGGGCGGCTGGGAGAGATGACGTTTACGGATGCCATGCTGGTGCTGGTGTTCACGTTGGTGGGATCGGCGGTGCAATTGCCGGGAGTGGGTGGAGGGTCGCAAGCATTATCAATAGTGGCGTTCACGAAATTGTACGGAGTGGCACAGGAACCGGCGGTGGCGGCGGCAATGGTGCTGTGGTTCATAACGTTCGCGTCATGCGGGTTTGCGGGGATTCCGTTGCTGCTGAAAGAAGGCTTGTCGCTGGGCGAACTGCGACGCATGCGCGAAGAAGAGAGGATGGAAGTAAACGCAGAAATATTGAAGAACCCGACGGCGTCCGAAGAAGGACTGTGAGTTCGCAGCAGCGGACTTCTCCCGTGAATTCCCAAACAAGCAAGGCAGCAGAAGAACGAGCAGATCCCACGCGTTGGGAATGACGGGCGGTATCAGCGTAGAAAACAATGCGCGAGCGGGCGAATCGCAGAGAGTGCCGCGAAGCTGGCGCTACGACGTACTGCGCGATTCTGTTATTCTCAAGCGTAATACGTCAGGAGAACCCCGGAGTGAAGTGTCCTTTTTGCGCGCATCTGGATGACAAGGTAATCGACTCACGCGAGGGCCGGACAGGCGACACGATCCGGCGGCGGCGAGAATGCTTGAAGTGTTCGAGGCGATTCACGACTTACGAGCGCATCGACGAAATTCCGTACATGGTAATCAAGAAGGACGGGCGGCGGGAACGGTTTGAACGGCAGAAAATCCTGCAGGGCTTGTTGAAGGCGTGCGAAAAGCGGCCAGTGCCAACGCCGAGGCTGGAAGCGATCGTGGACGAGATCGAAGGAGTGGTGCATGACGCCACGGAAAGAGAACTGACCACCACGGAAATCGGGGAAATGATCATGCACCGGCTGAAGAAACTAGACAAAGTGGCCTACGTGCGATTCGCCAGCGTATACATGGATTTCAAGGATGTGCAGGAGTTCATGTCGGAGTTGAAGAACCTGCTGAAAGACCGTGCGACCAAAAAGTAGTGACCAGCGATCACGGATCAGAAGCAGGTTCGATGGCGTGCGCATTCCCCAACTTCCGTCATTTCGAACGGAGTGTGCGAAGTGAAATCCCTCTTCGATCCGTGCGTCTTGTCGACCCCGCAAGAGCGATAAGTTTCCACCCCTGGTCACTCATTACGGATCGCTGATTACTGATTACGGATTCCCGGTAACTGATCGCCAATCACCAAATCCTCACGCGCTCCCCGGGCGCCAAATACAATGTCTGCCCTGATTCCACGGAAAACGCCGGATACCACGCATCGATATTCCTCACCGTGTCCGCCCGGTACTGCGCCGGTGCGTGCGGGTCTGTCGCCACCTGCTGCCGTTCCGCGGCTTCGCGCGCTTTGGAGCCCCAATTCTGTGCGAACGCGATGAAGAACTGCTGGTCCCCGTTGAATCCGTCCTGTTCTGGCGCTTTCTTGCCTCTCAGAGCCGCGTGGTAACCGTCATACGCCGCCGAAAGTCCCGCGACATCCGCGATATTTTCCGCCAGTGTCTGCTTACCATTCACGGAAAGATCGGGGAAGGGTTTGTAGGTGTCATACTGCGCCGCTAGCCGCGCCGTTGCTTCCTCGAAATGTTTCAAATCCGCGTCGGTCCACCAATTGCGCACGCGTCCTTGGGCATCAAACGCGCTTCCTTCGGTATCAAACGTGTGGCTGATTTCATGCCCGATCACCGATCCGATCGCCCCATAATTGACAGCGTCCGGAGCTTGGGCGTCAAAAAATGGCGGCTGCAGAATCGCGGCAGGAAAATTCAACGCGTTCTGCAGGGGCAGATTCACGGCATTCACGGTCTGCGGCGTCATCGACCATTCCTTCCGGTTCACCGGCTTGCCCAGTCGCCCCACGTCGCTTTGGTAAGCGAACATGCGTCCGCGCCAGACATTCCCGTAAATGTCGCCGGCCTTCACTTCGTACCCGGAATAGTCCTTCCAACTTTCCGGATAGCCGACGCCCACATACAGTGTCGTCAGCTTGGCCTGTGCCTCCGCCTTGGTTTTGGGATCCATCCACGTCAGCGCATCGATGCGTTTCCGGAACGCCGCGATGAGTTCCGTCACCATTGCCTGTGCCCGAGTTTTGGCTTCAGGCGGAAAATAGCGCCGCGCATAAATTTTCCCTACATCATCGCCGAGGTACACATTCACCACGAACACCCCGCGCTGCCACCTTGGACGCTGCTGCGGCGCTCCGGTCATTGCGGTTCCGAAAAACGCAAACTGTTCGTCCGCCAGCGCCTTCGGCAACACGCCAGCACCCGCCTCCATCGCATGATACGCCAGCCAATCCTTCCAGCTGTCGAGTGGCTCCGAAGCCACCAGCGCCGACTCGCCTGTGAACGCCGTCGGCTGCCACACGATGAAGCTGGCCTGCTGCGTCAGCCCGGCCCCGCGGAAATATTCCATCCAGTCCAGTCCCGGCGCTTTCGAGGCAAAATCGCCTGCGCTCCAGGGATTGTTTGCCTTGTGGATGTCCTCGTTCTCCGCCAGGCTCAAATGTTTTTCCGCGATCGCGTGCTCAAGAACCACAATTCGCTTTGCCCGCGCCTCCGAATCCGTGAATCCCGCCAGCTTCAGCATGGCCGCCACATGCTTCTGATACTCTGCGCGCAACTTGGTCATGTGCTCGCTGCTCGACAGGTAGTACTCGCGATCGGGCAATTCCAATCCGCCTTGCAGCAGGTACGCCGCGTAATGCTCGGAATCGTTGAATCCCGGCGCCACCCATAAGCCAAACAGATTCGAGGTGTGAAAGTTCGTGTTGTTCAGGGCATCCACGTCTGCGCGCAGCGTCTTCCCCAGCGCAAACGCCAATTCCTTCTTGTCTTTGATTGCCGCAATCGCATCGAGTTGCGGCTTCAGCGGGGTTAACCCATTCGCTTCGATTCCCGCCTCATCCATATACGAGTTGTACAGGTCGGCAATCTTCCGATCTTCGGATCCCGGGGCCGCATTCGCTTTGGCCGCCCCCTGGATAATGTCCGCCGTTCTCTTGTTGCTGATTTCATCCAATTTCGTGAACACGCCGATGCCCGCGCGGTCCGGTGGAATCTCCGTGCGTTTGATCCAGTCTCCGTTGGCGTACAGATAGAAATTGTCGCCCGGTTTCACCGAGCGATCCATGTTGGCAATCTGAATCCCGTGGGTCTGTTCTTTTGCTTGTTCCTGCGCACGTACCACAGCCAATACCGACCCCAATGCAAGGATCGACGCGCCAGCCACTGCCACTCCTGAGAATTTCCGTGTGAAGTTCATCCCAGCTCTCCCTGAGTCGCTGCTGCGGAGCGCGCGCAGTCGACACTTCAGTATAGGCGCGTGCACTCCCTGTCGGGCAATCCCCGAACCCACACACGCGCTATACTAGCGCCGCCATGCCTGCGATTGTCTGCATGCTCCGCGGCGTGAACGTTGGCGGACACAACAAAATCAAAATGGAGCCTCTGCGTTCCCTGTGTGCCACGCTCAAACTGGACTGTGCGCAGACCTATGTGCAAAGTGGAAACGTGGTCTTCCGTACCGGCGAAAAGAACCTCGCGCTCCTGTCCAAACGCATACAAGATGCCCTCGAATCCAACTTTGGCTTTCGCCCGGAAGTCATCCTTCGCACCGCCTCGGAAATGCGCCACATCATCGCGCGCAATCCTTTCGCCTCCCGCCATGGCATCGAGCCTGCAAAACTCCTCGTCGCTTTTCTTGCTTCCAACCCCGGCAAAGAGGCCCGCGAAAATCTCGCCAGACTCGATACCCGTGGCGAAGAACTCCACGCCCGTGGATACGAACTGTACATCTATTACAAAAACGGCATGGGCAAGACCAAACTCTCGAGCGCGGCCATCGAAAAAATCCTCAACACCCCCGCCACCGGCCGCAACTGGAACACCGTTCTAAAGCTCCACGAAATGGCCGAAGCCCTCGAAGATTCCGCCTAACAACCATCGGAATAGCAGTCGCCCTCGGGCTTCGGGCAGGCCTCACGCTTAAAGTTCACGATTGCACTGGATTCTCACTGCCGTCCTCAAAATCCCACCGGCCGTTCACTCCACACGGCAAAGGCTCGTTCCAGCGCGATACCGGCTCTTCCGAGAGTACCTTCATCAAACAACCTGCCGATCAAGGTTATGCCGTGCGGGACACGGCGCGGGGGTGAGAATTTGGGCAGGGGGCGTGAAGGATCGGGGGCCCAATCGCTGCGGGCCTCGGCGACTTCAACAAAACCCGCGCGCATGGTCAAGGAAGGATGCCCGGTGTTGTTGGTGACGGTGAGAATTTCGTCGCGGAGAGAAGGGACGAGCAGCAAGTCCACGCGTTCGAAAACACGAGCCATCTCTTCGCACACCTTGCGGCGGAAGCGATCGGTCTGAACAAAATCCACGGCAGAAAGAAAGCGGGCCTGGCGGAAGATGTTGGGCCAGGCATCGTAGGTCTGCTCCCGGAGCTGGCGAATGTCGCCGTTTTCGGTTAATTCCTCGAAAGAAGCGGCGCTTTCCGCAAAGAGAATGAGATTGAGCGAATCATAAGGCCAGTCGGGCAGTGCAACTTCGACTGGTTCCATGCCTATTTTTTTGACTGTATCGAGGGCCATGCGATCCACGTCGGTGGCTGGAGCGGTTTTCATCCATGCGGGGAAATAGCCTACGCGGAGGCCCTTGACGCCGGCATTGGCGTCGAAATCCAGAGTGCAGGGGACGCTCGATAAGTCGCCTGGATCGAGACCAGAGATGGCGTTTAAAACGAGGAGAGCGTCTTCGACGGCGCGGGTCATTGGCCCGAGTTTGTCGAGGGACCAACACAAGGTCATCGCGCCGGTACGCGGGACGCGCCCGTAAGTGGGACGCAGGCCGGTGATGCCGCAGCGCATGCTGGGGCTGACAATGCTGCCACCGGTTTCGCTGCCGATGGAGAAGGCGACGAGACCGGAAGCGGTAGCTGAACCGGGGCCGGCACTGGAGCCGGAAGCACCTTCTTCGAGCAACCAGGGATTCATGGTTTGGCCGCCGAACCAAATGTCGTTGAGAGCCAGCGCCCCGAGACTTAATTTGGCCACCAAGACGGCGCCGGCGGCCCGCAAACGCTTCACAACGGTGGCATCGTCTTCGGGAATGCGATTACGGTAGGGCTCGGCACCATAGGTGGTGGGTATTCCCAAGGTGTCCAGCAAATCCTTCCCGCCCCAGGGAATGCCGTGCAACGGGCCGCGGTAACGACCGGCGGAGATTTCGGCATCGGCCTCCTTGGCCTGCTCGAGGGCGAGTTCACGGGTTAGAGTGATCACACAGCGAAGCTTGGGATTGTACTGCTCGAGGCGCTGCAAATAGATTTGGGTGAGGCGCTGCGAGGTTAACTTTTTCTGCTCGATCCATTTGGAAAGCTTGGTGACTGGAGCGAAGGCGATGTCTTCGTCATTAGTGGGCAAAGGTCCTGGATCGGCCTTGCTGCGGACGAAGTGATCCTTGGTCGAGGGCATCTTTTGTCCCGGGAGGGCACTTTGATAGCGGGAAAAGGGAGCCAAGGTGGAGTTCAGAACGACTTTGCGAGGGCCGGTGCGGCGTTCGTAAAGGGAAGCCATGTTGCCACGCCAACTGGAAGCGGCTTGAGCGCGCTCCGAGCCGGTCAGTTGCACCTGGACGAGTTTTTCAGCTTCGGCGAAGGTGGCGGGCGATACGTCGGGCCCGACAGCGGGTCCGGTGCCGAATGCGGGAGGGGCACCGGCGGGCTGTTGCTGTGCGGGATCTTGTGTTGATTGGTGAACAGGGCCTGCAGCGGGCGTGCCAGCATGGACTCCAACGATACCGGCGGCAACTCCCAAGGTGGTGTCCGCAAGAAACTGCCTACGCGTTTTGGTCATTCGTTTTCTCCAGCGGAATTCTACCCGAAACCAGGTTAGCGGCGACGGCCCATAGCCTTTATAGCCAGTGATGATCCGGGGTTGCCGCGAGTTGGCTGGGCAGCGATGGCGCAGCGCGAAAAAGACGCCGCGCGGGTGGTATGATTCCGGCCATGAATAGCCAAGAGCGTCTGTATCACGCGGTGGTTTTCTGTGTACTGGCAGGACTAAGCGCATGCGCAAGTTTCGGGCAAACGACAAGCACGGCAAACGTGCCGATTATTTTGCACGCGGCACGTCTGCTAGAAATCGAGAGCGGGAAGATTGTTGCTCCGGGAGAAGTGCTGGTGCAGGGTGAGCGAATCGTGGAGGTGGGCTCGAACGTGAGACACCCCGCGGGAGCGCAGGTGATTGACTTGGGCGAGACCACCCTGATGCCGGGGTTGATTGACGCGCACGTACACCTGTTTCTGCATCCAGGAGCGGAGGACCTGCAAACGGTGGAAGAGTCTGTGCCCCAGCGTACGATCATGGCGCTGCTGGCGGCACGAGAGGATTTGATGGCGGGCTTCACGGCCGAACGAGACATGGGGACGGAAGGAGCAGGGTCGGCGGACACAGCGGTGCGCGATGCCATCAATCAGGGATTGGCGCCGGGGCCGCGGCTGAGAATCAGCGGGAATGCGGTAGATATTCTGGGCGGGCACGAAGATGCGATGCATTTCAATCCGGAACAGCACGTTTTGTCGAATGCAACGTATGCCAATTCGGCGGAACAGTTGGTTACGGTGATTCGCGAGCAAGTGAAAGAGGGAGCGGACTTCATCAAGATTTACGAGACAGGACCCGATTCGATTCGGGATGGAATGCTGCACACGCCGTATCAGTACACTGAGGCGGAACTTGCGGCGGCGGTGCAGGAGGCCGCACGCACCGGGAGGAGGGTTGCGGTTCACGCCACGGGCGAGCCGGGCACGCTGTACGCAGCGCAAGCTGGGGTGGAGTCGGTGGACCATGCGTATCAGCTCGGTGAACAAACCATGCGGCTGATGAAAGAGAAGCAGATTCCGGCAGTACCTACATTCACGATCTCGGAATATTTCGCCGACCATGCGGACACGCCGGAATTGGGGAAGAGGGAACACGCGCTGCTTGAACTGCATGTGAAGGAGTTTCACAAGCAACTGGCGACAGGGGTGCCAATGGCGGTGGGTTCGGACGTAGGACCGTTTCCACACGGCACGCAGGGGCGAGAGTACGTGTTGATGGTGCAATACGGGATGAAGCCGTTGGAGGCGTTGCAGGCCGGGCTGCTGAATGGGGCAAAACTGCTGGGTTGGGGGAACGAAATTGGAGCGCTGAAAGCGAACTATTTCGCGGACATTATCGCGGTGCCGGGCAACCCGCTGGAGGACATAAGCGCGGTGACACACGTGACGTTCGTGATGAAGGACGGCACCATCTACCGCAAACCATAAGAAAGTGGGGAAGTAAACTAAGCGGGGTCTTCGATGGTCGCGGGAGCAAGTGGTTTTGTGGTGGAAGTGGTGGTGATTAGCAAAACACTGACCAGCACGAAGGCCGTGCCCAGGATAGTGCGAACTCCGAGGAGTTCCCCTCCGAAAAAGTAGCCGATCAGGACAGCGACGATGGGATTCACGTACGCGTAGGTGCCCACCTTGGTAGGGGATTGGTGATGAATCAGCCAGAGATAAGCGGTAAAAGCGATGATCGAGCCAGCGACGGTCAGGTACAGCAAGGCAACCCACGCAGCGCGGGATACGGCTAACGGGTGAAAATTGCGAAATTCGCCAAGCGCGGAGGAGGTGATCGCGAGTAAAACTCCGCCAACAAGCATTTGGGCTCCCGAACTCATCGTTTTCGAGGCGGGAAGAGGAAGCTTGCGGGTGAGCACAGAGGCTATGGACCAACTGATGGATGCAAGGATTAGCGCGAGCGCGCCTGCCCGGTCGACGGGGGCACCACCGAGATTCATGGAGCGGCTCATTAGCACGGCTACGCCCGCCAGGCCGATCAGAAGAGCGGATGCAAGGCGAAAAGTGAGCCGTTGGGTTTGGAGAACGACAATCTCCGCGAGCGCGATAAAAGCGGGAACGGTGGCCAACATTACAGCGGCAATGCCGGAAGGCACGCGTTGTTCAGCCCAGAACAGCAGGCCGTAATCGAAGACGAAGATCAGCAGAGCGAGGAGTGTTGCGGAAAGCCACTCGCGGAGGCTGGGTAGGCGCTCGCCGCGGACCATCACGCAGCCATAAAGAGCCAGTCCTGCGAGTAGAAAGCGCATGGCCGCAAAAAGAAAGGGAGGGACTTCGTGGACGCCAATGCGAATGGCGAGGAAGGTGGAGCCCCAGACGAAATAGATAATCGAGAAAGCGAGTAGAGTTTTCCAAGTGGGGTGCGGTTTGGGCTGCATGGCGTGTTCGATGACTGTACCAATTGTCTGCAGGCAGGGTGGAGAAAAACGCCGCAGGCAGGCTCAGGATGGCAGCCCGGAGGTCTGAACTAAACATACAAATTGGCTGTTTCCGGAACGGATGCTGAAAGATGGTGAAATGCGGTTAGCGGGGCCAGACACCGGCGGTGAAAGACTTGATGGTAGTGAATCCAAGCTGCTCGTATAAATGGACGGCGGTGCGATTCTCGGCAGTGACGGTGAGGGAGAGTTCTTTGAAACGCATGCTGCGGAGAGCATCGGAGGCAGTGAGCATGAGCATGCGGCCAAGCCCGTGCCCCTGAAAACCGGGTTGAACGCAAATCTGGGTGGTGTGACCGACACCCTCGGCTACTTCGCTGGTGAGCACGCAGCCAATCAGTTCGTCGCCGCCAGGATGGCGGAGCACGAAGGAGGCGCTGGGTTGAAATTGGCCGCAGCCCGGGAGCAGGATGATGTTCTTGAGGAACTTGAGAGCGCCGCTGCGCGAGCGGTATTGATCATTGATGTCGCCATCAATATGGTTGGCGTAGGCCAGGTAAATGAGTTTGGCGCAGGGTTCAAAGTAGCGGTCGTTCCAGCGATCCAAACGCAGGCTGGAAGGTGAAGTAGAAACGCGTTGGTTGTGCTTGCAAAGATCGAGCAGCATGAATTGGCGGGTGTGCAGGCGAAAACCCTGCTCGCGGAGGGCGTCGTCGACCGGGCCACCAAAGGGCATGAGTTGTGCTTCAATGCGTTGCATTTGAGGCAGGGCACGCATGCTGTACAACATTTCTTCCAATAAGCGCCGCCCAATAGGACCTTGATTCTGCTGCGGCGAGACGTACATGCCGCCGATCAGCCCCTTGTGGTCTTCCAAAACATAGAAGGAATAACCCACGGCGGAACCGTGCTCCAAAGCGACGCAGCCCGAGAGGGCATGTGCCTCGAGAAAGCGCTTAATGAGTTCCAAGGCGCTGCGGTAATCCCAATGGAGTTCTTCGCGCCAGTGGCTGGCTTCTTCCTGAAGAAGCGGCTCGATCTGGCGGACGGTTGCTTGGCGAAGATCGATGATGTTCATGGGCGGCAGTTACGGTGGTGCCTGGTACCACTGCCATGATAGCCGATTCGAGCAACAGACTGCCAAACGGGGCGAGGCAGATACAGATCGAGCACATGGCTGGGAGAAGGCTGAATGGCGGGAGAATAGCGCATGCTAGGCTAAATGAGGGTTCGGGATTGGGAACCCAGGCGGGGTGTATAAGCGTCATGGGCACAGGGTCCAATGTCATGTCGGTGGTCGATGAGTTGCGTTATCCGAGGCGTTGGTACACCAAGGCGTCGGTGATCGTGCTGACCCTGGTGTTCTTTGTGGCGCTGGCGACGCTGGCGATCGCCGGGGTGCTTACGTATTGGATCGTGAAGCCGCAGCGGACCAGTTCTGAAATCAACATGGCGAGCTTCCCCGGGCGGCCCGATGAAGTGGATTTCACGGTGGCCGGACTGAAACCGGGAGACCGCAAGGGCTGGTTTTTCCCGGGATTGCGTGGTGCGCCGACGATAATCCTGTGCCATGGGTATCAATCCAGCCGAGGTGAACTGCTGACGCTGGTATCGGCGCTGCAGGATCACCAGTACAACGTGTTTGTTTTTGACTTTGCGGCCCATGGGGCGAACGCCGGAATCACCACATTCGGGTATCGCGAGGGTGACGAGGTGCGTGCGGCGGTAGACACGATTGCCCGTCGGAGTGACGTAGACGGGAACCGGTTTGGACTGTGGGGCTACAACTTAGGAGCGTATGCAGCGTTGCGTGAGGCGGAAAAGGACCCGCGGGTGAGGGCGCTGGTGTTGGACTCGGTGTACGATTACCCGAAGCAGATGGTGAGAATTGGAGTCGAGAAAACCGGGGTAGGCGGATTCCCGTTGATGATCAAGTCGGCTCAGACGACATTTGAATGGTTGAATTACGCGTATAAGGACGATCCGTCGCTTTCTTCAAAGATGAAGACGCTGAACGACGTGCCGATCCTGTTCATTCAGGCGACCGATGATCCGGAATTAGGCGCGATCACCCGGGACATGTTCTTAAGGGCGCCGGAACCACGAGAGCAAGCCATCATTGCGCACGGGAATTTCGTGAACCTGCCGGATGAAGAAAAGCGCACGTACGAGAATCGGGTGGTGACCTTCTTCCTGACACGATTGCCGGCGAGCGCGGTTCCGGCGACTCCCCCGCGCAGTCCGAAAATAGCGAAGGCCGCCGGATAATCCGCGCATAAGCCTTCACTGTGGTCCTGAACTCTCCTTTTGCGGTTGAACTTGCCAGACAAACCAGCCGGTAGCGCCCAAGTTGATCGGATCCTTCGAACAGCTCCAAGATCCAGACATTTCCACTGCACAGCTGCGCAAATCCGGAGAAGGCAGCAGGAGAGGCCCTTCGGTCGGCGTTTGGGCATTCCAAGTCTGGACTTGGCGATGCAGATAGAAGCTGAGGGCATACTGTTGCGCGCGAGGCATCGAGGAAACATAGACGTTCGGGGAGCTTGCGACCGGGGATTGCAGCTTTTCGAATTGTAGCGCGATGGACTTTGCTGAGGGATCGGGAGAAAGCCAGGGGCGGACCAGGGGGCGGAAGTCTGCAACAAGAATGAGGATGGGCAGGACGCACAGGGGCGCCGTTTGGCGCAGGAAATTGTTGCGGCTGACGCGATTGGCTAGCAGAAGGTAAGCGACGCCGAATGCGAATAACACGAGCGCGGCGGCTCGCGCTCTGGGCGGGTCAATACTGGCGGGCACGAACCAGTTGGAGAAGAGTACAGCCGCGGATGCGATGGCGATCAGTCCAACTGCAACATGAAGCGATCGAAACACACGTTGGTCTGGCGATGGCAAACGGAGGCACGAGACGGCCAGGAGCAGTCCGATTGGAGGAATGGCAGGAAGGAGGTAGCCGGGCAATTTCGATTGCGAGGCGGAGAAGAAAAGAAAACAGAAGCAGGGCCAAGACAACAGGAAAACAGCCAGCGAGGAGAGTCTCCGGTCTTTCCAGAAGATTCTCGATTCACGGGCCACGACCCAAACCAGCGTGGCCGTCCAAGGGAGGAATGCGATCAACAAGATCGGCAGATAGAACCAGAGGGGCTGAATGTGTTGAAATTCGGGAGTGAGATAGCGATTGAAATTGTGCTCGATAATGAAAACGCGAAAGAAGCCGGGATTGCGCCGGCCACACAGGATGTACCAGGGAAGGACAGTAACACAGAAAGCGACGATGCCCACCGGATGAAAGCAGCGGGAGGCGTCGCGCCAGCGCTTGGTGAAGATGGCCCAGAGGAGCACGGCGCCACCAGAGAGAACAATTGCGGCGGGACCCTTCGCGAGAACCGCCAAACCTAGAAAGACACCGAACAACAGAGATGTGAACGAAGCGGAGGAGGTTAAAGAGCCAGGGGGAGTAAGGGGAGCTGCGCCAACGAGGAGTGCGGAAAAGACCATGGCTATGGTGAGCGTTCCGGCGAAGAGCATGTCTGTAGCGGCGGCATGAGAAAAACCGATCATGGCCACAGTAGTAGGGAGCAGCAGAAGAAGCCAGCGAGCGACAGCGGAACCGTAGACAGGGCAAGCGAGCCAAGCTACCGCGAGGGTGGCGAGTAGAGCGCTTATAGCACTGGGGAGGCGCGCGGAGGCCTCGCTGACACCGAACAGTTTGAAACTGAGGGCGGCCGTCCAATACAACAGCGGGGGCTTCTCGAACCACGGCTGGCCGTAAAGGCGGGGGGTGACCCAATCGCCGGACTCGGCCATATTGCGAGCGATCCAGGCATAGCGAGGTTCGTCTGGACCCAGGAAGCCGACCGCGCCTAGATTGTAGAAATAAGAAACAAAGAGTGTGGCGAGGATGAGGATAATCCAGGCGAGACGCGCGGCCGGGTTGCGAGAGATGGGAGCGGCGTTGGTTTCCGTCACGAAAGGAAGAGTCTAGCATTGTCAGTGTATCTTGGAGTGTGGAAGTCACGGGGGGTGGTGATGTGGGGCTTGGTAAGCCCACGAAAACATGATTGAGTGGCTACAGTACGCGATTGCTTGGACATTCATTAAGACTCTTGGGGCGCTGCCGCGGGGGATGGCCAGGAAAGTGGCGGCTTCAGCAACGCGCGCGTTGCTGGTGTTTTTGCCCAAGCTGCGAAAGACAGCCGAAGTGAACCTAAGAATAGCGTTCCCGGATTGGACGGAGTCAAAACGCGCAACCGTGCTCCGGGAAATGACAAGGAACCTGGGGTGGATGGCGGTGGAATTCGCCCGGATGCCGAAATACACAAGAGAGAATATCGAGGACGTGATCGCGCTGGAGGGCCATGAGAATTTTCTGGCGGGGCAGAGGCGCGGAAAGGGTGTTGTGTATCTGACCGGGCACATTGGCGCGTGGGAACTTTCTTCGTATGCGCACGCGCTGTACGGATTCCCACTGGACTATATGGCGCGACCGCTGGATAACCGGCCGCTGGATGCGCTGGTGAATCGATACCGGGGAGGTTCCGGGAACAAGCCGATCTACAAAAACGAAGCGGCGCGAGTGATGTTGCGGGTGTTAAAGGACGCGGGAACCGTGGGAGTTTTGGCGGACCAGAACACCATGCCAGGGGAGGGCGTGTTTGTGGACTTTTTTGGGGTTCCCGCATGTACCACGACGGGCATCGCGCGAGTGGCGCTGCACACCGATGCAGCGGTTGTGCCTGGGTACGCGTACTGGGATGAAGACTCACAGAAGTACAAGCTGAGGTTCGAGCCGGCAGTCGAACTGGTGCGCACCGGGGACAGCGAACGCGACATTGTGGAGAACACGCAAAGATTTGCGAAGGTGCTGGAAGCAATTATCCGGAAGCATCCGGGACAGTGGATTTGGATTCATGCGCGGTGGAAGAACCGGCCCAAAGGAGAGGCACCAGTGTACGAGTTTTTGAGCTGAGCCGGTTCGTGCCGTGCGCGGAGAGATTGCGACAAGAGACGAGGAGCATCTCGATGAAGATGACGGCTAGAGAGGTTGCGGAGGCGATTGGGGCGAAGTTGGAAGGGATTGGAGGGTTGGAGTTGGAGGGTGTTGCGGCTCCGGAAAGAGCCGGGTCGAAACAACTTATTTATGTGGAAACGGCGAAACATGCGGAGCGGGCGGGGGCATCGGCAGCGACGTGCGCGATATGTGGTGAAGGGATCGTGCTTGCCGGCAAGACGGTGCTACGGAGCGCGCAGCCCAAGGTGGGGTTTGCGAAGGCGGCCGAACTACTGTTGGAACGGGCACCGATCGCAACAGGAATTCATGAGACGGCACTTGTGGCGCAAACCGCGTCAATCGGGAAAGACGTAGGGATAGGCGCGTATACGGTGGTTGAAGAAGGAGTTCACATCGGAGATGGCACGCAAGTAGGATCGCACGGGGTGATTGGAGCAGGCTGCTGGATTGGAGAGAACTGCCGGGTTCATCCACGAGTGACGCTGTACCCAAGGGTAAGGGTCGGAAATTGGGTGGAGATACACGCGGGGGCGGTGATTGGCGCGGACGGTTTCGGATATGCGTACGACGGGAAGCGGTATTGGAAGTTTCCGCAGGCAGGGATTGTGGAGATCGGGGATTATGTGGAGATTGGAGCAAACGCGACGATCGATCGAGGTTCGCTGGATGATACCCGGATCGCGGAGGGAGTGAAACTCGACAACCTGGTACACGTTGGACATAACGTGCAGATTGGGGCGCATACGGTGATTGCCGCACAGACGGGGATTTCAGGATCGAGCAAGCTGGGACACCACGTGATCTGCGGCGGGCAGGTGGGAATCGCAGACCACTGCACGTTGGAGGATCAGTCGATTGCCGGGGCACAGGCGGGCATTCCTACGGGCAAGACGATTCGCAGCGGGCAAACGGTTTGGGGGACTCCGGCCAGGCCGCTGGACAAGTTCAAGGAAGCATACGCGTGGTTTGCGCGCTTGCCGGAGTTAGGGGAGAGAATTCGAAGGTTGGAGGAGGGGAAGTAGGGCAGCCTCAAGACGCAAGGACCGTTGTAATGGAGGCCGAGGATTGCCCTCTGGCTAATTAGTGCAAAGAGCACACATTATGGGCAACGGCACCGACGTTGGAGCGATTGGTTCGAGAAGAAAATGACTATTCCAGCAGGGAAGGAAAAACGGCTGTGGCGGTTGATTGTGGTGGGCGGCCACACGCGAAGCATTGGGAAGACGCAGCTGGTGTCCGACGTAATTCGGGCGTTCCCGGAAGTGGAATGGATCGCGGGAAAGATCACCCAATATGGACATGGGGTGTGCGCACGAAATGGGGAGAATTGCGATTGCGCACCCACGGAACACGTTTGCGCACTGGATTGGGAGACGCGGCCGGACACGGGAACAGATAGCGCGCGATTTCTGGAAGCCGGGGCAAAACGATCGTTTTGGTTAAGGACGAAACAGGGGTATTTGGCGGAAGGGTTGCCGTTGTTAAGGCAAGCGTTGAAGGAAGTGGAGAACAGCGAAAATGCATTGGAGGAGAACCCGGGGGCTCACAAAACAGGAGCGCTGATTGTAGAGAGCAACTCGCTGATGCAGTTCGTGAAGCCATCGCTGTATTTCGCGGTCATCGACCCGATGAAGGATGATTTCAAGGAGTCGGCGCAGATGGCGTTGGATCGTGCCGATGCATTGGTGTTGCGGGGGGAAGTGAAAGGAGACGGGCCGCCAGCGGCGCTATGGATGAGATTGCCACAGCAGTTGATGAGAGAGAAGCCGTCGATATTGCAAAGAGAAGGCGAAGAACTGCCCGAACCGTTGTGGGCGCTGGTGCATCGAATGTTGGAGGAAGGTCCTGGGGCGCAGATATAGGGCACGACAACTGGGGCGAAGGGCCTGGCATCTTAGTCGTTGACCCTCGGTAAAGGGGCGGAGATAATAAAAGAGTACTGGGGGTACCCCCAGCAGAAGCATTGGCCCTACGGAAGTGTAACGCAACAGGCAAGTTAGTAAGGTTCGGCAGTGGGAGCGGGGGATCGCTGGAACTGTAGTTGTGGTGATCACCTGAAGGAGCGTGGATGGCGTCATTCGTACGAATGGGGGAGCAACTGCCGGTTGCGCCAGCGCCGGCGCCCTGGCTGCAGGAGGATTGGGCCGAGCGGGTGGAGACCGCAGTCAAGAATGGGGCGGAATACCTGTTGTCGCTGCAGACCGACGAAGGCTACTGGCTGGGCGAACTGGAAGCCGATACCACGCTGGAATCCGACTACATCTACTACCTGTACGTGCTGGGAAAGGCGGAGCCGGGCCGTATTGCAAAACTGGCGAATTATGTACGGCGGAGACAACTGGAGTCCGGCGGCTGGCCGATCTATCCCGGCGGGCCTTCTGAGCTGAACGCCACAACGAAAGCGTACTTCGCATTGAAACTGGCGGGCGATTCGCCGGACGCGGCGCATATGGTGAAGGCGCGAGAGACGGTACACCGGCTGGGGGGGCTGGAGCACAGTAATTCCTACGTGCGGTTTTACCTGGCGTTGGTGGGGGCCGTGGGCTGGGAGCTGGTGCCGTCGATTCCTCCGGAGCTGATGCTGCTTCCGGACTGGTTCTACTTCAATATTTACGAGATGTCGTCGTGGACGCGGGGAATCGTGATCCCGATGGCGATCCTGTCGTCGCTGCGTCCAGATTTCCGGTTGCCGGAGCACGCACGTGTGGATGAGCTGTTCAAGGATTCGTCGCAGAAGAGCGCGGCGTTTGCCTGGAGCAAACAAATCCTGTCTTGGAAGAATGTGTTCCTGGCGGTGGACCGTGGGCTGAAGCTGTACGAGAAGCTGCCGTGGAAACCGCTGCGGCGTAAGGCCATTCGGGAAGCCAAGCAGTGGATGGTGGAACACCTGGAGCGGACCGAGGGGCTGGCGGCGATCTATCCCTCGATGATGAATTCGATTCTGGCGTTGATCGCCCTGGGGCACGGACCGGACGATCCGCTGACGTTCCGTGAGATCAAAGAGTTTTCGCGGTTTGAGATCGAGGAAGACGACACGATTCGATTGCAGCCGTGCGTGTCGCCAGTGTGGGACACCTGCATCGCCATGGTGTCGCTGGAAGAAGCAGGATTGCCGGCGGATCATCCGGCGCTGGTAAAGGCGGCGGAATGGCTGCTTTCAAAACAGATATTGGGTGGAGGAGACTGGCAGGTCAAGAACAAGGACGCCGAGCCGGGCGGATGGGCGTTCGAGTTCCGCAACGACTTTTATCCGGACGTCGACGACACCGCGTTTGTATTGATGGCCCTGCAGCGGGTGAAATTTCCCGATGCGCAACGGATGGAAGGAGCCATGCGGAGGGGAATCCAGTGGCTGCTGAGCATGCAGAACCGGGATGGCGGCTGGGGCGCGTTCGACCGCGACAACAACCGGGAATTGCTGTGCAACATTCCGTTCGCCGATCATAACGCGATGATTGACCCGTCAACCGCGGACGTGACAGCGCGGGTAATCGAGTGTCTGGGGCGATTCGGCTGGACCGCAGAACACCCAGTGATCCGCAAGGCTGTTGGGTTTCTGACGCAGGACCAGCACCGAGACGGATCGTGGTTCGGGCGTTGGGGAGTGAATTACGTCTACGGAACGGGCGGAGTGCTGCGGGCGCTGGAAACGGTGTCGATGACGGCGCAGGACTACTGCGCGCGAGCGGTGAACTGGTTGAGGCAGGTGCAACTAGCGGATGGCAGCTTTGGAGAATCGCTGAAGAGCTACGAAGTGCCCTCCAGCAAGGGACATGGGAGGAGCACACCCTCGCAGACGGCGTGGGGATTAATAGGCTTGCTGGCTGGAGCAGATCCCAACGACCCGGCGATTGCCCGAGCGGCGGCTTACCTGATAGGCCAACAGCACGCCAACGGTTCGTGGAGCGAAGACGAATTCACGGGAACTGGTTTTCCGGGCGTGTTCTATTTGAAATATCACTTGTACAAGAATTCCTTCCCGGTGTACGCGCTGGCGCGATACCGAAGCCAAGCGCGACGAGCCGCAGAGTATTGCGCGGCCAAGTTTAACCCGAGAGATTTCCGCGTGCGCAGTGGCCTGTACACAGCGCGTGAGCGGCGGGCCTGCTAAGAACCGAAATGCGGTACCCCATCGGACTGGTTCTCGATTCCGCGAAACACCTAGCCAGGAACAATCTGCAAGGGAAACGAAAGTTTCCGGTGATGCTATCGCTGGAGCCGTTGGGGAGCGGCGTGAGGGTAAACGGCGGTGACAGTAGCAGGGCCAACAACGGGCCGGCACAGATGCTGAGTGTGGAGAAGTGCTTAGCAGCTGTGGAAGAGTGCCGCACCCCTATAGTTTTGATTTGCGGGGCAGAACCGCTGGAGTATCAGGAAATTGCGCCGCTAACGAGATCCATCCTCGAACGGAAACAGCATTTATTTGTGTGCACCGACGGGGCGCTGATTCGACGGCGGCTGCACGAGATTCCTCCGTACACGAATTTCTTCTGGAACGTAAGGCTGGACGGGACTCAGGGGGTACATGACGCGCGGTGGCATCGAATGGGGCTTTTCGCGGAAGCGCTGGACGGCATCAAGGCGGCCAAAAACGCGGGTTTTTTCGTGGTAGTCAGCAGCACGATTTATCCCGACGGCGAGATCAGCGACTTGGCGGCGCTGTACGCGCGATTGCACAGGATGCACGTGGATGGATACCTGCTGTCGCCACACTACCCGGAACAAAAATTCTGCCGCGAGGGGAGCGCACGATTTAAGGAGAAGATGCACGAAAAGTTTCGTGAGGCCAGCGACGTGCTCGGGGATTACAACCTGATGACCTCGCCGATTTACCTGGAGTATTTGCGCGGAGAAAGGGAGTTGGATTGCAGTGTGTGGGGTGGCCCGGTGTATGGACCGCGTGGCTGGTTGAGTCCGTGCAGCTTGTTGGAAACCGGGTATGCGCAAAGCTATAAGGAACTGTTGGAAAAGACGGTGTGGGAAAACTACGGACGGGGTCTGAATCCGCGCTGCGAGAACTGCCAGTGTTATGCGGGGTACGAAACCGCGGCGCTGCTGGGGATGAATCCAAAGGCGGGAGACCTGTGGAAGTTGTTGAAGTGGCAACTGGGAGGGAGTTTGGGAGAAAGACGCGAAGGGACGCGTGAAGCATGACCACGCTGGTGACAGGTGCGGCGGGCTTTCTGGGGAGCCACGTAGCGCGGCAACTGGTGGCGCGGGGAGAAAATGTGCGAGTGCTCATGCGGGCGTCGAGCAACAATCGCGCGGTGAGTGATTTGTCGCTGGAGTACGTGACCGGGGATCTGCGGGATGGGGATTCACTGGCACGCGCGATGAATGGGGTCAAACGGGTATTTCACGTTGCGGCCGATTACCGGTTGTGGGCGAAGGACTCGCAGGAGATTTATGACTCGAATGTTGGAGGGACGAAGAACCTGTTGGCCGCAGCGAAAAATGCCGGAGTGGAGCAACTGATTTACACGGGGACGGTAGCAACGATTGCGGTGGAGCGGCCGGAATTGCCGAACGAGTCTACGGAGAGCACGCTGGAGGAGATGATCGGGCACTACAAGCGGTCGAAATGGATGGCCGAAAGAGAAGTGCTGCAAGCGGCGAGGGGAGGACTGCCGGTAATGGTAGTGATGCCCACGACTCCGGTGGGGCCGTGGGATTGGAAGCCGACGCCGACGGGGAAGATTATCTTGGACTTTCTGAATGGAAAAATGCCGGGGTACGTCGAGACAGGGTTGAATTTCGTGGGAGTGGAAGAGTGCGCGGCGGGGCACTTGTTGGCAGCGGAACGAGGAAAGCTGGGAGAGAGGTACTTGTTGGGGGGAGAAAACCTGACGCTGAAAGAACTGCTGGATACGCTGGCGAAGATCACGGGCTTGGCGGCTCCGACGATGAAAATCCCGCACGGTGTGGCGTTGAGCATGGCGTATGTGGAGAGCGCATTTTCGAGGCTGATTGGACGAGAACCGCAGATTCCCGTCGAAGGCGTGAAGATTGCGCAGCACAAGATGTTTGTGGATTGTTCGCGAGCACAACGGGAATTAGGCTTTCGGCCGGGGCCGGTGGCGGCAGCGCTGGAGCGAGCAGTGCGGTGGTATCAGGCGAATGGATATGTGAAGGCCGGGCGGGTAAAGAAGATGAAGCTGGCGGCGTGAAGAGCAGAATGAGAGTGCTGGTGACATTTGCGGTGGAAGCGGAATTTGCGCCGTGGCGGAAGCTGCGGAACATGGCGACTCGCGAATCCGGCGGCATTACTGTATACGAGGCGAAAATCGGTAGAGGAGACGTGGATTTTGTGGTCACCGGAATGGGAATGGAAAACGCGAGGCGAACAACCCAGGCAGTTATCAGGCCCGAGCACAAGGCGTGCATTGGCGCGGGGTTCGCGGGCGCGCTGAAAAGTACATTGAAAATTGGAGACGTGCTAGCAGCACGATCGGTTCAAGCGCTGGGGAAGAGCAAAACGCTGGAATGCTCTGGAAACCTGGTGATGGCCGCTTGCGAGAACCAGGCCATTGAGGCAAAGATGTTCCTGACGACGGACCACGTGATCGGCAGCGCGCAAGAGAAGAAGCGCCTGGCCCCGTTTGCGGACGCAGTGGACATGGAGAGTTTCGCGACGGTATCCGTTGCAAGAGAGAAGAATGTGTCATGCGTGGCGGTGCGAGTGATCAGTGACCGATTTGATCAAGACATGCCAGCCGAGATTGACGCCACGGTAGATGAATCGGGGCGGGTGAAGGTTGGGGGCGTGATCAAACACGTGGCTACTCATCCCTTGCAGGTCCCGGCGTTGATCCGACTGGGCCGTCAAAGCAAAATGGCCGCGGAGGCTCTGGCACATTTCCTGGAAGCGTTCATAAGAGAGTTGTCGTTTCGAGCCCACGGGTGGCCTCCTCCTGATTTGGCGGGGATAGCATCAAGATGAGCGGGGCGGGGATTGTGGCGGAACAGGCGCGGACGCTGGGGCCGATTCCCAAGACGATGCGGGCCGGGGTGTACCGGGAGAAGGGTGTGGTGCGGGTGGAAGAAGTGCCGGTGCCGGAGGTGGGCGACGGGGAAGTGCTCATCAAGGTGGCAGCTTGCGGAATTTGCGGCACGGACATAAAGAAGATTTTCCAGCGGTACGTAGAGCCGCCGCAAATTTTGGGACACGAATTGGCGGGGACGGTGGTGGCCCTGGGGCGCGGAGTGAGCAAATGGAAATTGGGCGACCGGGTAATGAGTTTTCACCACATTCCGTGCGGCACTTGCTTTTACTGCAAAAACCGCTTGTTTTCGCAGTGCAAACAGTACAAGACCACCGGACTGACCGGGGGATTCACGCCGAACGGCGGGGGATTCGGCGAATATGTAAAGGCGATGCCGTGGGTGGCGGAACACGGAATGGTGGCGTTGCCGGCGAATGTGAGCTTTGAGGAAGGCACGTTTATCGAGCCGATCAACACGATTCTGAAAGCGGTGCAGAAGGCGCGAGTGGCAGGGCAGGAGACGGTGTTGATCATCGGGTGCGGGCCGATCGGACTGCAGTTGCTGATGGTGACCAAAACGCTAGGGGCGAGCATCTATACAAGTGACCCTATGGCCCCGCGGAGGGCCAAGAGCCTGGAGTTAGGGGCGCTAGAGTCATTTGACCCCATAAGTGGTAAGCTTGTACAAGAGATCCATAGGCGAACGAGTGGTCGCGGGGCAGATGCGGTGCTGGTAGCCGTGGCGCATCCAGCGGTAGTGGTGGAAGCGTTAGCAGCGGCCAGACCAGGCGGGAGAGTCCTGTTATTTGCGGCGAACGACCCAGTAACAAAGATCGAGTTTCCGGCAGCAGCAGTAGGGATTGACGAGAAAGAAATCCTGGGCAGCTATAGTGCCGCCGTGGACATCCAAGAAAGTGCGGCAGCGCTGGTACTGGAGAAGAAACTGCCGGTGATGGAAATCGTCACGCATCGGTTCCCCTTGGCTAGAATCCAGGAAGGACTGGAACTAGCAAATAGGCCCACGGAAGAATCGTTGAAGATTCTGATAACGCACGCATGAGAACAGTATCGACAAAGAAGATGGACGCAGGGGTAGAAGAGATCACCGCCCCGGTGCGGATAGCGGTGCCATCGAAGATGACCGCGGCGGTACTGTATGGCAGCGAAGATCTGCGAGTCGAGCAGATTGAGGTGCCGGCGCTGGCAGCGGATGAAGTGCTGTTGCGGGTGAGGTTGGCGCTGACCGATGGGACAGATTTGAAAGTTTGGCGGCGGGGCTATCACGCCAAGATGATTCAACCCCCCGCGGTCTTTGGCCATGAAGTAGTGGGCGAGATTGTGGCCATGGGGAAGCGAGTGGATTCGCGGTGGCGCTTGGGCACGCGAGTGATCGCGGCGAATTCGGCGCCGTGTTTCCGCTGCTATCACTGCCGACGCGGACAGGAAAATCTTTGCGACGATCTGCTGTTCAACAACGGGGCCTATGCGGAGTACATGAGAATTCCGGGACGAATCGTGCGGGAAAACATGCTGGAAGTGCCGCATTCGGTGGACGATCACAGCGCCGCGTTCGTGGAACCGCTAGCGTGCGTCTTGCGAGGGATCCACGAAATGGAAGTGCGAACCGGGGACACGTCGGCGGTGATCGGTTGCGGACCGATCGGATTGAAATATGTACGGATGCTGTCGCGCCGCGGAGTACGAGTGATCGCACTGGCGAGGAGGGAAGGCCCACTGGCGGTGGCCCGGAAATTGGGCGCGGCGGTGACGATCAACGTGACCGAAGTGCCAGACGTGGTGGGAGCGGTTCGAGATTTGACGGAAGAACGGCGCGGGCCAGACTCGGTGGTGGAAGCAGCAGGAAACCCCGCGACATGGCAACAAGCGTTGAAGATGGTGCGGCGCGGAGGGGTGGTGAATTTCTTCAGCGGGTTACCGTCGGGAACACGGGTGGAAATTGAGCCAGCGGCGATCCACTATGCGGAAATCAAGATGATTTCCCCGTTCCATCACACGCCAAGGTTCATTCGCGAAGCCCTGGAGGCAGTGCGGCGCGGCGACGTATCAGCGGAAGAGTTTGTTACGGAAGAGATCCGGTTGGCAGATTTGCCGCAAGCGTTCGAACGGATGAAAGCCCGAAGCGGAGAGATCAAATTGGCGGTGCGACCGTAAGAACGCCATTCGCAGTTCGTATTTCGTGATTCGAGAAAATCAGACCATTCGAGGTCCAGTCCACATTAAGCTAGGGTATCGGGATATTGGTTAACTGATGCTGCGCCCCGGCGAACTCGCGCTGATGGAGAAATTGCCCGCGGACGGGTGTGGGCGGAAGGCCGCGCAGCAGTACACGAAATGGCTGGCCACACATCATTACGAAAATTTCAACGTGGTTTCCTGGCTGTTGCCGAAGCAGCTGCACCAGCATTTCTATAACGTGTACGCATATTGCCGATGGGCGGACGACCTGGGGGACGAAATACCGCGCAAGGACCGGGCCCTGGAATTGCTGGGATGGTGGGAAACGGAATTGGACGCGTGCTATGAAGGTAGGCCAAGGCACCCGGTATTCGTGGCGTTGCGGGAAACGATCCTGGCCAAGGACGTGCCGAAACAACCATTTGCCGACCTGCTGAAAGCGTTCCGTCAGGACCAAATCATAAAGCGTTACGAGACCTGGGATGGCGTGCTGGATTACTGCGTGTACTCGGCGAATCCGGTGGGACGGCTGGTGCTGTACCTGTGCGGGTACCGCGATGAGGAGCGGCAGAAGCTCTCCGACGCGACCTGTACGGCGTTGCAGTTGGCTAATTTTTGGCAAGACGTGGCACGTGATCTGGAAAAGGGAAGAATTTATGTTCCCCTGGACCGAGCGGCGGCGCATGGAATCAGTGAACAAGACATTGTCGAGAAGAAGTTTGATCAACGGTATGTGGCATTGATGAAGGAGCTGATTGGGTACACGCGAGGGCTGTTCAAACAAGGGATGCCACTTTCGAAAATGGTCGAGGGGAAGCTCAGCGTGGACTTGGCGATGTTCAGCCGAGGCGGGCTGGCTGTGTTGGACGCGATTGAAGCGATCGGCTATGACACGCTGAACCGGCGGCCAGAAGTGAGCAAAGGGAAACAAGTCCGGTTGCTGGGGCGGGCGATGGTGGCAAAGCTGTGGGGAGGGAAGAGTCCTACGCCGATCACCCAGGCCCAGAGGCCAGCCAGTGCCGTGCCCACAGGAAGCGAACCCCCGGAACTGCTGGATGTGCCGGATTCGTATGAAGAGTGCCACCGGATTGCGCGGGAAGCGCACAGCAGTTTTTACCCGGCGTTTTTCCTGCTGCCAAAGGCCAAGAGGGACGGAATTGTGGCGCTGTACGCATTTATGCGGCTAATCGACGATGTGTCGGACGAGGGAGTGGACCTGGCGGCGAAGCAGCGGGGATTGGCGAGTTGGCGAGCGGCGCTGGACCAGGCGATCAACCGGCAGGAACAAGTGGTGGATGGATCGGCGGCAATCGCCTCGCCGGTTACGGCCCTAAAGGGTGCCGCGGAGATTCTGCCGGGTTTGGTGGATACGATCGAGCGCTACAACATGCCGACGCGCTATCTGCACGACTTGATTTCCGGCGCGGAAATGGATTTAACGATCCGAGCGTATGGTTCATTCGAACGGCTAAAGGAGTATTGCTACCGAGTGGCGGGAACGGCGGGCTTGACCTGCACGCATATTTTTGGATTTCATGATTTTCGCGCGCTGGAAATGGCAGAGAAGCTGGGACTGGCATTTCAGCTAACCAATATCATTCGAGATGTGCAGGAAGATTACGGATTCGGGCGAGTGTATTTGCCTGAAGAAGACCTGGAGCACTATCGAGTGGTTCGGGAAGACCTGGGACGGAAGGAGCCGAGCCTGGGAGTAAGGGAGCTGTTGCGGTTTGAAGCCGAGCGCGCCTGGAAATTGTACGAGGAGGGGGCGTCGCTGCTGGGAATGATCGAGGAAGACAGCCGCGCCACACTGTGGCTGCTGGTGCATACATACAGCGCCTTGTTAGCGCGAATTGAGGCGCAGGACTTTGCCGTTTTCGGGGAGAAGGTGAAGCTCGCGAAGGCGGAGAAACTGAAGTTAGTAGCCAGGGCGCGCTTCGGGCGCCACACGAAAGAGAACATTCTTGCCAAACGCGATCGTGATCGGGGGCGGGCTAGCCGGGCTGTCAGCGGGAGTATCGCTGGCTGAAGCGGGCTGGCGCGTGCGGTTATTCGAACAGCGGCCGTTTCTAGGGGGGCGAGCAACGTCGTATTGGCTGCCAGACGGCGAGCACGTGGACAATTGCCAACATGTGACGTTCGGGTGCTGTACCAATCTGGAGGATTTTTATCGACGAGTAGGAGTGGAGGACAAGATTCGATTCTTCGACCGGCTGCTGCTGGTGGATCCACAGGGACGGCGAGGGGCGCTGCATGGCGGGTTCTTGCCCGCGCCGCTGCACCTGAGTGGATCCTTCCTGACGTTTGCGCCGCTGTCGACGAAAGACAAGGTAGCAATTGCGCGAGCGATGTTTGCCATTATCCGGGCTAGAGGGGAACCGCGGGAGCTCCGTGGCAACCCAAAGATGTCGATGCTGGAGTGGTTGCAGAGCCGAAGGCAAACGCAGAGAGGGATCGAGCGCTTCTGGCGTGTGGTGCTAGTGAGTGCGTTGTCTGAAGAGTTGGAGCGAATCGACGCGCGGTATGGAGTGACGGTATTTTGGAAAAGCGTGCTGAAGACACGGAAGGGCTATTTGATGGGCGTGCCGGTGGTGGAATTGGGCTTGCTGTACGAGCTGTGCGGGAAGTCGATCGAGGAAAAGGGCGGAGAGGTGCAGTTTCGGTTGCCGGTACGAAGTCTGCGGTTCGACAACAACGAATTGAAAGCAGCGGTATTCGATGGGGGCAGAGAAGAGGGGGGAGAAGCGTTTATCCTGGCGCTGCCGCACAGCAGCGTGGATGAACTACTGCCCGAGCAGGTCAAGCGGGACAACCCGGGACTTGCGGGGATTGGGGAGATTAAAGACGCTCCGATTACCGGCGTGCATCTGTGGTTCGACCGGGCAGTGATGAAAGAACCGTTCCTGGCACTGCTGGACGCCACGACACAGTGGATTTTCAATAAGACGGCTTTGTATGGCACGAAAAACGGGGCCGGCGAGAACAAGGGACAATATTTGCAGCTAGTGATCAGCGCCTCGTACAGCCTTTTGCAGAAACCGCGCCAGGAAATTGTGGATTTGTGCCTGGCGGAAGTACGGCGGGTGCTGCCGGCGGCAGTAGAGGCAAAATTGTTGAAAGCTACAGTGATAAAGGAACCGGCGGCCACGTTTTCTCCGCAACCCGGAGTGGATGGTTTGCGTCCAATGCAGCAGACCACAGTAAAACGGATGTTTCTTGCCGGAGATTGGACGGACACCGGGTGGCCAGCCACGATGGAAGGGGCGGTGAGAAGCGGATATTTGGCCGCAGAGGCGGTGCTGCGCGCCGCGGGCACGCCGAAAACGATTTTGCAACCGGACTTGCCGGCAGATGGATTAATGCGATTGCTAGTTTAGCGCCAGCGGGTATTGGCGGCGGCGAGCGGAAAAGCCAGGAATAGAGGATTTCGAGTCCCAGGGTTCGATCGTGAAGTAGTGAAGAGGGCGGGAGGAATCCCGCTGGAGTTGAGGTACCAGGAGAGGTGAATCGCTTTCGAAAGAGCCGAACCCGCGGACATGGCTGTAGGCTCTTTGAGGGCAGGATGCACTTCCTGACTTGACTTCAAACTCCCAGAGGATTACAAAGATAGATGTCCCATCTTCTGCTCACGCTAGTCAGCATTCCAGAATAACTTCAAAGGGGAAGACTGGTGTGCTGGGCGCTTGTAGCGTTCCGATTGGATACCTTTCGGGAAAAGACAGGCAGTAAACCAGTCGTTTGTGAAGCTGTAGTTACAGTCCGGTGCGGCTGACGGACGGAGGCGTTTGTGGATCGCAAGTACAGTCACCGCGGCTACCGAGAAGCCGAAAAGCAGGAGAAACACGAAAAAAGGGAGAGAAAACCGCCGCAAGGCGGACCGCGAGGAGCGGCCGATCACCTGGGCCCGCGGACACCCCGGATGGTGGGTACGGTGACACGAGCGCGCTGTTCCAATTGCGGAGCGGTACTGGTGGCGGGTTTCGATCCGTTTGGGAAGTGTCCGAAATGTAATTTCGAATTGCACTGCTGTAAACAGTGCCGATTTTTTGACACCGGAGCACAATTCGAGTGCACCCAGCCGATACCGGCGCGAATCTCTCCGAAAGACACCAAGAACGACTGCACGTTTTATGAGTTTCGGACCACGGTGGAGAAAGATACGGCGCCGACATCTTACATGCAGCCCACGCAGATACCCACGGAGGCTCCGGCGCAGGCCCGGCCGATGGATGCGCGGCAAGCGTTCGAGAATCTGTTCAAGAAGTAAAGTTCTTCCTTCCTTTCGCTTTATTCATGGGCAGTGAACCCAAAGGGAAAAGTGTGGGTGCGGCGGGCATTTCACTCGCAACTCGCTCGAGTTGCGGGTAATGCTGACGAAGGGGCTCAGGTACTTTCACTTTGGTACCATTAAGAATGCTGATCAACTCGAGGGCGTTGACCACAGCTTTGCCTTGATAGTGATTATTGGTGATGACGTAAGTGTCGCGAGCTTGTTGGGTGATAGCCCGAATGCGTGCAACCCAAGGATTGAGCTCGTCGGAGGTGTAAAGGTAATTGTAGCGCTCATGAGAGGGAGTGTCGGGATCGTTGGTGAACCAGGAATCGTAACGGCGGCCATGGAGGCGGACGTAGCCGACCTGGGATGTACTGTATTCGGATGGCGCCGTAGAGTGGCCGATGACGGGCTGATCGATATTGCAGAAACCGACGCGACGCTCGCGGAGGAGTTCAAGAATGCCGGGGGTTTGCCAGGAGGAATGGCGAAGTTCAACGACCAGTGGATAATCCTGAAAGCGGGTGAGCACGGCAGTCAAGAACTTGGTTGTTTCGGCGGTGCGATGAAAAGAGAAAGGGAATTGGGCGAGTAGGGCGCCCAATTTACCGGAGTTGCGGAGGACGTCGAGACCAGCCCGAACAGCGCGCTCGTCTTCCCGAGTGGCAGAAGGAGCGTGAGTGAACTGCCGCCATAATTTTGCGGTGAAAACAAACGAAGGATTGGCAGAGACGCGGTCGAGCCAACTAGCCGCATGATCGGGACGAAGAGGCTGGTAAAAGGAAGTGTTGATCTCGATGGTGTCGAAGAACTGGGAGAGAAAACTGGCTTCATGAAAACCCTTGGGATGCGGTGTGGGATAGACGTAGCCATCCCAATCGCGATAGGACCAGCCCGCAGGACCGATGCGAAGGTGAATGCCGAGAGCCGGTTTCGAGAGATGAGGGTTCATGATGGGGAGCGGCCGTCGGCTGGGAATGGCGAGTTCCGGAAATGCCGACGGTAGCCTGAAATCAGACTAGGGAGTGATGAAGTGGCTGTCAACGCGAGGCAGCATTGCGCGGGGCAGGGGTGAGTGCTAGGCTGGCATTGTCATGCGGTGCAGAAGAGTCACTGCGTCGCGTTCCTGCCCGAATACACCTCAAGCCTATAGGTGCAACCATGAATGTTTCGATCAGCTACAAGCATGTCGAATCGCAACAACCGGTGGCCATGGAAGTGACACGGAGGCTGGATAAGCTAAACCGATTGCTGAGGAGCTATCAACCGGACCTGGTGCAACTGAAAGGGGTGTTCTCGAGAAATTCGCGGACCGAGGAGCAATCCCTGGCGTTGACGCTGTCGTTGCCGACGGGGACGCTTCGAGCAACCGGAGACGGAAAGAACGTACTGGCAGGTTGCAAAAAAGCGTTCAGTGAACTGGAGCTGCAACTGAAAAAGCACCAATCATTGTTGCGGCGCGAGCACGAATGGAAGCGCAAACGGCCGGTCCGGACCTGAGGCCGTAAATAGAGCAGAGACTAAGTGGACCCCAGAGGCGCGCAAAGTTCTGTGTGCGTCCGAAGGATCGGTTGAACGGCGCAAATTGAACATGAGGATTGACGCGCACCAACATTTCTGGAGCTACAAGGCCGCGGAATATGATTGGATCGACGAGTCGATGACCAGACTGCGCCGGGACTTTCTGCCGAGTGACCTGGAGCCAGAGTTGCGGCAGAAGGGATTTGACGGTTCGATCGCGGTGCAAGCGCGGCAATCTCTGGAAGAAACGAACTGGCTGTTGAAATTGGCCGCAGGATCACCGCGCATTTTGGGTGTGGTTGGCTGGGTTGACTTGCGGTCTCCGGACGTTAGAAAGCAGCTCGAGAATCTCCGCGGGGAAACGAAGCTGGTGGGAGTTCGCCACATCGCGCAGAGCGAGCCCGACGAGCGGTTCCTGTTGCAGGCTGAATTTCTCCGGGGGATAGCGATGCTAGAAGGATTCGGGCTTACCTACGACATTCTGATTTATCCGCGGCACTTGGCGGTGGCAGCCGAATTTGTCCAGCGGTTCCCGCAACAGCGCTTTGTTTTGGATCATCTGGCCAAACCGCTGATCAAAAAAAGAATTGAGGAGCCATGGAAGAGCGATTTGCGAGAACTGGCAAAATGGCCGAATGTTTTCTGCAAATTATCCGGAATGGTGACCGAAGCGGACTGGGGTTCGTGGAAAGCGGAGGACTTCCGGTCATACTTGGATGCCGCGTTCGAATATTTCGGAGCGGAACGGCTGATGATAGGCTCGGACTGGCCGGTGTGCACAGTCGCGGGGAGCTATTCGGCAGTGATGAACATCGTGATGGAATATCTGAGGAAATTTCCGGGGGAAGTAGCTGACGCGGTGCTGGGCGGCAACGCACAACGATTCTGGAGATTAGCAGCGGGCTGATGAACATGCGACGAAAGGTGCTGCAACTTGATGCGCGCGACAACGTTCTGGTAGCGCTGTGCGACTGGCATAAGGGCGAAACGGTAGAGTGGTCCGGATCGCTGATTACATTGACATCCGACGTTCCGGGGAAACATAAATTTGCAACACAGGATCTTCCAGTTGGGGCAAGCGTGATCATGTACGGCGTGCCAGTTGGGGAAACGACTGAATGGGTTTGCCGCGGGGAGCGGCTAACCAGCAAGAATCTTCGTCATCATGCCGCGGGATTCCGGGAGAAGTTGCAGGAATACCGATGGACACCGCCGGATGTGAGGAATTGGAAGCAGCGGGAATTTCTGGGATATCGCCGGACCGACGGCCAGGTGGGAACGCGGAACTATTGGTTGGTGGTTCCGCTGGTGTTTTGCGAGAACCGGAACATTTTGAATTTAAAGCAAGCCATGGAGGAAGAACTGGGCTTTGCTGCTCCGGGAGCGTACCGCAGCCAAGTGGCCGAACTGGTGCGGCACTACCGGGAAAGTGGAAGAGTCAAGAAGGTCGATGAAACGAACGCAGGGGGAGCGGTTGTCAGGACAACAGCGGAGCCGGTTTTTGCCAATGTGGACGGAATCAAGTTTCTTTTGCATGAAGGGGGCTGTGGAGGAACCAGAGAAGACGCCAACAATTTGTGCGGATTGATCGCGGGGTACATCCACCACCCGAACGTGGCCGGAGCCACGGTGTTGAGTCTTGGATGCCAGAACGCGCAAGTGGCGGTGTTGCGGGAGGAGATTCACAAGCGAAATCCAAGGCTGGATAAGCCAGTGGTGCTGCTCGAACAGCAGGAAATCGGGTCCGAGGCGGCCATGCTTTCGCGGGCAATCCGAGAAACGTTCGAAGGGCTGACCCAGGCAGACAGCGCGAGACGAGTTGCCGCGCCATTATCGCAATTGTGTGTGGGGTTGAAGTGCGGAGGCTCGGATGGCTTTTCGGGAATTTCCGCGAATCCGGCGATCGGGCACACGTCCGACCTGCTGGCGGCGCTGGGAGCCAAGACGATCCTCTCGGAATTTCCCGAGCTGTGCGGAGTGGAGCAGGAGTTGATTGACAGGGCTGCAACCAAGGAGATTGGGAATCGCTTCATACATTTGATGAGTGAGTATGCGAAGCGGGCCCGCGCTGTGGGCGCAAGCTTGGACATGAATCCTTCACCCGGGAATATTCGAGATGGCTTGCTGACAGACGCGATGAAATCGGCAGGAGCGGTGCGGAAAGGAGGGACTTCGCCGGTGACAGCGGTTCTTGCCTACCCTGAATACTCAACCCAGACAGGACTGAATTTGCAGTGCACGCCGGGAAATGATGTGGAGTGCGTGACGGCGCAGGTGGGAGCCGGAGCGAATGTAGTGCTGTTTACGACGGGGTTGGGCACGCCGACGGGAAACCCGATCACGCCGGTGGTGAAGCTGTCCACCAACGCAGCGCTGGCAGGACGCATGGCAGACATAATCGACATTGACACGGGTGGAATCATCACCGGAGAATCCAGCGTAGAAGAAATGGGCGAACGAGTGCTGGAACTGGTGATTCAGGTGGCCAGCGGAGCAGTGCGGACGAAGGCGGAACTGAACAGGCAAGAGGACTTCATTCCATGGAAGAGGGCGGTGTCGCTGTAGCGGTTGGCCTTGGCGGTAATGAGAGCAGCAGTTGTTCTACGGGATGGTGTGTTCGGGGCAATTCATGAACCAGAGATACTGCCTGACGCTGGATCTGAAAAACGACCCCAAACTGATTGCCGAATACTGCCGGTATCACGAGAAAGTGTGGCCGGAGATAACCGCGAGCATCAAAGCAGCGGGCATTCAGGACATGGAGATCTACCTGTTGGGGACGCGACTGTTCATGATCATGGAAGTTGATGAGAGCTTTTCGTTTGAAAAGAAAGCGGAAACGGACCGCCAGAAAGCAAAAGTGCAGGAATGGGAAAAGTTGATGTGGAAGTTCCAGCAAGCTGTGCCCGAAGCGGCGCCCGGTGAAAAGTGGGTGAGAATGAGGCGGATTTTCAAGCTCGAGGCATAGTTGGTTTGTGGGCGGTGTGGCACGTTTTCAGAGGATGAGTTTTGAAAGCCTTGGTGCTTAAACATCCAGGTGAGGTGGCGGTCGAAGAGATCGCAGAACCAGCAAGAGGGCAAGACGATTTGTTGCTGCGCGTGCGCCGAGTGGGATTGTGCGGCAGCGATTTGAATTCCTTCCGAGGCACCAATCCGCTGGTAAGTTACCCACGCATCTTGGGCCATGAAATAGCAGCTACGATCGTCACAGGCAACGAGTCGCATCCAGGATTGTCGGCTGGAGTGAACGTGGCAGTGTCGCCGTACAGCAATTGCGGGGAGTGTGCGGCCTGCCGGAAGCAAAGGCCAAATGCCTGCCAATTCAATCAGACAATGGGAGTGCAACGAGATGGGGCGCTCACGGAATTCATTGTGCTGCCCGCGGGAAAACTCTATGCGTCAGCTCTGGGTTTGAAGGAACTGTGCCTGGTGGAGCCGCTAACGGTTGGATTCCACGCAGTGGCGCGAGGGCGAGTCACAAAAGCGGACACAGTGGCGATTATGGGATGTGGTGGTGTGGGTCTGGGCGCGATTTCCGCGGCGCACTTTGCGGGCGCACGGACCATTGGCATCGACATCGAAGAGAGTAAATTGGAATTGGCCAGGAAGGCAGGCGCGGACCAGACGATCCATGCGCGGAGTGAGCGTCTGCACGATCGATTGTTGGAGATAACGAATGGATTGGGGCCTGATGTGTTCATCGAGGCGATTGGCTCGCCAGAAACGTTCCGAACGGCGGTGGAGGACGTGGGGTTTGCCGGGAGAGTGGTGTATATCGGGTATGCGAAGGCGCCAGTGACGTATGAAAGCCGGTTGTTCGTGCAGAAGGAACTGGACATTTTGGGTTCGCGTAACGCTTTGCCGGACGATTTCCGGCGAGTGATATGTATGCTGGAGGCGGGGCAATTCCCGGCGTCGGAGGCGGTCACGGTGGTGGCGCCGATGAAAGAGGCACCGAAATTGTTGCGCGAGTGGAGTCAGAATCCAGGGCAATTCGCGAAGATCATGGTGGACCTTGATTGAGGGAATAGCATGAGCAACCAGTACGGGGAGCAGCGAACGCATGGAGAAACGCAAGGCAGGTAGCGCGGCAGACTCCACGATCAAAACGACTCGCCATCGGTTATATCCTGCTGGTCAACTTGTGCCGTTCATCCTGGTGACCGCGCTGTTTTTCTTGTGGGGCGTACCGAACAACCTGAACGATGTGCTAATCCGGCAGTTTATGAAGTCGTTCGCGATTAATCGGCTGGAAGCCGGCCTGGTGCAATCGGCGTTTTACCTGGGTTATTTTCTGCTAGCCGTGCCGGCCGCGTTGTTGATGAGGAAGGCGGGATACAAGATTGGATTCGTGATGGGTCTATTACTGTTCGGGAGCGGATGCTTCCTGTTTTGGCCGGCAGCACTGGTCGGGCGGTATAGTTTTTTCCTGTTTGCTTTATTCGTGATCGCGAGTGGGCTGTCGTTTTTGGAGACAGCGGCCAATCCGTTTATCGCGCAGCTTGGCGATCCGGAGAGTTCGGAACAACGCTTAAACTTCTCGCAGGCGTTCAACCCGTTTGGAGCGATCACCGGAGCATTGATTGGGACGATCTTTATTTTTTCGGGAATTGAGCTTTCGCCACAACAAATCGCAGCCCGAAAAGCACAAGGTATTTACGAAGCATATCTGCGGACCGAGACTTTGCGGGTGATTAAGCCGTATCTGGTGCTGGGAATCGTGTGCTTTTGCTGGGCACTGTTGATCGCACGTACGAAATTCCCGGTGATTCAAAGCGAAGTGGAACAGAAAGGGACACACCACGGGCGTTTTGGAGAATTGATCCGGCATCGACACTTCGTGTTGGCGGTTATCGCGCAGTTTTTGTATGTGGGAGCGCAAGTTGGGACGTGGAGTTACTTCATCCAGTATGTGCAGGAATATACGCGCGAACCGGAGAAGATCGCGGGATATTTCTTGACGGGGACATTGGCGGCGTTTGGAGTGGGCCGGTTCGTGTCGGCTTACCTGATGCGGACAATAGCGGCGAACAAGTTAATGGCCACGTATAGCGCGGTGAACATAGCCCTGGTCGCGGTGGGGGTGCTGCGTCCAGGATGGCTGGGGATGTGGGCGATTTTCCTTACGAGCTTTTTCATGTCGCTGATGTTCCCGACGATCTTCGCGCTGGGGTTGAAAGGTTTGGGGCCAAACACGAAGATTGGCGGGTCGTTGCTGGTGATGGCCATCGTGGGGGGAGCAGTGCTGACGCCAGCGATGGGATACATCGCTGAAGCGACGAAGCAGATCGCCGCGGCGTACCTGGTGCCATTGCTTTCGTACATTTTCATAGCGTTTTATTCGGTGGTGGGCTTCCGGCGAAGAGAATACGCGAACGAAGATTTTGGCGGCACACCCGATCAGGGAATCTTGGCTTCGAAGTGAAGGGAGAACTGTCTGCGATGGGACTACGAGAATTCAGGTGGCAGTCTATATTTTTGGCGGTACCGGTGCTACTGATGAGCTTTGCGGCCGGTTGGGCACTGACGGAAACGAACGACCCGACTGCTCCCACGGATTCGCTCAGCCCGGCGGCGATTGACGAAAGCTGGCAAAAAGCCAGCAGCAAGTACGACGGCAAACGCGCGGCCATATTGGAGCAGGTAAACGCGGTCGATGAGAAGGGACCGTTCCGGGCAGATTGGGAATCGCTGCGGAAATACAACGTTCCTGACTGGTACAAAGACGCCAAATTTGGAATTTTTATTCACTGGGGAGTGTATTCGGTTCCTGCCTTCGGCAGCGAGTGGTACCCGCGACAAATGTATATTCCCGGAAGCGAGGAGTACAAACATCACTTGGCGGTGTATGGTTCGCAAGACAAGTTCGGGTACAAGGATTTCATCCCAAAGTTCACGGCGGAGAAATTCGATCCGGAAGCATGGGCACGGCTGTTCAAGGAAGCGGGAGCGAAATACGTGGTGCCGGTGTTCGAACATCACGATGGGTTTGCGATGTACGACGGCGGATTATCGGACTGGACCGCGGTGAAGATGGGACCGCATAGGGATTTGTGGGGAGATCTGGGCAAGGCGGTGAGAGCGGAAGGACTGCATTTCGGAGCGTCGTCGCATCGCGTGGAGCACAACTTCTTTCTGGAAGGAGGCCGGGCGATTCGTTCGGACGTGAACGACCCACAATATGCGGCGTTCTACGGCCCGGCACACAAATGGCTGGCGAACAAGCAGGGGACCCCGCTGTCGAACGACTTCACGTTCGTATCGCCAGCATGGACGCAGGACTGGCTGGCACGGTCAGCGGAAATCGTTGAGAAGTATCATCCCGACGTCATGTATTTTGACTGGTGGATTGGACAAGCATCGGTGCGCGGGGAACTGGCGAAGTTTGCCGCATTCTACTACAACACGAATCTGCAAGAAGGCAGGCCGGTTGGGGTGATCAACTACAAAGACTACGCAATGCAGGAGAATTCGGGGGTGCTGGATATCGAGCGGGGGCAGCTCTCCGGTATTCGCCCGCTTTATTGGCAAACGGATACGTCGGTGAGCAACAGGTCCTGGGGCTACATCCAGAACGATACATTTAAATCGCCAGAGTTCATCGTTCATCAACTGGTGGACATCGTGAGCAAGAATGGCAACTTGCTGTTGAACTTTGGCCCGCGTTCGGATGGCACGATTCCGGAGGAAGTGCAGCAGGTACTTCGGGACGTCGGCGGATGGATGAAAGTGAATGGCGAAGCGATCTACGGGACACGAGCTTGGCGGGTCTATGGGGAGGGACCAACGAAGATCGTGGAAGGAGCCTTTCACGACACGGATACGCGACCTTACACCGCGGAAGATTTTCGCTTCACGGCAAAGGGAGACACGTTGTACGCGATTGAGCTGGCATGGCCGACAAAAGGCGAGGCAGTGATTCACGAGCTAGCGAACGGAACTGCCGGTACGAAGAATGTGCAGTCCATAGAACTTCTGGGGTATGACGCGAAGCTGCAGTTTCACCAGGGCTCAGATGGACTGCACATCCAAGTTCCCGAACACGTTCCGGGGAAGTACGCATACGCGTTCCGAATCCATTTCGGGGACGGCGCGGCGAACTGAATTTAGCGGATCAGAGAAGAAGAACGGGTGACCCGGCGGCGGGAATTCCCAGGTGGATCATAAATGATTCGGGGTAGTAGTGTGGTCGGGCGGCCCAGGAAAATTGCGTGATGCCGTAAAGACGGCTAAGCGTTGTCAGTGTGACTGCATGGAAGCGGCCAGGCTTTGAAGATTTGGCGGAGCTACGCGAATTACTCCTTGGACGGGACTGTCGATGTCGGCGATCAGAAAGAGAGAGATGGCCAGCGCAATGGGCAAAATCCAAAGGAGCAAAGCGCTCCTGGTATGCGCTACATAGCCGACCAAAACGTTGCAGAACAGCCCGATGGTGATCATCAGCATCCATGCGGCGACAGGGATACGGTTCCACCAGGCAGCCTGAGTGTATCCCTGTGAGTTCAACACGTCATTTAGCCCCGCAACCACCAGCGCCCGAACGGGAGTGGGCTGTTGCGATGCGGAGATAGCCACTGCCGACCACATTGCGGTTTGAATCTTGCTGGTCTCCGCGGTGATTTGCTGAAGCCGTTGCTGATTGGCGGTGGTGTAGTAAAGGATGCGCTGATGGAGATAGCTCTGCAGCATGGCACGCAGCGCCGCTGCGTCGTCAGCAGGCAATAGGTCTGCCCGGGCGTATTCGGTTCCAATGGCGTTGGCTTCCTCTTCTTCAAGGTTCTTGCGTTGATCATACCGACTGACGGCCATGGAGAAGGTGAATCCGATGATCAGCCCCAATAGGGTCAAGGTAGCGCCAAGGATCAGCTTGAAATCTTCAAAGGTATCTGCGCCCGCATTGGTTTGACGCGCGTGGAAGAACGCGCCAATTTTCGCGGCGATCCAGAAGACCGCCAGCGATACAAGCAGCAGGAAGAAGGGGTGGTTCAGGGGATTGAACATTAATTGGTCAAACCTTCCGCGGCGATGAGTCTACAACACTCTAAAGATTTTTGAATCGAGATTGCGGACTTAGGCGGGTCGCCAATTCAGGCGGGCACAGCACAGCGATGCGGCGAGTCCGGTATGTAACGGGATGCGTTAGGGATTTGCGCCCATTTTTCCAGCGCTCTTCGAATCACGTGAATTGATCGAATACACGGGCAGAATGCGCTTATCGATGGGCTTCCGTTTGGACCACAGCGATCGTGCTGTTAAGATAGAAAGGTTCCGCACAGGACGTTGTGACGTGTATTGGCACGGTGCGAATGGAAGTTGAACGCGGGGTGCGGGCGAATCGAGTGGCGCGGCGCCGCGATTCCGCTTGCGATTCTAGGGGCGTAGCTCAGTGGTAGAGCAGCGGCCTTTTAAGCCGAAGGTCGTGGGTTCGATCCCCACCGCCCCTACCAGTAACACTTGGTCCGGCCCGGACACATGGGTTACACAACGTACCTAAGACATAGGTAACACTTTTGGGCCGAACGGATTTTCGAGTGGTTCCAGCACTCGAGTTTCCAGATCAAAGTATCCCAAATCATAGT
>Ga0187782_10000167_pt1 | contig 39794 bp, 24 predicted proteins | sample 0715_SJ02_MP15_2_FD_132454 | JGI IMG/M metagenome (GOLD analysis project Ga0187782, IMG submission 132454) | Tropical peat soil microbial communities from peatlands in Department of Meta, Colombia - 0715_SJ02_MP15_20_MG | ecosystem: Environmental > Terrestrial > Soil > Wetlands > Peat | place... | reverse complement strand
TGGTCAAGGCCGATAAACGAAACTGCGTGCGTATATCGAACAACTAGTGTATGCTCCGGTCCCTCTTCGCAACTTGATTTTGTAGGAGGTGAGCTTGGCCGCCACTACTTCGGCCACGGTTACCAAGAAAACCGCGAGCGCGGCGACCCTAATGAGCGAATCGCAGCCCGGACAACACGGCGACAGCGAGAGTGCGTTTCCCCATGGCGAGCAGTTAGGTGAATTCGCCGGCGATCCGAACTTCATGACCTCCCTGGCGCGAGGAATCCTGGTAATCCAGGCATTTTCGGAACAAAGACTGCAACTCTCGATCTCACAGCTCAGCCGGCGCACCGGATTGTCGCGGGCTTCGGTCCGACGGTGTTTGTACACGCTGTCGAAATTGGGTTTTGCCGGATCGGATGATGGACGAAACTTCCATCTTCGCCCACGAGTGTTGACCCTTGGCCATTCGTATCTTTCTTCCGCGCCGCTAGCCACCTCGGCGCAGCCCATCCTCGAGCACCTCAGCCAGATTCTCCACGAATCGTGCTCTGTAGCGCTGCTCGACGGTGTCGAAATTGTGTACGTGGCGCGCGCCAACGTCAGCCGGATCATGTCCATCGATTTGGGAGTTGGCACCCGTTTGCCGGCGTTCTGTACTTCTATGGGCCGGGTGCTGCTGGCAAACCTGGCTCCCACTGAGTTGGAAGGTCTGCTGCCTCGAATTGAATTCACGCATTACACCGAACGCACGGTGAATTCGATCGAGAAACTTCGGCAGGGCCTCGCCGTAGTGCGGGAACAGGGCTACGCGATTGTCGACCAGGAGTTGGAGGTAGGCTTGCGGTCGATGGCTGTGCCCGTGCGGAATGCCGCCGGAAAAGTGGTGGCCGCGATTAACGTTGGCGCTCACGGGCAACGCGTCTCAGTGCTGGACATGCAGACCCGCTTTCTGCCCTATCTACGCGCCGCAGCGCAGGAACTTTGCCTGTTATCACGGTAGGAGCCGCCGGGGACTTGGTGGCGCCATTTCGATCCGTAGCTGCGTGCTGCCGGGCGATTATCGCCTAGCCTCAAGAGATCACCCCTTTCTGTTGCTTCGTTCCACACCCTAGTATCGGTGACAAATCGAACTCGAGAATAATCCGATCGAGCCGCCATCCGCTTTTTTCAGTTGACGGTTTGAGGCGGCCGCCAAGGAGGGAAAATGCCAGGGAAAAGACCGGTTATCATCTATGGCGCTAGCGGATTTTCGGGCCGTTTGGTGGCCGAATACCTGCGCGAATACAACGTGCCGTTTATCGCCGCCGGTCGCAATCGCGCGAAAATCGAGGAAGTGTTCAAACACATCCCGGGCATCGAGACGGCCGATTACGAGATCGCTGAAGTAGGCAGCACCGTGGATGACCTGGCCCGGCTTTTTAGCGGCGCGTCGGTGGTCTGCAACACCGTCGGACCATTCATTTACAGCGGGCCATTGGTGATCGAAGCGTGTCTTAAAGCGGGATGCCACTATCTGGACATCAGCGGGGAGCAGGCTTGGATCCGGCAGGTGGCGGAGAAATGGGGACCGCCATTTGCTCAGCGCGGACTCTTGTCGGCTCCGGCAACTGCCTTTATGTCTGCTCCCAGCGATGCCGCTGCGCGTATCTGTATCGAGAACTCGACCATCGATACGCTGGAAATCCTGACCATGTTCCGCGGCACTCCGACCTTCGGCTCTACGCAAACCATCTTTGCGGTATTGCAGACGGAAGCGCATTTTCTCGAGCAGAACCAATATAAGCGCTGGCCGCCGGCGACCACTTTGGAAGCGGTTGTTCCCGGCCAAATCCAAATGCAAATGGCTTTGGCTTGGGGTGGTTTTCCGCATCCCGTGTGGTTCAAGGACCACCCGCAAATCGCCAACGTGAAGTCGTTCGGAGGGCTGCTCGACCGCCACATCATGGAACATGTGTACGCCACTGAGAAACTGTACCTTCAAGAGATTGCTCCGCTGCCGAGTGAGGAACGGGAGCGCCGGCTCGCGGAGATGGCCAACTCTGTGCAAGCCGGCACTCCTCCGCGTGAAAATTCCCGCGAAAACCGCACGATTGATGTCATTGCAGGGCGCGGCTCGACCGAATTCGTGCAGTGCGTGTTATATGGCACCTGTTGCTACAAGCAGACTGGTTTGATTCAAGCCTTTGCTGCGCAGAACCTGGTGCGTCGCGCGCCTCGCCAGTGCGGGTTTGCTTCCGCGGCGGAAGCGTTCGGGGCTCGTGAACTCCTCAGAGTTCTTGCGGATCACGGACTTTCCAAGATGAAAATGCTCTGAGAGGACAGAGCACCGTGCGCGCCATCGACTATTTTGATAAGGCCGCCGAGAGTTTTGCGGAACGCATTGCCTTGGTGGACGGAAACATTCAGTACACGTTCGCCGAATTGCAGAAAGCCAGCCGCCAGTTAGCGCAGGCGATGTGGGCAGCGGGGCTGCGCGATGAAGACCGAGTGGCGATCCTTTCTCCCAATGACGCGCGCGTGCTCGTGTGCATGCTGGGACTTATGCGCGCGGGCGGTGCCTGGGTACCCATGAATTACCGTAACGCTTCCGACGCCAACATCGAGTTCATGAACTACGCGGAGACGCGCTGGCTCTTTTATCACAGCAGTTTCCGCGAACAAGCCGCGCTTCTGCGGGAACGCGTTCCTGCTTTGCGCCACCTCATTTGCATTGACGCCGAGGATCACCCGAACCCTTCTCTGGCCTGCTTTTCGGAAAAAGGCGACACGCCCCAGGGACGCGACTGGGCGGACCCGCGCGGAAATCCCACTCGCCTGGTCGGACTGGTGCCCACGGGCGGCACTACGGGACCCGCTAAGGGGGTTCGCGTGACCAGCGATTCCTGGGGGGCTTTTACGGAAATGGCCGCTCACTATTGGCAATACGAGGAGTGTGCCCCGGTATGCTTGAGCACCGCGCCTCTTTCCCACGCTGCCGGAGTCGTGGCATTTGCGTTGTTTACCATCGGCGCGACCAACGTCGTGTTGCCGAAATTTGACGCCGGTGAAGTTTTGCAGAATATCGAACAGCATCGTGTTACGCATCTGTTCCTTCCGCCGACAGCGTTTTATGCGCTGCTGGCGCACCCTGATGCTGCAAAACGAGACCACTCTAGCTTGCGGTTGATGCTGCTTGCTGGGTCGCCCGCGTCGCCTGATCGCCTCAAGGCGGGCGTCGAACTCTTTGGTCGTTGCATTTGTCAATGTTATGGCCAGACCGAGGCGCCCATGCTGCTCACCTGGCTCGATGCCAAAACCGTAGCTCGGGCTGCCGCAGGCGATCATCCGGAGCGACTGCGAAGCTGCGGAAAGCCTACCTACGCTGTGCGCCTGGGGATCATGGACGAGCAAGGGGATCTGTTGCCTGCCAATCAAATGGGAGAAATTGTCGCGCGTGGCGCGCTGGTCACCCCGGGTTACCACAACCTGCCCGAGGCCACTGCGGAAATTCGCAGTTACAACTGGCACCACACCGGTGACCTGGGATACCGCGACCAAGACGAGTTCTTTTACATCGTGGACCGCAAGAAAGACATGATCATCACCGGTGGCTTCAACGTGTATTGCAGCGAAGTGGAATCTTGTCTGATGGCGATTCCGGGCGTGCACGAATGCGCCGTCGTTGGAGTGCCACACGAACAATGGGGTGAAGCGGTCAAGGCTTTCGTAGTCCTGCGGCAGGGGGATTCGCTCACGGAAGGCGAGATTCTCAATTACTGCAAAACAAAGCTGGGTGGCGTAAAGGCTCCCAAATCCGTCGAATTGCGCAAAGAGATTCCAAAAACCGCCGCGGGGAAGATCGACCGCAAAACGCTGCGCGCACCGTATTGGCGAGGCAGCGATCGCCAAGTGCATTAGCCCCGGGCAGCATTGCAAAGTTACACGCCACGCGACGCCCGTGTTGTCGTATAGCGCACCGCCCGCAGCAATATCGCTTTAGGAAAAGCGGGGAAAGCGACTTTGCGCGATATTCGCACAATGTGCACGATAACAGAGTTGACACGACTGCGCTGCGCGCTTACACCTGCTTCCCATATTCGCTGGATCTCGTGTCGAGCACCCTTCGTGTAAACAGAAGGGCTGGAGGCAGCGTGTTGAAAGGAGATCCTAAATGGCGGGACGTGGATTCCGGGCTCTTCTGATCTTCTCTTTGCTCCTGTTGATTGTCCGAGTGGATTCCGCCCGCGGGCAGGCTGCCACTAGCCTTGCACAACTCAACGGCACGATCTTGGACTCCTCCGGGGGCGCGGTTGCTAAGGCCAGCATCACGTTGCGGGAGGTCAACACCAACCGAAGCTATAACGCCACATCTGCTGACAACGGTTTCTACGCTATTCCCGAGCTTCCACCGGGACAATACGAACTGAACGTATCAGCGCCAGGGTTTGCGCCCTATACGCAGACCGGGATTATTCTGCGCGTCGGCCAGACCGCCACCGTGGACGTGAGTATGAAACTGCGCGCCGCGGCCGAGAAAATTGTGGTCACTACCGAAGTGCAGCAAATCGAGCCCACGCGCACCGAAGTCAGCCAGGTGATTGAGACGCATCAGATCGACTCGCTGCCGATCAGCGGACGGCTGTTCACCGATTTCGCGCTGCTGACTCCCGGGGTGGCCACCAGCCGCACCAGCCTCGGCAGCACCTTCACCGAGTTCGAAGTCACGCAGATTTCCTTCGCGGGTATGCGTTCGTTCAGCAATGAGATTACCGTGGACGGGGGGGATTTCGTAAACTCCATCAGCGGCGTGCAGCGGTCCACGCCGCCGCAGGAATCGGTGCAAGAGTTCCGGGTAGTGAACAACAGTTTCGGCTCGGAATATGGTCGGGCGCTCGGCGGAATTGTAAACATCGTTACCAAGTCCGGCAGCAATGACCTGCACGGCTCGGTATACGACTACCTGCAGAACAACGCCACCGATGCGCGCACGCTGTTGCAGCCCGCGCCACTGCCAAACACCTTGCGCCAGAACCAGTTTGGCGCCACGGCTGGCGGGCCGATCAAAAAGGACAAGACCTTCTTCTTCGCAAATTACGAAGGGAAACGCCGCGGCGAATCACCGACCTACGCGCCCGACTTGGTGAACAACCTGGCCAGTATCGACCAAGCCAAGGCGTACCTGGGGCTGTCGCCGGAAGGTTGCTACCTGAAGCCGGCGCAATGCACGGGAACTCCTTTTTCCTATCTGGACAGCGTGTTGAAAACTTCCAACACCGACTATGGCTTTATGCGCGTAGACCATCAGTTCAATACGAATAATGATTTGGCGGTGCGCTACCTGATCGAGGACGCCCGCTTTTTGGGTGAGTTGATTGGGGACACGGAAGATGGCGGGGGCATCGGGACGCCCAGCGGAGGCCGTAACAATTTCATCCGCGACCAATCGCTGGTGGGCACCTTCAATTCGGTTTTGCGGCCCAACCTGGTCAACACCTTTTTGGCTCAGTATGCCCGCCGTCACTACAATTTTCCCGGGGCCACCGGCGAGCCGGATCTCAGCGTGGTGAACGATCTGGAGTTCGGACATAACTTCGGAACCTACGACGCCATCTACGAAAGCCGCTTCGAATTCGCGGATTCCATCGCATGGGTGAAAGGAAGCCACTCTGCCAAATTCGGTTTCGATGGGAATTACGTGTGGAGCTACAACAACTATCCCGGATTCGAGCCCGAGCGCATGCTGTTCCCGAACTTGGACTGCATGTACGAATACGCGGATTTTGTCGAGGGAGCGATCACCGGCACACCGGGAACTCTCCCATACACAGGTTGTCCCCAACCTGCTGCGGGCGGTGATGGTTTGCAGACGCTCTATTGGGGAGTCTCATTGCCTCGGACTGGCTTCACCAATGGATATGTTCCGCCGCCGGCGACCGGAGGAGGATACAACAGCGGCTGGCCGAACGCGTTCCCGACAAATATGTACAGCAACTTCGGGTATAAGCTGAACCACGGCTACTGGGGCTTCTACGCACAGGATCAGTGGAGGATCACGCCGAAGTTCACGTTCAACTACGGGTTGCGTTGGGATTTCGAATCCGGTCTTGGAAACACAATCAATCCGGACTATAGGGCGTTCCAACCGCGTGTCGGGCTGGCTTGGTCGCCGGATCGCAAAACGGTGATTCGAGCGGGATTCGGAATGTACTACGACCGCAACAACCTGACCTTCTTCTTCACCACCGGAAACCAGAAGATCATCCCTGGATACTTCTGCGAACCGGCGGGTGTTGATCCCGGGTGCGCGGCAGCCGGGCTTTCCGGCGTTGTGGTGCCACAGGTTCAGAAGAATGCTGCCACCGGTGGCTGGCAATTGAACGCTCTGCCCGGCTCGCCGGGAACTCCGGATGTGCCATGCGCGGCCATCGGACTCCCGCCGAGCTTCTGCCAGATTCAGCCGACCGTCAACATTGCTGCGCTAACCGCGTTTGGTGTTCTAGCAGGTGGACCAAAGTCGTATCCTGCGGTCACCCTCACCGGACCTTGCACACTGACCGCAGCGGGTCCAACGGGCGCTTGCGGCGTTGGCGCGGGCGGAATTCAGCGCGACGGCAGGCTGCCATACGCCGAGCAATCCAGCCTGGAAATCGATCGCGAGATCGGTAAGGGCTTTGCTATCGACGTTGCCTATCTTTTTGTCGGGGCTCACAATTTGGTCCGCGGCAACAACATCAACGTTCCATGCCCCGCGGGCACGGCGAAGCCCGGGAATCCCTATACCGCACAAGGCTTGGTAAATCCGGATGGCTCGCTCACCAACTGTCTAGGGAAGCCCACTCTCGGTCCCCTTGGACTTGGTCCGTTTTTCGGCTATTTGAATAATCCCGCGAACCCTTTGCTCCCGTCTAATCCCAGCGGTTTCGAATTTGGTCCCCCGCAGAGCCCCACGGCGCCCACGCTGTTCGCCGGGTTGCTCGACTACAACAATAATATCGCCAAGGCCGCCTACAATGGCCTGACGGTCACCGCGCTCGAGAGAATCAGCAAAATCTTCAACCTTAACGCCAACTACACGTATTCACACACCATCGACAACGGGAACTTCACAACCTTCATCAATTTGCCGCAAAACCAGTTTGACTATGCGGCCGAGCGCGCCAACTCCAACCAAGATGTGCGCCATCGCTTCGTGTCCAACTTCACGGCCACCGCGCCCACGGACAGTTTCCTGCGCAATTTCGAGTTCAGCAGCATCATCACCGTGCAGTCCGGACGTCCCTTCACTTTATTTGCAGGGAACGATACTTTTGGCGACCTGGCCGGGCAATCCACCGACCGCGTGGGCGGATCGCCGTTGGCCACGCCGAGTTGTCCTTCGGTGGCCGCCTGCTCCACCACCGTTTCGCGAAACACCTACATTGGTGATCCCTTGCGCACTTGGGATTTGCGGCTCACGCGGTACTTCCACTTCAAGGAACGCTACATGCTCAACGCCAGTGTGGACGCGTTCAACGTTCTGAATCGTGCCAACGTGGACGAAGTGCAGTCCGTCTATGGCTCGCCGGTGTTCTGCGGCGCTTCGCCCGTTATTCCCAAACGTTACCGCGACTCGATCAGCACGGCCATCGAGCAAGGTTCCGCTTCCGTGTCCTGCGCCAGCCAGCAATTCACTGGGAATCCCGGAGCTTGGCTCGCTCTGGGATTGCTGCCTGTGGCCATTCCCAACGCGCCGAACCCGGTCTTCGGAACGCCGAGGACAATGTTCAATCCGCGGCAATTCCAATTTTCCCTGAAGCTATCGTTTTGAGGAGCTTCCGCCTACCTGGTCTGGCTGCTCTTGGCCGCGCGAGCGCAGCCGGACCGGGCGTGGTACGTTTCGCCGCTGTCCCACACTGGTTGCTTCCTACGTTGATCCAACCTAGCGGTGGCTATTTCTGCTGCAGCGACTCGACATAGTGAACCAGGTTGGCGATGCGCATCTGTACAATCCGCTCGTCTCTGCCGCTGACTTGGGAGAGCAGCGGTCCCCATACGGGCATCTCCGTCGAGCCGTGCGCACCGCTCACTCCGCTCTTCAGTACCTTGACCACGTGGTCGGCGGGGAACTTGCCGTTGTTCTTCTTTGCCAACTCGGTCAGATTCGCGGGAGGATTCTTCAACGACGTGGCTGCCGGACCATTACCTTTGCCGTCTTTGCCGTGGCAGGGCGCGCAATAAGAATCGAACATCTCAAACCCGGAATTCGCGGAGGTGGCCTGAATCGGAGCTTTCTTCACTTCAGCGGACTGCGGCTGCGCGTTCCGTGGAATTGTCAGCAGAGTCACCGCCAGCAGCAAACAGCAGTTGCAACGAGTTGCGATATTCACTTCAGCCTCCCTCCGTGCACGATTAGGAATGCGCGATTTAGTGCGCTGCTCGAACCTTCGTTGATGCGCATTGGTCCTAACGATAGTTGCAACCTGTACTCTTCTCTGGACGAGTTTGTCAATGAGTTCACTACGATTGGTCCTCGGCATTGAACGATAATCGGCCACTCGCGCGTGCTTGCCGGCATTCCGGCACGCGTTGCACTTTATGCTGTGAAATGCGAGAGAATACGGCTCCGAAATCGTGAGCAGGTGTAACGATACCATGAGCGAATTGGTCGAAATCCAAGAGCTGGATGGCGCGGCGGTACTGCGAATTAGCAATCCGCCAGTGAATGCCCTTAGCGCAGGGGTTCCAGAGGCCATCGCCTCCGCCATAGCGTCGGCCGAAGCGAACGCTGCGGTTCGCGCAATTGTGTTGATGGGAGCGGGCAGAACCTTCATCGCCGGCGCCGACATCAAACAACTCGAGGAAATGGCATGGGGCCGGGGACCGGGCCCGCCAAGCTTGCATGAGTTACTGCAACAAATCGAGGCTTGCGCCAAACCTGTGATCATGGCCATTCACGGAACCGCGCTGGGTGGAGGGCTGGAATTAGCCATGGCGGGTCATTATCGTGTTGCCACTTCGGACGCGCAGCTCGGGCAACCGGAGGTGAATCTTGGAATCATTCCGGGCGCGGAGGGCACACAACGCCTTCCCCGGCTCGTGGGGGTCGAAAAAGCCATCGAAATGTGCGTCAGTGGTAAACCCATCAAAGCTCCCGATGCGCTCGCGGCGGGTCTGATTAACGCCGTCTTGGACGGTGATCTCGCCGTCTCCGCCGCTGCCTATGCAAGATCAGTTGTCGGCCGAGCCGCGCATCCAAAAATTAGCGAGCGCCGCGTGGCACTGCGACAAGCCGCCACACTCGCCGAAGCGCTCTCACAAGGTCGTGAGCTGGCCCGAAAGTCAAAAAGGAATCTAATCGCCCCGCTCAAAGCCGTGGATGCAATCGAGGCGGCCGCAACCCTGCCGTTTGAGGAAGGCTGCCGCCGGGAACGCCAACTCTTTCAGGAGTGTGTCGTTTCCGACCAGTGCCGGGCGCTGATTCACGCTTTCTTTGCGGAACGAGGAGCGGGCAAGATGCCTGGTATCGGCAGAGATACTTCGGTAGGCCCGATCGAGCGAGTCGCCGTCGTCGGCGCGGGAACCATGGGCGGCGGCATTGCCATGGCTTGTGTCAACGCGGGCCTCTCCGTGCGGCTCAGGGATAACGATCAACCTGCGCTGGATGCGGGACTCGCCGCGATTCGCAAAAACTACGCCGCCTCCGTTCAGCGCGGACGGTTGACCGCCGAGGATGTTGCCCAGCGGATGCAGATGATCCACCCGCAAATCGACTACTCCGGATTTGAATCTGCCGATGTCATTATTGAAGCGGTCTTTGAAAACGCAGCGTTGAAAACAAAAATCTTTTCCGAACTTAGCTCCGTTGCCAAACCCGGGGCGATCCTGGCGTCCAATACCTCCACTCTCAACATCGACGAATTCGCCGCAGCGACGGGCCATCCTGAAAATGTGCTCGGTCTTCACTTCTTTAGCCCGGCAAACGTAATGCGCTTGCTCGAAATCGTGCCCGGAAAAGGCTCATCAAACAGCACGCTGGCGACCGGTCTGGCTTTCGCAAAACGATTGTCCAAGGTTGGTGTGGTGGTCGGAAATTGCCGGGGTTTTGTGGGCAATCGCATGATGTTTCCCTACATGTACGAAGCACAATTTCTGGTTGAAGAGGGAGCTACCCCGGAACAGGTCGATAGCGCACTCACCTCCTTTGGCATGGCTATGGGGATTTTCGAGGTCGACGATATGGCCGGACTCGATATTGCTTGGCGAGTCCGCCAGGAGTTGGGGCAGTTTGCTGACCCACGCTTGCGCCGCCCGCTCGTCGCCGATCGACTCTGCGAAATGGGCCGCTACGGACAGAAGACCGGCAACGGTTGGTACGCCTACAGCGATGACCGCAAACCCAAACCCGACCCCGAAGTGCTGGCCTTAATCCGCGAACAGGCCCGCAGAGCGGAAATTCCCCAGCGGCAATTTTCCCAGGAACAGATCGTGGAACGGGCGCTCTACGGATTGATCAATGAAGGCGCTCGCATTCTTGAAGAAGGGATTGCCTTGCGGGCCGCCGACATCGACATCATCTATCTGAACGGCTACGGCTTTCCGGCGTGGCGAGGTGGCCCCATGTTTTACGCGGACACCGTCGGCTTGCCGAAGATCTATGAGCGCATCCGCGAATTTCACCGGGAACACGGAGAGCGCTGGCGGCCTGCGGACTTACTGCGCAACCTCGCGGAGACAAGCACAACGTTTCGCGATTATGACGCCGGTCGCACCGGATAGATATGGTGGGAGAACGAATGTCGTTACCGACGAAGCGACCCGTGCGCCGCGTGCGTGTAGCGTCCTTGAGCGCCATCTTCGACCGCCGGCCGAATGGCGTGATTTACGTGCGCTCGCCCCAGCGTCTCGGCCCTTATCCGGAAAGACTCACGGACCGATTGGAGCACTGGGCTGCGCTCGCACCGGACCGGTTGTTCCTGGCGCAGCGCAACCCCACTGGCGATTGGCGGACCGTCACGTACGGACAAGCACTAACGCGCGTTCGCAGGCTCGCCGCCGGCTTGCTGACTCACGGACTATCCCCAGAGCGTCCGCTGATGATTCTGTCTGGCAACAGCATTGAGCACGGGCTGCTGGCATTGGCAGCCATGTACGTGGGGATTCCTTACGCTCCGATTGCCCCGGCGTATTCATTGGCAGTCCAAGAATATGTCGCACTCACACATGTGTGGCAGAACCTTGCGCCGGCTATGGTGTTTGCCGACGACGGCGTGAAATTCAACCGTGCCCTTAAAGCGGTGATTCAGAAAAACACGAAAGTCATCTACCACTCTTCTTCGCCCGACGGGACTCCCGCTATTTCTTTTAGGGAACTGGAAAACGCAAGCCCTTCGCCACGGCTCGAAGAGGCCCATGCGCGTACCCGTCCGGAGTCGATCGCCAAAATTCTGTACACCTCGGGTTCCACGGGATTGCCCAAAGGCGTAATCACCACACACCGCATGCTTTGCTCCAATCAGCAAATGCTCCTCGAGGTGCTGCAATTTCTGGGCGACCAACCTCCGGTGATATGTGACTGGCTTCCCTGGAACCACACCTTCGGCGGAAGTCATAACTTCGGCATTGCTCTTTACAATGGCGGCTCGTACCACATCGATTCCGGCAAACCTACGCCCGAATCGTTTGGGGAAACCATCCGCAATTTGCGGGAGCTTGCCACGACCGCCTATTTCAATGTTCCCAAGGCTTACGAAATGCTGGTGACCCACCTCCGTTCTGACCAACCCCTACGCAAAACCTTTTTCAGCCGCGTGCAGTGCCTTTTCTTCGCAGCCGCCGGTTTGAGCCAGCACATCTGGGACGATCTACAGAATCTTGCGTTCGAAACCTGCGGAGAAGAAATCCTGGTGATCACCGGGTTGGGCGCTACCGAAAGCTCACCGTACGCGCTCTCCACCGGAGTGGAAGGCGCGGCCGCTGGCCACTTGGGGCTTCCGGTCCCAGGAGTGGAGCTGAAACTCGTGCCCGTCGAGGAGAAGATCGAAGCCAGATTGCGCGGGCCGTCCATTACGCCGGGTTTTTGGAATCGCGCCGATCTGAACCAGAGCGCTTTCGACGAGGAGGGATTTTATTGCCTTGGCGATGCCGTGAAGTTTCTCGACCCGCGAGACCCTCAAAAGGGTTTCGTTTTCGACGGCCGCCTGAATGAAGAGTTCAAACTTTCCAGCGGAACATGGGTACGGGTTGGCCCGCTGCGAATGCGTCTGCTGGCGCACTTCGGCATTCTTCTCAACGACGTTGTTATTGTTGGACCGGATCGCGATTTCACCACGGCGTTATTTTTCCCCGCGCTCGAGATTTGTCGAAAATTGTGCCCGGATCTTCCGCCCGACGCGCCAGTGGCTCGAGTGTTCTCGCATCCGGAAATACGAGCTGTTTTCCGGGAACGGCTGCAATCTTTTGCCGCGCTGAGCACCGGCAGCACTACGCGGATCGATCGCGCCATCCTGCTGGATCCCCCGCCTTCCATCGAGGCCCAGGAGATCACTGACAAGGGAACCATAAACCAGAAAGCTGTCTTGAAAAATCGCGCCGCATTGGTCGATGCTCTGTATCGCGACCCGGTTCCCGCAAATGTGCTGACCTGTTTGGAGCCATCATGAACCCATTGCCACATATGGATGTGTCATCGCTTGTTGCCATCGACGTGCACGTGCATCTGGAAGCGGTCAACCAAGCCAATGCCACGGACCAAGCGGCGAAGGCATATTTCGGCGAAAGCGGCGCATCTCGCGATCCGCAGGCGCTGGCCGACTACTACCGGTCCCGTAGAATCGCTTTTGTTATCTTCGCTGTGGATGAACACCTCACTGGCAGGCCACGAGTGAGCAACGAAGATGTGCTTCGCTTCGCCTCCGAAAACTCGGATATCGCCATACCGTTTGCCAGCATCGATCCCCATCGCGGCCCGGAAGGCGTTCGTGAAGCACGGCAACTCGTTTCGACTGGCGCGGTTCGTGGTTTGAAACTCCATCCGCCCGTCCAAAAATTCTCGCCGAACAACGCCATAGCCTATCCTCTTTACGAAGTCTTTGCTGAGGCCCGCTTGCCGGTCGTGTTTCATACCGGCCACAGTGGCATCGGAACAGGTATGCCGGGTGGCGGCGGTGTCCGTCTGAAGTACGGGGATCCGATGCCAATCGATGACATAGCGGTGGACTTCCCGACGCTGCCGATTATCATGGCCCACCCTTCGTTTCCATGGCAGGACGAGGCGATCTCCATTTGCTTGCACAAACCAACCGTCTATATTGATTTGTCTGGCTGGTCACCGAAGTATTTCTCGCCCACCTTGATTCAATACGCCAATTCGCGTTTGCGGACCAAGGTCCTCTTCGGCTCGGACTATCCCTTTATTACTCCGGATCGCTGGCTGGCGGACTTCGCGAATATTCCGATTCGTGAGGAAGTGCGGCCCCTCATTCTGAAAGAAAATGCTGTGAAGCTGTTGGGACTGAGCGGAAACGCGGTCTAGCTCCCTTCACGTTCGCATGGGGCCGGACGGTCAGCCGCAAAGGAGCCCCATCGGTATTCCAACCTCCACTGACTCGGGTGGAGGGCGCCTGAGCTGGAGTTTCGCATTCGACAGCCCGCAACTCTCCCGGTTGCGAGTTAATCGTGATTGGAAGCGCCAGCTTTACACAATCGGGACGATTTGCCACTGTAGCCTAGCGCACTAACTCAGGCGCGCTGAATGGCGCCGCCCGCAGGGGCGAGATCAACCAAGAATCGAACGATTTAGACTGGCTTGACGGTCGCGAGACTACGCGAACAAGCGCCGTTGCTGAAATTGGTTGCCGTTGCCGTAATGGTTCTCGCGTCGCCGCACAAGGGCAGCCCGTCTCGCTCTAGGCAGTGCAGCGTCACCCCAATAGCACTCGAGTGCATACACGGCCACGTTGGCTAAAACCGCGTCCGCAAGCTCTTTCAGCGCGAACGCTCGCATCATCGCGGTGGTCTCCGAGCGCGCAGTTGCGAGCCGTTCGATACCACTGATCAGGGTGGCGACGCTTGAGGTTTTGTTGCTCCGCAGATTCAAAAGATCGCCGCCTAGACCCATTCCTGTTCCCGTCCCCCGAACGGAAACTCATCATAAATGGTGTAGAAGCTCGTTCACACCTGTACGACCGGACAGGGCTGTGAATTTCTGATCGAATCTTTGATCTGGAATGGATACTGCTGCAGCCTGCCACCGCTAATCTGCAGTGTTTGTGGAATCAATCGGCGGAGATGCGTACTATGCACACGCCGTAGGGCCCTAGTTCAATCGTTTTCAGCGCTCCATCCGGCAGGCTTGCGCTGTTCTGCAGCAGCATCTGGGCCTTCGCATTGGCGAAACCCTGCTCGCTTAGGTCAAACGTTGGTTTCTGCCGCATTGCCGTAAAATTCAGGGCCACCAGAATCGTTCCCGCTGCGTCCTTGCGTAGATACGAAAACACATTCGGGTCCGACCCGTTTAGTGGCACGTACGAGCCTTCCAAAAGCGCTGGTTCCGTTTTCCGCAGATGCAGAACTTCTTTATAAAACGAAAGCACCGACCGGGGATCCGTGCTCTCCGCCTCAACATTGTGGGTTTTGGCTGACGCGGGAACCGGGAGCCATGGCTTGCCGGTCGTAAACCCCGCGTTGCGTCCCGCAGTCCACTGCATCGGCGTGCGTTCTCCGTCGCGACCCTTCTCCTTAGGCCAGCCCAGGATTCCGATTGGATCCTTTACATCCGCTTTCCGCTTCGGATCGTTATTGGCCATTCCGATTTCTTCGCCGTAGTACATGATAGGTGTGCCGCGTAAAGTGAGATACATTCCCGCCATCAGTTTGGCGATGTCGTCGTTGTGCACGCCGTCGCCATAGCGGGTATAAGACCTAACGATGTCGTGGTTGGTAATCACGTATGTAGGCCAGCCACGCGCCGCATCCACAGCGTTGATGTGATCGCGAAATGCTGCCGCCGACAACGGCAGGTTGGTCAGCATTAAATCCATGGGCAACTGCAGTTCGTTGCCGTTCTCTCCGTAATATTGTTCCAACTCTCGTACCTGCGAGGTCCAGGTTTCCCCGATCAACACCGCGCCATACTCGTCCGCCACTTTTCGCAAGCGTTGCAGCGTGAAGTGCAGCTCTGGCAGTTTTTTGTTGTACTTCTCCTCCATGTTTGGGCGGCCAAACTTATCTGTGCCTGGCAGTACTGGATTGTTGGTGAGGTTTGGGTCCTCGAAGAGACTGTCCACCGCGTCGAGCCGGAAGCCCGCGACACCGCGCTGGTACCAAAAGCGCGTCACATCGAACATGGCGTGCTCTACCGCGGAATTGCGCCAATTCAAGTCCGGTTGCTCGGGATAGAAGTAGTGGTAGTAAAACTGGTTGGTCTTGGGGTCGAATTTCCACGCGGAGAGTCCAAAAGTGGAAAGCCAGTTGTTCGGTGGTTGTCCTGGTCCTTTGCCGTCGCGCCAGATGTACCAGTCGCGGTGAGCGGAAGTTCGAGAAGTCCGGGAATCGACAAACCACGGATGCTGATCCGAAGTGTGATTAATCACGAAATCCAGAATCACCCGAATATCGCGCTTCTTGGCCTCGCTCACTAAGTGATCGAAATCCGTCAAGTTCCCGTACATCGGATCTATGTTCTCGTAATCCGAGATGTCGTAGCCAAAATCGACCTGCGGCGACGGAAAACAAGGAGTAATCCAGATCGCATCGACGCCGAGATCGTGAAGATAATCCAGTTTCGAGGTAATTCCATTCAGGTCCCCGATGCCATCCCCATTCGAATCATCGAAACTTCGCGGGTACACTTCATAGAACACCGCGTGCTGCCACCAGGCGTGTCTGTGCGTGTCCTGCGCTGTGGCCACGGGAGCCGCTATTGCCACCCAAGCCACAGTCAGAATTGCCAGCCTGCGCCAGTGCTCCGGGATTTTCATGGTGTGCTCCTGATGATGCGGCCGTTCTTCACGGATGCTCCATGCGAACCCAATTCCCGTGCGAAATTAGCGGCAGAACCGGAACCGTTTTTGTCCGTCGCAACGAGCATGCGGTGATTCGGGGAGTATCGCTCATTGTCGTGCCGCTTGCAAAAGGGAAGCAGTTTCCACCAAGATAAGTGGCTCACCAGAAATGGAACGCCAGCAGAACGGGAGAAGGTACGGGTCTTGCCTCGGTCACGTCGCAATTTTCTGATCTCGCTGTGCCGTTCTTCGCTGGTACTTTCGCTCGAAGGCGTCCTTTCTTTCATCCGGCCTGCCCGGGCTTTCACACCACAGAAACCGGACGAATCTTCTGCCACGATCCAAGGCTCGCCGGTCGACGTGAACTTCATCAACATCGCCAAAGCCTCTGGGCTCAACGCAAAAACAATCTTTGGTGGTGAACACAAAAACAAATACCTGCTGGAAACCACCGGATGCGGAGTGGCCTTTTATGATTACGACAATGATGGATGGCTGGACATTTTCGTGGTGAATGGCACTCGCCTGCAAGGATTCCCAGCTGGTCAACAACCCACCAACCACCTTTTCAAAAACAATCGCGACGGCACCTTTACGGATGTCACTCTGAAAGCAGGACTGGCGCATTCCGGCTGGGGACAAGGTGTGTGCATCGGCGACTACGACAACGACGGCTGGGAAGACTTGTTCGTCACCTACTTCGGCAAAAACGTCCTGTACCACAACAATGGCGACGGCACTTTCACCGATGTCAGCGAGAAAGCCGGAGTGGCGGGCAATGGCAAGCGTTGGAACACCGGTTGCGCCTTCGTGGACTACGATCGTGACGGCAAGCTCGACTTGTTCGTTGCCAATTACATCGACATGGATCTGGCCACAGCGCCGGTTCCGGAATCCGGCCCTTGCCTCTACAAAGGCGTCATGGTCGCGTGTGGGCCGCCGGGATTAAACGGCGGGAAGAATCTTCTTTTTCACAACAATGGCGATGGGACTTTTGCCGACGTCTCGCAATCAGCGGGTATTCTGCAAGCCAATGGAACCTACGGCTTGGGCGTCTTGACCGCAGATTTCGACAACGATGGCTGGCCTGATATTTACGTGGCTGACGATTCCACCGCAAGTTGCCTGTATCAAAACCAGAAAAATGGAACATTCACCGACATCGCCGTGGATGCCGGTTGTGCATTAAGCGCGGATGGCAAGCCCCAGGCCGGTATGGGAGTCTCGGCCGGTGATTATGATCTGGACGGGAATTTAGATATCGTCAAAACGAATTTTGCCGGCGATACTCCAACGCTCTACCACAACCTCGGTCAGAACACTTTCGAGGATGCTACCTTTCCTGCGGGACTTGGCTTGCACACGCAATATCTCGGCTGGGGTTGCGGCTTTTTTGATTTCGATAACGACGGCTGGCCGGATATTCTGCTCTGCAACGGCCACGTTTATCCCGAAGTGGAACAATTGCGCACCGAGGCAGGTTATGCGCAACGCAAACTGCTTTATCGGAATCTTCGCAATGGCAGGTTCGAAGATATCTCGCTCAAAGCCGGACCGGGCATCTCTGATCCCAGTCCTTCCCGAGGCTGCGCTTTTGGTGATTTCGATAACGATGGTGACATCGACTTCGTCGTGAACTGCGTGAACGACTTCCCACAGTTAATACGGTGTGACTCCCACGCGGAGAACAACTGGATCAAGGTGCGCGCCATTGGCACGAAATCGAATCGCAGCGGGATTGGCGCCAGATTGCGCTGCATCGTGCAGCAGCCGGGAAGCGCCAAACCTCACCAGCAGATTGACGAGGTTCGCAGTGGCGGTGGTTATTTGTCGCAGAGCGATCTGCGCGTGCATTTCGGGATTGGCAAGGCTGCGAAAATCGATGTCCTCGAACTGCGCTGGCCCAGCGGCCTGATCGAAACACTGAAAGACATTCCGGCCAATCAGTTGATCTACGTGAAGGAAGGCGAAGGCATTGTCCGGAACGTCTCTTTCGCCGCGGCGAAGAATCAGGGGAAGGCATAAACCAATGGCACTGAGCGTAAGCCGAAGGTGCCAGCAATCCCTGGTTGCTATTATCTGCCTCGGCTTTCTGCCGGCATCGGTGATGGCTGGCCTTTACGAGTGGAAGCGCCTCTCGCAGAAACCCATACTTTCTCCTCAAGGGCAAGCTTGGCAGTCGGCTGGGACCTTCAATCCCGCGGTGGTTGCAGAGAATGGGCGGATTGTCATGCTGTATCGTGCGCAGGACACTCAAGGCATTTCACGACTCGGATTCGCGGAAAGTTCCGACGGAATCCACTTCACCAAACGGCCAGATCCGGTGCTTGCTCCGGAAACGGAATACGAAAAAGGCGGAGGTGTAGAGGATCCGCGCCTCGTAAGAATTGGCGATTTCTACTATCTGACGTACACCGGCTACAACAAGAAAGACGCGCAGCTCTGCTTGGCAATCTCCAGGGATCTGCTTCATTGGCAGCGCAAAGGAATCTTGCTGCCGGCTTATCAAGGAAACTGGAACAAAGGCTGGACCAAGTCTGGAGCTATCTTGAACGAAAAGATCAGCGGCAGATATTGGATGTATTGGCTGGGAACATTTGCAGACCGCACTGATCAAATGGGTCTTTCTTATTCAGACGACCTGTTGCATTGGACCGAAGCTACCGCGACCCCGGTGTTGCCGAAACGCCCAGGCAAATTCGATTCGCGGGTGGTCGAACCAGGTCCACCACCGCTGCTAACCGCCGATGGAATCGTTCTCGTCTATAACGGTGCGGACGATTCCCTCGTTTATCGCACTGGCATCGCGGTATTTGACCGCCATGATCCTCGCAAGGTCCTGTATCGCTCCGATCACCCGGTTTTCGGGCCTGAACTGGAGTGGGAGAAACACGGACAGGTACCTAACGTGGTCTTTGTCGAGGGCATGCTCACGATGCCCGGTGGCAGATCGTTCTTCTATTACGGCGGCGCCGACAAATACGTCGGAGTCGCGGAAGCACCTCATCGGCTTTTTCGTTTTTGATCCCTTGCTTCCGCGGTCTTGGTTACTGAACCGGCTTGCCCTGGCCCTCCGTAAAGGTAAGAACCTTGTCCACTGGCGGATTCTCGAAAATTTCTCTTAACCCGCTAAGCCAGCGAATTTCGATCCACTCAATCTTGTTAATTGGTCCTAATCCAAAATGGACCCGGCGGTCGCTATTCGAGATGTAACTGGAGCCGCTGCGCACTTCATCGACCAGTACGCGGTTGCCCGCCTTCACCCGAATCTTCGCTCCAATGCCATCGCGATTCGATTTCAGGCCTCGTGTTTGCAGTGTGACCCAATGATTGTCGTGCCGGACTTGATTCACCAGCAGGCTTGGAGCAGCATTCATATTGCTGACCACTGCCGAAATCCTGCCATCATTCCACAGGTCGCCAACGGCCATTCCGCGCGACGAACTCGCAGCGGTTATTCCGGGTCCGGCGTTACCTGAAATATCTTCGAACGTTCCGTTTCCTTTGTTGTGATACAGAATGCGCGGCTCCTGATAATCGCTACCCAGATGGGCCTGGTCCACCTCTGGATAGACGTGGCCATTCACCACCAGCAGGTCGGGCCAGCCGTCATTGTCGACGTCCAAGAACATGGTTCCCCAGCCCAAGTATTGGGTGTGCAGACCAAGTCCGGCGGCAAAGGTGGCATCGTCAAAAGTGCCGTCGCCATTGTTTCGATAGAGAGTGGAAGTATCGTCGGAAAAATTGGTTTTGAAAATATCCGGCCTGCCATCCCCGTTGAAATCGCCCACCGTGGTGCCCATCCCGGCTTGTTCCATTCCGTCCTCATTGAACGCGGCGCCAGCCAGCACGGCCACATCTGTGAAGGTTCCGTCATGATTGTTGTGATAGAGGATGCTGGGGGTACTGTCGCAGGCCACATAAATGTCCGGCCAACCGTCGTCGTCGAAATCCAGCGTGGACACGCTCAACCCGTAATGCCCGTTGGTCTTGTCGATGTGCGCTTTGGCCGTAACATCTTCGAAGGTTCCGTCACCACGGTTGTGATACAGGATATTTGAATCCCACGGGAGGCCCCGCGGACCACACATCACCGGCACGCCCTTCCACAGGCAATCGATGCGCTCACCGGGTTTTGGCGCGGTGTCCACGTCGAAATTCACATAGGTCGCAACCATCAAATCCAGTTTGCCATCCCGGTCGTAGTCGACAAAGGCACAGCCCGAGCCCCACTGTTTGCCTGAGCCCGCCACACCTGCTTTCGCGCTCACATCGGTGAACGTACCGTTCCCGTTGTTGTGGTACAACACGTTTTTGCCGTAATAGGTGACGTACAAATCCTCGAATCCGTCGTTGTCATAATCGCCTACGCACACGCCTTGACCCCAGCCGCTATGCACCAGTCCCGCCTTCTCGGTCACGTCTGTGAAGGTGCCATCGTGGTTGTTGCGGTACAAGTGATTCGTAGCGGCCGATCCGGCCGTAGAGGTTGCTTCCAAGGTGGTTCCGTTCACCACGAAGATGTCCGGCCAGCCATCATTGTCGTAATCGAAAATGGCCACGCCAGTGCCGGTGGTCTCGATGATGTATTTCTTTGTGTTGATGCCGCCAAACACCGTTTTCGCCGTAAGCCCGGCCTTTGCGGCTTGATCGATGAAATAGGCAATCGGCTTAGACGCATCCGCAGATTGTGGCGAGCCTGTTGACGAATGGAATAGGGCGGCCAGTGATAGAGCAGCGAAGCTGAGTCCAACGCGCCACTTTCGGGGAATCCGGCACACGCGCACAAGGAACTCATCCTAAGTGCAGGCGAGGGAACGGTCAAGTTGCCCGGTGCCTTGTGGCCCGGTGCCTTGTGGCAGCTTCGCCGACAAATGCTAGTATCGAGGTTGTGTCCGACAGTTCGCTGTTGGAGAGAATTCACGCTTAAGGATAAGACTCGACTTTGCGCACCGGTGCCGTGCTTTTAATTTTGCTTCTGAGTTCGGTACACGTTTGCGTGGCCCAGGCTGACACGCAAACTGGCGCACAAACGGCTAGCCAGGTTCAAACCATTTACGCAAGCGGAGTTGAAGCGCTCAAGAAAGGCGATTTGGCCGCCGCCCGCGCAGCGTTCGAGAAGGTCATCAAGGTTCTACCAGGGAGTCCGGACGCGCACAACTCATTGGGCTTCGTGCTGCTCACGCAGGGAAACTACGATGCCGCCATTACACAGTTTCGGGAAGCTCTGAAATACCAGCCCTCTTTCGTGCAAGCTCGCGACAACCTTGCGAATGCGCTTCTCGCGAAAGGCGAGGCCGCCGCAGCGCTTCAGGAAGCACGCAAAACCATCGGCATGGCGCCGGATGACGCCGAAGCTTTCCGCATTCTCGGCCACGCGTTGGACACCACGGGCCAGACCGCAGACGCGGCCATGGCCTTGCGGAAAGCCATCGAATTGGATCCGGAGCGCGCCGAATTGCATGACGACCTCGGCTCGTTGCTGGTTCGCCAATCACAAAATCAGCTAGCCGGTGCGGAGTTTCAACAGGCCCTTCAGCTCGATCCGAATCTTGCCTCCGCACATTTCCACTTGGGCGTATTGCGTTACCAGCAGAAGTCCTTCGACGAAGCAGCAGCGCATCTCCAAGCCGCGGTGCAAACCAATCCGCTGGACCCTGGCGCACATTACTACTGGGCGCTGCTGCTGCGTACCCAAGGGGACTCGCAGGCGGCCGCCCGAGAACTGCAAACCTGTGTGCAACTGAAGCCCGACTATCCCGACGCGCAAAACACCCTGGGCCTGCTGATGCAAGGCCTCAACCAACTCGAGCCAGCGGCCACGGCCTTCCGCGCAGCAATCCAGGTTCAGCCGGATAACCCTGACCCACACAATAATCTTGGCTTGGTGCTCCTGGAAGGAGGTGACGCGCACGGCGCCATCGCCGAATTCCGCGCGGCATTGCAACTGCGTCCGGACGACGCGGGATATTGGGCAAACCTCGGTGATGCCTATTTGCAGGTGTCCGATTTTGATGCTGCATTCAAGCAGTTCCAGGAAGGCCTAAAGATCGCTCCGCAAGATGCCACCTTGCACTATGATCTCGGCCTGACGCTGAAACTTCAGGACAAGCTCCAGGAAGCCGAGGCGGAACTGCGCAAAGCCTCCGAGCTGGATCCGAAACAGGCAGACGCTCACTACACTCTTGGAGTCACGCTTTGGCAGGAAGGGAATTTCGATTCTGCCGAGAATGAACTGCGTGCCGCCACATCCATCAAGCCCGATTACGCCGAGGCGTTTTACACCTTAGGCACGGTTCTGAAGCAAAAAGGCGACCTGCAAGGTGCCGCGACGGCGTTGCGTGAAGCCATACGGCTGCAACCGGAATTCGCTGGCGCTCACACCACGCTCGGCGCGGTTCTGCGCCAACTGGGCGACAAGGAAGAAGCCGCGGCTGAAAGCAAGCTCGGCGCGGAAATTGCCAAGCAGAAAACCAGCGAGCAAGCTGCCCTGTTCGCCACGAACTCTGGCAAGCGTCTGCTGAACGCGGGAGATTTGGACGGGGCCATCTCCCAGTTCCGTTCCGCTATTTCGTCGGTGCCGGACTTTGCGCTGGCACATTTTGAGCTGGCCCAGGCCCTGCAACAAAAAGGACAAAAGGAAGAAGCACGCCAGGAATACAAGAAAGCCGCAGCTCTAGACCCCCGTTTAACGGCACCGACCAACGAATGATTGAGCGAATCTGTTCAGCCCGGAATCTTGTGCAGCGCAACCAATTCCGACCCGACCGGCACGCCTTTCACCACTTTCACGTGGATAACCCCTTCAAACGGTTTGAGTTCTGTCGGCGCTGACACCCCCAGCCGACGTAGCAGTTCATTCAGCGAATTCTGATCGCAGACATATTCTGCGGCAGCCTGTGTGCCGATCGTGGTGGTTCCAGCGAGGATCAAGACCGAATGGGACGGCTTCAAGCCACCCACCAACGCTATGACCGCGTAATCTTCCGTTAGGGGCTGATTCGAAGCTGTGGCGATGTAGGACTGCTCCTCGCCTGGCGCTGGATGATGATTCACAATCTCGACGTTACCCTGTCGCGAACAGCAATGCATAATCTCGAAGGAGAAATCGCGAGTCGTGGGGATTTCCAAAAGGGTCAGATTCTCGGAAGGGGAACCGAGGAAAATCAGGTCATTGTTCTTTGCGTCATCCAACGAGAACAGGCTGCCACGTTTGACGCGAAGCTCCTGGTGCAGTTGGCGATAGACGATGTCCAGAGCATGCACCGCCAGCACCTCACCGACCCCGGTGTAATGATCGAAGGTGGGGAGGTTCTCGTCCCGCTTGGGATTGTAATAACGCATGCCGGAATCAGGACGGCCAATAAAAGTAGCATTGCTGAAGATCACCCAGGGTGAGTCATGCCCGGCGAGGAATCCACTCCAAAATATGCGCACAGGCGGGGGCGGCTCCGGCTCCGGGGTGGAATGCGCCTGGGCTACCCGCCGCAGGAGTAGCCGGTCGATGGTGACCGCCAAAGCCGCTGTCAACAAGAGAGACAGAGCCAGTAGAGCCGCAATTGAGCGGAATTGGGCGGGAGCGCGCCCAGCGCCGCGCGCCGATTCGGGAACTGCTGGTGTTGCTGTCGTTCGGGTTTCTTTTGGGCGTTCCTGGAAGGTCAGGGCGTAAGTGCCCTTGGGCAATTCGACGACAATTGGGTCGTGTTCGCCTTCCGAGGAATAGTACTCAGCCAGCTTCCCCCGCAGACGCCCCACCTGCACCCGGACCATAGAGTCCTGGTGCGGGTCAAAATCCTCAGGCCTGCCGAAGACCTCCGTCGCAATTTGGTACTCCTTGGGAGAACTGCCGGGCTGCTCTAAGGCGTGCTGCGCCAAGTAGCGGAGTAATTTGCACAGGGATTCTGAACTGTGCAGGGTATGGCTGACGAGAATCCTGCCGACTTGCGCTTGAATATCTTGCTTGCCAACCATCGGGCCACCGGGGAGGCATTGTAACATCAAAGTCACTCCCTGACTGACGTAGCTGAAAAAAAAAGAATTAGGGCATGTAACCGTTTCAGAACCCCAAGAGACTTCTCAGGTCACCACAGTAACTGATAGAAGCTATGCAAATTGTTGAGGCTCTCGTATGCCTTACGTTTCCTCGGTGTAGGGTCGCAGGAGCGGGGTGGGTTTGCATGCGAGCGATGCACCGGTGCTGGGGGGCGTCGCGTGGGTGAGCAGTTGGGGGAATTGGCTGCGGCTGGGTGTCTAGCGGTCAACGAGCAATCCATTCTCAAGCAAAGGTGGACGCAACGGTGTGTTGCGTCTCGGCTCCTCGCAATCCGCCTCAGCGGGACTTTCGGACGACAAGCAAATCAGCTCGAGGATGTTACGGAGATAAGCAAATGAACAGGCAAATTACCCTTGCGGTGGTTCTTGTGCTTTCCATCCTGTGCGCTCTTGGAGCCGCTCCGGCTAAAGGACAAGCTGTTTACGGCAGCATCATCGGCACCGTAACTGATCCGCAAGGTGCCGCAGTGGTTGGGGCGACCGTCACTGTCACCTCGACCACAAAAGGAACATCTGACCAGACCACGACGAACGACAGCGGGTTTTACACGGTAACCCACCTGATTCCCGACAAATACAGCATCAAGATCGAGGTCAAAGGCTTCAAGACGTATGCGATAGCCTCTGTCGACGTCAGCGCGGACACCTCTGCGCACGTGGACGCGCAAATGCAAGTGGGCGAGGTAACGCAATCCGTTGAAGTTACCGGGGAGTTGCCGCAACTGGAAACCGATCGCGCCGACGTTTCCAATGAGTTCAACCAGATGTACGTTTCGGACCTCCCCATATTGAACCGCAACTTCACCAGCTTGGAACTACTCACCCCGGGAACACAAAAGCTGGTTGGTTGGAGCCACGCCGCCACTGAAAACCCTCAAGCGGGACAGCAGATCTTTGTTGATGGACAACACTTTAGCGGTACCGCCTTCATGTTGGACGGTACCGACAATCAAGACGCTATCTTGGGGATTATTGTCGTAAATCCCAACATCGATGCCATCCAAGAAACTAAGATTACACTGCAAGACTACGACGCCGAGTTCGGTAAGGCTGTCGCTGGATTGGTGACCGTGCAGACAAAATCCGGCACTAATGAATTCCACGGCGGCGGCTTCTACGACTACCGCAATAGTGCCCAACAGGCTCGCGACCCTTTTACGCAGCCAGCCAGCTCTGGCGTTCCCCACGCCACATACAAGGCCTTTGGCGCACAGGTTGGCGGACCGATCATCAAGGATAAGTTGTTTTTCTTTGGCGATTACCAAGGAGTTCGTCAGATCAATGGCATAACCAACCTGCTAACGACTCCAAATGAGGAAGCGCTCAAGACCTGCAATCCGGCAACAAATGCCTCGAGCGACACGCCGGGCTATTGCAATTTAAGCGCATACACCGCTTCGATCTCTTCTGGCGGCGGTCTAATTTACAATCCGACAACGTCGACTAACCCGCTGACCGGAGCCGGTAGGACTCCGTTTTGCGGGCCCGCAGGTTGCGCCACCGAGCCCAATTGGATTCCGATCGGAATGATTTCGCCACAAGCCGCTGCCGTTCTGGCTGAATTTCCCGCTCCTAATAACGGTTCTGGCGTGACCAACAATTTTGTTGGTTCGGGTTCCGGACCCTACGATCAGAACGCTTTCGACATTCGTATCGACTATAGTGCTCCACATGATTACCATGTGTTCGGGCGTTTTAGCTTGGATTATTTCCACCTCACCGGATTGGGAACGCTCGGCGAACTTGGTGGTGTGGGCTTTGGGCCTGGCGGCCTTAACGGCGAATCCACCAACCACGATTACAGCTTAGCGAGTGGTTTCGACAAGGCTATCGGCACCAACCTGCTGACCGATTTTCGCTTTGGATATTTCAAGTACAATCCAGTTACCGCGTACTCTGACGCCAACAAGGAGCCCATGAACGGGTTCGGCATACCAGGATTGAACCTCGGCACTACCGAGACCGGTGGCCTTTCGTCCTTTTTCCTGAACGGCAACGGAGGGTTTTCGTCCTTTGGTGACGGCCTGAACGTTGGCCGCTGCAACTGCCCGCTGATTGAAAGTGAGCAGCAGTTCCAGTTTGTGAACAACTGGACCAAGATCAAAGGCAACCACCAAATCAAATTTGGCGCAGATATTCGCTACGCCATGAACTTGCGTGTTCCGAGCGACTCCAATCGCACCGGTATTTTGAACTTCGACGCCAACGGGACATCGCTGGCTGGCGCCGGGGGACTTAGTTTGGCTACGTTCTTGCTCGGCGACGTGACCTCTTTCCAGCGTTACGCCAGTCCGGTCATTGATGCTGCGGAACGGCAGAAGCGCTGGTTCTTCTACGGGGAGGATACGTGGCGCGTGACGTCGAAGCTCACTTTCAACTATGGATTGCGCTGGGAGATTTATTTCCCAGAATCCGTGAATGGCAAAGGCAATGGTGGGTTTGCCAATCTCACGCAAGGAGTGATCCGGGTGGCCGGCTACGGCCCCTACGGCACCAATGGCAACATCGACAACACCTGGAAGGCATTTGGTCCACGCATGGCGATCGCTTATCAATACGATCCCAAGACCGTTGTCAGGATGGGCTATGGCCGCAGTTTCGACCTCGGCGTGTTCGGCTCAAACTTTGGCCACGCGGTGACGCAAAACTTGCCGGTATTGGCCGCGCAGTCGCTGGAGGACAGCAACATCAATCCGCTGGCAACGAACAATATCAGCCCGGTTTTCACGCTTGCAAGTGGTCCGCCGGCTAGTTTGAATCCAACGACGTATTTCTCCAATATCTTTAGTGAAATTTCCCCGCAAGGTACTTTGCCCTTGTTGGGTCCGCAAGGCACGGCCGCTACGCACGTTCGACCGACAGTGCAGCGCCTGCCTACCATTGATGCATGGAATGCCACGGTTCAACGGCAAGTCACGCCGACCATTGCTGTGGAAATAGGGTACGTTGGCAATAAGGGTACTCACGTGATCTTCCCTAATGGCCCGTCCTACAACATAAACGCTCCGGCCGTAGGAAATGGCACTAACCCAGTAACCTGCACGGCACCAGGGGCGTGTAGTCTCACTTCGTTCACGCCATTCGTGCCGCAGGCAAACCGCCGTCCCCTGTATCTCAATGGTGTTCCCGCGTTCAGCTACCCCGGCTATTTCGTTACTGAAGTCATTGGTGGGGTTCCGACGCAGGTTCCGCTTACATGTTGTGCTGTCGACGTTGGCAACTATTACGGCAACGATGCCAGCACGAATTACAACTCATTGCAGACCAAGGTGGAGAAGCGGTTTTCGGATGGGCTGCAGTTCATGGCTCACTACACGTTCTCTCACTCCAACGCCTATGACACAACACAGGGCTACTATAACATCGCTCCCAAGATCGAATACGGCCCCGACCAGTACAATCGCGACCAGGTGTTCCTGGTGACCAGCGTCTATCAACTGCCCATTGGCCAAGGCAAGAAATTCCTAGGCGGTATCAGCCGCGCCTGGGACTACGTCATCGGAGGATGGCAAGTGTCCAATACACTGACATGGGCCAGTGGCTTGCCATGGACCGCGACCATTGGAGAATGCGGCGAAATCACTGACACTGGACCGTGCCGTCCGAATCTTGTACCCGGCCAGTCATTTAGCGTCGGCAAGCGTACAATCACTTCAGGTTGCGCTACCGGCGGGGAATGTGGTGTGTATTGGTTCACTCCGGTTGCCCCGCTCACGTACAACTTCGCAGGTGTGACCACCGGCACAGATTCGTGCACCCTGGCTCGGCCGGTATCCGGGGCGTTCTCGCTCCCGGCTTGCGGCCAAATCGGCAACGCGGGGTTTGACACGTTCATCGGCCCACGGGCGTTCTTCTCGGATCTTTCGTTGATGAAGAATTTTAAGATTACCGAGCGACTCAACGTGGCCTTCCGATTTGACGCGTACAACGTGTTTAACCATCCGGTGCTGGGCTTCAATTCAAATCAGGGTTACACTTGCGTGGATTGCTCGACCAATCCTAACGCTGGACGAATCACTGATATCGAATCAGATGCTACGCCTGGCACCCCATCAGGGATGCGTCAATTGCAGTTTGGTTTGCGCGTTATCTTCTAACCTACACCCCAAACACATGCGGGGAGCCCGGTGTGGGTTCCCCGTTTTTGTTTCTCGAGAGCCACAACACATCGGAGAGGAACAATTTGCAGTTCGCCAAGGGCCACAGTAACATTTCGGGCGGCATGTCTCCTAGCATCAAGGCAGTGCGACCGAGTTATTTATTGTTGGTGCTAGGTTCGCTTCTTGCGCTAGCACTGGCGCACTCCACCTTTGCGCAAAGCCCTGCCGAGCAACTCGACGGAACTCCCGCGTACCCGTTTCGATCCGCGGTGGGAAAACCAGTGGTGCTCATTTTTGTGCGCACGGATTGTCCCATCTCGAATCGCTATGCCCCTCTGATTAAGAAAATGAACGGGGAATATGCCGGGAAGGTGGCATTTTGGCTGGTGTATCCCGATCCCAAAACGGATGCGGAAAAGATCCGTGAACATGAACGCGAGTATGGTTTTGATTTGCCGGCGTTGCGCGATCTCCATCACACCCTGGTTGCACAAGCTCAAGTTCGCATCACACCTGAGGCCGCGGTTTTTGACGCGAGCCATCGCCTGCTGTACCACGGCCGCATCGATAATTTGTACCAGGATTTTGGGCGTGCCCGCGCCGCTGCCACCACTCATGAACTCGAAGATGCGATCCAAGCGGCTTTGACCGGGGGAAAACCTCCTGCGAGTGCACCGGCGGTGGGATGTTTTATCGCGGATATCGAATGAAGTCTTCGTGGCAAGTCTTGCTGGCCTTGGCTCTCGTTTTTGGCGGAACTGCGGCACTGGCGCGGGGCAGTCACAAAAATTCTTCTTCCGATCCGGTCGTTACGTTCAATCGGGACATTGCTCCGATTGCTTTTCGCTACTGCGCGCCATGCCATCACCCAGGTGAAGCTGGACCTTTTCCGTTGCTGACTTACCAAGATGCGAAGTCGCACGCCCGGCAGATCGCGGCCCTTACCGCAAAACGCATCATGCCCCCGTGGTTGCCAGCGCCCCAGGAATTGCAGTTCGCCGATGAACTGCGTCTGAGCGAGCAACAGATCCAACTCATCCAACGTTGGGTGGACCAAGGCGAACCGGAAGGAGCGGCTGCCGACCTCCCGCCACAGCCCGATTATGTGCCGGGGTGGCAGTTGGGCCGACCGGACAAGATTGTCCAAGCCGAAAAACCCTACATTCTTCCCGCCACTGGCTCGGACAAGTATTGGAATTTTGTTTTCCGGACGCCCGTCGATCGCACTCGTTGGCTGCGGGCAATCGAAATCCGTCCCGGCGACAAGCGTGTAGTTCACCATGCCAACATCCTTGTTGATCGCAACCAGTCGGCTCGTGCACAGGAGCAGCAAGCCGGCGCCGGTTTTCCCGGCATGGAACTAAAGATTGCCTCGGAGGCGTTTGATCCCGACAGCCACTTTCTTTTCTGGAAGCCCGGCACGATGGTTCGTCCCGAGCCCAAGGGTATGGCTCTTCGGTTGGATAAGGATACAGATTTGGTTTTGAACGTTCACTTGCAGCCTTCCGGTAAGCCCGAAACGATTCAACCTAGCCTGGGTCTTTATTTCACCGATGAGCCGGCAACGTTGTTCCCGCTGCTGCTGCAACTGGAAAACGACCGGCAACTCGACATCCCGCCCGGTGCAAAGAATTTTCTGGCGACCGATGCGTTCAACATTCCTGTCGATGTAGACCTGCTGGCGATTTACCCGCACGCCCATTATCTCGGCAAGGACCTGCAAGCGATCGCTCAGCTGCCTGACGGCTCATCGAAAACCCTGATTCACATTCCACAATGGGACTTGAATTGGCAGGCGGTCTATCGCTACGAAAACCCGGTGCCGCTTCCGAAAGGCACTGCCATTTTGATGCGCTATAGCTACGACAATTCCGCCGACAACGTTGCGAATCCGAATAACCCGCCGCGCCGCGTGGTAGCAGGGAATCGTTCTAGCGACGAAATGGCCCATCTCTGGCTGCAGGTGCTCCCGCGTGCTTCCAACGACCCGAAGTCCGATCCACGAATGCCGATTTTGGAATCGCTGGCGCGGCACAACATCGAAAAGAATCCCACGGACTTTGAGGCCCATTACAATTTAGCGGCCATCCTACAAGCCCAGGGTGCGCAAACCGAAGCGCTCCAGCAGTTCACACTGGCTGTGAAACTTCGTCCGCAAGATGCTACCGCCAATAACGCCCTGGGCGCGTCGTTGCTGTCTGCGGGCCAGGTTGATGAAGCCATACATTACTTGCAAGCCGCTTTGGACGTCCAGCCCAATAATTTCGACGCGCATTACAACTTGGCCAATGCGTTCGTGGCGCAAAATCGCTTTGCCGACGCGGTGGAACAGTTTCGAGCGGCCACACGTTTGCGCCCCGACGATGCCAACGCGGAAGCCAATCTTGGTAGCGCCCTGGCGGTTACAGGAGAGCTCGGTGAAGCGCGCGAGCATTTCCGGCGCGCTCTGCGCCTCGATCCAAACAACAAATTGGCGCGCGAAAACCTGGAGCAGATCGGAAGTGATCCCAAAGTTCAACAATAGCAGCGCCGTTCGCAAGTGGTCAGGCTTCACGGCTATGCTGTGGAGTGCCCGAGGAATCGCTGCGTGATTTCAGCACGACAATTCTGCAGAGTCTTGTTTACCGCAATGGTAGTGCAAAGCCTTTTCGGGGCAATGGTCCGATCGCAGCAACCCCGTGACAGCACCGTTTCGTCCACCACGGCGGATTCAAGCGGGTATGTGGGGAACGAGCCATGCGCCAAGTGCCACGCTGAAATTTTCAACTCTTACACGCAGTCAGCTATGGCGCACGCCAGCGGACCTGCTACGGAAAATCCGATCTTCGGCGAATTTGCGCATAAACGCTCCGGAGTGCACTATGCGATCTACAGTGAAAGTGGGAAAGTATGGTTGAGCTTTGAACGCCCAGGAGATCCCGGGCTTCAGGGTAAGCGCGAGCTGCTGTACTACATCGGCCAAGGCCGCCGTGGCCGCACCTACCTATTTGCAGTTGACGGTTTCGTGTTCGAGTCCCCAGTAAACTGGTATGCCGACCGGAAAATGTGGGACATGGCTCCCGCATATGGCGATTCGACCGAGACTCCCTTAAATCTGCCCGCGCTCACCAGTTGCTTGAACTGTCATGTCAGCGGAATGCATGCACCGGTCGAGGGTACCGAGAATAAGTACGCCTCGCCAATGTTCCTCTATTCCGGAGTGACCTGCGAGCGCTGCCATGGTCCCGGTGCGGCGCATGTGCACGGCGGCTCAATCGTCAATCCCGTCAAGCTTCCCCCCAAACTGCGCGACCAGGTTTGTATGCAATGCCACCTTGAGGGCAACGCCGCTATCGAACGCGCGGGAAAACATATTTACGAATACCAGCCCGGTTCAGACCTGAGCGACTACGTGGGTTACTTCGTGCTTACCGGAAATGTTCCCCAGGGACTGCGGGCGACTAGCCAGTTCGAGGCGTTCGCGCAAAGTGTCTGCAAGAGAAAATCAGGCGATGCCATGAATTGCAGCAGCTGCCATGATGCTCATCAAACGGTGCCGCTGGAACGGCGCGTCGCTTTTTATCGCGCCAAGTGCATTGCCTGCCATGGTGACGCCTTCGCTGCGAAACATCATCGCAGTCAGCCCGACTGCACGTCCTGCCATATGCTCGCTTCACTCAGTACCGATGTGGCGCATACCGAGGTGACCGATCACCGCATCTTGAAACGTCCATCGCCGGAACCAGCGGTCCAGCACTCCTCCGCCGAGTTGCCGGGATTGGTTCCGTTTCCTGCGTCAGATGCGTCGCAGCACGATGAGCGCGAGTTGGCTCTGGCATGGCAATCGATTGTCGATTCCGGAATGACCATGGCCCAACCGCAAGCTGAGCGGCTGTTGCATGCGGCGGTCGTTCAGTTTCCCGACGATGCGGCTCTGTTGTCAGCTTTGGGGTACGTGGCCCAGAAACGAGGGGATGACAATCAAGCGCGCGCGCTGTACAACAAAGCTTTGCAGCAGGATGGGAACTCTATTGACGCGGCAACCAATTTAGGGGTGCTCGATGCCAATCAGGGCGGCATTCAAGAAGCCATTTCCTTGTGGCTTGGGGCGTTCGAGCGGGCCCCATTCAGGAGCGAAATTGGAATGAATCTCGTGCGTGTTTACTGCCAGACGGGCAAGCTCGATTTAGCGCGCGGCGTCGTCGTGCGCATTCTCCAGTTCAATCCCGACCTTGCGACGGCCAAGGCCCTACTTACGAACTTGAACGGCAACCCTCCTAGGTGCGCTCCATGAGCAGACGCTGGCGACTTGTCTACGTGTGTGCTTTCGCCATGGCCGCGAGCCCCACACTGCTACCGGCGCAGAACCAACAGCAAGGATCCGGGGCCAGCGTTAATCCCTTTGCGGAAGCGGATCACCTGCTTCAACTCGGCAAGTTCTCCGAAGCCATCACTCAATTGGAAGCGATGCAGACCCAGACGCCGCCCCCGAAGGGGCTGAGTCGGGAACTGGGAATCGCATATTACAAGAAGAGCGATTTTGTGAACGCGATCGTTAATTTTCAGAAAGCATTGACAGAAAATCCCAACGACTCAGAGGTCATCCAATTGACCGGCCTTTCGCTTTACCTTGCGGGCAAACCGGGTGAGGCCATTCCGTACCTGGAGAAGGTACAAACCTGGTATCCCCGCGCCAACGTGGATGCCTCCTACATTCTGGGCGTGGCCTGCATCCAGACAAAACAATATCCCCAAGCCAGAGCGGCCTTTGCGAAAATGTACGGAGTACCGCCCGATTCGGCGGCAGCGTACTTGTTTTGTGCACGAATTTTACTGCGCTTGGATTTCGGACCAATCGCTGAGGAGTACGCGCTGAAGGCCATCGCCATCGACCAAAAACTGCCTCTCGCTCACTATCTTCTTGGCGAGCTGTATCTCTATCAGTCCAAAATCGATCTGGCCATCAGCAATCTGCAGCAGGAGATAGCCATCAATCCAGGCTTTGCAAACGGTTATTTCAAATTGGCCGACGCTTATCTGCGAGTGCAAAAGTATGACGAGGCCGAGAGGCTACTCGAGCGCTCGATTTGGCTGGACGCCAACTCCACCGGTCCTTACATCTTGATGGGCAAAGTGCTGGAGAAGAAAGGCGAGACCGAGTTAGCCATTCGCGCCTTGCAACGAGCGATCAGCATGGATCCTGGAAACGCCATGGCACATCAACTCCTCGGCCAGGCCTACCGCGCGCAAGGGCAAACCGCGGATGCGGAACGTGAATTGAAGCAGGCCGACGAACTGACGCGCAATCCCACCAAACCCTGACTGCGAGCGGCGATTCAGTGAATTTTCGCGAGCTCCGCGCGCTTGTCGACGGGGAGTGCCGACAGAAATTCCAGATAGGCCGCGTTGGTCCAGCCAAACCCCACCACATTCATTTGATAACCGATGGTGACTGGAGCATCCGTGGAACGAGTCTCTGCGTTGTACTTTTCCACGATATAGCCTTGCTTGTCGTAGTTCTGGGCCACCGTACTGGCAAATTCGAAGGATATCCGGTCGGCGTCCTGATTGAAGCCGTAGCGCCGCAAACCATCGACCACGATCATCTGCAATGGCGCCCAGGCATAGGGGGCATCCCACTGTGCTCCGGTTTCGTAAGGACTCATCATCGCGCCGCCGGGTTTCTCGAAGACTCTCAAATTGGCCTCGACGGCGCTGGCTTGTTGGGATGTCGCCAGGCCGGTCCAAAGCGGATAAAACGTGGTCAGGTATTCATAGCTGGATTGGGCATGCTTCATGAAGTCGTAGTCAAAAAACTCTCCTTTTTCGCCGCTCCAAAGATATTTGTTGATAGCTTCGCGTCGCGCATTGGCCTGCCTCCGCCACGATTCCGCCTCAGCTTTGCGGCCCAGAATGTCGCTCATCTCCGCCAGATCCAGTTCATTTTTGTATAGCAGACTGTTCAAGCAGACCGCGGCGTAATGATGAGTAGCGGCTCCAAACGGGCCAAAGCGGAAAGAAATATCGAATCCAGACTCGCGCATGGCGCGATCACCTTTGTAGAAATCGCGGCTCAGGGTGAGTTCGCGCAGTTCGTCGCAATTGTCCGGCGATGAGCCCTGTGCAGGTGAGTCGCACAACCGCAGAGAATAGATCTTCCCCGGGCCCAGTTCGTTGGTTTGCCCGAGCGGCCGTTGATCCAACCATCCACTGGCGTGTTCAGGATGATTCACAAAATACCCGGCCACTTGGCGGTAATGATCGACTTCATCCTTCAGGCTCTCTGGAGCAGGGCCTTCCCCGAAATCGTAGTAGCGAGACAGGCTGGTATCGCCGGCAAGAAGTTCGGGACGCAACCACATCTGGTGATCGCGTTTCGCATACTCGTACCCTCGCTCAAGCCATGACCGGTCGTCGCGCCCATCCTGTTTCTCTGCGTTGTAGACGGCAAAAATCATGGAACTCAGGAACGGCTGCTGCGACCGGCTGAGATAGTAAGTGCGATTGGCGTTAAGGACGGCGCCGTAGTGATCAATTTCGAAGTAAAAGTTTTCGACAATGTCGCGTGCCAGATCCAGGCGATGGTCGCGAAGCAATCCGCGAATAATAAAGTAACTGTCCCAACCGTACATTTCGTTGAAGCGTCCGCCGGGAACCACATACTTTTTGGGTAGATACAACAGACCCGGCGGATGGAACGAGTTGGTGTCGATATCGCCGGCGTTGGCGATCACCTTAGGCAGCGGTCGAATCTCCACTCCGCAGCGTTGCTCTAAATCATGGAGCTGCGTTGTCATCGGAAAATCTGCGGGAATATACAGTACGGACTTGGTTGTGACCTTGGGGTCGGTGACGGTGCCGCAGTCACTCATGGAACGCGTGAGCACATCCCATCCTTTTGCGATGTAATCGACAATCGGCGCGGGCGCGGTTCGTGCCGGGGCGGTCTGTCCAGTGCAGGTTTTTGCAGGGCAGCCGAGGAAAATGGTGAGCACAATGAGGCTGGCTGATCGTTTCAAACTGAGCACCGGCGCACCTCCTGACTGGGCAAAATCCGTAACCGTCGATGACAGGTTAATCCGTTGATTATATAAGGGTTAGGTTGGTTTTGCACGCGCCAGATGGCGCACCGCGTGATGTGGTCGGACCTCTTTCTGAAACTCTACTTGCTCAGATTTTGCGGACCAGTCCCTGCTGGGTCGCGCGCGTATTACGCACCAGCAGGAGCACCAGAATCATGCCCACAAACGGAATCAACCCGGCCACGATCATCAGTGGATCGAACAAGTGAGTCCCGGTGGCTAGCCGTGCATCGGAAATGTGCCCGGCCAACTCGAAAACGGCAATGGTGCCCAGCGCAGCACCCGTACCGCTCAACCCGCTCACTGAGGCCACCGATTCGGAATAAAACAAATCCGAAGGCAGGACGTTGGCAATCGTCGTGTACGCGCCATAGCAGAACGTGGCTACCGCAAACAGCACCGTCAGCGTGGGCAGATGCACCGTAAATATAGTAGGAATCAGCAGCATTACGCCGATTCCGCCGAACACAACCAGAGCTTTGCGCGCCTTTCCCACCGGCCAGCCTCGCCGGATCAGATGACCAGACATCCAGCCTCCAAAGAAATTCCCCAGGTCGGCTCCTACAAAGGGAATCCAGATCGCAATCAGCCCGGTCTTCAGGGAAATGCCTTTGGCCACCAGGTAGATGGGAAACCAATCGGCGATGAAAAAGAAGACCGGATCGGTGAAAGTGCGCGCGACAATGGTGCCCCACGTTTGCGGCAACTTCAGCAACTCGCTCCACTTCGCACCAGCTTTTCCAGCGTGACCTTCGCCGCCCGCATCGGCACGAATCAGTTGCAGTTCACTGGCACTGATTCGCGGATGTTCCTGGGGGCGGTAATACAACCAGCGCCAGCCGATCAGCCACACCAGCCCAAGCAGCCCCGGGATTACAAATGCAGGCCCCATACCCCAGCGGAAATACAAAGGAAGAACAATCAGTGGCGCAATCGCGCCTCCAAGGGAGGATCCGCTATCGAAGAACGCTGTCGCCAGACCGCGCTCTTGTTTGGGAAACCATTCGGACACCGCTTTGGTCGCCGCCGGCCAATTACCGGATTCGCCCGCACCCAGGAGGAATCGGAATCCCAGAAAACTATAAAACCCGCGGGCCAAAGGAGTCAGTATCGAGACCAGCGAGTACCACAATACGGTGATGCTCAAGCCGCGTTTCGTGCCCAGGCGATCCATCAACCGCCCACAAACGGTTTGTCCAATGGAGTAAGCCACACGAAACGCCACCACGATGTTGGCATAATCCGTGTTGGTCCAGTGGTAGTTCTGTTTCAGATATGGGGCGAGGAGCGCTATGGTCTGGCGGTCGACGTAGTTAATGGCGGTCGACGCGAACAGAATGGCTCCGATCCACCATCGCAGTGAGGGAATGACGGGGAGCCTGCCGGTCCGGATGTCAGATTGATCCCTGAGCGCTCGATTCTCCATTCAAATCGGTCCTGTGGCGCGGCTAACGACCTTAGAACCTGACTCCGGGCCAGATGTTGGCCAGTTCCGCAAACAGTCCTGAATCAATCTACGCCGACGCGGATAGTGCCGATAATGTCTTGGGACTAAGTAACGCGGCCGATTCGCGATCCAAATAGACGGTGGTGTTTGCGTGTGTCCGCAAGATCGAGGAAGGCGCCATTGGACCGACCGGCCCATCGAAGCAAGCCTTGATGGCTTGGGCTTTCTTGGGACCAGGAACCACGGCCAGAATTTCCTTGGATTTCAGCACCTGGCACACCGACATGGAGATCGCCTGCTTGGGCACCGCATCGAAGTTCGGAAACCAACCTTCGCCCACTTGCTGCTTGCGGCAAGCCTTGTCGAGATTCACGATGATGTACGGATCCTCAGTGTCGAAATCCGCCGGCGGGTCATTGAAGGCCAGGTGCCCGTTTTCACCGATACCCACGAAGGCCACATCAATCGGGGCAGCGCTGATGAGTTCATTCGTGAGACGAATCACCAGTGCGGGATCTTCCTCGCCGTTGAGCAGGTGATAGTTGGTGATGCCGGTTTTGGAGATGAGCCGCTCCTGCAAGAATTTGCAAAAACTAGCGGGGTGGGTCATCGGCAGGCCAAGGTATTCGTCCAGATGGAATAATTCAACGCGCTTCCAGTCAATGCCCGGTGTCGCGGTCAACGCCTCTAAAAATTCGAATTGTGAAGCGGCACTGGCTCCGATGATCCGTGCTTTCCCGCGCTGGGCGATGGCTCGTCTCATGGCAGTGGCGGCTTCCGCCGCTGCGGCATTGCCCAATGAATCTCTGTCCTCAAATACGCGAAGACGCATAGATGCTCCCTTTAAATCGTTTCAATCTTGACATAATACCAGCATGCGTGGTGTTCTTTGTCTGGAATTACGCTGTCCGAAAATGGCGATGAAGTGACAGCCGAATCCCGGAAGACGCCAGCGCATATGAAGAAGCAAATCCTGTATCCCACCGCCGTGGGCGTTCGTAAGCAGCAGGCGAACGGACGATACGCATTGTTGTGCCTGACAGTCATGTTGGTGATGGCACGGCCATTGCCTGCCCAAACCATTCGCGTCGATGCCCCCGCTGATCATCAGGTCAATTCTTTCAGCCCTTTCTACGCGCTTGGCTCGACCGTCGATCGTGTTCCGAGCAATGCCACCGACGTGTTCTTCCAGCCTGACCAGATCAACCAAATCTTATCGGCGGGCTGGGGCGCCATCAGCTACCGGCAAAACACAGAATTGTTCGTGCAAGCGTGGCACTGGAATCCAAAAGGGAATTGGAGCGATCCAACCGGCAAAGGCTATTTCACCGGCGATGCCAATCCCACCGAAATGATTCGCCATTCGTACGGTTACTCGCTGCCGCATCGTGGCTTCACCCGCAACCAAGGTTCCGAGGATGACGGCTACTCGCGTTTGAACGACGGTGATCCAAAAACGTACTGGAAAAGCAATCCTTATCTAACCAAGCGGTTCACGCACGAAGACGATTCGCTGCATCCGCAGTGGGTAGTGATCGATCTGGAGTCGAAGCAGCTTGTGAACGCGATTCGCATCGATTGGGCCGAGCCGTACGCGAAAGTGTACGCGGCGCAGTACTGGGTGGGCACAGGCGATGCCATGGACGATCAGGACACCGGCAATTGGAAGACCTTCGCGTCCGGAGATGTGCGCGATGGCAAGGGCGGATTAGCGACGTTGCGATTGGAAGCCAATCCGGTTGGAATTCGCTATGTGCGGGTTTTGATGATCGAATCCTCGAATACCTGTGACACCCACGGGCCAAGCGATCCGCGCAATTGCGTCGGGTACGCGATCAAGGAGCTTTACTTAGGCACACAGGATGGTCACGGCAAGTTCACGGATTTGGTGCGCCATTCGCCGGATCAAAAACAGACCGCGACGTATTGTTCGTCGGTGGATCCTTGGCACCAACCTTCCGATTTGTACGTTCACCCCGATCGCATGGAATCTGGCGATCAGCCTGGTTTCGACTTGTTCTATACCAGCGGCATTACGCGCGGCCTGCCCGCGATCATTCCCATTGCTATGCTGTACGGCACACCGGAGGACTCTGCCGCGCAAATTGCCTACATCGAAAAGCGTGGCTACCCGATTGCGCAAATCGAGATGGGGGAAGAGCCCGACGGGCAATATATGGTTCCCGAGGATTACGGGGCGTTGTATCTGCAGTGGGCCGCGGCATTGCATGAACTCGATCCCAAGTTGAAGCTAGGCGGCCCGGTTTTTCAGGGTGTGACGGAAGACATTCCGACGTGGCGCGACGCTCAAGGGAGAGTCTCGTGGTTCAGCCGTTTTCTGGATTATCTGAGAACGCATGGCCGCTTATCGGATTTGGCATTCATGTCCTTCGAGCACTATCCGTACGACGGGTGTGAAACACCCTGGGAGAACCTGTATCAGGAACCACAACTCATCACCCACATCATGGATGTATGGCGGCAAGATGGTTTGCCTCCAGGCGTGCCCATGTTTGACACCGAGACCAATGACCACGGTGGCGAAGCAGCAGTGGACGTTTTTGGCGCTCTGTGGCTGGCGGATTCGTTCGGCGGCTTCCTGACCGCTGGTGGGAAAGGCACCTTCTACTATCACGATTTGCCTTATTCCCCGGCGCATGCGAACTGCGCAAATAGTTGGGGCACCTATCACATGTTCATGGTGGACAAGGATTACAAGATCCGCCAGAAAACTTCACAATATTTTGGGGCGGAGTTGCTCACTCAGGAGTGGGTGCAGCCTAAAGATGCGGAACACCGGTTGTTCCGCGCGGCGAGCGACCTAAAAGACGCACAAGGCCACGTGCTGGTGACCGCGTACGCCGTGCTCCGTCCGGATGGTCAATGGGCCTTGCTGGTAATTAATAAGGATCACGAAAACGCGCATCCTGTGCACATTCTGTTCGACGGCGCAGACAGCAACGCCGCTAGCGCGTTCCGTGGGCCAATCACCATGATTACCTTCGGCAAAGACCAATACGCTTGGCACCCCAATCGCAAGCAGGGCTATGCCGATCCCGATGGGCCGCCGGCGACCTCAACGGTCCAAGGGGCTCCGGACACGATTTACACTCTGCCACCCGCCTCGGTCAGCGTGCTGCGTGGCAAAATCGCGGCCAACCGCTAAGCTGGCTCACGCCGGTTGAGGAGC
>Ga0187782_10000166_pt1 | contig 39943 bp, 30 predicted proteins | sample 0715_SJ02_MP15_2_FD_132454 | JGI IMG/M metagenome (GOLD analysis project Ga0187782, IMG submission 132454) | Tropical peat soil microbial communities from peatlands in Department of Meta, Colombia - 0715_SJ02_MP15_20_MG | ecosystem: Environmental > Terrestrial > Soil > Wetlands > Peat | place... | reverse complement strand
CATTTTGCGAAGTCGGGTCATAGGGACCTCCTTATGACCCGACAACTTATCTCAACCGACAAGCAACCACTGCTCCGTTCGTCTCACGCGAAGCGTCCGCCGCAGAGCAGCTTCGTTCAAGTCAGGTTACCGGAAACTGAGTCACTACCCGCCCAAAACATCACTTGACGTTCGCTTTGTTTTCGCCTAGAGTGGGGTTGGTCGGTGCCGTCCGGCACACTAGCGGAGGCTCAGTATGGCCCTCACCAAAAGGCAAAAGGAAGTCCTCGATTACTTGGTTTCTTTCGAAACCCGCCATGGGTATTCGCCGAGCTTCGAGGAAATCGGCAAGGGACTGAAGCTCACGTCCTTGGCCACGGTGCACAAACACATCAGCACTCTGGAGAAAAAAGGTTTCATTCGCCGCGGTTATAACCAGAGCCGCTCCATCGAGATTGTGCAGTTGCCCAAAACACCCAAGGAGCAGGTGATCGAAAGGCGCATCCAGGAATTGCCCTTGGTGGGCCGCATTGCCGCTGGCCGGCCGTTGGAGGCTGTCGAAGAGCGCGAGACCATATCACTGGGTGATTTTGCCCGCGGCGGCAACTCCTTTGTGTTGCAGGTGAAGGGCAATTCCATGATTGAAGATCACATCCTCGACGGTGATTTTGTGGTCTGCGAACAGACCCAGGTCGCCAACGCCGGCGATATCGTGGTGGCTCTGGTGGGCGACGAGGAAGCCACCCTCAAGCGGTTTTATCGCGAGGGCTCCGGGAAAATCCGCCTGCAACCCGCCAATTCGGAAATGGCTCCGATCGTTTTGCCCGCTGGGGATGTAAAAGTCCAGGGCCGGGTGATCGGCGTTTTGCGCAAGTACTGATCACTCCCAGCAAACCTCTTTCACCTGCCAGCAAGTTTTCTGCGCCCATTTCCGTTCTCGCGTCCATCTAATGTAGGTTACACTGCCGCATTACGCCCAAGAAGCGGCAGTGCTGTGCGGACGGTTGGAGAAGCGAGAATTGGCTGCGACACCAGAACACATTTTGCTTGTGGCTCCCGGGGAAGCCTTGCGCGACAAACTGCGCAGTTTACTGGAAGCCGAGGGGTATGCGGTTTCTGTGGCCGAATCGGCCGAACACGCTGCCACCATGTTGCGCGGAGCGGATTCCAGCGAAGCGGTTATCCTGGCCGGCGGCGTCCCCGAACCCGCGATTATCACCCTGCTCACCTCCTTGCAGTCTTCCGCCATCCCGGATAAACCCCGCGTCCTGCTGCTCGCGGCACTGGATTCATCGCAGCGCGCCCTCTGGTTGGATCAGGGAATCGACGATTTGCTTTCCATTCCTTGGGATGATCAGGAATTGCTGGCCCGCCTGCGCGCCCAATTGCGTCAGAAGCGCTCATTCGCCGAGCTGGCTCGCAAAGTGCGCAATGCCGAGGAAAGCTATCAAATGTCGCAGACCGCTTTTCAGGCACTTGCGGTAACCGAGAAAATGACGCGCGACGCCTTCTCTCTGGAACGCATCTTGAAAATCGGAGTTGGCACGCTAACCAGCCTGGCCATCGTAATCGCCGTAATCTTCTTCTTGTTTTCTCACAAAGCCGAAAAAGAATCGCGCCGCGCTTACACGCTGATCTCGCAACTCGAACACAACGTGCAAAGCCAGGAACAGCTGCTGGCTTCCTCCCGCCGGCTGCGTCAGGATCCCGCCAACGCCGACATCACGCAGCAACGCGAGCAGCTGCAACAGCAGGCCCAGGCGCTGCGCCAGAAAATCTCTGCTCCGGACGGCGCCGATGTTGCTCAGCTTCAGAATCAGCTCCAGGAAGCTACCAACCGGCTGGCGAAACTCGAGGACAATGCGCAAGCCGCCGAAGCCGTCATTCGCTCCTTCGCGCCCAGCGTTTGCCTGTTGCACGTTTCCGTGGCCTTTAATGACAAGGACTCCGGAAAGCGGCTGCGCTATGGGGGCATCAACAGCGATGGTTCCCCTCTCAAAGACAGCGATGGCAATACGGTTTACACCACCGAGGGGCGAGCTCCCGAAGTGCGCGCCGATTTTTTTGGCAGCGGTTTCATCGCGGGGGAAGGGAAGATTCTGACCAATCACCATGTTGTGCAACCCTGGTGGGCCAACGACGACTTGAAAGACGCGCTCAACCAGGGACTCGAACCCGTCATCGCCGACATGACTGCCTATTTTCCAGGAGAGCCCAACGGCGTGCCGGTGGGAATCTCGCAAATTTCTCCCGATGCCGATCTAGCCGTGGTCCATGGCGATTTGTCGGAGTTGAAACGCGCGGTTCTGAAACTGGATAGTCGCAAGGAAGCGGCCATCAGCGGTGAAGCGCTCATCAGCTTCGGCTACGCTACCGGCATCGACGCCATCCTGGCTCGCGCCGGCGACGAAACGGTCCGGGATATCGTGAAGGTCAGCGGGGGCGACCCCAAGCTTATTCTGGAGGAACTCGCGAAACGCAAGCTGATCCGCCCACTGGTCACTCAGGGGCACGTCGGCGACGTGCTGACCGACAAGATCGTCTACGACGCGCAGACAACGTCCGGGGGCTCGGGTGGACCCTTGCTGAACAGCAACGGTGGAGTCATCGGGGTCACTTTTGCCGTGGTGAAGGGATTCGGTGGCTCGAATTTCGGCGTGCCCATCCGCTTCGCCGCGCCTCTGCTGAAACACTAGCTTCGCTTTGTTCGAAGTTCCGGGACATCCCGCCTTATCGATTTTCCAGTGTCCCTCAATCAAAATTATTCGGCCGCCTAGCCCTCCGCCTGTGAAACAATGTAGAATTTTGCACTACTCCGAGGTTATGACTGACGCCTGGCATGAAGAAAAATCGTCCGATCCGGAAAATTCTCGCGGCTAACCGCAGTGAAATTGCTATCCGCGTGTTTCGTGCGGCCAATGAATTGGGTCTGCACACGGTGGCCATTTATTCCCAGGAAGATCGCCTGGCTCTGCATCGCTTCAAAGCCGACGAAGCTTATCAAGTGGGCATCGGCAAAGGGCCTGTAGAGGCTTATCTAGACATTCCAGGCATTATCGCCGTCGCCAAAGCACATCAAGTCGACGCGATTCATCCAGGTTATGGCTTCCTCTCGGAAAATCCCGCGTTCGCCCGCGCCTGCGACAAAGCCGGACTCAAATTCATCGGTCCCACTCCCGAGCTGCTGGAACTGTTGGGCGACAAAACCGCGGCCCGGCGACTGGCTGCTTCGGCCGGAGTGTCCGTTTTGCCCGGCACCGAAAATCCCGTCGCTTCCGGCGACGAAGCTCAGAAAATTGCGGCTGAGATTGGCTTCCCGGTGATCGTGAAAGCGGCCATGGGTGGAGGCGGGCGTGGCATGCGGGTGGTCCACGATCCCGCCCAACTTGCCGCCCGGCTGGAAGAAGCCCGAGGCGAAGCAAAGTCCGCATTCGGTGACGCCTCGGTGTTCCTCGAGAAGTTTCTGCCGCGCGCGCGGCACATTGAAGTGCAGATTCTCTGTGATGAGCAAGGCAACCTGCTGCACCTGTACGAACGCGATTGTTCCGTACAGCGCCGCCATCAGAAAGTCGTGGAGGTAGCGCCCGCGCTGAATCTGCCGGACCGCATTCGCGCGGAAATCTGCGATGCCGCGCTCAAGATCGCCCGCAAAGCGAACTATCGAAATGCCGGGACGGTGGAGTTCCTCTACGACGTCGATGCGCAGAAATGGTATTTCATCGAGGTCAACCCGCGCATTCAGGTGGAACACACCGTAACCGAAGTGGTGACCGGCATCGACATCGTGCGAGCGCAAATCCTGGTTGCTCAGGGGCACCGGCTGCACGAGTCACCGCTTTCCCTTCCCAAGCAGGAGCAAATTCCGCTCTATGGCGCTGCGCTGCAATGCCGTGTCACCACCGAAGATCCCGAAAAGAGTTTCGCTCCGGATTACGGACGAATTTCCACCTACCGTTCGCCCGCCGGATTCGGCATTCGTCTTGACGGTGGCACCGCCTATGCCGGTGCGCTGCTGGCCGCCTACTACGACTCGCTGCTGGTGAAGGTCACCGCCTGGGGAAGCAATCTTACGGAAGCGTGCCAGCGGATGGATCGAGCGCTGCGGGAATTCCGTATCCGCGGCGTGAAGACCAACATCCCGTTTCTCGAGAATGTCGTCAATCACCCGCGTTTCCGCGGCAGCGAAGTGACCACTTCTTTTCTCGACGAATCCCCGGAACTGTTCCGTTTCACCGGGCGCGCCGACCGGGCCACCAAGTTGCTCTCGTATCTTGGCGACGTAATTTTGAACGGGAATCCCGAGGTAAAGGGCAAGAGCCTTCCCACAACCATCGAGAAAGCTCCGGTGCCCCCGGTCCCCGGAATTGCGCCGCCCGCCGGCACCCGGCAACTCCTTCAGAAACTGGGGCCGAAAAAATTCGCTACCTGGGCGCGAAAAGAAAAACGCCTGCTGCTCACCGACACCACCTTGCGCGATGCTCATCAGTCCTTGATGGCCACGCGCGTGCGCACCTACGACTTGCTAGCCACCGCGGATGCCGTGGCCCAGCGCCTGCCCAACCTCTTCAGCCTGGAAATGTGGGGCGGCGCCACGTTCGACACCTCCATGCGTTTTCTGCATGAAGACCCGTGGCAGCGCCTGCGTGAGCTTCGCCAGCGCATTCCCAATATCTGTTTCCAGATGCTCTTTCGCGGAGCCAATGGTGTCGGTTACACCTCCTATCCTGACAATGTCATTATCGAGTTTGTTCGCGAAGCTCACCGCCAGGGCATCGACATTTTCCGCATTTTTGACGCCCTGAATTCCATCGACAATATGCGCGTTTCCATTGACGCGGTGCTGGAAACCGGCGCGGTCTGCGAACCGGCCATTTGTTACACCGCGGATATCTTCGACACAAGCCGGCCCAAGTATTCCCTGAAATATTACGTTCGGCTCGCCAAGCAACTGGAAAAGCTGGGCGCGCATTTCTTGTGCATCAAGGACATGGCGGGCGTTTGCCGGCCTTATGCCGCCTATACGATGGTGAAAGCGTTGCGCGAAGAGATCGGCGTTCCCATTCACTTCCACACGCACGATACCAGCGGCGTGAACTCCGCCTCTTTGTTGAAGGCCTCTGACGCGGGCGTCGACGTCGCCGATGCCGCGATGGCCTCGATGAGCAGCGGCACCAGCCAGCCCAACCTGAACTCGGTGGTGGAAGCGCTGGTCAACACGCCGCGCGATACGCAACTGGATATCGACGCGTTGAATGAGTGCTCCGACTTCTGGGAAGTCGTTCGCGGCCACTATTTGCCGTTCGACTCCGGTCCCAAATCCGGCTCCGCCCGGTTGTACCAGCACGAAATCCCCGGGGGCCAGTTCACGAATCTCCGCGAGCAGGCCGCGGCCATGGGGCTTGGCCATCGCTGGCGCGAAGTCGAGAAAACCTACGCCGAGGTGAACCAACTCTTTGGCGATATTGTGAAAGTAACGCCGTCCAGCAAAGTCGTTGGCGACATGACTCTTTTCCTGCTGGCCAACGAAATCAAGCCTGCGGATTTGCTCGACCTCGATGAGCACCATGACATTGCGCTGCCCAATTCCGTGGTCGAGATGTTTTCCGGAACTCTGGGTGTGCCCCCGGGCGGCTGGCCCAAAAAACTGCAGCGCATCATCCTGCGCGGACAGCCTCCTTTGAAGGGGCGTCCCGGCGCAAACATGCCCCCGGTCAACCTGGAACAAGCGCAAGCGGAACTGGAGCACAAAGTGGCTCATCCGGTCGACCGCGATGCCTTGCTGAGTTATCTGCTCTATCCCGACGTGTACCTGAAGTTCAACGCCTTCCGAAACGCCTACTCTGACGTAGGGGTGTTGCCCACGCCCGCGTTCTTCTATGGCTTGAAACCGGGCGAAGAAATCACTGTGGACATCGAACATGGTAAAACCATGATCGTGAAGTTCCTCACCATCAGCGAGCCGCACCCCGACGGCACGCGCACCTTATTCTTCGAACTGAACGGCCAGCCACGCGAGGTGAATGTTCGCGACCGCTCTCTTCGGGTGGTCGAACGTAGTCACCCAAAGGCGGACGCCGCCGACCCCGGCCATGTTGGAGCGCCCACGGCGGGCCTGGTATCCAGCATTGCCGTTCAGCCCAACCATTCCGTCGAGCGGGGCGCGAAGCTGCTCACTTTGGAAGCCATGAAAATGCAATCCAACATTTACGCGCCCATCAGCGGCAAGATCACCAAGCTGCTGGTCACACCGGGCCAGCATGTGGAAGCCAAAGATCTTTTGGTTGCCATCGCTCCGTGAGTCCTCCGCACCTGATCAAACATGAACGCTTCCGCTCGCGGCTCCTTCGGAACCAGCGTGATCTGATGGTATACCTTCCTCCGGGATACGATTCGCAACCGCAGCGCAGCTTTCCCGTTCTCTACTTGCACGATGGCCAAAATTTGTTCGACGGCGCCACCTCTTTCATTCCCGGCATGGACTGGCACGTCGGGCAAACCGCGGATCAATGCGTACTCGAGGGCCGCGTCGAGCCGCTTGTCATCGTGGGCATTTACAATGCCGGCAAACAGCGCCTCGGGGAATACACGCCCACACGCGCGCCGAAAGTGGGCGGTGGCCGCGCCGGCCGCTACGCCAAATTCCTGCTCGACGAGGTTCGGCCTTTCGTGCGTTCCAACTATCGCGTCAAGCAAGATGCCGAGAGCACCGGGATCGGCGGTTCGTCGCTCGGTGGCCTCGTGTCCCTCTATGTCGGGTTGAGCCATCCGGACTTGTTCGGAAAGATCGCTGCTCTCTCGCCTTCACTGTGGTGGAATGAACGGGTCATGCTGCGCTTCGCCGCAGCGGCTCCGGTGCAGCCGCTCCCGCACATCTGGCTAGATATTGGCACTCGTGAAGGCCCGCGCATCGTGGAAGACGTCGAGCGTTTTCGCGATGTGTTGATTCGCAAAGGCTGGTTGCTTGAGCACAATCTGCACTACCAGCGCGTCGAGGGCGCCGAGCACAACGAAGCAGCTTGGGCGCAACGCGTCGGACCATTTTTGCAATTCTTGTTTCCGGCCCCGCCGGCTACCAAATGACGGTCAGGGATTGGTACAAACGGAATTGCTGGTCGCAGGTCACCACCGGTATATCCTCGGCCAAAGCCTGAGCGATAATCTGCCGGTCAAAGGGATCGCGGTGATGCATGGGCAGGTCAAACAGCTCTGTCGCGTGTTCCAGAGTGTACGGTAAGATCCGCAACTCCAATTCTTGAATCACCCGGAGCACAGCATCTCGGCCAAAGGCCAGCTTACCGGTGCTGTTCTTGAGGGCAATTTCCGAGATGGACACAACGCTCAGTTCGCAAGGGTCGCCAGCCCTAAGCGCCTTTTGCGCCTTATGCGAAAGCCGTTCAGGAGTTTCTGCGGCCAGAATGAAGACGACCGTGTCGAGGAGGAGGCGCATTTAGTAGCGGCCCTCGAGAAAGGCATCGACCTCCTGGTCAGTCATGGGTTTCCACCAGTTGGGATCGATGACTATGCCCTTTCCCCTCATTGTGCCGAGCCGTGGATTCCTCTTCTTGGACGTCGCGGTGCGCACCAGGTCCACTACGGCTTTTCCGCGGCGGCAAATGGTGATGCGCTCGCCGTTCTCGGCCGCTTTGATAAGTTTTGGGAGCTTGTTCTTGGCCTCTGCAACGCTCACTTTCATGCGTTCATTATAGCTATCTCAGATGGCCATAATCAATACCGGCCGGAACGCTGGGCTTGCCGGCCTCTGCACAGTGCGAATACTGCGCCTGGTGCACAAACGATTTCCGTTCGTGAACGGGTTCCGCTTGTTGCTTGGGGGCAATGCTGCTTCGCAACCCGCGCGGTGGACAGAGTCCTGCAACACATTCGCGTCGAACCCGTATATAATGCGCTGCTTCATGAGCGCCAGGCCGATCACCATTCTCTGCGTCTCCTCCTACGAAAAGGGTCAGGAGTTTTTGCGCACCTGCAAGAATCTTGGTTGCACGGTTCTGTTGCTCACCCTGGAGAAGTTGCGCAATGCCGACTGGCCCCGCGACGCCATCGACGAAATGTTTTTCATGCCCGAAGAACTCGCGGTCTCGGACTTGATTCACGCCGTCAGTTACGCGGCGCGTACCCGGCACATCGATCGCGTCGTGGCTCTCGACGAATTCGATATGGAAAACGTGGCGGCGCTCCGGGAACATTTGCGCCTGCCCGGAATGGGCCTGACCACCATCCGTTATTTCCGTGACAAGCTGGCCATGCGCGCGCAAGCGACAGAATGCGGCATCCTCGTTCCCGAATTCATCCACGTTCTCAATTACGACGATCTGCGCGAGTTCATGGCGCGGGTCCCCGGCCCGTGGCTGCTGAAGCCTCGCTCCCAAGCTTCCGGAATCGGTATGAAGAAAATCCAAACCGCCGAGGAACTCTGGGCCTGGCTGGATCAACTGGGCGATCGCCAGTCCGAGTATCTACTGGAACAATTCATTCCGGGAAACGTATTTCATGTCGACGGAATCGTTGCGGATCGCGCCGTCCTGTTCGCGGAAGCGCACACCTATGGCACCCCGCCGCTGGATGTCTCCCATCATGGTGGTGTCTTCACCACACGAACAATGGATCGTACCGCACCGGACACCCTGGCGTTCCAAGACATCAATCGAAAGCTGATTCAAGGTTTGGGTCTCGTTCAAGGTGTAACTCACGCAGAATTCCTGAAAGCCCACAGCGACCAGCGCGTCTACTTTCTCGAAATCGCCGCGCGCGTTGGCGGGGCGTACATCTCCAACATGGTGGAAACAGCCGCCGGAATTAATCTGTGGCGCGAATGGGCCAAGCTGGAAGTGACTGCCGGGAAATTGCCGTATCACCTGCCGGCAACTCGCGAGGATTACGCCGGGGTGGTGGTGTGTCTGGCGCGGCAGCAGGAGCCGGACACTTCCGCCTACACGGATCCGGAAATTGTCGAACGCATCAAAAAATTCCACCACGCGGGGTTTGTGCTGAAATCTCCGTCCTGCGAACGGATCGAGTCGCTGCTCTCATCCTATGCGCAGCGTTTTGCAGCGGACTTCCTCGCCCGCGAGCCTGTTCCCGACAAGCCCACCGCATAAGGGCAGACCGGCCCGCGAGTTCCGCGGCAACCGTCTTGCTTCACTCCACTGCGATCTTCGTGCCGTGTTGGCCGGCTTTGGACAGGTGTTCGATGCGGCTGTCGATGATCGCTCGAATTCCCTTCAGGAACTCAATGCGCGAGTTCGTGAAGTGCTCGCTCACGTCCGGAGACACGCCGAAGCATTCGCGCAGGTGATCCACCATTTCACGGCACAAACAACGCTCTGGAGTGCCCGCTTGATTCGCACTGGCCGCCGTTCCTTGTTCGCTCATTGTGCCTCCTTCATTTCCACCGTGAGGACTTGGTTGTCCAGCCGGGCGCGCGCCGGAACCAGCATGGCCATCGACCGTGGCAGGCCGATGTGCCGCCGCAACGTGCCGATCTCCACCACCAGTTCGTCGCCCTTCTTGAACAGTCCCACTTCGCCCTTGGTCGCAAACGGCAGCCGCAGCCGCACCTCGTATAGCCCATCCCGTTTCACAAAGGTGTAAGGCTTCTCGGTTTGCGTGACCGCCGCAGGATCCTCGCCCTCAGCATACAGCACCTCGGCCAGATCCTGGAGCCGCTGTTGTCCCAAAACCTCATGCGCGAACAAAGGTACTCGCCGTACCGGCACGGGCGCGAAATACTCTTCCAGTTCGCGCAACACGCTGTCTTGCGAATTATGCCACTCGGTGAACCAGGTGTCCTTCACTTCGTTGGGGAGCACGCGATTCACGATCACCGTGTCCACCGTCAAGCCATGAAGTGAGAAGTACACAAAAGCTCGTTGTGTTTCCCGCAGCACCATCTTTTCCGGATTGGTCACCAGCCGCACCGAAGTCTGCCGCGGATCCTCCATGATCTCGTCCACGCCTTCCAGTTTTTCGAACAGATCCCGGATATTTGCGAAATAACTGTCCGTGGGTAATTCGAAGGGCGCCACGCGGTTAGCAATAGGCCGTACCGCCTTCAACAAATTTCTTTGAAACGGGAAGATGTGCTTCATGTACCAATCGAGCGTCGTCGGCATGCTGATGAAGCGCATGGACTCGGCGGTGGGCGCGGCGTCCAACACGATCACGTCATAGCGGTTTTCGCGGCGGTACTGGTTGATGTACATCATGGCGCTGAGTTCTTCCATCCCCGGCAGGATCGCCAACTCCTCGGCTTCCACATCGCCGATGCCGGTGGTGCGCAAAACCGAAATCACGTAAGACGAAATCTGCTGCCAGTGCCGCTTGACCTCTTTCTGAATGTTCAGTTCCAAGATCGACAAATTGTCGCCAATGGTAAGCGGATCCGCGGTACGCGTGTGGAACAACTCCACTTCCAAGTCGAACGAATCCGCCAGGCTGTGCGCCGGGTCGATGCTCATCACCAGCGTACGGCGGCCCAGTTCGGCCAGGCGCACTCCGGTTGCCGCCGCCAGGCTGGTTTTGCCCACGCCGCCCTTTCCGCTAAACAGTAGGATCCTCATGGCACTATTCTATACGCGCCGTGTGTCCCTGCCATGAATAGAAGTAACACGCGCAAACACCATTCCGAATACACGATTTGACCGATACGATTCTCCTTTCCGCGTTACTGTGCCGAATAATAGCCCTGGCGGGTACGCGCCACCACGCCGGGTTTATCAACGTGCACTTCTATGCGGTGGTAGACGTCATTTTTGTTGTGTTCCAGCGATGGAACGAAGGAAAGTTGGTAATACGCTTGTGCATCCGCCAGGCATCTCCCCAGGTAGCCGGTTATGTCGTTGCCGGTTGTGAACACCAGACCGCCGCTTTGCACCGCCAACACTTGCAGCGCTAAATTGCCCCACGCGGCCTGGCTCGGTTTACTGAGGCCTTTAGCGAAGTCTTGCCACCAAAATGCCCGGGTGCCGAAGTCGGCGGTGCCCAGCGGGTCGATGCTGTAAAGCGTAATGCGCCCCTGGCGCAACAAATTCGACAATTGCACAGCATTGCTGAAGATTTGCTGTTGTTGTTTGTTATCGAGCTGCTCCTCAACCCCCGGGCCGGACAGCAGCGGCCATCCCGGCGACAGCCACACGATCAGCTTACGGCCAGGACGCGACGCCTCATGCGTAGCCAGCTCATACAGCGATTTCATGGAAACCTCAAAGCGCTCCGCGGCCCCGTAGATTCCTGCAGAACGAAGAATGCTGTGCAAACTCAGGGTGTATTGATCGAGTGAGCTTGCCAGCGCGTTACCGTCTTTTGTGAAAGTGTCCTGAAGCTTGATTCCCGAATCCGTAAGAAACGCCAGCGCCACCGGATGAGCAAGCTGTCCGCCGTCGAGCTTCAAGAATTTATCGATCTCCGAACGTTCGTAGGCGATGTGTTCCAACCCGGTGTTGACATCATCGATCACCAGGATGATTTCAACCGGAGCTTCGCTGCCCCGAAACGCTTGGAAGGCGGTGATGGGGCACTGTTCCTTGTCTTGCCGCACGGTGAAGTCTTGTTCTTGCAGGTCACTGAGCGGAGGTCCTGACTTCGGCGTGACCACCACATCCAGAGTGATCACGTCGCTCTCCGGTTGAGCTGGGGGCTGGCTTTGTTGTGCCGCGGCTGTACTTGCACACAGTGCGGCTATAAACCAGGCAGCAAACGGAATCTTTGTGTTGTGCATGAGCCACCTTTCGAGGCTTTCCCCTTAGCCGGCACCGGCGCCGCTTTGCCGTCCACCGCTCCTATAAAGATGCTCCGCGCGGTTCTTTCGGATGCGATTCTTTTCGGTACGCTCCGCACCTCGATTGGGGTATAGTGCTGGACGCGCTGTTGGCCAATTCGGAGAACGCTCAGGCTTTCGCCTGGGTTTCACCCGCGCCTCCGTACAGTTCATGTCCTGTTCTCTGGTCCAGTAACCTTCACGCGCGTGTTTTCGTTATTGTGTTTGATACATGCGTTCCCGCGGACTATTGTTTGCTTACCCCGGGCCGGAAATCTGCGTGGGGTGTGCTGTCCCTTGGGAGGACCGATGTGGGGGAATAAGAGACCGGATACGCCGCAAGCAGCGCAGCCGGAACATAAAAATTTTCCAGTGAATCCGCCGCCTCAGCCATCGACGGCGACTTGGGAGGGAACTACCGCAATGAGTACAGATACTATGCGTCCGTTGGGAGCCACCGCCGACCGTGCTACGGCCCGGCTCGGTCCCAGTCTGCACGTGAAAGGCGAAATCACCGGTAACGAAGACCTCACCATCGAGGGCTCCGTCGAAGGCTTGGTGCAACTCGATGAGCGCAAGCTCACCGTTGGCGCTACCGCCAAAGTTACCGCCGACGTGATCGCTCGGGAAGTGGTGGTCTATGGCAACGTCAAAGGCAATTTGCGCGCCAAGGACCGCATCGAAATCAAGAAGGATGGCTCCGTCAATGGCGATCTGACCACGGCGCGGATCATGATCGAAGACGGCGCGTACTTCAAGGGTTCCATTGAGATCGACAAGAGTTCCGAGAAGGAGTCGAGTGGCGGTTCCTTCGCTCGCGCCGCGGCTCCCGCTGCGGTTGGCCCGAAGACCATCTAAGTTTCCTGACGCATAGTTGCTTCTCCCAGAATGGCGCCTCGTTTTGGTCCGGGGCGCCATTTTTTTCACCGGCTCTTCGTATTTCCTATATTGACAATATACCCATATATAGCTATCGTGGCCATTGACACCCCGCCCGGTTTGCGAGACACCCGGTAGCGCTCCCTTCCTTGGTCAGCCGGCAGGCCGGTTCTCCCGACGGAGCCTTGCCATGAGGGCCAGCATCCGCAGCGCTCAACTTTTCTTCGTTTCCATCGTGAGTTTCAGCGCGGCTTGTGGAGGAGGGGGCGGGACCGGTGGGGTTCCGACCACTCCTCCCTCGCCGGATTTTTCCATCGCGCTTTCCGCGACATCCATCACTGTTTCGCAGGGCGGCACCAGCTCGCCCGTCAACACCCAGAATGGCTTTTCAGACAGCGTCCGACTCACCATTGCGGGACTGCCCGCCGGCTCGGCCACCAACCCCGCCAGTCCCTTCTCGCTTGCTGCCGGCCAAAGCGTCTCCGTGCTGTTTGGCGCCACGGCCGCTGCTTCCACCGGACAATTCAATCTGACCGCCCAGGGCACCAGCGGGTCGTTGTCCCACTCGCAAAGCTTGACGCTGTCAATCCAGCCCAGCGGTCCCAGCAATCTTCCTCGATCGGCCTTCGTCCAGAATGATTACGTAGCCTCGGTAGATGCGCCTCAGGGCCAACCTCATCGACGGCACGTCGTCTTTGACTCCGCCAATCAACGCTTCTATGTAGCCAATCTGGCCATGAACCGCATAGAGGTTTATTCCGCTGGCAGTCCCGCGCTCCAGACCGCGATAGCTGCGCCAGGCGCCTCCAGCGTCGATCTGTCGGCCGACGGAAGCACTTTGTGGGTGGGCACAATCCTCGAACAAATTTTGACGATTGATACCGGCACGTTGCAGGTCAAAGCTCGATTTCCCGTTGCCGGCCTCAGTCCCATTCCCAATACTGTGTTCATTCGGCCCACGGAAGTGCTGGCCTTGTCGGGTGGGGCGCTGGTCCGGCTGCGCCAACCCGCCGGGACCCAAACGCTCCTTGCCTTGTGGAATCCCTCAACAAATACATTTAGCGACCTCACCTCACTCGCTCCTGCTGTCTTTCAAAACGGGCTCGGCGTTTTGGCGCGTTCTGGCGACCACATGCACGTGCTGGTTGCCGCCAACGACTCCAGCGGGGAACTGGCTATTTTCGATGCAAACGGCAACTTATCGGCAGGTCCATCTGCCCCTCTCGCGGGCACCATTTCCTCGGCCACGGCTTCCTTTGATGGTAGCCAATTTGCAGTCGCGGTTTCCGCCGGTGGTGCGGCCCAGGTGTTGCTGCTGGATTCGAACCTCAACCTTCTCGGGAGCTATGCGTCGCCGGGGCCTGCCGGTCTGGTGTTCTCGCTGGACGGGCAATCTCTGTATGTGGACGAACCGTACGGAAACAGCAGCGTTGTAACCGTGCTTTCGACCGCTACCCTGCAACCCCTAGGACAAGTCTCGGACATGCCGGTGCAAGGTGTGCCCACAATTATTGAGGAGGTGAGCGCAAACGCGACTCTGGTTGGTCTCGGGAATCGTGGCGTGGTCTTTTTGGACGTGTCGCAAAACACCTCGCTGCCGCAAACCGCTCCAATCTTTTCCGCCGCGCCATCCGCTCGGCCTTCCGAAGGACCGCTTGCTGGCAGCACGGCGATTTTGCTGTCCGGCACGAATTTTCCTTCCAGCCCGCAGGTTCGGTTTGGAACTGGCAACCCCGTCAGCACCACTGCCACGAACTCCTCGCAGATACAGGTCGCATCGCCGGCTACAGTATTTCCGGGCCCGGTAAACCTTACGGCCTATTTCAGCAATGGCTGGCTGGCGCTGGCGCCGTCGGCGTTCAGCTATGGTCCCGTGATCTTGCGCATTCTTCCGAACGCTGGTGCGCCACAAGGCGGGGACGCCGTCAAGGTTTTTGGCTATGGATTTGGTGGCAGCACCGGCAGCATCACCGCAACCATTGGCGGAAATGCCGCCACCGTGCAAAGTGTGCAGGCGTTGCCATCCTGTGCCGCAGGTCTGGGGCTCGATTCCACATATCCGTTTCCGCTTGAGTGCATTACCCTGATTACCCCATCCGGTTCCTCTGGCAAAGCCGACTTAACTATTCACTCCCCAGCGGGCTCCACGAACGCGGCGAAAGCCTTCCAGTACATAACCTCGAGCCAGACCTTTTCGAATGCTGGTCTGCACAAGTTCATTGCTTACGACAAGTCGCGCCAGCGTTTGTTTCTTACCGCCACCGACCATGTGGACGTATTCGATTTGAAGGCGCAGGCCTTTCTCAGCGCCATCGAGCCGCCGCCCAACGGCCCTCCTCCCGACGCCGGTCTGCGTGGAGTGGCGCTCACGCCGGATTTTTCCCAACTCGTGGTCGCGGACTTCGGGGCCCAGAGCGTCTACCTGATCAATCCCGATGGAGCGGAATACAACGGCACGGCCGTTGCGGTGGGTGGCGTGGCGGGCTTCGCTAGTTCCGGCCCAGCCCGTGTAGCCGCCACCAGCACGCAAACGGTTTTCGTTGGCCTGAGCGGCGAAGGTAGCAGCACCGGCTCGTGCAGTGGCTGCCTGGGTGAATTGAATCTGCTCGCCACTCCTGTTGCGTTTCAACCCGCTCCGCAACCGGCGGTCAGTTCGCTGACCGGCACGCCTCTATTGCAAGCCGACGGTGCCGGCGACCTGGCCTATCTCGCTTACGACACCTCTCCGGTGGTCCGGTCGCGTCATGGAGTGCGGCTGCACCGAATAATTTCACGGTGTCCACTGCAAACGAAACAGCCACAGACCTGGCGACTTCCGCTGACGGAAGCGTCTTTGTCCTGCGCGCTGCGAACGCGACCGAAGTTCGCGGGCCGGACTTGGCGCTGTTCTCCACTCCCACTTCAGCCGAATTGGAGACCATTCCGAACCGCGTGGCCGTGCCCGGCATCGCCGTGCATCCCACCGGTGCCTTGGTCTACGAACCCTTCCTGGATGGCCCAGCCCCTGCTGCGCCCCCGGCTACCGGAGTTCATGGAGGCGTCGATATTCGCGACGCGCACAATGGCCAGCTTCGCCTGCGCCTTTACCTTCCCGAAGCGTTTGCCATGCTGAACACGGATCTCGACGGGCTACACGGCGGCTTTCTGACCACCGACGAGAACGGCCAGCGGTTGTTTGCCGTTACTACCAGTGGCCTTAGTATCGTGCAACTCGCTAACGTACCTTTGGGCATCGGCACGCTGGCGCCTTCATCCGGACCCGCCTCTGGAGGAACGGCCGTGACTGTCCGCGGCAGTGGGTTCCAGGCGGGCATGAAGGCCACCCTGGGCGGAACAGCAACGACGGTCAGCGTAAACGAAATGAATACTCTGACTCTTACTACCCCGGCGCTCACTCCTGGTCCCCAACAACTCGTGCTCACCAATCCCGATGGTGAATCCGTCTCGCTCGACGCCGCTTTTGTCGCACACTAAGTTCCTTAACTTTTCGCCGGCCGTCCTCATCCAACGGAGGCGTTCGCTTCTGATACTCTATGGGTCAGACAAAGTCGCACCGTATGGGAAACTCATGAACAAACGCACCCTTGGCAATTCCGATTTACAGATCACGCCGATAGGCTATGGAGCATGGTCCGCCGGAGGAGGGGGCTGGGAATATTCGTGGGGTCCGCAGGACGACCAGGACTCGATCGCGGCGATCCACACAGCCCTGGAGCTCGGTGTGAACTGGATCGACACCGCCGCGGTTTACGGACTTGGCCACTCCGAACAGGTGGTCGCTCGCGCGTTGAAGAGCTGGGCTGGCCCGCGTCCTTACCTTTTCACTAAGTGCGTTATGCGCTGGGACGCCACACGCACAATCTCCACGAATCACTCTGCGGAGTCGATTCGCCGGGAATGCAAAGACAGCTTGTTGCGCTTGCAAACCGATGTGATCGATCTCTACCAGATCCATTGGCCGCCCGCCGACAACGGTCCGGGGCTGGAAGAAGCATGGCAGACGCTCAACGACCTTCAGGACGAAGGCAAAGTACGCTGGATCGGCGTTTCCAACTTCGATGTGCCGCAAATCCAGCGCGCCGAAGAAATCGCTCCGGTGACCTCGCTGCAGCCGCCCTACTCCATCTTGCGCCGTAAGATTGAAGAGTCGCTTTTGCCCTATTGCCAACTGCGGGGCATCGGCGTGATTGTCTATTCTCCGATGTTTTCCGGCATGTTGACCGGCGGGATGACCAGTGAACGCGCGGCTTCCTTGCCCGCGGATGATTTCCGCAAACGCAATCCCGAGTTTCAGGAGCCTAAGCTTTCGAAGAACCTCGAGCTGGTGCAGAAGCTGGGCGAAATCGGCGCGCGCTACGGCCGCACTCCCGGCGAAGTGGCCATCGCCTGGACCCTGCGCAATCCGGAAATTACCGGAGCGATCGTTGGCGCGCGGAATGCCAAGCAGGCGCAAGGCGTGATGCGTGCCGGAGAATTTCGCCTTCACCCCGAGGAGATTGCGGAGATCGACTATTACTCCGCCGCTGTCGCCAAGGCCAAAGCCGCGCCCTGAGCGCCACTCGCGTTCATTCCATTGTTGGAGTTTGCTACGAGAGGCTGCCCGGCAGTACAGTTATCGTCACGCCACTGTTCCTTGCTCCAGACGTTGCCTCCATCTCTTCCAGGCGCACAATAGACGAATGTCACAAGCTTCCTGGCGGAAGCGAGGAGCAATCCATGAAGAACGTCAGCCTCGCCCGAATCATGTACGGCACCAACGAAGATTTTCATTCCTCAACGAATTCCGTTGCGTCCGTACTCTCGCAGTCCTCATCGCCGGCGCTCAGCGACGTCGCCGATAAGACCGCCGCTGAGCAGCAAACCTTTAGCGAGCTTCTGCACAAAGCCTGGAGCAATCTCTCCGGCAAGCGCTGAAGTATTCGATCACGTTCCTAGTAAATTGTCTTGAATTCGGGTGTAACCGTTTTCCTGGGCCCACAACGTGAGAGGAATGGCGGCCAGATCGTCCACCAGGGGAACAGCATGGCCGTCTTTGGTGAGATCGATGGTACGCAGGAACTTCTTACAAGCTTCGCAACACTCCACGCGAATGTGCGGAAACTGTTCGGCAACGTAAACCGGCAGTTTCTGTTCCTGTTCCTCGCCGCAATTCGCGCAAAAAATCCGCCGAAACTCCCATTCGTGCGAGCAGAACGAACATTGTAAGAGCCGTTTTCCCCCGTCGCCTTCCTGGCGCAACACTCCCAACAGGGGAAGGGAATTGCACAGAGGACAACGGCAAGTTGTGCCAACCACAGCCGGGGACATTTGCGCGCCGGCCAGCAATTCCGCGTAGGGCTGAAGAACGGCCCGCACCACGAAATCTGTGAGCGGTTCCTCCGAACCCGTCTCCAACATTCCTCGCTCCCAGAAGCCGCGGAGCAAGTCGGCCCAGACAATTTTTCCTTGCGACTTTAATTGCGCGGAATGCGCCGACAAAGGCGCCGGGCCCGCCGCGGTTACCAGAGCAAGGAACTTCCCGAATGGCTCGAGCATCTCCTGGGCGCAAAATTCAGAACGGAATCGGGAATCCTCCGAAGAAAGCCGGTGTGCCGGCATGATCTTGGGGAGCTGCCCGTATAGCTCTTTTTGGAATTGTGCCATACGCGTATAGAAACTGAGGATTTGCTGCGCGAACGGATATCGTTCACCCAAAAGCTGTGCCCGTTCGATGCGCACGCGATAATTGATCTTCCCGGTTGCCAGAACGCTCATTTCGACGGATCGGATGCGGACGATCCGACAATTTCCTCGTACCATCCCGGATGGTAGCGCTTCGCAAACGCCACGGACACGTCGCCGCGAATCACCGAGCCAAAAGCTCCACGTTCCGCGAACACGCCCATATAGATGTGAATCATGAAATTCCCAATGGTCACCAGCGCCGCAATCGGGTGGAGCAGCACTGCTGTGTACCGCAGCCAGCGCCAACTCCACGGCAGCGAAGGGCTGAACCAGAGCACCAGACCCGACAACAACAACACCAGCCCGCCCCAGAAAAACGACCAGAACAACATCTTCTGCCCGGCATTGTAGCGGCCCGCCGGGGGCATCTTGTCGTCCTCATTTCGAATGTAATAGTGCAGCGAATTCCACCATGCCCGGTCCACCGGCACGAAGCGCATCTGCTTCGACCACATCACGTACATATACACAACCGCTCCGGTGAAAATCAGGCCAACCCACGGATGCAACATCCGCGAAACTTGTCCCCCTCCCAGCGCCACGGCCATCCAGAACAACCAGGGCGACCAGAACGCCAGCCCTGTGGCCAACAAATAGAGATACGACCCGGCGGCCACCCAATGCGTAAGGCGCTCCCGCAGGTTGTAGCGCAACACGTGATGATGCAGAGCCAGCAGTTCCGGATGAGTCACGCCGCTCCTCCTGCTCCGCCAATATCCTCTTCTTCGCGGCCTTTTGGCCCGAACCGCAGAAAATGCACAAACAATCCGACCAACCCGCCGGCGATGGCCAGGTTGCCCATCCACTTCAACGGGTACTTCCACAGCTTGACGGCCAAAGGAATGGTTGGATTCTTGGGCAGCCCGCCGTACAGTTCCGGCTGGGTTGCGTCGTGCAACACATAGAGCACGCCGGTGCCTCCAACGCCCGGCGGATCGTAAACGCCTGCGTTCGCAAACCCGTAATGATCCCGCAATTGTTTGGCGCGCTGTTCGGCCAAATCCTTCATGTCGTCTTTGGTCCCGAAGTGCAGGCAGCCTGTAGGGCAAGACTTGATGCAAGCAGGCTCCAAGCCCTCGCTGACGCGATCGGTGCACAGCGAGCACTTGTACACCCGCTTGGTCACGCTGTTCATCTTCGGAATGTTGAAGGGGCACCCGGTGATGCAGTATCCGCAGCCGATGCAATGATCCTGTTGAAAATCCACCACGCCATTCGAGTACTGCACAATGGCGCTGTCCGCCGGACACGCCTCCAAACAGCCCGGTTCCGCGCAGTGCATACATTGGTGCTTGCGCATCAACCATTGCAGTGAACCGTCTTCGCGCTCATGCTCGTTGAACAGAATCAAGTTCCAATAATTCCACCGCGTTTCCGGCATGGTCTGATAGGTGTTGTCAAACGTGGTCGGCGAAAACGGCATATCGTTCCATTCCACGCAAGCCACTTCGCACGCCTTGCACCCGATGCACGTGGTTGTATCCACCAGCTTGCAGACCTGTTCCTCGCGCTGCGTGCCTTGCCCGGGCACACTTCCGGCGTGGCCGCTGATTCTCTGAACGCGTAGCGTCGCTTGGCTCATCCCGTTCCTTTACGCCTTCTCCACTTTCACCAGGAATCCCTTGAATTCCGGGGTGTACGCGTTGGGATCCACGACCGTCGGCGTAACCAGATTCGCCAGCGTTTTCGCGGTCTTACCCTCGTCCTCGCTGATGCCTCGATATCCCCAATGAATCGGAAACCCCACTTGATAGGTCTTTTTTCCATTGATCAGCATCGGCTTGATGCGCTTGGTGACCATCGCTTTGGCCACATATTCGCCGCGGATGCTCGATACTCTTACTTTGTCTCCCCCGTTCACCCCCAAATCTCTGGCCAATTCTTCGGGAATTTCTACGAACGGTTCAGGCACGAGTTGCACGTTCATCGGGTTGTTCTTGGTCCAATAGTGGTAGTGCTCGGTCAGGCGATAGGTGGTGCAGACGATGTTGTAGCCCGCTTGCGGCGTGCTGTATTTGTCGTCGGGGGTCTTGAATCGCCGTATAACCGGACTGCGGCTCTGTTGCGGGTGCAGCAGATTCTCCACCGGGCTTTCAATCGGCTCGTAATACTCCGGCAGCGGCCCGTCGGCGAACGCGGCGAGCGGCGCAAAGATGCGTCCCACGCCCTCTGGATTCATGATGAACGGGCCCATGTGTTCGTTGGGTTTGGAGTCCGCCTTGAAATCAGGAATATCGTTGCCGACCCACTTTTGAGCCGCGTCGCTCCACCACACCTGTCGCCGTGATGGATCCCAAGGCTTGCCCTCCAAGTTGCACGAGGCGCGGTTGTATAACACGCGGCGGTTCGCAGGCCACGACCATGCCCAATTCTGGTACACGCCCATTCCCGAGGGATCGCTGGAATCACGCCGCATGGTCAGGTTGCCGGCTTCGGTGTACGCGCCGCTGTAAATCCAATTGCCGCAGGCGGTGGTGCCGTCGTCTTTCAGCCACGCGAAACCCGGCAATTGCTGTCCGGCTTTGAGTTGTTGTTTGGTGGCCGGGTCTTCGGCATCAACGAAGGTCTTGCCGTTAATTTCCTTCAGCACTTCCGCCAGCGAGGGATTCGCCGGATCCGTGTAGTTCCAGGTCACTTTCAGGATGGGATCGGCGAATTTACCGCCGTCAGCCTGATACAGCGAGCGCACCTTCAAGAAAATCTGCGCCACGATCGCCTGGTCCAGCCGGCAGCCCAGCGGCGTCGGCAGCGCCGCATTCTTCCATTGCAGCCAGCGCGCCGAATTGGTGAAAGTTCCATCCTTCTCGGCGAATCCGGCGCAGGGCAAGCGGTACACCGTGGTCTGGATGGTCTGCATCTCCTCCTTGCTAATGCCCGGGGACATCCAGAACTCACTGGTTTCATCCGGATAGATTTCGCCCACCACCAGCCAATCGGCCTTCTTCAGTGCGTCGATATTTTTCTTGCTGTCCGGCCCAATGGCCACGCCGTTCATGCCAAAGGCGAACAGACCTTTGACCGTGCCGTTGTACATGTTGTCCCACAGATAGGTCCACGAATAATTCCGGTCGACTTTGGGCAAGTAGTCGTACGCCCAATCGTTCTGCCTGGTGGCCGCATCGCCATAAAGAGCCTTCAGCAGGCTGGCCGCGAATTTCGGGGTGTTGCCCCAGTAGTTGAACGATTGCCATTCGGAGGGTTTTGAAGCGGTCGGGGTAATTCTTTTCATCCAGCCTTCGAACGAGCCGTCGGTTGGGGTCGGCACTTTCAAATAGCCGGGTAAATTCTCGAAAATGCCGGCCATGTCCGTCGCCCCTTGAATGTTCGAATGCCCGCGAAGCGCATTTACGCCGCCGCCCGCCCGTCCCACATTGCCCATCAACAGCTGCAAGATCGCCGCGGTTCGAATGATTTGCGTTCCAAAGCTGTGGTGCGTCCAACCGACCGCGTAGATCACGCTGGCAACCTTCTTCATGTCGCCATCTTTGCGCACCGACGTGAACAGATCCGCCGCTTTCAGAAATTGGTCCTTGGGAATTCCGGTGATCCGCTCAACTATCTCCGGGGTGTACCGCGAATAGTGCTGCTTCAGGAGCTGAAACACGCAGCGAGGATTCTGCAGGGAAAAGTCGTACGCGGGCTTCTCGGGAAGCGTGGGCCCTGGCGGTGTTCCGGCGCCCGGATGGGCTGCGGGCTCCACATGTGCGCCGGGAATCGCCTTTCCGCTTGCGTCTCCGTTGGCGTAATTCCAGCTCGCCCGGTCATAACTTTGCGTCTTCGCGTCAAACCCGGAGAACAGGCCGTCATCCTCCGGAAGTTTGAAGTCGTCCTGCACCACGTACGCCGCGTTTGTGTAATGCAGCAGATAGTCCTTCGCGATGCGATTGTTCTCGATCGCATAGCGAATCAAACCGCCCAGAAAGGCGATATCCGCCCCCGCACGAATTTGCAGAAACAGGTCCGCCACGGAAGCCGTGCGCGTGAACCGTGGATCAACCACAAGCAGCTTCGCGTTTCGCGTTCGCTTCGCTTCGATCACCCATTTGAAACCGCACGGATGATTTTCGGCTGGATTGCCGCCCATGACCAACAGCACGTCGGCATTCTTGATGTCCACCCAACCATTGGTCATCGCCCCGCGCCCGAATGTTGGTCCCAAACTTGAGACCGTGGGGCCGTGTCAAGTTCGCGCCTGGTTTTCCAGATGCACGACCCCCAAGGCGCGCATGGACTTCACCACCAGGTAGTTAAATTCGTTGGTATCGGTGCAGCCACCGGTAAAGGCAATGGATTCGCAGCGGTTCACCCGGTGCCCCGCCGCATCCGTTTCGATGAAGGTGTCATCACGGGTCTTTTTGACCTTCTCCGCAATTTCCGCGATGGCCTGATCCCAGGAAATGTCCTCCCACGCGGTTCCTGCGGGCCGTCGCACCTGCGGCTTGACAATGCGGCGTTGGTTCAAGATGTCTTGTTCCAGGGAAGCGCCCTTTGGGCAGAGCGTTCCCCGGTTAATGGGATGGTCGGGGTCGCCCTCGACATGAACCACCTGCGGGGTGACGTTCTTGGCGCGATCGCCAATCGTGTAGATGATTACGCCGCAGCTCACCGAACAGTATGGGCAAGTGGAACGAGTCTCGTTGGCGCGGGCGATCTTTAGCGCTCGTAGTTGTGCGTATGCAGGTTGTAGGTCAAATCCCAGAATGGCGGCAGCGGCGCCGCCCACACTTGCCAGCTTCAGAAAGTCGCGGCGTGACGCTTCCATAATCCCCCCTGAACGTTATGGCAACCACGCGAGGACCCTTTTTATGCTCGCCGGATTATTCTGTCAAGCGTCCAGGTGATTGACACTCGTTAACAGGGAAATAAGCGCACGGGACTCGGAGCGCGTTTGTAACACAGCTGTAATATTTGGCGAAGCTGTTGCTGCAGCTAAATCAGCACGATCGATTTTGCGTACGCCATCAGCTCATCGCGGAAATTGGGATGCGCGATGCTGATCAGGGCCAGGGCGCGTTCCCGCGTAGACTTGCCGCGCAAATTAACGCATCCGTATTCGGTCACGATGTATTCCACGTCCATGCGGGTATCGGTGGCCATCTGGACCCTGGGCACAATCGAGGAGATCGTTGCTTTCTTTGCCGCCGATTTCAGCCCGATAAAGGACTTTCCGCCCTTCGAAAAGCTGGCGCCCTTCACAAAGTCGAATTGCCCGCCCGAGCCGCTATACTGATGGCCGTTAATGAACTCGGCGTTCACTTGTCCATATAGGTCGATCTCAATGGCGGTGTTCACGCTCATCATGTAGTCGTGTTGTTTTATGACGTGAATATCGTTCACGTAGGATGATGCGTAACTCTCCATCGACGGATTGTCGTTAATGAATTCGTACACGTCGTCGTCACCTATGGCGAAGGTAAACACGTGCTTCCGCGGGTGCAGGGTCTTCTTGCGCCCGTTCGCCACGCCGCTTTTCACCAGCTTGGTAAGCGCATGGCTGAACAGCTCCGAATGGATTCCCAGGTCGTTGTGATTCGCAAGATAATAGGCCACCGCGTTTGGCAGATTGCCGATTCCCAACTGCAATGTCGCGCCGTCCGGAATTTGCTCGGCAATGCATTTGCCGATTTTCATGGAGTCCGCATCCGGATCAGCATAGGGAATCTGCACCAACGGCACGTCGTTCTCCACGATCGCGTCCACTTCCGACACGTGTACCAGGGAGTCGCCGAACACCCGCGGCATGTTGCGGTTCACTTCCACGATCACCCGGTCGCAGTGCCGCAGCACAATGGACGCGTAGTCGTTGTTTGTTCCCAGGCTGAAGTGCCCGGACTTATCCATCGACGAAACCGTCACAACGAAGGTGTTCACGTGGATGTGCTCGGTCAATACCCGCGGAATATTCGAGAAATTCACCGGCACGTAGCTCAGATTCTTTTTGCCCTCTTTCAGTCCGTAGGCCACCATCTTCCGGTCCGGGTCGCCCATGAAAAAACAACGCGAATCCACTTTGTACAACACTTCCGGGCAAATCAGCGTCTCTTCGCTGTATTTCATGGAGTGCTGATAATACAGGTTCAAATTCTTCAGATTTCCCGCCAGGATCCGGTCCGCCACCGCTCTGGCCAGGCCTTGCGGCATGCCCACGGCCAGGGCCAAGCATAATGTGCTGCCATTCTCGATACCTTCCACCGCCTTCGCAGGCGTAGTCAGCTTCGCCGCATATTGCTCTTGAGGTGTGCGTCCTTTCATCTGTATGTCGGGTTCCGTCGGAGTTTGATATGCCATGAAAACCTCTTCTCTTCGCCTGCAAGATCATCCGGAGGTGAGCGCACCGCCGTTAACCTAAGGTTGGCCCAGATTTCTGTTTTTTTGCAAGGGCATCGGACACGCCGCCCCCAAACGGACAACCGCGGTTCCCCCTTCCGTCTAGTTTGCCTCGCGGCACACTCGTCACTTTTTCTCTAGCCTCACCACTCATCTGTTCAAAAATAGAGGTACGCGGACCTAACCCGTGTGAACTGTGTCTAAATGCCAGGCGAAGGCACTTTCGTGCAAGTCCAGGCTGGGGCCCGGAGCGGAATCCCTGGGTCCTTGCGCGCCGGGATTTTGTCTGGCTGCCTTCTGTTTGTAGCGTTTACGCTTGCCGCACTTTTCCTTCCCCAAAGCTACCAACTGGCCGCATTGAGCGACCTATTGCAGGTGGGTCTGGTTGCCGCCATAACCCTGCTTTCCTTCAAGAATTTCCTGCACAGCCGTTCCCGCACGCGTGTCTTCTGGTTTCTGATCTTCACTGGCTCGCTGCTGTGGACCATCAGCAACAGCATTTGGGCCATCTATGAGCTGTGGCTGGCAAAACCCGTTCCCGATGTGGCCATTGTCGACATTCTGCTGTTCGTTAAAGTAGTTCCACTGACCGCCGCCATCGCTATCGCTCCGGATCGTCAGTCCGCGCATTTCCGGGCCTTCGGTCTCCTGGACGTTTTTGTGCTAATGATTTTTTCTCTGTACCTCTTCGCCTTTGGGGTGTTCGCCTACCGGCTTTTGCCCGGGGCCGCCGGTAGCTACGATTTCTATTTCAACCTGGCCGACGCTATTGGCAACCAAATCCTGCTGATCGCCGCGGGCATTGCGGTGTTGCGTTCGCGCGGTTACTGGCGCGCTCTATACCGGCTTGCTTTTTTCTGCGCTGCTGTCTATGGAATTGGCTCCAACCTCAGTAACGTGGCGATTGACACGGGACGCTATTACACCGGCAGCATTTACGATGTTCCACTCGTTGCTTCGCTGATTGGATTCGTTTGGTTGGCGCTGGCGGGGCGCATCGTTGGCCAAGGCCAGCCGGAGCCACAGCCAGCGGCCCCCAGCGATGCCTCCAGCCCGGCCACATTCTTGTCGGAACACTTGGCCATGCTGGTGGCGCTGTCAACTCCCGTCATTGGAATCTGGTTGCTCTCCAACCCGTCTTCTCCACCGCAGCTTCGCTCCTTTCGCGTCACTATCACCCTGATAACCATTTTTCTGCTTACCCTGCTCCTCGCCATCAAACTGGACATTCTTGCCGCCGGCTTGTTCCAATCCTTGCGGGGACTGTCGGAGACCTACAGCCGCATCGAGCGCTTCAAAACGCATCTGACGCAAAGTGAGAAGTTGGCATCACTGGGGAAATTGGTCGCCTTCGTTGCCAATCAAATCAAGTCGTGCATGATTGTGGTTCTGGAAGCCTCCTCGCGTCTCACCTCCCGCCCGGACGCCGAACCGCGCATCCGCAACATGGCCGCGAAAATCGCTCACTACGCGCAGCGTACCGACGTGCTGGTCGACAATATGCGGCAGTTTGCTCAGGAAATGCCTTTGCGTCTCGCTCCTTTACCGGTAAAACCCATTCTGGAAAACGCGCTCCATCTCAGCCGCGTCGCCAAGCTGCCTCAGGTTCGCGTCGATCTTACCGAGTACGGGCACTGCCCGCAGGTCTATGGGGACTCCAGCCAGCTTCTCCATGTGTTTCTTCAATTGATTTCCAACGCCGTGGATGCATTGGACGAATCCGGTGGCGGCACGCTGGACATCACCATTCATCCTTCCGGTTCACAGCTTCTGGTGGAATTTGCCGACTCCGGTCCGGGTCTGAAAGAGCCACAACGTGTTTTCGAGCCGTTTTACACCACCAAACCCGTGGGAAAGGGAACTGGTCTGGGCCTCAGCACTTGTTACGGCATAATTCAGCAGCACAACGGTGTGATTTCTGGCCACAACCGTGCCGAAGGCGGAACGGTGTTCTCCATTCTGCTGCCGGTCGCGGCGGAAACTACTGCCGAGAAAAGCCCTGAAGCCGGTGGAGTGTTTTTGGAAGGTGCCCGATGAGTTTCACGGGCCGTCGAAGATTATATGTCGTGCTGGCTACGGCGGTCTTTCTGGCGCATCTGGCCGTCGCGATGGTGGCCAGCCCCTGTTTTTTGCTAACGATGTTCGGAGATACCACTCCCTGCCTGCTGCTGATTCTGGCCATCTTGTGCGCGAGTGAGAATTTCCGAGGCTCCCCCGGCATTTTGCCCATCTTCTGGAAGCTGTTTGTGACTGGCCTGGTGATATTCCTGAGCTCGCAAATCTACTGGTTTTATTATGACTGGCACGGCATCGCCTCGCCGAGCCCGATAACCGGAGACACGCTGTTGCTAGTCGCGCAGATCTTCTTTCTTGCGGCTTTAGCGCTGCGCCCGCATTCCGCAGCGGCCGGTCGCAATCTGCGCATTCGTTTTCTGGACCTGGTTTTGCTCAGCGTCTGGTGGCTTTCGCTGTATGGCTACTTCAGCTTGCCCTGGGAAATCGGCCATTTGGATCTGTCGCAGTACACGCCGTCTTATTACGTCCTCGCGTTGATCCAGCATCTGGTCATTCTCGGCGCGCTGCTGGTGCTCTTCGCCAAGCACGCGGCGCCTTGGCGCACATTTTACTTGCAATTGTTTGTGGCTTTCGGCCTTCTGGCGGCGGGAAACCTGATCCTGAATCTGTCCATCGATTCGAACATCTATTATGCGGGCAGTTTCTTCGATACGCCCTTTGTGTTTGCGATCTACCTGTTCACTCCCATTGCCGCGCTTGGTCCTGTCCTACAACCCTGCCCGGACCTGAAACCGAATCGCGAACTGCTGCAGAGCGTCTGGACCGCGCGTTTTGCCATGCTTGGCATTCTCTCTCTGCCACTCATCGCCCTCCTCGGCCTGTATCAACAAGCAGTCCCCCCCGAAGTCGCGGCGTTTCGATTGCGTCTGGTTTTTGGCGCCATGTCTGTCCTGGGCGCGCTGGTTTACTGGCGTTTCAACCTGTTGGCGCGTGAGCTGAATCATCTGGTTCAACTGACCCGCGATTCCATTGCCAGACTCAATACCGTCGAGCAACAAGTTACCCATTCGGAGAAACTGGTGGCACTTGGCCGCCTGGCTGCCGGAGCGGCCCACGAGATCAGCAATCCACTGACCGCCATCTTCGGCTATTCGGAACTGCTCACAGACCTTCCCTCTTTGACGCCCGAGGATCGCGCCAACGCGCTGCTGATTCAGCAGCAGGTGCATCAGGCGCAAGCCGCAGTCAACAGTCTTCGAGACTCCCTACGGCAGAACGCCCCCGCTCCGGCGTTGTTCATCGAAAAAAAACCTGCTTCCTGATACAGTCCTGATCGCCAATCGTATGTTGCGTCGACTGTTGCTCACACTGGAGTTCCTGATTGTCTTCCTGGTGCTCCCGTTGCTGATTTTCTATCGTGTACTGCCGAATTGGCCGATTCCGTTCCTGCTGGCGGTTGCTTTGGCGGCGTTCCTAATTTTGTGGCGGGACCCATCCTTCGATTCGTCTCGGCTATGGTCAACTCGCGGCATACGCTCGAGGTTGCCTGGCCTGCTCTTCCGCGATGCCGTGCTTCTTGTACTCCTAGGACTAGGTGTATTGATGTTCGCTCCTAACCTGCTCTTTTCGCTCCTCAAAAGGTCCCCTGGGCTCTGGGCCTTGATCATGCTGCTCTATCCGCTGATCTCGGTGTATCCCCAGGAGCTTTTGTACCGGACCTTTTTCTTTCATCGCTACCGCCCGCTGTTTGGGACCAGTTGGCCGATGTTAGTTGCCAGCGCCTGCGCTTTCGGGTTAGTCCACGTCATTTTCGGCAATTGGCTGGCGCTGGCGCTTTGCGCTGTCGGCGGTTTGCTGTTTGCGCTCACCTACCAACGCTCCGAATCCCTCTTACTAACCTGCGTCGATCACGCTCTATTCGGGAACTTCATATTTACCATCGGCCTTGGCCGCTTTTTCTATAATGGCTCCCACTTATAAACCTAAACCCTGTTCACGGTATTTCCCTCCCACATCGAGCCTTCCCCCGGTAGAATATTCATGTACCGAATCCACCTTCTAACGAATCGATATTTTTAGTACCGTAGATACGTATCCACACCAGGTAACCTGAGGGCTGTTAGAGGAGCAATCGGCGCATGGCGACGCCACCCAATACGTTAAAGGCGGACTTGTCCTCGCTGCGCATTTCCGACACCAAGCGCACCAACTCCCGCTCCAAGCGCTGGGTCTGGATCGTGCTGGTGGTGATCGTTCTCGGTTTGGCTGGCGGAGCCGCCTTCGCCTTCCGCAACCGCAAGGTCGAGGTCGAAGTAGCCACTGCCAGTAAGCCCGTGACTGGGCCCGCCGGGGTACTGAACGCCAGCGGTTACGTCACCCCGCGGCGCCGCGCCACCATCGCCGCCAAAATAACCGGGCGCGTGACCGGAGTCTACTTTGACGAGGGTACGCGCGTTACCGAAGGCCAATTGCTGGCCACCCTGGACGACTCCGATGCCCGTCGCGCCTTGGACTCCGCGAAAGCTGACCGGGACTCTTCCCAGGCCGCCATTCTGGACTATCAAGTCCAGCTAAAAAACGCCGAGATCGAATTTCATCGCACGCAACAACTGGTAAAAGAGGGCGTATCCACGCAACAAGCCCTGGATTCCGCGGTGATGACCGCCGACAGTTTGCGGGCAAAAATCGTGCTGGCCAAAGAGCAAGTCGCCGCCACTGAAGCGCGTATCCGCGAAGCGCAGCAATCCGTCGACAATTGCACCATCCGCGCTCCCTTTGCGGGCATTGTGGTTTCCAAGGACGCGCAAGTTGGCGAAATGGTCTCTCCGGTCTCGGCCGGCGGCGGCTTCACCCGCACGGGCATCGCCACCATCGTCGATCTGCACTCCAACGAATTCGAGGTGGACGTCAGTGAGGCTTATATCGCGCGTGTGTTTGACGGCCAAGGCGTAAACGCCATCCTCGATGCTTACCCGGATTGGACCATTCCGGCCAAGGTCCGCACCGTGATTCCCACCGCCGACCGCCAGAAGGCCACCGTCAAGGTTCGCATCTCCATCACCGAACCGGACCACAAAAGGCTTTTCGATCCCGCTCGGGATCCACGCATCCTGCCGGACATGGGCGTGAAGGTCACCTTCCTGGAGAACGAACCGAAGCCCGGATCTAAGCAGGAGAAGTCGGCGGCTGTAGCCATGGTGCCCGAAAAGGCGGTCCGCCAGGACAATGCTTCCAAGTATGTTTTCGTACTTCATGGCGATACCGTCGAACGCCGCGCCGTAACCGTGGGAGAGTCGCGCGGCTCCGACGTGGAAATTCTCGCCGGTCTTCAGCCATCCGCCACTGTAGTCGTCGCCGGTCCTGATTCTCTTCGCGACGGGCAGTCAGTCCAGATTCAGAAATAGGAGCGTTGCTTATGGTCAACGTCGAAGGAAACGGAGGCCCTGCTGGTCTCATACACGTTCGCGATCTCGACAAAACCTATCGCCGGGGTGGCGAAGAGATTCACGTTCTGCAGGGGCTGAATCTCGATGTCTCTCCGGGCGAATTTGTCGCCTTCATGGGGCCCAGCGGCTCCGGCAAGACCACTTTGCTCAACCTGCTCGGCGGACTGGACGTGCCCACCCGCGGGAGCATCACCGTAGCAGGCGACGAGATCACTCACATGTCTTCCGGCAAACTCACGGAATGGCGCGCCCGCCACGTCGGCTTCATCTTTCAGATGTACAACCTGATCCCCGTTCTGACCGCGTTCCAGAACGTCGAGCTTCCTCTGCTGCTCACTAAGCTTTCCAAATCCGAACGGCGGGCTCACGTGGAAACCGCGCTTTCCATCGTCGGGCTTACCGACCGCATGGATCACTTCCCCCGCCAACTCTCCGGCGGGCAAGAGCAGCGTGTCACCATCGCCCGCGCCATCGTTTCCGATCCCACGTTTCTGCTGTGCGACGAGCCAACTGGCGACCTGGACCGCAAAAGCGCCGATGAAGTCATGGCCCTGCTCCAGGAACTGGTCGCTCATCACCACAAGACCGTACTGATGGTCACCCACGATCCCCTGGTCGCCGCTCGCGCTCATATCACGCTGCACCTCGAAAAAGGGGTTCTGGTGGAAGGCTCCAAGCTTCCTCACGGCGTCACGGCCGGAGGTGTCGCATGAAATTCGCTCGCATCATCTGGGCCAACTTATTTCGCAAGAAGGTTCGCCTCCTTCTGACCATCGGCTCCTTTGCCGTTGCGCTTTTCCTGTTCGTCTTTCTGGCGGTGGTGCGCGACGCCTTCAACCGTGGCACCGACGTGGCTGGCGCGGACCGCCTGGTAGTGATCAACCGCACCTCCATCATCAATCCCATCCCGCTTAAATACCGCGACCAGATCCTGCGCATTCCCGGCGTCAAGGTCATTACCCACAACAACTGGTTTGGCGGCACCTACATCGAAGAGAAGAACTTCTTCCCGCAATTTGTGATCGACCCGGAAAATCAGCGCCAGGTGTTCCCCGAGCTGATTGTCCCTGATAATCAGTGGAACGCTTTTGTAAAAGATCGCGTGGGCGCCATTGCCGGCGCCAAGCTTGCCGAGCGCTTCCATTGGAAAGTCGGCGACCGCATTCCTATCAAGACATCGCTCTACGGTGGCGGCGCCTGGGAATTCAATCTGGATGGCATTTATCACGGTAAGCGCCCGCAAGATGACGAAACCCAGTTTTGGTTCCAATGGGATTACTTCGAAGAAAGAGTCCCCCAATCGTTTAAAGGCCAGATCGGTTGGTATGTGCTGCGTGTCGATAATCCCGATGATGCGCCCCGCATTGCCAAGTCCATTGACGACCTGTTTATGAATTCTCCCAACGAGACCAAAACGGAAACCGAATCCGCTTTCGCCGCCGGTTGGGTCAAGCAGTTTGGGAATATCCAGACTCTGATTATCAGTATCGGCACCGTGGTGTTCTTCACGCTACTTCTGGTCACCGGCAACACCATGGCTATTTCTGTGCGCGAACGCACCGCGGAGCTGGCGGTCTTCAAGGCCATCGGCTTTTCCGATCGCATGATTCTGTTCTTCGTGCTTGCAGAGGCTCTCACTATCGCCCTGATCGGCGGCGGTATCGGCATTCTTCTGGCTCTTGCTGCCATTCCCGGTCTGGCCACGGCATTGAACGGCCTTTTGCCCAGCATCGTTCTTGCGCCTCCCATGCTCTTTTTTGGCATTGCCGTCGCTATCGTTACGGGAATTCTGAGTGGAATTCTTCCCGGATTCGGGGCCATGCGTTTGCGCGTGGTCAATGCGTTGCGGAGGGTCTAACCATGGTGGGAAAACTGGTCTTTTTCTTTCTCATCACCGTTGCGGCCATCCTTGCACTGTTGCTCATTTTGGTGGTGGTCTTCGGTATCTTGGCCGGCTTGCTCGCGCCGTTCCTCGGCTCCGTCCCAATCTCCTACAACTTCCGCAGCATCCGCGCGCGGTGGACCTCCACCATCGTCGCCATTCTCGGCATTGCGGGAACCGTCGGCGTATTTGTGGCCATGCTTTCCCTGGCTCGCGGTTTCAAAGCCACCCTGGTGGCCTCCGGCTCTCCCGATAATGCCCTGGTGATGCGTGCCGGCTCCTCCTCGGAGATGATGGGCGGCATCACTCTGGAATCCATCAAAGTGCTCCAGGATGCTCCCGGGGTTGCGCGCGATGGCAACGGAACCCCCATCCTCACTCAAGACGTGGTCGGCGTGATTCCCGTTCCGCTCATTAGCACCGGCACCGACGCCAACGTTCAAGTGCGTGGTGTCTCGCCCAACGTGCTGGAGGTGCGCAGATTCGTGAAAATTGTGCAGGGCCGGATGTTTCATTCCGGCCTGAATGAACTGGTCGTGGGCAAGAACGCTTCGAAAACTTACCAAGGCCTGACCGTAGGCAACAAAATTGACTTTGCCGGCGGACATTGGCAGGTGGTCGGTGTGTTTGACGCTGGCGGCTCGGCATTCGATTCGGAAGTCTGGTGCGACTCGCAAATCTTCAACGAGGTTCTTCAGCGGCCCGCCAATATCTTCCAGTCGGCCACCGTTCATCTGGCTTCGCCATCCACATTCCAGGAATTTAAGGATGCGGTGGTATCTGACCCGCGCATGAATGTGGACGTGTACCGCGAAATCGACTACTACGCCAAGCAGTCCACCACTATGACTCGCCTGATCACCGTCCTGGGAGGCTTGGTGGCCTTCATCATGGCCATTGGCGCCGTTTTTGGTGCGCTGAACACCATGTATTCCGCCGTAGCCGAACGCGGCCGCGAAATCGCCACCATGCGCGCTGTGGGCTTTTCCATGTCCAACGTCATCCTCTCGTTCTTATTCGAGGCGCTGCTGATTTCGTTCCTGGGTGGCATCATCGGATGCCTGGCTGTTCTTCCCTTGAACGGCCTTACCACCAGCACCATGAATTTTCAGACTTTCTCCAACGTGGCCTTCGCCTTCAAAATCACCTTTGACTTGCTGGTGATGGGCGTTCTGTTCGCCCTGGTGATGGGCATCCTCGGTGGCTTGTTGCCCGCGGTCCGCGCCGCGATTCAGCCTGTCTCCGTAGCCTTGCGCGAATTGTAGTTCGCAGCGACTTCACACAAATTCCTGCTCCTCGATCCTTCGCCTGGCCCGATCGTAATCGCAATAGCGCACCCATTTCGGCCGCACCACAAAATACGTAATCCCGGGCCAACTCTCCCGCGCCGGCCCGTCCGGAAAAGCCTCGAAATAGGTCTTCTTGTACTTCGTCAATTCTTCCGGTGTCTCCAATTCTTGCGCGATCCCTTCGTACTGCACGGTAACTTCCGTGGTGCAGCCAATCACCCAGGCCACCCGGGAATTGTTCTTCAAGTTCGGGTACTTCCGGGCACTCTTCACGGTATCGAAAATAATTTCCAACTCGGGAGTTACCGCGAATCCCATCAGCGCTGCTTCTGGCCTGTTGTCGTTGCCCACCGTGGCCAGCACCGCCAGCCGCTCGCTCTTCATGAATTGATACAGCTCGTTGATGTTCATCATTAGCGTCTCTCTTCAGCTTTCCGTATCCAGTAATTTCGCATGCGCGTGCTAAACTGCACTTTTCCGCAGGAGACTCAATGCGTCGATCCCTCCCGGTCTCATCTCGGCATGTTCACTTGTATTTCATCTTGCTTTTTTCTCTCTGCGTACCGGCGCTGGCTGCGCAGGAGGCTTCGCCGGAACTTCTTCACGGACTCACCTGGCGTGTGATCGGGACCCATCGGGGCGGTCGGGTCACCGCCGTCGCCGGAATTGCCGGCAACACCAAAACATACTACATGGGTACTCCGGGCGGAGGTGTCTGGAAAACTATGAATGCTGGCCGGACTTGGTTGCCCATTTTTGATCAGGCTCATGTTGCCTCCATTGGCGATCTGGTGGTAGCGCCGTCCAATCCCAATGTCATTTACGTGGCCACTGGCGAACAGACCGACGGCAACGGGCTCTGGAAATCCACAGATGCGGGAGCGACTTGGACCAATCTGGGTTTCGGCTACTCCCCGATTCTTCCTTCAGTCCTGGTTGATCCTCACGACGCCAATTTGGTCTACCTGGCGGTGGCCGGCACGTTGACTCCCAACGATGCGCGCGGAATTTTCAAATCGTCCGACGGCGGCAAGACTTGGCGCAAAGTGTTCTACAAGGACGACCACACCGCTCCCACCGAACTCGATTTCGACCCTGATAACTCGCACACCATTGTTGCGGTGATCCGGCGCCTGCCTCCACCCCTGGGAGAAAAGCCTCCCGAAGGACTGGACACGCAACTCCTTCGTTCCACCGATGCGGGAGAAAGCTGGTCGTTGATGGGCGAACAGGGGCTGCCCCCGGCGCATCGCCAGCGTGTGGGTCTCTCCATGGCTCCCGCCACGGGCGGCAAACGCATTTTCGCCTTGATGGCTCAAGGCCTATATCGTTCCGACGACGCTGGCGCTAGTTGGCAGAAGATAACGGCCGACCCGCGCGTCCTGGGATCGAACTATTTTGGCCGCGTCTTTTCCGACCCCAAGAATCCAGACGTGGTTTACGTCATGCAAACTTCCACGTACCGCTCGCAAGATGACGGGCGCACCTTCGAAGCATGGAAGGGAACTCCCAGCGGTGAAGACGATCACGTCCTTTGGATCGACCCATCGGATTCGAATCACATCATGGAAGGCACCGATCAGGGCGCGGTCATCACTTACGACTGCGGAAAGACTTGGAGCAGTTGGTTCAATCAGCCCACGGGCCAGTTCTACCGCGTTTCGACTGACGATCAGTTCCCCTATCACCTGTGTGCGGCGCAGCAGGACTCCGGCTCCGTTGTCGTCGCCAGTCGCACGGATTTTGGCATGATCACTTATCGCGACTGGTTCTCCAGCGGCTCTTTCGAAAGTAGTTTCATCGCGCCCGATCCTCTCCATCCCGATTATGTGTACTCGCTCGGCTGGTACGGCAACGTGATTCGGCTGGACCATGCCACCGGCCAAATCGCCACGTTGTTCATCGCCCCGCCGAACTACCGCTCCAGTTGGGAAACGCCCATCCTGTTTTCGCCTCGTGATCCTCATACCATCTTTTATGCTGCGCAATATCTCTTGAAGACCGTCGATGGCGGCCTCGACTGGAAAGAAATCAGCCCGGACTTGACGGTGAAGGCAAACACCGCTTCAGCGCCCGCAAAGCCGAATGCTGCCGGCCATATTCCTTCCAAAGACGACTTAGAGCAATCTGGATATTTTTCGGACGATGACGAGGAGGAGGACTCGCAAAATCCTCCGGATCGCGCCTTCATCCAGGCCATTGCGCCATCCCCGCTCGATGGCAATTTGATCTGGGTCGGCACTTCAAACGGCCTCATCCAAATCACTCATAATGGTTCGAGTTGGACGGAAGTTTCTCCTCCCGGCTTGCCCGAACGCGCCACGGTCAACGTGATCGAACCTTCTCCCCACGATCCCAACACCGCCTATGCTGCCATTTTTGCCCGGCGCGACACCCATCCCTACTTCTTCCGCACGCGCGACGCCGGTAAATCCTGGCAGAAGATCGTCACCGGCTTGCCACCAGCGGGAATCGCCCGCGTCATTCGCGAGGACCCCATTCGCAAGGATATGCTCTTTGCCGGAACGGAGACCGGCATCTACATTTCCTTCGATTCCGGCGATCACTGGCAATCCCTTCAGCTCTCTTTGCCCACCGCTTCGGTCCGCGACCTGAAAATCCACGGTGACGACCTGATCGCCGCTACTTTTGGCCGTGGCCTGTGGATTCTCGACGACATTTCCCCGTTGCGCCAGCTTTACGATTACGTGCAACAGTCTCCCGTCCACTTCTTTACCCCGCAGCCGGCCATCCGCACGCATTGGGACAATCACCCCGATACTCCTCTCCAGCGCGATATGCCGACGTCCCAGAATCCGCCCGATGGAGCCATCATCTACTATTCGTTTGCTTCGCCTCCCAACGGTGAAATCACCCTGGATGTGCTCGACCAGAAGGGCACTCGCATTCAGCACTTCTCCAGCATTTCTGAAGAAGAATCACTCCCGCCCGCCAATGTGCCCGAGTATTGGTTCTATCCGCCCACCAGCCTGCCCACCGCACTGGGCATCAATCGTTTTGTGTGGGACTTGCGCTACCCCCATCCCACCTCGCTGCCCTTCGGCTTCTTCGGCGAGCGCCTCGAGTACACCGAATACACCCTTCCCGATCACGCGGTTCCCGGCGAAACGCCGCGTTTTCAGCCGCCCGGTCCCTTCGTTGTTCCTGGTGTCTACGAATTGGTGCTGACCGTGAATGGGCGGTCTTACCGTCAGAAGCTAACGGTCGATCCCGATCCGCGCATCCATATTTCCGCGGCAGACTACGCCGCGCAGTTTGCTCTTTCTCGCAACCTCTGTGGGCTTATGGAAGCCTCCGCCGCTTCCTTCCACGCGCTTGTTCCCCTCAGCGAGCAGCTTGCTGACCGCAAGAAATCTCTGCCTGCCAATGCGCCCACAGAACTCAGCGATTCCCTTGCTCAGGCACAAAAGCAGCTCGATGCCCTGCAGTCTGGCGCGGATCAAGCTCCTGGTTTCGGCACCATCAATCGGGATGCTGGCCGATATTTGGAAATGGTGCAGGCGGCGGATGTCGCACCCACCGAATCGGTGCGCAAGTTGTACCGATCGACCTGCGAAGCCTACAGTAAGAACCTGGCGGACGGCCGCAAGCTCGCTACCGAAACGCTGCCCGGCTTGAACAAATTGTTACAGGCGCAGAAGATCGCTCCAATCACGTATGCTCCGCCGTCGCCGCCAGCTCCGGCTTGCGCGCCATAAAAAAACCAAAGGCGCACCAACCAAATCAGTGCGCCTGAAGCTGAAGGCTGATTGATGCGCTCACATGGCCGCTGCTTTTTGCGTACCTGCCCCATCCGTATCCGTGACGGTCGTCCCCACGGCGCGGAAGCGCACCAGCAGAATCGTCAAATCGTCGGCCTGCCGCGCGCCCCGGGCAAAATTCTCCACCGACTCTAGCACCGTCTTCTGAATCTGATCCAACGTCATCTCGTCTTTGCCCGCCAAAACTGCCCGCAACCTGCCGTTCCCGTACAATTGCTCGTCCGGGTCCATCGCCTCGGTCACCCCGTCGCTATACAGCACTAACGTGTCATTCGGCGCCAGTTGCAATGTGGTCGTCGAAAACTCCGCTTCCGGAACCAGTCCTACCGGGAAAGACCCTTCCGTGAATGCCTCCTCCGCTTTGCCTCCACGCATCAAGATCGGCGACGGGTGTCCTGCGTTGATGTATTCCAGTCTTCCGCTGTCTTCCAATATGCCGAAAAACATCGTGGCGTATCGTCCCACTTCCGCGTGATCGCACAGGAAGCGGTTCACATGATTGAATACTCGCGCGGGATCCGTCCCCAGAGTCATGCCGGAGAGCGCGCCCTGCAGCATGGTGGTCAACAACGCCGCGCCTAGTCCTTTGCCGCTGACGTCCGCCAGCAGGAATGCGGTGCGGCGATCATCCAGCGGGAACACGTCAAAATAATCGCCCCCCACCGACAAGCAGGGGAAATTCACGCCGGTAACCGCCAAGTGCGGAAAATCCCGGAAATTCTTGGGTAACAGCGCCTGCTGAATATCGCGAGCAATGCCGATTTCCTGTTCCAGGCGCTGCCGTTCGCGCTCGCGTTCCACCAGCCGCGCGTTATCCAGAATGCTCGCCGCGTCTGCCGCCAAGGCATCCAGGATTTGCCGGTCCAGCTTGGAAAACGCGGTCGGGCGCTTCGAATCGAGATACAGCACGCCCAAAAACTCGCCCCTGGTCACGTTGGTGGCCGATTCGCTGCTGGCTCGCGAGGTCGCGTACAACGGAATCACCACCACGGCGCGCAATCCTTGCGCCACAATGCTGGCGGCCGCCTGCAAATTCATTTCCGCCTGCTCGATATCTTCGGTGATCACCGGTAGCTGTTTCTTGATGGCCAATTGAATCGCGGTCTGGCTGGGGGTCATGCTCTCGGGAGGCAGCCGCTGTCCTCCGCTGCGCCGCGCTAGTCGCACACGCAAACGCTCGCTGGGGCTCAACGAATAATTCTCGATGGCTTCCTCCAGCAAGCCGCGATCTGCATCCGTCACGGCCACGGCGTGATCGATCATTTTCGCCAGCACCGAGTCCAGCGGAAGCTGTGAGTGCAACAGGGAAGTCGCCTCAAGCAGCAGGTTCAGTTTGCGCAGGCCTCCGCCGGTGGAGGACTCTCCACTAGTCATGTGGTCGATGCGCGTCAGCAACTGCGGGATGGATTCGTCAGAGGTGCCCGTGGCGGAGCGGAAAATCAGCTGGTACGAGTCTTCGAGCCCAAACGTGATCACGTCGCCATCATTTAACACTCGGCTTTCTATCTTCTCGCCGTTCACGAAGATTCCGCGCCGCTGGCCCCGGTCTTCCAGGTAATACCGGTTCGCCTCGGTAACGATTGCCCCACAGTTCCGGGAAATCCGGCGATCGGTTAGTTGCAAATGGTTACCGGTCTCCGCCCCGCGCCCCATCAAAAACGGGGTCTGGGTTACCCGCACATATTTGCGCGCTCCGTCGGGCGAAATTACCTCCAGCACTGCTTCAGCTTGTGCCAGCGCTTCCGTCATTCTCTTACCCGCCTCCCCGCCAAGTGGCGCATTGTAACACGCCTATCCCGGTCTATGGGTAGCCTGCTGTGCCCGTGGTCGTGGGTGCGCCTGCCGTTACATTGTTCTCCCTATTATTGACTTTTCGGTGGTTTCTCGCGCGGGCCGCTAAGAAAACGCTTGCTCACCTTATATAATGGCCGCGTCGGCCACCCAGTCTAAGGAAACTGACCCATATGCGAAACTTCAAATTCTTGGTTTCCCTGATCACCAACGACAATGATTACCAGCTCGAGCAGGCCAATTCGGCGCAGCAGAGCGCGCGCAAGTTGAGCATCGATGCCACCATTGTTTACGCCGACAACGACGCTATCACCCAAAGTACGCAAATCCTCCGGGCGATTCAGGCGCCGGACAAGGAACGCGCCCATGCCGTCGTTTTCGAACCCGTCGGCGGAACCGCCTTGCCACAAGTGGCCAAGGCTGCGATGCAAGCCGGTGTCGGCTGGGCGGTCCTCAATCGCGATGCCCCTTATGTCGCCGAAATGCGCCTCACCAGCAAGGTTCCCATTTTCATAGTGACTCACGACCAGGTGGAAGTCGGCCGCATTGCGGCCCGCCAATGTAGCGCACTGCTCCCCAGCGGCGGCTCCATTCTGTACATCCAAGGTCCTTCGCAGACCGGCGTCGCCAAGGAGCGCGAAACTGGCTTGCGCGAAACCATTCCCGCCAACATCCATATCACCGTGCTTCGCGGCCAATGGACCGAAGAGAGCGCTTTGCGGGCTGTGCGCTCCTGGCTCAGTCTGTCCACCTCCCGCAAAGCGGCGATTGACTTGGTGGTCTCGCAAAACGATGCCATGGCCATCGGCGCGCGCAAGGCCTTTCAAGAGATTGCCGAGGAAAGCGAACGGGAGCGCTGGTTGGCTATTCCGTTTCTAGGTTGTGACGGGGTGCCCAAGACCGGGCAATCCTGGGTGCGCAGCGGCCTGTTGATGGCCACGATTCTCACTCCCCCCACCGCGGGTCAGGCCATCGAAATGCTCGTTGATGCGTTTGAAAATAAGCGAGTCTTACCCGAACGTACGTTCAGTTCGGTCTCTTCCATTCCGCCCCTT
>Ga0187782_10000165_pt1 | contig 39964 bp, 48 predicted proteins | sample 0715_SJ02_MP15_2_FD_132454 | JGI IMG/M metagenome (GOLD analysis project Ga0187782, IMG submission 132454) | Tropical peat soil microbial communities from peatlands in Department of Meta, Colombia - 0715_SJ02_MP15_20_MG | ecosystem: Environmental > Terrestrial > Soil > Wetlands > Peat | place... | reverse complement strand
GTCGCGGGATTGCTGACAGAAATCAACGGGAATGGACTTAAACATTCTGCTCTCCGGATGACCATTTCGGAGGTCTGCGATCACTTCATCACTTCATTCAGCGCGAATTGACTAACGACAATCGCCCGGGCTTCCGTTATGTGAGCGAGGTGGTAGAAATTAAAGGATTCGAGCAAGACACCGACCGCTTTGACTGTGAAACACGATTCATCCGGCGGTCGGGCAGCCTACAGCGGCGATAAATTGGCCGCTCTGTGTATTGTTGACGCATGGTCTTCAGGCAGCGAAATGTTCGAACGCAAGCGAATGCGTCAGTACGTTGCGAACCGATCCAGGAAACTTGCTTGCATATTCGGCGAGCTTCGTTTTGCTCACCGATTTGAATTCAATTTCATCCAAGCTGGGCCTGATCCCCCCCTGCAAACAGAGATAGACCCAATCGAGCAGTGCCTTCTCGGGTTCAGCAATCAAGTACGTCGTGTATCGGGTCTGTTTTTCGACAAACCCCCAGTAGAGATTCCGAGTGATGGTTCGAAATCTGATTGCAAATTCCGGTACCCGGTATTCCCTTGGCTTGCCCGTGGTAACGCAGGTCAGCGCCACCGGACTCTGTGTGCTCAACCCCCAATGGCTAAGGGCTGATTCCAGCGATACATAGGAATTCGGCCTAAGTGCCCGGATGAAGTCCGCCGCAGCTATGTCCCGCACGAGTTTGTTTGCATAAACACCCTCGGCGACCCGGCTGACGAGCCCGCGACCTGCTAAGCGCAGCAGAGCTTTCTGAACGGAAGCAACTGGCAACTTGTACTTAGTAGCCAGGTCGCTCGCCAGGATGACATCGCTCACGCGCGCTTCATTTGTCAGCACTTTCGCCCAGTCCAGAGGTTCCGTCCTTGTTCTATTTATAGCCATTCTTCGTACAACTCCTTCAGCGATTCTCGCAACGGTTCAAAGTCCGAATCCTCAAGTGCAGTGTAGACATCCGCAGGCAAAATCGCCTTAAGCTCTAGAAAGCACAGCTTTCGATCGACCTTGTTTATTCGCGTGGCGATTGCTTCACAATCTATTTCATTCATGCGGATCGAATCTTCCAAATGACCGCGCAGATTGGGATTGAGTTTTGCACCTCGTTCTCCTAACCAATGAACGTCATAGGCGTCTCTGGCTTTGACCGACCGCCGCAACAGAAATGCCTCTGCCTTCTGAAGGAGCAGGAGATCCTTGGTAGCGCACTTTATGACTGCCGATCCAGCTCCCGCACTATCCATTGAATGGCTTTCGACTTCGCTCCCGATTGCGGAACCCAAGCGAGTTAGGTCCACACGGAAGAGTTGCCGTCCCGTCGAGTTGACATAAATCCTAGTTTCCCGGTCCGCCAGATTCTGGAATTCCCATTCCAGCGACCCCATCCCCAGGACTTCGGCGAGAGGCGACAAGTCGCGCTTCAAACAGGCCCCGACATCTTCGCGCGAGGGCGCTTCGGAGCCGCGCCACAGTAAGTCCAGGTCTGCCGAATGCCTGACACTGTCGTGGTACAGCACGAGTGTCGCTCCCCCGAACAGCACAAACGCATCTGGAAAGTCCCGGAAAATCGCAAGTGCCGCCGCCTCCATCAAAACGTTTATTTCAGCGCGTTCCCGGCTAAAACCTCTATCCTCGTAGATCGCGAGTCGTTTGGCGATATTCATGGCTTCGACGTTAGCATATCATATTCCCTATTACGGACATATCTGTCTTTATGGGAGCGCATGCACCTCTCTATATTTCTGCTAGCGGCTGCATTTGTCTATTATGCGGCCTATCTACCACGATGCCTTCGCTGCACCGACTTGACAAAGGCTTTGCTGTACGTTACCCTATACGTAACACAACTAGCTACACATACGTTACCCACAGGGGAACACATGGAAATAGACGTAAGTCAAAATCTCCGGTGTGATATCGAAGACGAAGCCGCGTGTCGGCGCTCCTACGGAGCTGACATGACGAAGAAGATTGCTTTGCGGCTGGCTGCACTTCGCGCTGCGGAGTCGCTAGGCGACTTTTGGCCTCCCAAATCTGGGCCGGAGAGATGCCACGAATTGAAAGGAGATCTCGCAGGTACCTTTTCCATCGACGTGAAGCAGCCGTATCGCATGTTATTTAAACCCAAGGAAGACCCTGCGGAACTTGACCCTCCGGACGAACAGCAGCGATGGCAAGCAATCAAGCCAGTTGAAATTCTGGCAATCGAGGACACTCATGGATAGCGCTCATCAAGCAAAGTTTGAATGGACCGCTGTTCCTCACCCTGGGGAGACCGTTCTCGAATATCTCGACTTCAACGGTTGGTCCCAGCGTGACCTAGCCCGGCGTACGGACCTGACGCCCAAGACGATCAGCGAGATCTGCAACGGAAAAGGACCAATTACTCCCTCGACGGCGCTTGCCTTCGAGAAGGTCCTTCAAAGACCTGCGCACTTCTGGCTCAACTTGCAGCGCCAGTTCGACGAGGCGGAGGCCAGGCGTCGCGAATTGGCCAAGACCTTGCAATGGCAGGAATGGGCGGCACATTTCCCCTTAAAAGAGATGAAGAAGCTACCGTACTTCTTTGCAGAAGGACGGACAGACGCGGCAATGCTGCTCAGTTTTTTCGGAGTGTCTTCCCCTGATAGCTGGAACGCCGTATGGAAAGCTTCCGCGGTCGCGTATCGACAAACTCGCAAGTTCAAGACACGACAGGAGACAATCGCTGTTTGGGTTCGTGAGGCCGAGCTTGTGGCTAGAGAGTTGGATGTCGCTCAATTCGACGAACACCGCCTACGCTCTTCTCTCGATGACCTCAGACAATTGACTCGGAAACGTGCCGATGAAATTATGGATCCAATCCAACACATATGCGCCGCCGCGGGCGTCGCGGTAGTTCTCGTCCCCGAATTGCCTCATACCGGTATCAGCGGTTGCGCTAGATGGCTCACCGACAAGAAGGCTCTTGTGGCTCTAACACTACGCTATAAAACTGACGATCAGCTTTGGTTTACTCTGTTTCATGAAGTCGCTCACATCCTACTCCACCGAAACAAGTGCTCCTTCATCGTTGATAATGCGGTTGAAGACTTGTCTGACCAAGTTGTCGATCCCGAAATGCAACGCTTTGAGACAGAAGCCAATCGCTTCGCGGCTGACTTGCTCATCCCGCCTCGTACGTTGACCGAGTTCATCCGAAAAGAAGTGTTCACGAACGATTCTATACACGGTTTCGCCGACGCCATTGGCGTCGGACCAGGAATCGTAGTTGGCCGGCTGCAACATGAGGGCCTATTGGCGCCCCACCAGGGCAACACGCTTAAGCAGAAGCTGAACTGGAGTTTTGTGGACGAGGAGTGAACACATGATCGGGAAAATTTTCATCACGCGCAGTGGTTACGATCCGCAAGTGGGCAAGCACATCAAAGATCCTTATCTTGGTCCTTGTCCCACGTTAGGAGCGTGTCGGCCTGATATACGCAGTCAACTCCAAAAAGGCGATCACATTTTTGTGATTTCAGGAAAGGTTCCCGATTTCAGCCAATTCGTCATGGGCGGGTTTAAGATTGAATCAAAGATACCCGCAATCGAGGCGCCCTGAAGAGTGTTTCGCACTGCAATGGCGAGACATTGATTACCCAGGCAATCAGATTCTGGTGCGGCGTGCGTGGAGTAAAGGCAAGGAGACCCGAGGGAAAACTGAGGGAGCGATGACGCCCGTGGCCATGCATTCCGCGCTGGCAGCATATCTGAAGGCCTGGCGGGATGAATCTCCCTACAGCAAGAATGGAGATTGGATGTTTCCATCCGTTCGTAACAAGGGGAGGAGTCCGCGGGCGGCATCAACGTGCGGGAAGCAGTATCTTCGACCCGCCGCGGTAGCCGCCGGTGTCCTTGCGAAAGACGATCGCACACGGTTTGGTTGGCACAATCTTCGGCACAGCTTGGCGACATTTTTCGGATCGAAGGAGATCCCACTCTCGACGATTCAGTCGATGCTTCGCCACGCGAAGCCGCAGACTACGGCTCGCTACATCCATGCGGTGAATAGCAACAGGTGGAGGCCCAAGGCAAGTTCCTGAAGGCGATCAAACTGAGGCGCAAGCGGCCCATTCGGGCAGCCTAGGCTCCGCTTCGGGTTTGCTTCGGGTTGAACGTTTTTGGAAAAGGCCATTCCTTCCTTGCAAATCATTGAAAAGAATGGCGGGGACGACGAGACTCGAACTCGCGACCTCTGCCGTGACAGGGCAGCGTTCTAACCAACTGAACTACGTCCCCGCGGTGCCAAGCGCGGAATGGTGGGCAGTGCAGGGCTCGAACCTGCGACCTCCTGCTTGTAAGGCAGGCGCTCTAACCAACTGAGCTAACCGCCCGAACTGCTCACTTTAATTCATCCTACAGGAAGCATTCCGCATCGTCAACGAGCGCTCCATCTTCTCTTAGAGTTTTTCGCTTTTCTTGCGAATTTCCAGTGTAGACAGTACACTCAATAGTTCACAGTTCAATCGAGGATCGTCACTGACATGCTGCTGAACCGCGACTATGTCGGCCACATGGCCTCCGAAGTCATCAAGAAACTGATGGAAGATCAGCAGATTGAGATCAAAGAGAAAGACCAGGAAGCTGTCATAACCCGTGTCCGTCTACGGATGCTCGAAGAAATCACCATCGAAGATAAGGTCAACGAAGAGGTCCGCAATATCCTGACGCAGTATCAGGACGAAATGCGGCGCACCGGCGTCTCCTACCAGGAGATGTTCAAGAAGGTGAAAGGCCAGATTGCGCGGGACCGCAAACTCATTTTGCGCTAAGGTCATTTTGCTCCAGGGAAGGGGACAGGAACCGGAAAGAACATGCGATTGAGCCGAGAAAAGATCGTGCGGATCTCTCACCAGATCGTCGAGTTGCTGGTTCAGAGCAATGAGGTGGAATTCGTCGAAGATCGCGACACAATTCGCCAGCACATGGTGCAGACCATGACGAACGTATTGCGAGAAGAAGAGAAGATCGAAACCGAAGTCCGCAGGCGCATCACCTCTCAGAAAAAGGAAATCCTGGAAGGCAGCGAGGAGTGGGACGTCTTATTCCGCAAATACTATGGGGAGGAACTTCGCCGTCAGGGCATCGCCGCTGCACCTGAGGAACATCAGAAGGCCGGCCACCGTTAAAAAAAGAAAGGGCGGCCACGCGGGTCCGCCCTCTATTTCCCTTAGCTACTGACCGATTTCACGGAGAAGTGGAGTCACCCGGATCCGGGCGCCGTTTCAGTGTCGGCCGATCATCGTCGCTGCTGTTTGGATCCGATTGGCCCTGTCCTTGTCCCTGCCCCTGCTTGGTCGACTGCTCCGTCTTTGTGCGCAGAGTAGGCTTGCCCGGTCCGTTGTCCTGCACGCGGCGCGCAAACATGACGTTCCGGAGTCGAGACTTCACAGAATCAAATTCAGAGGTTGTGACGATATATTCGTCCTTCTCCGGCAATATTCGCGCAATTTCCTTTTGTGCAGCGGCGATACGATCCGGAGTGGGGGGATGTGTGGAGAACATCTTCGGGATGCTACCCGGGCGACGCTTCTCGTCGGCCTGAATGCGTTCGAAGAAGGTCACATAGGAGTTGGGGTCGTAGCCCGCTTTGTACATGTACTGAATGCCGAGGAAATCCGCCTCACGTTCGGCATCGCGGGAGAACTTCAGGAACGTCAGCGGGATCGCCAGGTTCATACCTTCATAAATGCCGTAACCGGCCCACCCGTAAGGCACGAAGATCATAGCGGCCATGGCGCCAATCTGGATGAGGTCCGCCTTGGTGGCTTGCTTCGTACCATGGCGCGCGATCACGTGGGAAATTTCATGAGCCATCACGCCGGCAAGTTCGGACTCCTCCTGAGCCCGCAGGATCAACCCGCTATTTACATAGAAAAATCCACCCGGCAGAGCGAACGCGTTTACTTCATCGGAGTCGATTACCTTAATCGTGAAAGGAACTCTCGCGTCCGAATTCCTCACCAGGTTCTGCCCCACGCGATTCACATACTCGGTGACCACGGGGTCGTCGATCAACTTGGAGCTGCGCTCAACTTCCTGCGCCAGGCTCTTCCCGAGAGCAATCTCTTTTTCCAGGGAGTAGAAATCCAGGCCCTTGCCAGGATTCCGGTTCCCGATCGCGTTCACGTCTTCTTCGGCGTTCTTGGGGTGTACCGTCTGTTGCTGCTGAACCGGCTGGTCTGGGGTTGATTGCCCGGAATTGGCAGGCTGCTGCTTCGTCGAGGAGTTGCTTGTCTGGTCGGGAGGACAATCGGCAGGCTTTTGCGGCGGAGGAGCGTTCGGATTTGTCTGCGCGGGTGGAGCACAAGGATTTTGCGGCTGATCCGGAACGGGCGGCGGGGGCGCTTGCGTGGTACTCTGCGCATAACTAAAGGCAGGCCAAACAGCCAAACCTGCGACAAGCAATAGCCCAATGGCAAGCCGTGAAGAGTTTTGCATAGTCACTACCTCCCCCCGTACCACTCGGAGTATACACCCGTTCACCGCGTAATTCCGCCTCTTCTGACCATACGATGTACCCCCCTTACCAAAGGTTTCCTGCCTTGAGGAACTGTTTACAAGTGCCCCTGAAGGACCCCAAAGCCCACGGACAGTTGACACTTCTTTTCTGGGCCTCTAAAGTCGTTCACAAGGATGAGCTTACGAAAGATTCAAATCGGGCAGCTTTGGAAGAACCTAGAGAGCGGGGATACCTTCCTGGTCACCCGTGTTTACACGGAAGCCTTAAGTACAATCGCCGTGCTGCGCAAGTCCGGAGCTGAGGACCAGAACCAATTGCGGGTTAAAGTGGAGCGCACCTCCGAAGGCCAGAACATCCCGGGCTTTGCCCCGGCCATGGAAGACGATTCGGTATAAATCATTCGCCTGGAACGGTGTTCCTCAGATTGCAGTGGCAGGTCTTCAGACCCGTATTTTTCTCTAGGGTTTGCAGCGGCCGTGTTCCGAGGGCGTCTTTCTCTTCCCGTTTTCATGTGATGCTCCCATCCAAGCCCCCTCCGCTCTGTCTTGCCGCCCGGCCCTATTCCTATGGCTATTGTAAGTGATGGTTTATGGTCCGGTTCAGATGGAACGGACCGGCAACGTCACAATGTCCTCAACCGCCATGAGCTCCTTCTGCAGAAACGGCTCGCCATATTTCACTCCGATCATATCCCCGTAGTGCCGTGCCAGCAGATCCATTTTCGAATCCAGTTCGTCAATCGCCAGGTAGACCTTCTGCTTCTTCTCGCTCTTGGCTGGACGAAACTGCGAGCCATAAGCGAGTATGGCTTTCCGCCGGGTCTCGTATTCTTTGGTGACATCGACGATGAAGGTGGGCGGCATGCCTTCGAACGAAGTGGCATAGAGAATCTTGAAAGGACGGAAGGCCTCACCTTCGAGCGGCAACTGTTTCAGCCCCGCCAGAAAGCAGCCCTCATAGCCGAGGGTCGAAGCGTGGTAGTGGTCTGGGTGGCGCGCCTTCCAATACGGAAGAATCACGGTATGCGGCCGCAGTGCGCGAATCCTGTTGGCCAGTCTCAGCTTATTTTGCCGCGAAGGCTGAACGTCTGAATCCTGCACCCCCAAGTTGCCGCGCCAGGAAACCTTAAGGATTTTTGCCGCCAGGGCGGCCTCCTTTGCACGTGTCTCCCGCGTTCCCCGCGTGCCCATTTCTCCTTCAGTCAAATCCAGGACGCCGGTTTTGTAGCCACGTTGGGCCATCTTTAGCAGCGTTCCCCCGCAAGTGAGTTCGACATCGTCGGGGTGTGCGGCGATCGCCAGAACGTCAAGTTTCATGGAAGCTCCTCGCTCCGTGTTGGCCCGGTCTTTCTTCCGTCATTCGGATGATGCTCGGACAATTTTAGGTTCTTCGTTCCGCCGCTTCCTACGGAAAACTTACAACAGAGGACATCTCGTATGCTACCTTTGCCGCATGAGCGCGGAGAAGAAACTCCAGGGCCGAGTGGCGCTCGTTACCGGCGCGGCAAAGCGCCTCGGACGCGCGGTTTCCTTACGTCTGGCGCAGGAAGGCGCAGACGTGGCTATCCATTACGGAAAGTCGGAAGGAGAAGCTCGCGAACTTGCCGCAGAGATCCAAGAGCTTGGCCACCGTGCGAGTATCTTTTCTGCGGAAATGACGGACGTCCCAGCTATCCAAAAACTGATTGAGGGTGTCGTCGCTCACTTTTCGCGTCTGGACATCCTCGTGAATGGCGCGGCCAATTTTCTGCAAACCAAGTTCGGCGAAACCACGGAAAAAACCTGGGATGCTTCTCTCGACACAAATCTCCGCGCACCCTTTTTTTGTTCGCAGGCCGCCGCTCCCCACCTCGCAAAGTCCGGCCACGGCGTAATTGTCAATTTTGCCGATATCGGCGGCTTGATCGGCTGGGGGGAATTCCTACCTCACTCCCTTTCGAAAGCCGGTATCATCCTTATGACCCGCGTGCTCGCGAAGGAACTTGCCCCTGCTGTGCGCGTCAATGCCATCGCGCCCGGCACCATTACCATGCCGGGAGACCCTCCCGAGTGGGAAGCGGACTTCATCCGCAACGCTCCACTCCACCGCAGCGGCCGACCTGAAGAGATTGCGGAAGCCGTCCTTTATCTCATCACGGCAGAGTTTATGACAGGGCATACCCTGGTACTCGATGGAGGCCGCACTCTCTAGCGGGAAGAGTGCATCCAAATTATCACTGAAACGCATCAGGAAAATCGAAGCAATGCATTAGGTGAGCTGCTGTTCGAAGGTGTATTCTTAGAGATTACGCGTGGCGGACGCTCGTGGCTGGAAATGGCTGTGCGGGGCCCCCAGGAAGGAAAGGCAATCGCTCCTATGGATCAGGAAACATTCGCTCCCCATCACGTCGAGGACGTCGAAATCCAGGAATGGCTCGAGTCTCTCGATTCGGTACTGCTTTCCAGCGGCACCGACGTCGCCCGCGAAATCCTGGAGCGGCTCCGCGCCCATGCCACCGTCAACGGCATTGACCTGCCCTTCACGGCCAACACCCCGTACGCCAATACGATTCCTGTCCGCCTCGAACCCCTTTTCCCCGGCGACCAGCAACTTGAACGCCGCATCAAGTCCCTCATTCGCTGGAATGCTCTGGCGATGGTGGTCCGTGCAAATCGCCTGGAGCACAACATCGGCGGCCACATCTCCACGTTTGCTTCCGCGGCCACCCTCTACGAAGTGGGTTTCAACCACTTTTTCCGGGCGCGCTCGGAGAATTTCGAAGGCGATACCATCTATTTCCAGGGACACGCAGCGCCCGGCATTTACTCTCGCGCGTTCCTAGAAGGCCGCATCAGCATTGAGCAGCTCGAGAACTTCCGGCGCGAACTGAAGCCCGGCGGCGGACTCTCCTCCTATCCGCACCCCTGGCTGATGCCGGACTTCTGGGAATTTCCTACGGTATCCATGGGCCTCAGCCCGCTCATGGCGATCTATCAGGCGCGGTTCAATCGCTATCTGGAGAATCGGGGACTGAAGCCGGCAACGGACGCAAAAGTCTGGGCATTTCTCGGCGACGGCGAAACCGATGAGCCGGAATCGCTCGGAGCTATTACGCTGGCTTCACGTGAAAAACTCGACAATCTCATCTTCGTCATCAACTGCAACCTTCAGCGGCTCGACGGGCCCGTTCGTGGCAACGGCCAGATTATTCAGGAGCTCGAATCCGCGTTCCGAGGCGCGCGGTGGAATGTCATTAAGGTTCTGTGGGGCTCTGAGTGGGATCCCATCCTGGAGCGAGATAGCGAAGGCCTGCTCGTCAAGCGTATGGGAGAAATGGTGGACGGCGAATACCAAAAGCTGGTCGTTTCCTCCGGGGACTATATTCGTCAGTTCTTCTTCGGCAGCGATCCCCGTTTGCTGAAGCTGGTTGAGCCGCTCCCCGATGAGGCGCTGCGGCGTCTGCGTCTCGGCGGTCATGACCCGCGGAAGGTCTACGCGGCCTACAAGGCTGCTGTCGAGCACAAGGGTGGCCCGACCGTCATCCTCGCACGCACCATCAAGGGCTACGGCCTCGGCGAAGCTGGTGAGGGCAAGAACGTTACCCACCAACAGAAGAAACTCAACGAAGACGAACTCCGCGAGTTTCGCTCACGCTTCGGCATCCCTCTCAGCGACAGCGATATTAGCGACGTCCCTTTCTATCGGCCTCCCGAAGACAGCGAGGAGATCCGCTATCTTCGCGCGCGGCGGGAAGCGCTGGGTGGTTACGTTCCTCAACGCAAGGTGCGTTCGTTGCCGCTGGCGGCCCACCACGACGAACTCTTCCGGGAATTTCACGATGGCAGCGATGGCCGCGAGGTGTCCACGACCATGGCGTTTGTCGCCATGCTGCGCAAGATGCTGAAAGATCCCGAAATTGGCAAGCTCATCGTCCCCATCGTACCCGACGAAGCGCGCACCTTCGGTATGGAGTCGCTATTCCGGACGGTCGGCATCTATTCGAGCGTAGGCCAGAAGTACGAACCAGTCGATGTGAACACGCTGCTTTATTATAAGGAAGCAAAGGACGGGCAGATCCTCGAAGAAGGAATCACCGAGGCGGGTTCGATGGCTTCGTTCATCGCCGCCGGCTCCGCGTACGCCTCGCACGGAATCAACACCATCCCGTTCTTCATCTACTACTCGATGTTCGGTTTCCAACGCATCGCGGACTTCATCTGGGCCGCGGCGGATATGCGCACCCGCGGCTTCCTGCTCGGCGGCACCGCCGGCCGTACCACGCTCTCCGGAGAAGGCCTGCAGCACCAGGACGGCAACAGCCACGTGCTCGCGCTTCCCGTGCCCAATCTGCTCGCTTACGACCCGGCTTACGCCTACGAAATTTCTGTCATCATCCAGGACGGCATTCGCCGCATGTACAAAGAAAGCGAGAACATCTTCTATTACATCACGGTGATGAACGAGCCTTACGCCATGCCCGCCATGCCCAAGGGTGTCGAAGAGGGCATTCTGAAGGGCATGTACAAGGTTCACTCAGCCGTGAACAAGAAGTCCAAGCTCCGCGCGCAGATTCTAGGCAGCGGGGCCATCCTGAATGAGGCCATTCAAGCAGCGCAGATTCTGGAGAAGAACTACGGTGTCGCGGCCGACGTCTGGAGCGTCACCAGTTACAAGTGCCTGTACACGGATGCCATCGAAACCGAGCGTTGGAATCGACTGCACCCGGATGAGACGCCACGCGTGCCCTATATCGCGCAGTGCCTTCAGGACGAACCAGGCGTATTCGTTGCCGCTTCCGACTATTTGAAGGTTCTTCCGGCGATGGTCTCGAAGTGGGTTCCCCGCCGCATGGCCGCTCTAGGTACGGATGGCTTCGGCCGCAGCGAGGGTCGCGAATCGCTCCGCGACTTCTTCGAGGTGGATGCGAGGTTTGTTGCCGTCGCCACCCTGCACGAGCTTGCTCAAGATGGCTTGGTAGGAGAAGCCACTGTGCAGAACGCCATCAAAGACCTCGCCATCAACCCGAACAAGCCAAATCCCGTAACAACCTGACCTGTATCAGCGGCTGACAAATCCGCCGCTACGCTGCCGTCCAGCTTTTCATTCTTTGCCTTTTTTCTGTTACCTCTGCGGTGAAATCTTGGATCTCAGCGTAAACTCTAGGCACGATTCCCCTCGTCGCATCCGCTGCGCATCGCCGCACTATATCAAAATCTCTCCCGGTTTGATCTTTCCCGTGGCAAGACGTGCGATCAACTCCCGGTTGGCCTCGAGAAAATCGTACTGGCCGAGTTCCTTCGGAAGGACCCATGCGACCTGCTCGAACGTCCGGGGTGCCAGATCACCGTCGGAAATCTGTGCGGCAAAAAAATGAATCTCTAGTTCCTCCGGATAGGTCGCATATTGGTGGCGGACTTGCGCGATCTTGTGGCTTTTCACCAGCGTGGCTCCCAATTCTTCCTGGAGCTCCCTCGCCAGAGCTTGTTCCAACCCCTCGCCGTTTCGCACTTTTCCGCCGGGAAACTCCCACTTCAAAGGAGACGAGTCCTCCCGCCTGCGCTGGCCGATCAGCAGCCGCCGGTCCTCCCGCTCAATCACCGCTGCCACCACTTGCTTCATTCTTCCCCCTGGGGCCCCGAAGGGGCGGGTTGAGATCGTATCCTAAATCGAAGACATCGGTCTCGGACGGCCGCTACAAAATCGTGTTGCAGGGTTTTGCGCCGCAGTTCTTGCCATTGCCACGACTTCCCGCTGCTGGGATACTTTGAATATGTTCAGCCCCGTGCTTCTCGATCACTTCGAGCATCCGCGTAATGCTGGCGATCTCGCAGGTGCAAATGTCAGAGTAGAAGTCAGTAATCCCGTGTGCGGCGATGTGATTCACTTGGCCGCTTTGGTCGAAAACCGCAAGATTTGCGAAGTGCGCTTTTTGTGTCGAGGCTGCACTGCTTCGATTGCTTGCGCTTCGTTGCTCACCGAATCGCTTCAGGGCAGGGAACTGAACACGCTATCAACCCTCACTCCGGAGTCGCTTGCGGCCTCTTTAGGAGGCCTGCCCCCCGCCTCTTTCCACGCGGCCCAGCTCGCCCACGATGCGCTGCATGCGCTGTTGCAAGCGGCTCAAAAGTAGCTACTGCATCGAACGGCTTAGACGAGAGAACGTGTCCGGGTCGTTTAAATTCACGATGCACCCTTCTTCTGTCGTTTGGTACTCGCTGACTTCCTCTTTGTGTGCCCACACCACGCTTCGCGCGCCCAACTCCTGTGGCGCCTTCTCGAGTTCGCCATAGAGTGCCGCGGAGAATATGACCGGGTGGCCGCGTCTTCCTTCAAACACGGGCAGGACCACTGCGGCGCGCGTGGCATAAAACTGCTGTACCAATCCATCGATCAGGGAACCACTGACTAATGGGTGGTCGACCAGGCAAAGCAACATGCCGTCCGTCCCGGCTGGCAAGCTCCGCAGTGCGGCTTGGATGGAACTGAGCTGTCCCTTTTCCCAATCCTGATTTACAACTACTTCTTCTCCATTCAGGGCAATTGCATTCGAAATTGGGTCGGCGTGCGCCCCCAGAACGATGCGTCGCACTCCGACCTTCGGGTGCGTGGTCACGTCCAATAGGTGTTCGAGAAAAGGGCGCCCTCTGTAGGCAAGGAGTGCTTTTGGTGAACCCATGCGGCGGGAGGCTCCCCCGGAAAGGATGACTGCGGCCAGCATGAGCTGTCCCTCACAATTTAAGTCCCGAGGACGCTGTCCTTCTCGAGCTTGAGCTTCTTGTGTGCCGCCGGGTCCGCGTTCCTCCGCACAGCCACCAGTTCGGCCACGATGCTGACAGCAATCTCTTCGGGTGATAATGCACCAATATCCAGTCCCATGGGAGCAAACACGCGTTCAAACTCTTCCATGCGGTAGCCCTCTTTTTCGAGGGCCTTGTAAACGCTCAGCACCTTGCGCCGGCTGCCGATCATGCCAATGTATCGGGCTTGTGTTCGCACTGCCCACGCTAGCACGCGCATGTCTTCCTTGTGTCCGCGCGTGACTATGACCAAATAGCTGAACGCATTTGGACGCAGCTTCTCAAACGCTTCTTCAAAACTCGTGTAAATCTCCTGGGCCATCGGGAAACGCGTGGTGTTCGCAAACGCATCGCGATCATCCACGACGCCGATGCCGAACCCCGTCGCACTCGCCGCTTTTGCCACCGCCGTAGACACGTGGCCGCCGCCAAACAAGTACACCACCGGCAGCGGCAAAATCGGTTCGATAAAGACTTCCACCGTGCCCCCGCAAATCAACCCGTTGTCATAGGTCGCTTCGTTGTTCAGATGGAAAACCAGCTTGCGTGGCGCTTCTTTCAACATCACTTCCTTTGCCGCCGCCCAGACGTCCGCTTCCACGCAGCCGCCGCCGATAGTGCCCGCCGTCGACCCGTCTTCTCGTACGAGCATCCGCGAACTCTCAAAACTCGGGATGGAACCGTTGGAATGGACAATCGTGGCCAGCGCTCCCCGCTGTCCTTCGCGCCGCATTCGCACGATCTCTTCGAAAAGATCCATAAGATTCAGCCTACGGCCCGCTCCGTTCTCTGTCAATTCTCTCAATTTTCGCCGGCTGGACACCGGACTTTCGCAGGCGTAACGTTGCCTTAGAAGGCAGTTTGGTCAGGTGCCTCCAACATATCGTATTACGATATGTCTGCCGGCTGCTTTTATTTGTTCATTCCAAGCCAGGAGGTCTCTCGTGAAAGCCATTCTTTTTCATCAGCATGGCGACCCCAGCGTTCTTCACTATACCGATGTAAATGAGCCCCACCTGCATCACAACGAAGTTTTGGTCAAAGTCCATGCCTGTGCTCTCAACCACCTTGACCTTTGGGTGCGGCGCGGCTTACACGGCGTCCATATCCCGCTCCCGCACATTCCGGGCAGCGATGTCGCTGGTGTCGTGGAAAAGGTAGGCCCGGAAGTTCACACCGTCCACGTCGGCCAGAAGGTCGTGCTTGCTCCCGGTGTCACTTGCGGCAAATGTCCAGCTTGCCTGGCTGGTCGCGATAATCTTTGCAGGGATTTCACGAATCTCGGTTACATGATCGACGGCGGTTGCGCGGAATATGTTCGTTGTCCCGATGTGAATTGTATGCCCTATCCGGAAAATCTGGACTGGGTCCAGGCAGCAGCGGTGCCTCTGGTCTTCCTGACCGCCTGGCACATGCTCGTCAATCGCGCGCAACTGCGTCCCGGTGACACGGCGCTCATTCTTGGAGCGGGTAGCGGTGTCGGTAGCGCCGCCATCCAGATTGCCAAGTATTTTGGTGCCTATGTCATTTCCACCGCGAGTTCTGACGAAAAACTTGCCAAAGCCAGGGAGATTGGAGCCGACGAGGTGATCCATCACGGCATCATGCCCATCGCCAAGGAGGTGCGGCGGCTTACGAATAATCACGGCGCGGATGTCGTCTTCGAACACATCGGCACAGCCACTTGGGACGAAAGCGTGAAAAGCCTGGCGCTCGGCGGGCGTTTGGTGACTTGCGGCTGTACCAGTGGCTACGATGCCAAAATCGACCTCCGCTTTCTGTTTACCCGTCAGCTCTCCATTGTTGGCTCCTACATGGGCTCTAAGGATGAGCTGCGCACTGTCCTGCGGCTCGTTGCCCTTGGCCGCCTGAAACCGGTCGTCGACAAAGTGTGGTCCCTGAACGACGCTATTGCGGCACACAGCTACCTCGAGAATGGCAAACAGTTTGGCAAAGTTGTCCTGACCGTTCCCTAAACCAGCATCTTATCCCAAGAGTTCAGGCGTGGGCGGATTCACGCCAAACCGGGCTAACCACCCCCATTTGTCTCCGCTCTCTCCCTATGGCAAAATAGGGTCGCTATGGAAACTACCTTGGGCAAAAGCGTCACTCTGACCAAACCGGACGATTTCGGCAAGCTGTTGCAGGATGAAGGCATCATCTTCACCCAGCTCGACAAGGCCGTAAACTGGGCTCGCAAGAGCTCGATTTGGCCTCTGGGTTTTGGCCTTGCTTGCTGCGCCATCGAAATGATGTCCATGGCCGCCTCGCGCTTTGACATTGCGCGCTTCGGCGCCGAGGTGTTTCGCCCGTCCCCTCGTCAGGCCGACCTCATGATTGTTGCCGGACGTCTTTCCCAGAAAATGGCTCCCGTCATCCGACAGCTCTACGATCAAATGCCGGAGCCGAAATGGGTCATCTCCATGGGCGCTTGCGCCACTTCCGGCGGCGTTTTTAACAATTACGCCATCGTTCAGGGTTGCAACCAGGTGATTCCCGTAGACGTATACGTCCCTGGCTGCCCGCCGCGGCCCGAGGCGGTCCTCTACGCGATCCTCCAACTGCAGAAGAAGATCGAATCCGAAAGGGGTTCCTTCAAGCGGGCCCTTAACCTCGCCTGATTTTGAGTGCGCCGGCTTGCTTGTCCGGAGCCTCGAAAGCGTTAGAAAACTGCTTTCCTACACCTACCAAAGCTGCTAGTTTTATTCGTTCATGGCTCCGGAGACCATCAGTGCCCGCGACCTTCTTCGCCATTCCGTGGCCACCATTGCCTATCGCGCTGGCAAAATTGTGCGCGACGCGCCGCAAGGCTATGTTGATTTCGAAGCAGGCAAGAATTGCCGCACCCCGATACAAATCCTGGCGCATATTGGCGATCTTTTCGACTGGGCGCTTGCCATGATCAAGGGCAAGCCCGAATGGCGCAGTTCAGAGCCACTCCCCTGGCCGGACGAAGTCCAGCGGTTCTTTGATTCGCTCAAGCGTTTTGACGACTACCTTGCGGGACCGGAGCAGCTTCACGCTTCGCCGGACAAGCTATTCCAGGGACCCGTCGCGGATGCCCTCAACCACGTGGGCCAACTCGCCATCCTGCGGCGTCTATCCGGCGTCCCGATCCGCGGCGAGAACTATTACAAGGCGGACATTGCGACCGGCCGGGTTGGCAAAGACCAGCCGCCTCCGAATATTGAATTTGATTGAGTTTTGACGGACCATTGACTGCATCGGCCCCGCCCCAAAGCAGACTCTTACAACCCGAAAGGCTCCCTGATGGACGCTCCCGATCAGCGGCGTTATCCACGCGCGAAACCCCCGAAAAGCGTTGTGGCCGCATGGCAGGCCGGCACGCAGCGCGGCGTTTCCTTCGTCGAGAGCATCTGTGTGGGCGGTCTGTTCGTGCGCACCCAGGAACAGATTCCTCTACGTTGCCTGGTGCAAGTGCTTCTTGATCTTCCTGTCGGTCAAGTGCGTGCCCGAGCTATCGTTCGCCGTATCCGCGAAGGCCAGGGAATAGCCGTCCAATTCATCGCCATGGACCCAACCGATCGCGCTCGCCTTTTTCAGCAGATGAAAGCCCTGCTTCCTGCCGCGGAGTTTGCTCCTGGTTTCTCAAACGGATGAGCTGTTGATCTTCTCTGGCGTAACCTGCACTGAAGACTAAGAAAGCGGGGTGGCGATGACCGTTGCGCCACCATCGACGAGTACGAGCTCGGTTCCAGCAACGGATTTTTCGCGTCGCACGTAGCCCATTCCGATCCAGGCGTGGAGTGTGGGAGAGAAGCCACTCCGCGTGACATACCCCATCTCTTTTCCGTCAGCCAGTAACGGAGTATTCGTTGCTGGCGGGGCTGTACCGTCGAATCGGAGGCTCACGCGCAGTCGATTCACTTGTCCTCGGGATCGCACGCGTTCCACGATCTCTTGGCCCGTATAGCAACCCTTGGAGTAGGAAATGTGCGAGTCCTGCAAACCCGCCTCGTGGGGAATCTGCTTTTCGCCGAAGTCGTAGCCAAACCAGGGGATCCCTTGCTCCAACCGTACCGTGTTCAGCGCCGTATAGCCAACCGGGCCTCCTCCTTCATTGTGCACAGCTCCTTCGAGGACTCGCCACAATTCCTCAGACTTTTCCCGCCCCACCAGAAACTCGGCTCCGGTAACTCCACCTGGCGACTTCTTAATGACCCGACAGGAAATACCTGCAACGTTCGCCTCCCGCGTTTCCAGTTGGTCCATCGCGCCCAGCTCAACTCCTGCCAACGCAAGCGTGACCGCAGCTGCCTTCGGCCCCTCGACCGCCAACGTTGCGTATGCGTCCGTACGATCGGTCAGCGTCACGTCGTCCATGACGATGTACTTTTCCATCACAAGAATCAGTCGCTCGCGAATCATCGCGTAGGAAACGCACAGAAGCAATTCGCCGTGCGCGTAGGTCTCGATCTCTGCCTGAATGTGCCCCTGAGGGTTCAGGAACAGCGAAACCACCCCATGACTTTCCTTTAGTCCCTTGATGTCATTCGTCAGGATGGCATTCAGGTACCTCGCCCGGTCCAGTCCCGTGAACTTCAGATACGCTCGATAGCTCTTGTCCAGAAGCCCCGTAGTTTCACAAAGCATCCGGTATTCAGCCTGCCAGTCCCCAAAGCTGCCAGGCAGTTCGCAACCAAACCACACTCCCATCGCCGCTCCGGCTCGCCTGTGCAGTTCACTCAAGGGAGTCACTAAAGTTCCTGTGGGCATTTCCACGTCCTTGCTCTCCTGTGTGACTAAACCAATTACAGACCTCTTCTAAACCGATACCTCCAACCCCAATGATATACTCTCCCTTGTGAATGAAATGAACCCTGCCCATCGATTGCCGGATGCGGCCAACCCGGAAATGATCTATCTCAAGATCCCGGTAGGCCTCCTGCAATGCAACTGCTCCATCATTGGCGATCCGCGCACGCTGGAGAGCATCGTTGTCGATCCCGGAGACGAAGTCGAACGCATTCTCAGTCTTCTTGGACGCTACAAACTCAAGGTGAAAGCCATCGTAAGCACCCACGCGCACATCGACCATGTCGGCGGCCTCGCGAAGCTTTACCAGTACACAGGGGCGCCCGTGATGATGCACAGTGACGACCTGCCCCTCTACCGAGGCGTGGAGGTCCAGGCCGCCTTCCTCGGGATGCCGGCCCCGGAATTGGTCGAGGTTCACCAGTTGCTGAAAGATGGAGATGCTCTGCAATGGGGCGACTTCAATGCAAACGTGATGCACACTCCGGGGCACACGCCGGGCAGCGTTTCGCTCTATTTGCCAGCCGACGGGGCTAACTCCACTCTGAGCAAGCCGCAGCTCTTTTCCGGGGATACGCTTTTTGCGGGGAGCATTGGCCGCACTGATCTTTGGGGCGGTTCGCTGGACGACATTCTCTGCTCACTCAAAGACAAGCTCCTGCAGCTTCCCGATTCCACAATCGTCCATCCCGGCCACGGCGCCAGCACGACCATCGGCCAGGAGCGAGACAGCAACCCGTTTTTGAAGTAACTTCTCCGTTCTGGGTTCATCGGCCTCCATCTTCGCTGCGTCGTGAGGATTATCCGTGGGCAAAGAACTGGCTTGCATGCTGCGCTACGGAGGCAAGACCGTGTCGGGTAAAGCGCTCCTGGAATCGACAGAAGTCATCTTTCGGGGAGACACTCCCTTAAGGATCCCACTCAATACGGTAACTTCCGTCAATGCAGACGGCGGCGAACTTCATATACGCACTGAAGAAGGTCGTTTCGTCTTCGAATTGGGACCACAAGCCGAACGCTGGCGTGAGAAAATTGCGAACCCCAAATCCCTCCTCGACAAACTCGGCGTGAAAGCCAGCCATTCCGTCTCGCTCTTTGGTGACTTCCCAACCGATTTCACAGTGAGCCTCAAGAAGTCGGGAGCTAACATCACGAAAGGCAAAACAGGGAAAGGTTCCGCCTGGATGTTTGTGTTAGCGGATGAAAAATCGGCACTGGCACGCATTCCCTCCCTGGCCAAGCTCATCCAGGGTTCCACTGCTCTTTGGTTGGTCTATCCCAAGGGTAAAAAGTCCATCACCGAGTCCGATGTGCGCGCGGCGGGGCTGAAAGCTGGCCTTGTGGATGTGAAGGTGGTCGGTTTCAGTGAATCGCACACAGCTTTGAAATTTGTGCTGCCGAAGTCGAAGCGCTAACCAGGGTTCTGGGCTTTTTGGCGCGCCAGGCGCATCTCTTCCATGACCGATTGGATCAATTCCTTCGCGTGACCGAGTTCCAGGGAAATCATCCGCAGGTCCATCGCCGGCACAGCGGGATTCCGTTGGCTCGTGCAATAAACGCCATGCTGGCCCGTCAGCACCAGTGCATTCGTAATCCGATCGAGTGACACAGCCAGCCGCCCGCGCTCCTTCCCAAACATCCGTTCGTATCGCTCCAGTTCGTCTTTGTGCTCTTTGAATGCGGACATACGCTCATCCTTCTTGAAGTCCCTTTGCATCATGCCGGTTGCACTTCGGGCACAGGGTTCCGGCGCCAAACTTTACGCTAACCTATCCCACCTCCATAATCCACTTGAGCTAGCCCAGAAAGTGGTTTTTGACCATGACTCTTCCAGAGCAGGCAGCAAGTCAGTATGTCCCATTTGGCAGCAGGCCCGAAGGGAATTGGGAGCACCGAACCATGCGACGTTCAGATCTAGTGCAATACAAGGAAAAAGAAAACGGACGGATTGCGCGCACCTCTCAGATCGTCTTTGGAGAACGCCAACACCTGCTCCGCGTGCTGGATTCCCTCGAAGGCACAAGTCTGCCAATTGCCCGTATGCAGCAGGAGCGGCGCATGCTCGAGGAACTGATTCACGCCCGCACCCGTGAACTGAACCACATCAATACCGCGTGGGATGAAAAGATCGGTCTGGTTCTGAGCGCTGAAGCCAAACCGGAAATGCTGGAGAAACTCTCGAAGCAAGCGCCGAAGGAAGATTTCTACCTTTTGCGCCTGATTAGCGAGCATCCGCGTGCAAACGCCAAAACCCTTCATCGTCTGGCGCACCACCCCTACGGGGCCATTCGCGAAAACGTGGCTCGCCATCCCAACGCAGATGCCACAACACTGACTTTCCTGAGCCGGGACAAAACCCAGCCGCTCTGGTACCTCGTCGCCTTCAATCCCAATACCCCCACACCCCTGCAACGCAAACTTCGTGACCGGCTGAAGCGCCTTGGCGATGTCCAAGCCGGGCGCGGATAGGCAAGGTCTTTCTACCCAAACCCCTTCATGACGCCGCGTTTTGAGCCGCGTAAATTTCCTTACGCCAGGCGATGCAATCGGGCGCTAGAATAACCCCTGATGCCGATATCCGCGCACCGAAAACTCGATGAACGGCGCGCCGCACCCTCCTATTCACCTCACATAGCAAACTCCGGATTCCTGCCCTTGCGTACTCTCTTTGTCTGTCTCTCGATCTCCGTTTTACTTGTGATTCCTTGCCTCTGGCACGCGCACATCGAGGCCGGCGACCTAGGCAGTCATGTCTACAACGCCTGGCTCGCTCTGCTCGTTCAGCAGGGGAAGGCCCCGGGCGTCTACACCGTCTGGCAATGGAACAATGTGCTTTTCGATTTGATGCTCTTCTATCTCGCCAAAGCCTTTGGCTTTGTGGTGGCTGAAAAGCTTGCCGTCTCCCTGTGCGTTCTGGTTTTCTTCTGGGGAGTTTTCATCCTTATGAAGGCTGTCAGCCGCAATTCGCCCTGGCTACTCACCCCCTTCCTGGCCATGTTGACCTATGGCTACATCTTCCACATGGGCTTCATGAACTACTACTTGTCGCTGGGGCTGGCCTGCTTTGGCGTGTCGTTTGCCTGGCCTGCGCGCAGGAATGAACTGATTGTTGCTGGAGTCCTCGCGCCTTTTGTGTTTCTCGCCCATCCGCTCGGATTCTTATGGTTTCTCGGCACGGCCCTCTATCGCATCTTCTGGCTGCGCCTCCGCGACGGATGGAAACTGATTCTCCCTGCAAGTGCAGTCTTGACCCTGTTTGTCGCCCGATTGTATGTCGCACATCATCCCGGTTATGAGGTGGAGTGGCGCGACTCGCCTTTCTGGCTGCTGAATGGCTCCGACCAGTTTCATGTCTTCGGGGAGCGTTATGCGTGGTTTACGCGCGCCATTTCTCTTTTCTTCATCGTCGCCACAGGGTTGGCATGTTTTGCTGCGTCGCCACGCCAGAAGTTCTGGAAGGACCGGCGCCTTCTGACAGAGCTCTATCTCATCTCCTTCTGTTCCACGGCACTTTTGCCGGAAAATCTCCTCACGGACCCGACCGGCGGGTGGATTGGAGCACTGGTCACGCGCCTGACGCTGGTCAGTGCGGTCCTTGGGTTGTGTTGGTTGGCCTCTCTGCCCGGGCGTTCCTGGCATCTCCTTGTTTCGGCGGCGTGCGCTATCGTCTTCTTTATATTCATCTATCAAGACACGGGGTTCCTTAACCGAATGGAAACAAGTGCGGAACGCGCCACGGAACCGTTGCCTTTTGGCACGCGCGCTCTGGCCACGATTTTTGCCCCTGATGATTACCGCACCATCTATCTCCATATTCCCGATCGGGCCTGCATCGGCCGCTGTTTTCTTTTTTCGAATTATGAGCCTTCCACGCGGCAGTTCCGTGTGCGTGTTCAGCAGGGAAGTCCAGTCGTGACCGCTTCTGTCGAAGACAGCGAAGACATGCAGTCCGGCACCTACGATGTACAGGACGAAGATCTGCCACTGAAGCAGATCTACCAGTGCAACGCCACGGACCTTTCAAAGATCTGCATCCGCGACCTGGCCGAAGACGAGAAGAATGGCCGCCTGGGCTACCATCCCATCGGCAACCCGTTCTTCTCAGAAAACCCATAAGCACGGCCGGATAGAACGTGTAGCAGGTGACGCTCATCGTGCCCCACCAACCGCTGACTCCTGCGAAGACATATTGGCTCTTGTAACAGACCAATTCCTGCTAAAATAACCTCTAGGTGAGAGACAATGCTGCCATTACACCTTCAGCCCGAAAGTCATATCCCGCTTTACATTCAGCTTCGCGACCAGCTCCGTTCCCTCGTGCATGCCGGTGACCTTCGCCCGGGAGACCGCATTCCCGCGAGCCGCGAACTCGCGCTGGTCCTCGGCGTCCACCGCACCACCGTGGCCAACGCCTACGCGGAGCTTGAAGCCGAGGGTCTGATCCAGGGCCATGTTGGCCGCGGCACCTTTATCCGCGGCAACGGCAATGGCCTGAAGATCACACCACCGGCCCCTCCCGCGCTGAATGGCAATTCCGACGGACTCCGTTGGGAACTGCTGTTCGCCGACGAACGCAACGAGGAAATCCTCACTCGCCTCACCGCGTCCGCACCGGCCAACGCCCTTTCCTTTGTCATGGCTCGCCCCGCGCAAGAGTTCTTCCCGGTGGAAGAATTGCAGGTCTGCACGCAGGTCGCGCTTCGCCGCGAAGGCCAGGAGATTCTCAATCTCGGCGCCTCCGACGGTTACGCGCCGTTGAAGGAAGCGCTGCTCGAGCTTCTCCGCCGCGAAGGATTCTCCGTAAAGGATGATTCCTTGCTGATCACCGCCGGATGCCAGCAAGCCCTGGATCTGATCGCCAAAGCCTTCGTGCGCCCGGGTGACACGGTCGTTCTCGAAAATCCCACTTACCCCGGAGCGTCCGCTGTCTTCAATGGCGTACATGCGCGTTGCCTCGGCGTTCCCGTTCGCACTCACGCCGAACCGGGCAGCCCGCTCGGCATTGATCTGCAGGCGCTCGAATCCACGCTGGCTGCGAACCGCGTCAAACTCCTTGTCCTCACTCCGGACTTCCACAATCCCACTGGCACTTCGATGCCCGTCGCCTCGCGGAGACGCGTGCTGGAACTAGCCGGCCGCTACCAGGTCCCGGTCGTCGAAGATCATATTTACGCCCGGCTGCATTCAAGGGAAGAGCGGCTGCCCTCCCTGAAGCAGCTCGACCGCTCGAATGTCGTCATCCACATCGACAGCTTCGCCAAGGTGGCGTTCCCCGGCCTGCGCGTAGGCTGGATTGTAGCCCCGCCCGCTGCCATTGAGCGCCTGCGTCTCGTCAAGCAAATGACCGATCTTCATACCGACCAACTCGCCCAAGCCACGCTCGCCGAATTTCTGAAGCGCGGGCTTTTCCAAAAGCATCTCGCGCGCATGCGCAAGATTTATACCGAACGCCTGAATGCCTTGGACGAATGCGTGCGCAAGTTCATGCCGGAAGGCGTGCGCTGGACTCGGCCCGAAGGCGGCATGTGCTTCTGGCTCGAACTTCCCCCGGGCTTCGACGCTAGCGAGTTGATGATGCACGCGCGGGAGCGTGGCGTCCTCTTTGCGCCCGGCAGGTATTTCTATGTGCAGTCGCCGTTGCCCAACACGCTGCGACTTGGCTTCGCCAGCCTGAACGAAAAGCAGATTGCACGTGGGGTTTCGATACTCGCGGAACTTCTTCGCGCGGAAATGCGCAAGCGCCAGCGCGGTTCGCGTCGCGCAGAGAGGGCCTACGTGGCTCTGGTTTGATTTCAATCGCAAAATGACCAAGTTGCTCAAACTCGAACCGAAGGCCACGAACCGTTGCTTCGGCTGCGGTGCGGCGAACCCCGCGGGGATGAAGCTGACCTTCGATCTGGACCTGGACGCGCGCCGCACGAGCGGCTCGTTCACGCTCGGCGAAAACTACGCTGGCGGTGGTGGTTTTGCGCATGGTGGGATCATCGCGGTAGTCCTCGATGAGGCCATGGGCAAGCTGTCGCGCCTGAACGACGAGAAGGCCGTAACAGCGGAAATGGACATCGAATACCGAAGGCCCGTGCCGGTCGATAAACCGATTGTCACCGAAGGCTGGCAGGAGGCGGAGAAGGGAAGAAACCGGTTCCGCGTGGCGGAGATTCGAGACCTCCACGGCAACTTGCTCGCGCGAGGTAAGGCGCGATTTGTGGTGGTCGATCCGGGGCATTTCGCGAAAGCGCTACGGCCAGGGGAAACGAGATCCTGAATTTCGATTTTGAGAGGAGAGGGGAAATGGCTACAAAGAAACCAAACGGCAGCGCTCACAACAACGGGGCCAAGGGCTCCAATGAATGGCGCGTGAAGGTAGGTCTGGCCGAAATGCTCAAGGGCGGCGTCATCATGGACGTCACCAATGCTGAGCAGGCGCGCATTGCCGAAAAGGCCGGTGCCTGTGCGGTAATGGCGCTGGAGCGCGTTCCTTCCGATATTCGCAAGGAAGGCGGCGTGGCCCGCATGGCCTCCATCAAGGTGATTCGCGAGATCATGAAGACCGTCACCATCCCGGTGATGGCCAAAGTGCGTATCGGCCACTTCGTCGAAGCCGAAGTGCTGCAGGCCCTGGAGGTGGACTTCATCGACGAGAGTGAGGTTCTCACTCCCGCTGACGAAGAGAACCATGTCTGGAAGCACGACTTCCGAGTGCCCTTCGTTTGCGGGGCGCGCAATCTGGGCGAAGCGCTTCGTCGCATTGCCGAAGGCGCGGCGATGATTCGCACCAAGGGAGAAGCTGGATCCGGCAACGTTGTGGAAGCAGTCCGCCACATGCGCACAATCATGAGCGAGATGCGCGCGCTCACGACGCTTCGCGACGATGAACTCATGCGCAGAGCAAAGGAATTTGGCGCTCCGCTCGATTTGATCCGGGAAGTGGCTCGCCTCGGCAAGTTGCCTGTTCCGAATTTCTCGGCCGGTGGAATTGCCACTCCCGCGGACGCTGCGTTGGTCCGCAAACTTGGCGCCGAGGCCGTGTTTGTCGGTTCCGGCATTTTCAAGAGCAGCGATCCGGAAGCCCGTGCAAAGGCCATCGTAAAGGCCACTACGCACTTCGAGGATCCGAAGATCATCCTCGAAGCGCACGAACAGCTCGGCGAGGCCATGCCCGGCATCGATGTTCGCCAACTCGAGGAAAAAGACCTCCTCGCCACTCGCGGCTGGTAGCAGGTAGCCCAGGCTTCAGCCTGTGCACGGTTGGTCTTCGAGGATGCAGGGGCCAGTCTTTAGACTGGTTCACGCGGCCCGAGCCATCGCACTCATGATTCGTTGTCATCCTGAGCGCATTGGGGATCCCAACTCAAACCCAAGGCACCAATGAGCAAGGTTCGCGACCAATGAAAATCGGCATTCTGGCGGTCCAAGGCGACTTCGAAGCCCACGCCGCAATCCTCAGCAAGCTCGGCGCGGAGACCGTAGAAGTCCGCACCGTTGCCGACCTCGATGGCTGCAGCGGCCTCATCCTTCCTGGGGGCGAAAGCACCACTCAGCTCCAGTTTCTCGAAGAAGAAGGGCTCTACGACGCCATCCGCAAATTCTCCGAGAAGGGCGGAGCGATCCTCGGGACTTGCGCCGGCGCCATTCTGCTTGCAAACAAAGTGAAGAATCCCGAGCAGGATTCGCTGAAGCTCCTCGATATGACCATCCTCCGCAACGGCTACGGCCGCCAGCTCGCCAGTGACGTTTTCTTTGGCCCCACCACTCTCAAAAAAGGGCCACTCGAAATGGTGTTTATTCGTGGGCCGATCATTGAAAAAGTGGCCCCCCAGATAAAGATCCTTGCCAAATTCGAAGGTCGGCCCACGCTTGTCCAGAAGGACCACATTCTGGCTGCTACATTTCACCCGGAACTCACAGGTGACACCACCGTCCACGAATATTTCTTGAAGCTGGCTTCGAACGGTTCTGCTCCGAAACGCCCCAGGCAGTGAAACACACGGCCATACCAGGAAGACAATCGGAACGGCGGTTCCCCTTTCTTCGAACTCCTCTTTCCGTAATTCCGCCGATTGCGGCGTTACAATCTTCCCATGAGCCGATGGGAGAAGTGCCGCGTGCTGTTTGTTTGTATCGGCAACGCTTGTCGGAGTCCCATGGCCGAAGCCGTTGCTCGCCAGATTGCCTCGGATGTCATCGATCCCTCAAGTGCGGGCATCTACCCCTTCGGTAGCCTTGTTGGAGCCACCGAACAAACTCTCCTGTCTCGGGGCTATTCGGTCGAAGGGCTTTCCTCCAAACCCCTCCGCCGGAATGCGCTTGAGGAAGCCGATCTCGTCATCAACATGTCTGGATACTCGCTCGACGAACTGTTCGACAGAGACGACTCTTCACGAGATCCTCTGCTCGCGCAGAAGGTCGAAAACTGGGAGGTCGAAGATCCCTATGGCGGAGACCCCGCCACTTATCAGAGAATTTTAGAAGACCTGGAATCTCGAGTTCTGTCGCTCGCCAACCGGCTTCGTGCCGGCCAGCGAGTCGCCGGCTCCTAGTTCCATTGGAGACTCTTTGCGCCGCGAGAAAACCAGCGTTTCGCAGGAAGATTACCTCAAAGCCATCTGGGAAATGCTCGAGGAAGACCAGGTTCCTATCAGCGCGCGTCTGGCCGAAGAACTTGACGTCACTCCTCCCGCGGTGACTGCTGCTGTCAAGCGCATGGCGCGCGATGGCCATGTCAGGGTGCAAAGGGGGGGGCACATCCTGCTAACCCCAAAGGGCCGCAAAGTTGCCGAGCATCTCATGCTCCGCCATCATCTTGCCGAGATGCTTCTCACGGAAGTTATCGGCCTGCCCTGGTCGAAGTCTCACGCAGAGGCCGAGCGCATGGAACACGCCATCTCTCCGGAAGTCGAAGCTCTGCTCCTGAAGCGTTTTTCTTCTCACAGGACTTGCCCGCACGGCGTTCCCATACGCGGCGGCGTTTCCGAACTTCGCAAACAGGGAGGCGTTCTTCTCTCGGAACTTTATCCGGGAGATTCAGCCGTAGTTCTCTCTGTCTACGAAAAGGACGAAGGCTTTCTCGATTTTCTCCAGAACCTGGACTTGCTACCTTCGAGCAAAATCGAAGTTCTCGAGCGTGGCTATGATGAGACACTGACCCTCCGTGTCGCTGGCCGAATCCATCATCTTGGCAAGACCGCCACGACCCGCATCTGGGTTCGCAAGTCCGGCAGATAACCCGCGAACGTCACGCTGTTTCTGCTAGGACGCAGAAAACAAAAGGGTTGCTGGCCACCTGTGTAGTTGCCTACCAGCCCCACCTTTACAACTTTTTACAATCCTTTGCCTCGCCTTGACACCTTTGTCCGGGGAGGTCTTTATAGTCTGAACAGAGTACGGGTTGACCAGATTCGGTCGGAGAAACATCGCAATGTCTAGGAAGTGGCGACTGACAGAGCGCACGCGAACGCTTCTTACCATCGAACTTGCCATCGTTCTCCCCGCGGCCGCCTTGATGGCCTTCAGCATCTGGAACCTCAAGGGCATTCAGCGCGATAAGTACATCGAAGCCGCCATCCAGCGGGATTTTCAATATGTCCTCAAGATTGCGGAAAAGAAGAGCTGGAAAAAGGCCGTTGAATTGACCGACCCGGTCCGCAAGCAATACCCCAAACCCGACGACGGTGCGGCGAAAATCAAGGACCAGCTCGATCGCGTTCTTATGGAGAATCCGGAGTTCGATTACGCGGTTCTGTACGACAAAAAAAGCAACATGTTGGTGAGCCGCATGCAATCCGGCAGCGGGCGGGATGAAGACTTTTGTATGCGCACCCAGGAAGCGATCGATAGCTTGAATGCATGGCTGCCGATTGATGCCCCGGAGATGGCGGAGCATCTCCGGATGATGGCCGAACACGGAGAGGAGCCTTTGGCGTTTTATGGGGAGTGGATGAGCAGGCGAAATCAACACGAGTACATGAGCGGCGCGTATTTCATCCCTCCGGATGCCCCCAAGGATCGAGTAATCCTCGGCGTTGTATCCTTCAACGTGGATTACCTCGAGGCGAACGTCTTTCCAGCGATCATTCGTGATGTCTTGAATAGCAAGAACCCTGGCGTGCGAAACGATGCAAGTCCGCCCGCCATCATGGTCCACCCTCCGAAGGATTCCACCCCCCTCGTGGCCTCCGCGAATTGGGATGGTGGTAAGGCGGAAGTGGACTACAACTTCTCGTCCGTCTTTCAGGGAATGGTGTGGTCTATCAAGTATCCAGGCACCACCGTCGCCGACATTAGCGCCCGCTTCCTTCACTATGACTACACGATTCTCGGCGCACTCTCCCTGTTGATGATTGGCGGAATCTTTCTCACTTACCGCAATATCTCCAAGGAGATGAATCTGGCCCGCCTGAAATCGGATTTCGTTGCCAATGTCTCCCATGAATTGCGAACCCCACTCGCCCTGATTCGTCTCTATGCGGAAACATTGGAGCTCGGCCGACTAAACTCAAGAGAGAAATATCATGAGTATTACCGCATCATCCGCGAAGAGAGCGAGCGCTTGACCGCGCTCATCAACAATATCCTGGACTTCTCCCGCATCGAGGCTGGCCGCAAGGAGTACGAGTTCAAAGAGACGAACCTCTCTGACTTGGTTCGCTCCACCCTCGATTCCTACCGCTTCCAGATCGAGCAGAACGGCTTCGCCTTCGAGGAAAACATTTCGCGAGACATTCCTCCCGTGAACGTTGACCGCGAGGCCATCGCGCGCTCGCTTCTCAACCTGGTCAACAACGCGTTGAAGTATTCGAAAGAGAAAAAGTATATCGGCGTCAATCTCTATCGCGCCAACGGCAGTGTCAAACTCGAGGTCTGCGATCACGGCATCGGTATCTCCCCCGCGGAGCAGGAGAAGATCTTTGAAAAGTTCTACCGCTGCGGGGATCCTCTGGTTCACAACATCAAAGGCTCGGGCTTGGGCCTGTCTCTTGTCCGTCACATCGCTCGCGCTCACGGGGGCGACGTGCAGGTGGAAAGTGCGCCGGAAAAGGGAAGTAAGTTCACGATTGAGCTGCCCCTCGATCCGTCCACGCGGGCCGGGGTGGCAGTGGCGTGAGAGTGACTGTGTGTGGGTGGTGCCATGTCCCGAAAGAGCAAAAAGGGAGAGCTCATGGGTGCAAGTAAGATTTTGATCGTCGAGGACGAGCCGAACATGGTCTCCGGCCTCCGCGACAATTTCGAATATGAAGGCTTTCAAGTGATCACCGCGCTCGACGGCGTCGATGGGCTTGAACTCGCCCTGAAGGAATCTCCGGATCTGGTCGTGCTCGACGTGATGATGCCGCGCATGAGCGGCCTGGACGTTTGCAAACAGCTAAAGGCCAAGCGGCCGTCTGTCCCGATCATCATGCTCACCGCGCGCGGACAGGAAGTCGACAAAGTCGTCGGCCTGGAACTCGGCGCCGACGATTACGTCACCAAGCCTTTTTCGATCCGCGAACTGCTTGCCCGAGTGAAGGCCGTTCTTCGCCGTACGCAAACGCTTCCAAAAGACCAGGAGAGTTATACCTTCGGCGATGTTGAAGTCAATCTGCGGAACTACCAGGTGACGCGAGGTGGGGAACGCGTCGAATTCTCCAACAAAGAGTTTGAGCTTCTGAAGCATTTTCTCTGTCATTCGGGCGAAACCCTGAGCCGCGACAGGCTTCTCGACGAGGTCTGGGGCTACGAGAATTTTCCCACGACTCGCACCGTGGACGCCCATATCGTTCGTATTCGCCAGAAGCTCGAGCCTGTTCCCGAGGAGCCCCGTTACTTCCTGACCGTGCATGGAGTCGGTTACAAATTCGTAGGATGAGATGATCATGATGGCCATAAGCGAGAGAACTGCGGATAGTAAACGAACGGCAACTCTCAACCGCACTGCGTCCGAGAAAGTGCCGACCGGCAACGCGGCCGGGCACAGCACCTTGGCGGAGCATGCTCAGCTCCTGGCGGACGAACTCCACGCACTGCGCCGCGATCAACTCAAGCTGCAGCAGGCCATCTTTGAGGCGGCGCAAATCCAGCGCCGCCTCTGTGCGCCTCGCGAACGTGTCTGGGGCGAATTGGAAATTGCTGGCGAAATCTTCCCCGTCCGCCACCTCTCGGGGGATTTCTTCAAAGTGTTGGAGCTCGGCCCCGACCTGGGAGTGGTCGTCGGCGATATCGCTGGCAAGGGACTGTCCGCGGGAATCTGGCAGGCCCATCTGATGGGTCTGATTCAACGCTCTGCCCGCATGTATCGGGACCCGGCGGACGCTGTGGCCGAAGTGAACAACGAGCTTTGCCAGGACGAAAGTCAGCCGCCGCTGACCGCTCTTTTCTATGCCCGAATCGATTCGCAAACGAATGAGCTCCGATATTGCAACGCGGGCCTTCCCGCACCTTTGCTCCTGCGCAACAAGATCACTGAGCATCTGACGGAAGGTGGACCGCTGCTTGGCGCTCTCCATAAAGCGCCCTTCCGGAGCGCAAGCGTCTCCCTCAAACCCGGCGACATGTTGGTCGCCTATTCCGACGGCGTAACCGAATGCCGCAACAAGGCCGACCTCGAATTTGAAATGGAACGATTGGTGGCCGCGGCGCGCGCCGTGGTCGGCACAAGCGCGACCAAAGCCCTTTTCTCGCTGCTGGGAACTGTTCTTGATTTTGCAGACTCCTGCTCACCGGGAGACGATTTGACTCTTTTAGTCGTTCGTCGCCCGGATACTATCAGGAACGAGCAAACGCGTTCGCGCACTAAGGATTTTTCGGCTCCTCAACGGCGGCCAGCCGCGGCACCGCGAACCAAGGATGGCGACCGGGGAGGACAAAGTCCCAAATAGCTGAGTGGTTGCACACCCCGGATCCGGGAAGTGGCTCTCTCGAATCCGGCGCTGGTAGTGTGCCCAGCTCATACGCAAAGGAGCAGTCGTCATGGCAACGCAATCGCCCGCAATCCTCCTGGAAGATGGTGGGCTCGGCGCAGTCTGGTGTCAGGCCTTGCCGGCCTCGGAAGTTCTGAGTTCCGTCTATACTGCGCACTATCAGCACGTCCTGCAGGTCTGTCGCCGCTTCTTTCGCCAGCCCGAAGACGCGGAGGATGCCGCCGCCGAGGTCTTTCTGAAACTCCATACCGTCCTCTACAAGAAAGACGAGACACATCCATTTCGCCCTTGGGTGTGTCAGATTGCGGGCAGGCACTGTATCGACAAGCTGCGCCGCCGGAAACGCGAGAAGTACTCTGCTGTCGACGGGAATGACCTCTGCGTTATCCCCGATGCCTCGACCCCTTCTCCGCTCTCCCAACTTCTCGGGAAAGAAGCCAAGAGGCAAGTGCGGGAACAGCTGAGGCAATTACCTGACTACTACAAGGTTCCCCTCATGCTCCGCTACTACAAGCGCATGAGCTATTCGGAAATTGCCAGGACTTTGAACCGCCGCCTGCCTGCCGTCAAAACCATCATCTACCGCGCGAAATGTCGGCTCCGCCGCAATCTGATGGACTTGGAAACCCCGCGCCTGGTTCCCCGCGCCACGGATGACTCCGTGCCGAATTCGTAGAGTTTTTTCTCCTGGAAGCCCCCGACTTTGCACGGGGGAGCGGTACGTTCTTAACCTGTGGTGGCCGACCCTCTGCAGCCGCGCATACTACTGCTTCTCTTCCAGCAACGTCTTCAACCGTGCGTATCCCGCCCGGCTTACAGGCAAGCGTGCGCCGCTCGCCAGAATCGCCACCTTGCTGTCTTTCCCATAAGGCTCGATCCGCGCCACGCGCTCCAGATTCACGATGTACGACCGGTGAATGCGCACAAACTGCGCGGGATCGAGGGCCAATTCGAGACCGGAGATCGTCTGCTGCTTCAAATGCTTCTTGCCTTCGCTCACCAGGGACACGTAGTCATCAAGCGCCTCGGCGTAATCGAGCTTATTCACGGCGATCAGACTCACCTTCGTGCCGTCCTTCACCACAATTCTCTCCGCATATTGCCCCGCTGGCCTTGACGCCGCCGCCAGTTCCGCCGCGTCCACCTGCTTCCTGCCTTCCTGGGTCTTCGCCCGTTCGAGTGCCGCCTCAAATCGCTCCCGGCTGAACGGCTTGAGCAGGTAGTCCACGGCGTGAACGTCGAACGCCTTCATCGCATATTGGTCGAAAGCCGTCACAAAAATGGTGGCTACGCCCGAGCGGTCGACCAGCTCTAGCACGTCGAATCCTGTCAGCTTCGGCATCTGTACATCCAGGAACAACAGGTCTGGCTTGTGCTCTCCTGCGGCCTTCACGGCCTCCATCCCGTTCCCGCATTCCGCAGCGATCTCGATCTCCGGATGGCTGCTCAGCATTTCCCGAAGCAGTTTCCGCGCCAGTTCCTCATCGTCAACGATCAGCGCTTTCCACTTCCGCTTCCCTCCGTTCACGTTGTCTTCTCCGTCTCTGCGGGAAATGACAGGCTCACCCGGAACACCTCGTCTTCCGCACTCGCATGCAACTGGCCTTCATTTCCATACCGCGCTTCGAGTCGTCGCTGCACGTTCCTTAGTCCCACCCCGTTCTTCCGTGAACTCCCTGCTTCCGGGTCCCACGAATTCTCCACCGTAAGTGACATTCGCCCGCCATTCCTGACTGCTCGCAACCTGATCCATCCACCTTCCGGCATCTGCGCAATTCCGTGCACCACCGCATTTTCAAATAGTGGCTGCAGCAGCAGCGGGGGAAGCAGGCACTCCTTGGCCTCCTCCTGAATCTCCTCTTGCACGTTCAGCCGCTCGCCGAAGCGCACCTTTTCAATCGCACAGTATTTCTCGAGCAGGCTGACTTCTTCTCGCAACGGAATTACGGCCTTCTCTCCCATTCCGAGTGTCAACCGAAGGAAATCCGCCAGGCTGACGCACATCTCCCTTGCCCGAGCAGGATCGATGCTCGTCAACGCGCTGATTGAATTCAGGCTGTTATAGAGAAAGTGCGGATTGATTTGCGCCTTCAACGCGCTCAGTTCGGCTTCCCGCGCTCTTACGCTGGACTCCAGCGCGCGCTCCTGAGCTTCCTGGCTGGCCCTTTGCGCAAAAAGCATGTAGTGAAACGCCACGCCTAGCAGATAGTAGGAAATGCCCACCCCGTAAAGATGCGTCTGCAGTGCAAGAAACCTCTTGTATGTTCCCGTTATCCCAAGCCCGGAATCGATCCATGCGGCTTCCATTCTTCCGATTCCCACCCACAAGTACCCCGACACAGCCGCCGCGACCAGGTGCGTCAGAACCGTTCTCCACGCATCCCTCCGCACCAAGGGATTGCCGCGGCAAGTGAATCGTGCGGACCAGGCCATGCCTTGCGCCACCGCGGACAAGGGAATCGCCAGCGTTACCGCCGCCAGCCAGTTCATGCCCCAACGGGTGACCAGCAAAATCCCCATAATGGCGGCGAACAGCACCCCCGAAATCCCGATCGCCGCCCAAGCGGATTTGCCTATGTCTGATCTGTCCATGGGTGGATTCAATTTTTCACGGTGATCCCGCCAAACACCGCTTGACCGCGCAAGATCAACCGTTTTTTTGGTGCCGCTCCCGGCACATCCGGCAGCGGCGGCCGCGTCTCGTCGTTGTAGCCGCCGAAAATGCTCTGCCCTTCGTAGATCGCTGTCCATCGTTCGGGAATCACAATTTCGATTCCCCCAAAGACTGCTTCGAGGTACAGGATCGCTTCTTCGCCTTCCATATCGGCAGCGCGGAAGTCCAACTCCACTCCGCCAAAGGTTGCCGTTACCGTGCCGCCGGTAAAGTTGCTCGTCGTGATGCGGCGTTCGACACCCCCAAACATCGTGGTTGCGTTCACGGAATTGGGTCCTCCTGAAGATGTAGGTGACAGTCTGGGGATCTCGAACCGGCTCCAGATCAACGCAATACCTATGGCAATCAATACGATTGGCCAAAAGTCCGCCATGGTCAGCCGGATGTAGCCCAGGTTGCCCAGCAGAAAAAGAGCTCCCACCGCCATCAGCAGCACACTGAATGTGCGATTGCAGGAGTCCACGAATCGCACCGCCCCCACGGCAATCAGAAGCACGGGCCAAAACCTCCATAGCCGGTCGACGGTGATGATCCCCATGTGGTCCAGCAGGACCGCGGTCCCAACGGCCACCAGGATCAGGCCCGGCCACACCCCGGGACCCATAGCGCGCATGGCCCTCGGAGCATGAATGCGGTCCTCGATGCTCTTGTGGATGTGGTCGTGCAAGTCGTCGCTGAACTTCTTTGGGTCGAATTTTTCTTCGCCGCTCACTTAACTCTCCCGTCGTGCTTCCGGCAACCTCACCCACTCCCTATTTGTTGGCGTTCTGTTCTTGCACATTCACCACCGGTCCATGGAAAGCCACGCCGAAGGCCACCAGCAACAAACCAAGGACTCCAAGGGGCACGGCTCTCAGGACGATCGACAGTGTTCCCCAATGCCACGCCGCTTGCTCCGCAGCTTTCAATGTGATCATGCCGATGGCAGGAGCCCACCCGAGGATGTTCGCCAAGTTTTGCTGTAAACCCGCCTCCAAATATTCCACCCCAGCACTTAATTCCACAAGGAGCAACCCCACTCCTGCTGCCCAGAATGCCCACATCATCCACCTGGGCCCGGTCCGCCTGTTGCTCTTGGTCGCTGCCATGGTCGCCTCCAACTCGTTTCTTCTCTGACCATGGCCAGCTTAGAGCCCCCTCGATCGGCCCGCACTTCCGAATCGGTGAACGGACCTACCCAATCGGCGAATGCCGCCAACCCGCCGGTTGGTGTCTCCCGTCCCGCTGCCCTTGAAAACTCTCTGGAACCCGTTTATGGTATTTCTACACGGTCGACTACCGCCCTGGTCCATGGACAGCGGCGGGCCAATCTTCAAAGAGGTGCACATGCCCAAGCAGTTAGCCACCCGACGCACCATCGCGCCCGGACCCCACTGGATTGTCTATGTCCTCTTCGCTTTTCTCGGCGCGCTTGTCACTTTTGCGGGCGCTCGTGCCCAGCAGAAGGCTTCCGACGACACCACATTTCGCAAACTAATTGACGATTACTGCGTGGCCTGGAGTTCCGGCAATCCTGACAATGCCGCCAAGTTCTATGCAAAGGACGCCGGCTTGGTGTTCTACGATGTGGCTCCGTTCTCCTATACGGGATGGAAAGAGTATGAAGCCGGAGTTCGCCAGAACCTTCTCGACAACGTCGTCTCCCTATCACTGACCGCCGGCAAGGAATTGAAGGTCACGCGACACGGCAACATCGCCTGGACCACTGTCCCCATGCACGTCACTGCCAAACTGAAGGATGGAAAGGCCATCGATTCGCCGATTCGCTACACCGGCATCTGGGAAAAATCCGGCAAGAATTGGCGCCTGGTCCACGAGCACCTTTCTGCCCCCCTGGCCGACTAAGAAGCTATAAGTTCTCAGTTTTACGTATAAAGTGCAGAACCGCAATGTAGCATGTGATCCGCCCTTGTCTTTAGACTTAGAACTTAAGACTGACAACTGCCCGTGCTGAACCTCCTCAAATTCTACTGGCTCGCCACTCCGGGATACCGGCTTCAGCCTTGGAAAAGTCCCTACATTCAATGGCGCTTTGAGACCTTCCTTGGCAAGGAAGCTGCAGATCTTGACGCTGCAAAATTCTTGCGCCTCTCCTGGCGCTACCGTCACGACCTCAAATCCTTCGCCGACTGGGCCGCCATTCGCCGCCGCGCCCAGCAGTCTTAGATGCTCAGTCCCAACTTCTGACTTCCTCATGTTCCCCGGGCGTATAATGACCGCAGAGGTCCACGGCCATGGCGACTCTCCAGATCCTCCAGTCCTCTCCCGTGCTCCATGAGGCCCACTGGTGGGAGCCGGAGCCGAACAACCGCGTCCACTGCTACCTTTGTCCGCGGCACTGCCATATCGGCCACGGTCAATCCGGCTTCTGTTTCATTCGCGCCAATCAGAATGGAAAGCTCTACAGCCTCGGCTATGCTTCCCCGGCGGCGATTCAGGTCGACCCAATCGAAAAGAAGCCGCTGAACCATTACATGCCGGGCTCGCGCATCTTCAGCATGGGCACCGCCGGCTGCAACATGGGCTGCTTTTTCTGTCAGAACTGGGACATCTCAAAATCCCGCAGTGACCAGGTGAATTCCCGTCACATCCCGCCGGAGGATGTTCCTCTCCTGGCGCGAAAATACGGCTGCTCTTCTATCGCCTTCACCTACAACGAGCCCACCATCTGGGGGGAATACATCATCGACATCTGCAAAGCCGCGAAGCCCCTCGCCATCAAGACCGTCATGGTCACCAACGGCTACATCACCCGCGAAGCCTTCCACGACATCTACGACCACATCGACGCCGCGAACGTCGACCTGAAGGCCTTCACCGAGAACTTCTACGGCAAAATCACCCTCACCCACTTGCAGCCGGTTCTCGACACATTGAAGTGGCTGAAGAACGAAACCTCCGTCTGGTTTGAGATCACCAACCTCATGATTCCTACTCTCAATGACGATCCCGCCGAAACCCGCAAACTGGCCGACTGGATCCTCGCCAACCTAGGCCCTGATGTGCCGCTGCACTTCACAGCATTCCACCCGGACTTCAAACTGCAGGACAAGCCCCCGACTCCGCCACAAACGCTCCACCGAGCCCGTCAGATCGCGCGCGAAGCCGGGCTCCACTACGTCTACGAGGGCAATATCTATTCCGACGCAGCAAATACCTACTGCCCCGGATGCAACAAACTTCTCCTTCGCCGTTCCTGGCACAACGTCCTCGAAAATCACCTCAAAGCGGGGAACTGTCCGAAGTGCGGCCTCGCTATTCCCGGCCACTGGTCGTGACCTCTTGCCTTCCTTCACCTCTTCCCGGCAAACTGCCCACACACGGAACCAATAAACCCATGTCAGACTCGATCGATCCATCTATTCCGTCCAACGCAACGCGCTTTGAATGGCTCAATTGGTCAGGCTTCGTCTTGGCGTTTCTCCAAAGCGTCTGCAGCGTATTCATCGCGCTTCACGGTATACGGCTTCTCGTAGGCATTGGCGCGGTTGTCCTTGCCTCCTCGGCATGGAGTCTTGCCGAGAGGCTCCATGCCGACGCCGTCCGCATTCCCATGATGCTGGTTGCCTTTGCGGGGGCTCTCTTGAATCTTCTGGCGCTTTGGCAGGTCCGTAGACTCCGCGGCCGGGCCGCTTCTGCCTGGAGGCAACAACGTTTCACGGCGGCGAAACGCCGCTCGGAAGTTCTGCAGCTTGGCCTTTCCCTGCTTACCCTTATCCTGCTATTGGCCGAAGAAGTGGCGCACTTTCACCTGAAGGGCACCATGTAGCGGCGGCTTCCTGCCAGCCCTGGGCTTCCGCAGAATGAGCTTCGGCCGGTTGCTTTCTCTTCGCATGCTCAGCATGTCGACTCGGCACGCGGGCCCGTGACTGCGGGCTTCGGCTGCCTTCGCTCAACTTCTCCTCATCACCTCTTCCAGGCGCGCATGCAATCTGTCGCTATACCCGACGGGTAGCTCATAGGTCCTGTCATCCGCCGTGAGTACCAAGATGTTCCGCGTGGAGTCGAGTATGGCCGAGCACACTTCGCAGCTCTCCAGGTGCTTCTCGATCGCCGCGAGCAGCTCCCGATCGAGTTGTTTGTCCAGGTAGCCCGAGATGTGCTTCCAGACGTGCTTGCATTCGAGGTTCATTGGAACCACCTTCGGAAGAATCCTCCCCGCGCCGGCTTGCCTTGAACAGGGAGTGGTGCCTGACTCTTCAGGTATGGCACGAGCATTTTTTGCAGCATCATCCGTGCTCGATGCAGCCTAACCTTCACTAGCGTCACGTTGATTCCCAGCGCTGCCGCGGTTTCTTCCTGATTCAATTCCTCAATATCCCTCAGTACAAACACCTCTCGATATTTTTCCGGCAGCAGGGCCACCGCTTCTTGCAGTTTGGCTCTCAGCTCCTTGCGCTCGAGAGCCGCCAGCGGGATCTCCCGCCAATCCGTCAGCACCGCAGGCGTGAAATCACCTTCTCCCTCGACTACAGGCTCATCCAACGAATCTTCCGCCGCAACCTTTGCCTTCCTCAGCCGTTTCCGCGCCTCATTCATGGCGATTGTCACGAGCCAGGTGCTGAATTTCGCCTCCCCTCGGAAACTTTTCAGGTTCCGGAACGCGCTGATCATCACTTCTTGCGCTGCATCCTCCGCTTCCGTCTCGTTCTTCAAGATCGCGTAAATCGTCACATACACCAGCCGTTCATAGGGCCGGATCAGCTCGTGGAAGAGCTCGGTCTCTGCGGCCAGCACTCGGGCTATCAAATCCCTTTCATTTCTCGTCGCGGTTGTGCTCATCCCAACCTTGATTTCGGCGGACTCGGACATCCAAATCATGCCCTCGAAGCGTACTTATGCCCAGCTCTATACGAGTCCTGGGCTCAACGAAGGTAACAATAATTTGTAAAATCTATGCCCCTCCTTTTCCACAGCACACAATTTTCTTCCTCTTTTCTCCTCCCCGGGTGTAACCTTGCCGAACCCCCATACTCTCACGGGGGCAGTCGCTTTCCGGCCACGTGGGTTTGCGAGCCTTGACGGGCTCCGGTTATCCGGAACTTCGCGTACCCTCCCGGCCTGGATACCACCCCGGCTTTCCGAGGCTGGTCTCTGTCCGGACGGCGAATCGAATACTTCAAACTGGAGGGAAGAAATACCCATGACAAAGACCACCAAGGCTCTCATCACCAGCGCGGCGGTTGCCGGCCTGCTCGCAGGTACCGGCGCGGCAGTCCATGCCTCGACCGTGCTGGTCAACGCGAAGTCCTCTTTCTTTTCTGCGCAGGATACGCAGGACAAGAAAGACTCTTCGAAGAAACCGGAAAAGCACGCCTGTAAGGGCCAAAACTCTTGTAAGGGCAACGGCGGCTGCAAGAGCGGCGACAATGGCTGCAAGGGCAAAAACAGCTGCAAGGGCAAGGGCGGCTGCGCCACCGACGGCTCCAAGCCTCACTCCTGATCCTTCACCTACCTTCTCCACAGGCGGAGGGCTGTGTCACTGCAAGCCCTCCGCCTTCTGGAGTGCGGTGGCTTGCCACTGCTTTTACGCCTTCAATGCCCAGCCATTGCCAGCCTTTGGCACAGTCAGTCTGAAGTTCGTAATCGTTCTCAGTTGTGCCCTAACGGATCCGGAGCGAAACGAATGCCTGCCAATCGCTTTAACAGCTTCACCACCTACGGAGTCGGGATTGGCCTGCGCATCCCACACTATGACCACATCCTCACGCGCAAACCAACCTGCGACTGGTTCGAAATCATCTCTGAGAACTTTATGGTCGATGGCGGCCGTCCCCTCCAGATCCTCGACCAGATCCTCGAGCGTTACAAAGTCGTCCAACACGGCGTCTCCATGTATTTCGGTTCGGCCGAAAAACTCAATCGCGAGCACCTGCGCCGCCTGAAGAACCTCGTTCGACGCACAAAGACCCCGTGGCTCTCCGATCACCTCTGCTGGGGTAGCGTCGACGGCCGTTACACACATGATCTTCTGCCGATGCCCTACACGTTCGAAGCGGCCCGCATCACGGCGCAGAAGATTCGCGAGGTCCGCGATTTTCTGGAAGTCCCCGTCGTCGTTGAAAACGTCAGTAGCTACGCCGAATTTAATGTCTCGGAAATGACCGAGTGGGAGTTCCTAAATGAAGTGGTTGAGCGTGCCGACTGTGGAATCCTCCTTGACGTCAACAATATTTACGTTTCCTCGCAGAACCACAGTTTTGACCCGACGGTCTACGTCAACAGTGTCCCGCCCGAACGCGTAGCTCAAATTCACATCGCCGGCCATTCGAAATATCGCAAGTACATTCTCGATACGCACGATCACCCGGTCATCGATCCCGTCTGGAGACTT